>Ga0136617_10000780_pt1 | contig 27581 bp, 24 predicted proteins | sample AntDrymUQ3222106_2_FD_129672 | JGI IMG/M metagenome (GOLD analysis project Ga0136617, IMG submission 129672) | Polar desert sand microbial communities from Dry Valleys, Antarctica - metaG UQ322 (21.06) | ecosystem: Environmental > Terrestrial > Soil > Desert | place: Antarctica: Dry Valley...
ATGATCCCGAGGGTTGACGAAAAATATTCTCGGCTAACCTTTTTTAAAGAGGAATTTGTCCACCGCTATCTTGGCCGTACCGTTAGGTATATCGTCTGACCCTTGCGTGCAATCAGCAAAAGCACTGGTTTGTCGCCCGCACCGTTCAAAGCCGACTGTATGCCTTCTACAGTATTAACCGGCTGACGGTTTATCTCCAGCAGCACATCTCCGCGTGCAATTCCAGCTTCGGCGGCCACGCCCGATTGATCGACGTCGGTTACAACGAGTCCTTCCGAATCGGAAGTCAGGCCGAGTTGTTTAGCCATATCGGGCGTCAGGGGCTGCAAACTCAAACCGAGCGTGCCGTTTTGTCCCTGATTGCCCGGGCCACCGTTTTCTTCAGGACTCGGTCCGTTGTCGTTAGCATTCTCCGCCGTGCCGAATTCTTCCAGCGTCGCTGTAAGTTCTTGCGAGCTTCCGTCTCGAAGCACCGTTAGCTTCATTTCTGTTCCGGGCAGTGTGCCGGCCACTTTATTGCGAAGCACATTGCTGTCTTCGATCTTTTCACCATTAATTGCGGTAATTATATCTCCGCGCTTTATACCGGCCTTTTCAGCGGCGCTTCCGGTAAGGACGTTGCTGACCAGAACACCTGATCTGTCTTTTAATTCGAGGGCCTGAGCCGCATCGTCCGTTATATTCTGAATATTGACGCCGAGCAATCCGCGGCGGACCCTGCCATCCGTCAAAAGCTGCTCCATAACCGATTTCGCCATGTTCGACGGGATCGAAAATCCAATACCGATGTTGCCGCCGCCGGCTCCCGGTGACGATAGAATTTGCGAGTTGATTCCGACCAGTTCCGCGTTGAGGTTAACGAGCGCACCGCCCGAATTACCGCGGTTTATGGGCGCATCCGTTTGCAGGAAATCTTCAAAGCTCTTGCCGTCGCTCAGTCCAGTCCGGCGTCCCTTTGCCGAAATAATGCCAGCCGTGACACTCTGACCGATCCCGAGCGGGTTGCCTATCGCGAGCACGATGTCGCCGATCCGCACATTATCCGAGTTGCCAAGCGTCAAAAAAGGTATGTTCTGTGCCTCGATCTTCAGCACGGCCAGATCACTCGGCTTGTCGGTCCCTACCAGTTTTGCTTCCAGGGATTTGTTGTCCGCCATAACTACCGTGATTTTATCGGCGCCTTCGATCACGTGTGCGTTTGTGAGTATTGTGCCGTCCGCACTTACAATCACGCCCGAGCCGAGTCCACGCTGCAGCCGAGGCGGTGGATTTCCCCTCGGCATGGGAAACTGGCGAAAGAATTCATCGCCGAATGGCGACTGGGGCATCTCCTGTGCCTGCGGCCTGGACTTGCCTTCAGCTTCGATCATTACTACGGCAGCAGAGGTTTTTTCAACCACATCGGCGTAGGACGTCCGAATGCCGTCAACCACGATCGGAGCAGGTGGCGTCGCCGGTTGATTCGTAACGGCCGGAGCGTCTTCGCCGCCAAGCAGACCGGTTCGGCAGCCTGAAAAGATCGAAACCGAAATAAGAAGTAATATGACAAAGCTTATTCTATTATTAAACATCCAAAATTTCTCCAATAGTTCTTTATTTAAGATTTTAGCTTATATGTAAGCGAATTCAAATATACTTATGGATTTTACGAAGGTAAGGATGGTAAGTTCTGGAAAAATTGAAGAAGTGTGGTGCGTAAAGAAAATGTCAGATAATAGCCGCAAAAAGACACAAAAGCGCAAAAGAAGAATAATCTTTTTTTGCGCTTTTTATGCCTTTTTGCGGCTAGCGTTATTATTGCTGAGCCGTAAAATCGACGCCTGTTAGGTCTTCATTTACGGACAAAACCCGCATTGGCTGGTCGAACCTGTAACGTTTTGCCGAAACGCTGATGATATAAGTTTCACCTGCCGAAATATCTTCAAAACTGAAATATCCGAATGAGGAAGTAATCGCAGTCCTCGCATTTCCACCGGAATCGGTTAATGTTACCAATACATTGCGGATGCCGCGGCCGGTGGGAGTCAATACTCGTCCGCCGACCGTGACCGCACCAGCCGTCGTACCCAAAGCCTCAAACGCACCGATATCCGACCCGTTGCCGCCCGGCGCGTTGGAAAACGACGGGTTGTCGATTGGGCGCATAAACCCGCGCTGGTCCGTCATTAGAGTGCTGTTGCCCTGGTCGATGGCGGCGCTGCTACTCTCCAAACTGTGAGTCTCGGTCGGCCCGCCGTAGTTTGCGAGCGGTCCAAGCTTCGGATCTGCGCCGTCGGGTTGATCGGACGCGACATAACCGGTGCTGGTGCCGCGCGTGCGGACCAGATTATACCCTTGCGACACGATCGAGCCGTTCACGTCGGGGTTGGCGGTCGCCGTGTTGTCGGCAACTATCGTGTTGCTTAAATTCGTCGTTCCTAAAGCCGCTCCGCTGACGGGAAGGGATGAGATTATACCGCCGCCGGGACCGGCCGAGGCGTTGTTATTGGCAATGGTTACGTTCCTCAAATTGGTGACGCCGCCGAAGATCGTTGCAATTCCGCCGCCGCCGCAATTGCAGCCCGAGGAATTACCCGAGATTGTTGAGTTTGAGATGTTAACTGTCGCACCTCCGTTACCAATACCGCCGCCGCCAACGAAACCAGAATTTACCGAGCCGCTGCCTGCCGAATTTCCGTTCAAGGTCGTACCGGTGATACCGTGCGTCCCGCCGCTCTCGAAGTAAATACCGCCGCCTCGCTTTGCTGTGTTAAGGGATAAGTGTGCTGTTGCTTATTGTCGAACTCCCACCGTCTATATACATTCCACCGCCTCGACCCTGTGAACCATCGGCGTGATTGTTTGTAATGCTCGCATTCGTTGCAGTCAACGTCGTGCCACTGGCGACAATTCCCCCACCAGCATTGTTGGTGGCGGTGTTGCTGGTAACAGAGCCACCCATAATATTTAATGTTCCGCCGAGAGCAAAAACACCGCCGCCATCAATGCTTGCAGTGTTACCGGAAACGGTTACGTTCGTTAAACTTATGACAAGGCTGGTCACACCGTGAATACCGCCGCCGCTACTTGCTGTATTTGCTGAAATAAAACCGCCGTTTATTGTCAAACGATTGCCTGTTCCAAGAGTGTAAACGCCGCCGCCCGAACCACTACCGGCATTAGACTGAACCGTCATATTGTTGAACGTTAAATCTCCGGTGTTTCGGATTCCTCCGCCTGGAGAACCGTTTCCGCCGGTAATCCGAAAGCCGGTCATGACGACAACCGCAGTTGCCGTTGTTATATCAAAGACACGGCTTGCATTATTGCCGCTGACCGACAGGTTTGCCACTCCTGTGGCGTCGATCGTAATGCTGCTCGAGATAACGAGTTGACCGAGCGACAGCGTGATCGTTTGCCCTGCCAGTGAAGCGTCAAAATTAATCGTGTCCGCGCCCGACCCGGCCGTGCAGTCGGCGATCGTTGCAGCATCGGCATTGGCGTTGGTTATCGCCTCGCGCAACGAGCACCCACCGCCATTGGTAAGCGTATCCGCCGCCGTGTCTACGACAATCGTCGCCGCATTTGCCTCAACGACAAACGCCTGACCCGGAAAAGCAAACAAAAAAGCCAAAAGGCACAAGGGCAGAATCGAGACTTTCATGGAAATTGCCTCCTATAAAATTGTTTAGTTCTCATGTTAATCTCAGATAGAGACAGGCCGTTCAAGAGTTAGTTAGTATCAGAAAAGTTTTCAGTATTATCACTTAAAATCAGATTCCAAATGAAAATTACCGATTTTTCATTTTTTGAAATCGAAATTTTCGGGTCAGAGCCTGGCGCGGGAGTGAGTTCTGGAAGGCAGGCGCGAATGTAAATGAGCGTGTTTCTTCTACGTCGTCGTTTGACACGCTCCATAACTGTCTCGTTTCCGCCCAGCGATCCGACCCGCTCCATAACTATCGCGTTTTCGCCCTAATTTTTACCAACTACTTTAGGCGTAACATCATTAAAAATATAAGCGAGTGATTTATAGACGAGTTTTGCGCAGAGAAATGCGGGTGAGTCGTAATTTTCGATATATGAATATTCGACCAGATCCATCCCGACTATCCTTTTTTTTCGGGCGATCTGTCTGATAAGATTCAGCGTCTCGTACCAGCCCAAGCCCCCCGGCTCAGGCGTGCCGGTCGTCGGAACTAAGCTCGGATCGAGGCCGTCAACATCGATGGTCAAATAAACATTCTCGGTCAGGGAATCGACCGCCCGATCGATCCAATCGGTGCGTCCGGCGATGTCCTTCGCCCAAAAGATCTTCGTTGGCAGGCCCGTTTCCAAAAGGCGGGCCTCATCCGCGGAGATCGACCTGATTCCGACCTGAACCGAAGGAATTCGCAAGTCTTTTACAACGCGGGCCATGATCGAAGCGTGCGAGTGGGGCGTTCCGTCATAGCTGTCGCGAAGATCGGCGTGAGCATCGATCTGGAGCACGCTCAGATTATGAAATTGCTCTGCATGGGCCTTGATGACCGGAGCCGAAACGGAATGCTCGCCGCCGAGCATGCACAGGAATTTACCGGATTTTAAAATCTCTTTGGCGTGATCGTAAAGAGAATCCATCATAAGTTTGGGCGACGGGCGAGGCGTGAATTCATCCAGGGTGTGAATGCCGATTTTATAAACCTCAGCATCCGTTTCCTCCTCGTAAAGCTCCATGTTGCGCGAGGCATCAACGATCGCCATCGCACCCGCGCCCGTCCCCGTTCCGTAAGAAACGGTTCCCTCATACGAAACCGGAAGGATCAGAACGCTCGCCGTCTTGTAATCGGAAAATTCGGACTCATCGATACCGCCGAAATTCATCGGTAATTGTGAAGATTGGGACATTCGCTAGTCAGCTTTGTCAAATTTTCCACCGGCAACTGCTTAGGGGACATCAATTGTCATATCCTTTCCGGCAAAGCTAAAAGTCGGGCGTTTTCGGCCTTTCATGAATTTAGCGGCCGTTTGCGACAGGGCCGTAATGATCATCGGAAGTGCGATTGACGGATCGCTCGGAACGTATGCGGTGGTTGAACCCCGCAGGAGTTTTCCGAATACGTCGGTGTGGTTCCCTGCAAATGACGGAGTACGTATATCGAGCGGTACCGAGTCGGTTGTAATTGAGATCGCGTATTTGTGTCCGCGGGGAGTGGTGCGAGTAATATAAGACGATATCTCGGCCATGTTGACCAGGTTTTGGCTGCAAGTGCTTCCTAAGGTGATAATGCCGGAATTGCGTGTCCTCTGGGCGATCTGCATCATATCCATCGTGTCCTGCGTAGTGTCAAAGGTAAAGTGGGATTTTTTTTCGAAACGAGCTCTCGCAATGCCGACGGACAGTTCCGTGCTAAGCAGGTCGGGGCAGAAAACCGGTATGCGGGATTTGAAAGACGCGGTCATGATACCGTCTTCGTGTGCGATCTCGGCCAATTCGCGTCCCATCAGGTGGAGAAACTCCCGCATGGAATACGCTCTCGTCATGTCGAGTTGATTTATTACGCTCCCGACCCATTCATCGGCTTCCTGATATTCTTCGCTATTCGCCAGCGTATCGCCCATCCGCATTACATCGGAAGCTTCCAATTCTTCGTCGCTCATACTCGGATGAGCCTGAAAATGATTGCGTCCCAGAGTTTCGTGAATGTCCTGAAACAACACCGAGCCCGACATGACGACCACATCTACAAAACGGTTTTTGATGACATAGGCGAGCAGCCTTCGCATTCCGGAGGGTATCAAATTTCCCGACCCGCAAAGATATATAGTCGAATTATCATCCAGCATATCCAGCCAGATGCGGTGTGCTTCCGCCAGTTGTTTCGCTCCGAAACCCGCTCCCTCCATTTTTTCCAAGAGTCCGGCCACGGAACGGTCGCGATCGATCGGAACCGGTCTGGTCGGGACGGTTAAAAATTTCGAAGACTTAGTTTTCTTTTGAGCCACCATCATAATTTCTCCAAGTAATTAAATTGTAAAATTGCTAAACATCGACACGTTCAGTCGTATAAAATTCCAGACGATCACAGCTGGCACAGCGGAAAGCCTCCACCCTGTACGCATCTCTGCCGGATGTCTTTACGCCGGACCAGAACGATTCTTCGGGTTCGCCTTCGACCCATGCCTGTTGCGTTTTGTACTCCATATGTCCGCGGTCGAAGAAAAAACCTCTGGTCATCTTGCCGCCGCATTTTAAGCATTCGTTATCCGTGATCATAAAATCAATTCCCATTCGGGGTTAAATACGTATAACTTTCCGCCTGATCCTCGTAAAACTCTATCAACTGGTTGCCTTCCTTCGTCGAAAGCTGACCGTCCTTGATCCTCTTCATAACCGCGCGGCGAAACTGGTCGTGCAGCTGCACGGCGTCGAAGCGTACCGTCAACAATGTGTCTGCCAGCGTCGCTCCGTAAATCACTTTTTTGATGATATGCCCGCCTTCACCGATAAAAATATGCGCCTCATGCGGTGCGCCGAAAAGATTATGGTTATTGCCCATAACTTCCTGATAGGCCCCGACCAGCATCATCGCTAAATAATAAGGCTCATTTTTAACAAGCTTATGAAGTTCAAGCACGGATTTGACATCGTGAAGATCCACGAATTTATCAACTATACCGTCGGAATCACAGGTTATATCACACAGCGTAGCATATTCTGTCGGCTTTTTGTTGAGTTTATGTATCGGGATGATCGGAAAGAGCTGCTCGAGGGCCCAATTATCCGGCATAGACCGGAAAACAGAGAAGTTTGCGAGATATTTTGCGCACAAAAGGCGGCGCAGTTCATCGAATTCCTCGGCCACATATTTCTTCATCTGAGCGAACTGATCGGCTTTTTCACAGACGTCCCAAAAGAGAACCTCGCCCTTGCCCTTGTCTTGAAGCGTTATCAATCCGAGATTGAACATCGTGAAGAGCTCTTCGCGATTTTCGAGCGCATCATGGTAATATTCGCGGTAATTCTTGCCGTTTATCGTATCGTTGAGATCGTATAGCTCGCGCACGACCTGTGGGTCGTCAGCCTTGACGTCCATCGGTGTCAAGTCCTCGACGACCGTTTCAATCTCGTCCTGAATATTCGTTACAAGCATCGCGTGGTACGCCGACAGAAAACGCCCGGATTCCTGAATAATCGTCGGGTGGGGCACATTCTCGTCATCGCAAACCGTTTTAATCATATAGATTACGTCGTTTGCGAATTCCTGTGCGTTATAGTTTGCCGAGGATTCGAATGAGGTTCGGGATCCGTCATAATCGACCGCCATTCCGCCGCCTACATCGAGATAGTCGACCGGAATGCCCATCTGCCGAATTTTGGAATACGTCCGCGCGGCTTCGCGCATCGCGTTTTTGATCCGCTTAATATCGGTAAGCTGCGAGCCGATATGAAAGTGCAAAAGCTTTAGCATATCGATGCGTTCCGCTTCCTGAAGCTGCCGGATGACGTCGAGAATCTCGGTTGTCGTCAATCCGAATTTTGCCGCTTCGCCACCCGACTTTTCCCATTTCCCGGAGCCTTTTGAATAAAGCTTTACACGGACCCCGAGCATCGGAAGCGCTGTGTCGGGGTTTTCGGCCGTCATTTCCTTTATCAGGCTGAGCGTGTGTTCGAGCTCGCTCATTTTTTCAATGACAATCACGACGTTCTTTCCCGCCCCGGCCCCCGTAAACGCAAGCTTTACAAAATCGCGATCCTTAAAGCCGTTCAGCACGAGTAAACTATCCTTTGACTGCTCCAAACCGAGCGCGGCATAAAGCTCCGCCTTCGAACCGGCCTCGAGTCCAAAATTATATCGCGAACCCTCGCGCAGATATTCTTCGATCACGGCGCGGTTCTGGTTCACCTTCATCGGGTAAACGCAAAGATGTCCACCGTCATAGCCGAATTCCTTGATAGACTTCTTGAATGCGGTCTGCAATTTACGGATCTGTCCAAAAAGTAGCTGCGGAAAGCGAAGAAGTATAGGCGTGTTTATTCCGCGCTTGCGCAGATCATCAATAATTTCCTTGACGTCGGCCGTTAAATTCTCGTTCTCGGGCGCGTAAACGACGAGGTGGCCTTTGCGATTCACGCCAAAATAGCCCGCTCCCCAATTGTCAATGCCGTAAGTTTCGGACGTCTGCTCAATAACGGAACTCAATTTTTGCGATGCTCCAAATTTAGAATCTGAAATTCGGGTAGTCGTTCATCTTGAGATTTTCGTGATGAGTCGTGTGAATTCGTGGCTCCACTTTAAACTTTTTAGAAGAAACCACGAATAACTCAAAACCCGAATGCGCGTAATTCAAACTGACCCACTAACCTTAATCCTTACCGTCAAACGATAAAATCCCCACTCATTAAAATAGAGAATTTTGTGTAATCGCAAGGATAACATTATCTTGAAGGTTTGTTACGTAAACTTTTGTAAATCAATCCATTTATCTCAGCTATATAAAGGTGCTGTATTTGAGAAGCTGCCCCCGCATCGTAAGAACTACTTTGATAAATTACTGCGCCAAGTTTGGAAATTTGTTCAACTGCGTTTTAACAATTTATAAATGAATTTGGCTTATTTAATAATTCATCTCGTAATACGCCTCTTCGCGATACATTCGCAGCCAAGTTACAGGATTGTTGCAAGTAGGACTAAATGCTACACAATTGTTAGAAAATAATAAATAACCAAACTCCTTATTTCCATCCCGCACCGCGTTTAGCAGGATAAACTCCGTAGAGAGTTGGCGGCACGCCATTTGCCATGTCCGATCAGTTGATAAAATCATTTCAGGAGAAATAATGAACGCGAAAAATGTTCTTACCTTCGCCGCGGACCAGGAAGCCAGATTTGTATCGATCCGTTTTACCGATCTTCCGGGTGCGTGGCATCACCTTACTTATCCCATTCATCATTTGACCGAAGACACATTCGAAGACGGTTTCGGCTTCGACGCTTCGAGCCTTCGCGGCTGGGCGGCGATTAATGAGTCCGATATGCTGCTCGTCCCGGATCCGTCCCGGTTCTGGGTCGATCCGTTTACCGACGAAACGACAATCTGCATGATTGCGAATGTAATGGAACCGATCACGAAGGAAGGATACGGCCTCGATCCCCGCTCGGTCGCGGTTAGGGCCGAGAGCTATCTGAGATTTACCGGGATTGCCGACACGATTTTTTTCGGCCCCGAAGCCGAGTTTTTCGTGTTCGACCATGCGTCGTTTCACAACGATCAGCAGTCGGCGGGGTTTTCGATCAATTCGGAAGAAGGACATTGGAACTCGGGCCGCACCGGCAACGACATGTCGCCGAATACCGGCTTTCACATTCGTCCTAAGGAAGGATATGTACCTGTCGCTCCGGTAGACACGCTGGTTGATCTTAGAAATACGATTTCGATGATACTCGCAGAGGTTGGCATCGATGTCGAATGCCACCATCACGAGGTTGCAACGGCCGGCCAATGCGAAATCGATTTTAAATTTTCGAACCTTCTGAACACGGCTGACAATGTGATGTTGTTCAAAAACATCGTGAAGAATACGGCGGTGGCACACGGCAAGACAGCGACGTTCATGCCGAAGCCGCTCTATGGTGATAACGGTTCCGGAATGCATTGCCATCAATCGCTCTGGAAGGACGGGAATCCGCTGTTCGCTGGCGAAGAATATGCGGGCCTTTCCGAAATGGCCAAGTTCTACATCGGCGGGCTTTTGAAACACGCGCCAGCTCTAGTGGCATTCGCCGCGCCGACGACGAACAGTTACAAACGCCTCGTACCGGGTTTCGAAGCGCCGGTCAATCTGGCTTATTCGGCTCGAAACCGTTCGGCCGCCGTTCGCATACCGATGTTTTCGCCGTCGCCGAAAGCAAAACGTCTGGAATTCCGGCCGCCCGATCCGAGCTGCAACCCTTACATTACATTTGCGGCACTATTAATGGCCGGGCTCGACGGCATCCAGAATCGGATCGATCCGGGTGCTCCTCTCGATAAGGACATTTACGATCTTCCGCCCGAGGAACTGGAAAATGTGCCGTCATTGCCGGGAACGCTCGATGAGGCCCTCACTGCTCTCGAAAATGATCACGAATTTCTTTTAAAAGGCGATGTCTTTACACGAGTTATGATCGAAAAATGGGTCAGCTATAAACGTGAGAAAGAAATTTTGCCGCTGCGTATGCGTCCGCACCCGCTGGAGTTTTCGATGTACTACGATGTCTAAAACATCGATATCGCGCGTTTTCGGATTCTTTGTTTTTCAGTATCATTGATAAAGAGCAAGAGCTAGCAAAGGCAACTCTCGCCGAAATGTTGAGGAGGTATCGATGAAAGAATTTTTCACCACCGTTTTATTGGGAGCATTGAGTTTGAGTTTCATAGCGTGTTCAACCTCAGACGAGAAGGCTGAAAGTCAGCCGAAAAACACGAGCAGACGGGAAAACCAGGACTTGTCCGCCAACGGGGTCAATGCCGAAAACAGAGACGCTGCCGCAGCTGCCGGGAATTCCAACGCTGTAATTAACCCGATAGAGCAGATAAGGCAAAAGAAGATGGACCGGTTGCGCCGTGCCGCCGCGAATTCGCCACCTGTCAAAGTCGATATCGAGGCCATGATGCAGCGGTCCGCCCGCCCGGCTCCGGAAAATTCTGAATTTTCTGCTGTGCTAACGGACTTTATTTTGGAGAGGAGGACCTTTAAGAGCCATCCGCAATTGTCCAAAGTCGAGAAAGTGTCGGACGGTGAAAATAAAAGCATTACAGTGTTTTTAATAGACGGCAAGGTCATCGAGCTTTCCGGTGATAAGATCGAGTTTCTCTCGACCGTATCTACCGCCGACCTGCTAACAGCCGCGGGACTGGAAACATCGCCGGCAATTAAAAAGCTCCACCCGAAAGGCGAAAAAAAGTCGGCGGCCTTGAATTAGGGATAATGTATAATACTGCGGGTATGGAAAAATTCTCAATTATATGTCCTTGCTGCGAAGCGAATCTGACGGTCGATGCTCATACAGGAGCTATTCTCGCGCACGAAGAAAAAAAGAAAGTGCACGGATCGTTCGAGGAGTTGAAAGGCGAGCTAGGAAAACAAAAAGAGCTTAGAGACAGCATATTTACGCAGGAAATGTCTTCGATTAAAGATCGTGAACGCCTTCTGGATGAGAAGTTTAAGGAAGCACTGAAAAGAGCGGATCCCGACAGGGACAAACCTTTCAAAAATCCTTTGGATTTGGATTGAATTTATACTACAATCTAACCGCGGCTTATTAGAGTAAAACCGCTCCGTAAAACATCAAACTTATACCTTCCGAATGACCCACGCCCCGCGAGCCGAAAAGCCACTACCCGAAGCGAACAGAAAGATAATCGTTGCTCTCGATGTTGAGACGCCGACGACGGCAAGGGCAATAATTAACGATTTGGATGGTGTAATCGATACATTCAAAATCGGGCTGCAGCTATTTACGTCCGCCGGATCGGTTTTCGTCCGCGAACTCGTTGAAAAAGGCGTCAAGGTTTTCCTTGACCTCAAGTTCCATGATATTCCTAACACCGTGGCCAAAGCGGGCGTAGAAGTAGCCCGTCTAGGCGTCTGGATGTTCAACGTTCACGCGCTCGGGGGAAGCGAAATGATGAAAAGAACGGTCGGCGATGTTAATGAAGCCTGCTCCAAAGACAACCTCGCCGTCCCCCAAATCATCGGAGTGACCGTTCTGACCAGTTCCGGCACAGACACTTTACGAGAGACCGGAATTGACAGGGAAGTTGATGACGAGGTCGTTTATTTGGCAAAACTGGCGGCAAATTGCGGTCTGGATGGTGTAGTCGCTGCGCCGAATGACATTAGTTTGATCCGTGACGCGGTCCATCGCCCGGGTTTCCTGATCGTGACACCCGGGATCAGGCCGAAATTTGCAACGAACGATGATCAGCGGCGTGTAATGACACCTGAGGGCGCTCTTTTCAAGGGCTCGGATTACCTCGTCATCGGGCGGCCGATAATACACGAGCAAGACCGGCGGGCAGCGGTTACGAAGATTCTGGCGGATATAAATGCCGCGTCTAATTCAATAGACCGAAACTTTATACTGTGATAAACAGACCCATGTTGAAAAGCTTCACCGCGCTGTTCCTTGCATTGTCTTTCTGCGCGTTGACGATATTTCGTCCTCTTCCTTCATCTGGTCAAATACCGTTTCCACAAGCCGCTTTTACTCCTTTTCGAATCGGCGAACGGCTCACTTACTCTGTGGGATTCGAACGTTTTACGAATGTTGCGTACGTTGAGCTCCAAACCGTTTCACGGGGGAAAATAGGAGATACGGACGCCGTGGAGTTGCGGTCGAGAATTAAAACGCTGGATTTCGTGAGCGCTGCCTTTTATTTGATTGATGAATCGAGGACGGTATTTGCATCACCCGATTCGGGTCTGCCGCTCTACGTCAGCAAGATTCAGAACGTCGGCGGACTGCCGAAAGAAGCAATCCAGAATCACATGGCGGTTCCGACCGTGAATTTTGATTTGTTGACAATGGTCTATAAGATCAGGCACTCCGGCGGGGCGGGGACGCTGTCTCTTCAGGAGAACGACAAAATTTACGCTGTTAACTTTCAGACAATTGGAACCGAAAGAATCAAAACGGACGCCGGAGAATTTGAAACATCGATCGTCAGCGTGCAAAGCGATTATTTGATCGAAAAAGGTTTGAAGGACCTGAGGATAAATCTAAGTTCCGACGAATCGAAGATTCCGGCTATGATTCGGCTCAAGACGGCAAAGGGCGAATTCAAAGCATCAGTCTCAAGCATTCAGAACGTCGAACCTCAAGTAGAACCGCTGCCCATTCCAGCGCCGGTAAAAACTCCGAAGCCGCTTCCCCCTCCCTCTGCCACGCCGAGATTGTACGTTCCCAATCAGCCGCTCGCACCTGAACTGTCTTTCGAGCTTGGAGAATCGCTAGAATTTGAAATCTCGTCCGCCGGACGGCCGGTAGGAGCTTTCACACTGGAAGCCAGGGAGCGAAAACAAGAGCAAGGTGTGGACAGTCTTTTGTTGACTGCTACCGTCACGAGAGCCGATCCCGGAAATCGGCTTTTTAATTTGAATGATAGTATGAAAGCCCAGGTTGATCCCGAAACGCTCGGACCACGCCGAATCGACATAAATTTCACCGGGGCGCTGAGCAGCGGGAATCAGACGGCGCAGTTTGATGAAAAGACGAGCGTGATAACGTTCAAGGGTGCGAATAGGGTCGACTCGCCTGTGGGAACGCACACCATACTTTCGTTGATCTACGCCATTCGTTCATTCAATTTGAAACCAAGTAAAGATACGTCCAACCCTATCAACGATACCCGTGTGGCAGTTTTCTACGAGACCAAACCGTATGTCTTCACTCTCCGACCGTCGATCGCCGAGCTAATTACGCTGCAAGGTGAAAAGGTATCGGCTCAGATGATATCCATAAGTACCGGAAATCCGCAGCTCGATAGTCTGAATATAAAGGTTTGGCTGTCTAATGATAACCGCAGGCTGCCGATGCGGTTTTCGGTGGGAGCTTATCAAGCCGACCTGATCTCCGAAAAAAACATCCTTCCCAAATAACCAACGTCTCTTCGTGTGCATCAAGATCAAGACGAAGGCAGAAACACTTAGCGATAGCAACAGGGTAGAGCTTTACCGGTTCAGTCACGTTTGTGGTTCTAATATGCTCCGCTCGCGTAAATCTCGAATGAGGGCGAAACTTCAGATTGCGGCCCATTTTGATTTATTCGTGGTTTTTGTGTCGTTTGTTCGGTCATATAACCAGGAATGGAACCACCAAATCACACGAAACAATACTAACAAAATCAGTCAACTGAATCGCTACCTGAAATTGAAAACTATTTTCAATTAGGTTAAAGTTATGTCTATCACGAACTGTCTACACGGTCGTTCGCTCGCGCAAAGCGTAACTCGGAGCCGAAAAGAATATGAATTTAACGCACGCGCCTGCCGGAGTGGATGCCCGAATCACCGCCGTGAACGGAGAAGGCGGCATCACCCGCAGGCTTATGGAGATGGGCGTTAGGCCTGGAATATCAGTCAGGCTCGTTAAAACGGGTCCCTTTGGCGATCCTATAGAGATCCGCGTTTTGGGATACAGTTTGGCGATTCGAAGAAACGAGGCCGATACAATCGAGGTCGAGCTTTAAATATGCGATGAGAGCAATTAATCTGGACAGTGATTTGTAGACGCGGTTTTGATAACTATCGATGGATGAACAACCACGAGCAAAGGCAGGAATCACAATCGCACTCGCAGGCAATCCCAACGCCGGCAAGACCACCCTTTTTAATTCATTAACAGGCCTCAAACAAAAAGTCGCTAATTATCCGGGCGTTACCGTCGAACGCAGGGCCGGCGTATGGAAAATCGGGACTATCCCGGCAAGCCTGATCGATCTTCCCGGCCTGTATAGTTTGGAAACGACTTCACTCGACGAAAAGATCGCACGTGATGTATTGACAGGCGAGATCAACGGCCTGCCGAAGCCGGATGCGATTGTCGCGGTGGTCGATGCCACCAATCTCGAACGAAATCTATACCTTGTAACACAACTTTTTGATTTCGGAATTCCCGTCGTGGTCGCTTTGACGATGATCGATGTCTTTGAAAAACAGAAACATCAGATTGATGTGGGTAAATTGTCCGATCTGCTGAAAACACCTGTTGTCGAAGTGAACGCCAGGAACGGTCGGGGAAAGCAGCAACTTGTCGAGAGTGTAGGAGAAGCGATCGATTCCGGGCAGCGAAATCCGTTTAGCTTTAATGGCGGAAACGTCACCGGCAAAATATTTGCCCGTTATAATTTTATATCGGACGTCGTGCAGCAATCAGTGCTGCATAACGACCTCGAGGCCCACGATATTTCCGAGAAGATCGACCGTGTCCTGACGCACCGGATTTTTGGATTGGTCATCTTGATCGCGATTTTACTTTTGGTGTTTCAGGCGATTTTTTCGTGGGCGACATTGCCCATGGATCTGCTAGAGCAAGGCTTCGGCTCAATGGGCGCTTTCGTCAGATCGCAAATGTCGGAAGGAATCTTGACCGATCTTTTAGTGGATGGGATTATCGCCGGCGTCGGCGGCGTGCTTATATTTCTGCCGCAAATCCTTTTGCTTTTTCTTTTTATTTCCATACTGGAAGACACCGGTTACCTGGCTCGCGCAGCGTTTCTACTCGATAAGTTGATGAGCCGCGTAGGGCTTCACGGCAAAGCGTTCTTGCCGTTGATGAGCAGCTTTGCCTGCGCGATACCGGGAATAATGGCAACGCGGACTATCGAAAACAGGCGCGACCGCTTCGCTACGATTTTGATCGCGCCGCTAATGAGCTGCTCGGCTCGCCTGCCGGTTTATACGCTGATGATCGCGGCTTTTTTCGCGGGGCAAACGATATTCGGCTTCGTATCACTCGGTGCGGTCTTGATGCTGGCAATGTATTCGCTCGGCATAATAGCCGCAATAATCGTCGCGTTCGTTTTGAAACGGACAATTCTCAAAGCACCGCCGCCGCCCTTTATCATGGAGCTTCCGCCGTATCGCCTGCCGAATCTTCGAACGATTCTGCAGAACATGTTCACGCGTGCGGGACTTTTTGTGAAACGGGCGGGGACGGTGATTTTGGCTATATCGATCGTGCTTTGGGCGTTGATGTATTTCCCCCGTCAGGTCCCTGGCCTCGAGTCCCAGGCCGCAAGTGGGGTTGAGGGCGCCCGCGAGTCAGTACCACCCTCTGGAGCGGGCGGTTTGACGCAGCAAACTCAGGCCGCACCGATTTTTCACGATCAAAGACAACTCGAAACTCCGAACTCTGAACTCGAAAGTAACAGCCGTCAGCTTCAAAACAGTTACGCCGGAAGACTCGGTCATTTTATCGAACCTGTTATTCAGCCGCTCGGCTTCGATTGGAAAATCGGCGTAGCCCTTATCGCAAGTTTTGCGGCCCGTGAGGTTTTGGTTTCGACATTGAGTATAATTTACAACGTCGGCAAGGACGAAAATGAGGAGTCCGAAACCCTCATTTCGGCGATTCGAAATGCGAAAAGAGAGGACGGCAGCCTTGTATGGTCGCCTCTCACGGCTCTGACGCTGATGGTTTTCTTTGTACTGGCGATGCAATGTATGTCAACGGTCGCTGTTGTGCGGCGCGAGACGAACTCGTGGAGTTGGACGCTGTTTATGGTTGGATATATGACTGTTTTGGCTTACGCAGCGGCGTTTGCAACATACCAGGGCGGGAGATTGTTGGGGTTTGCCTAGGTTTTCTTAACATAGGATAATTTCATCCGGAATTCGGAAAGCGATTATCGGTAGTGGGTCAGTTGAAATTACTTGTTTTCGTGTTTTGATTTAGTTCGTGCTTTTTCGTAGTGTTTCGTGGTTTTTTTTAAAGTTAGACGACTGGAACCACGAACTCACACGAATCACCACGAAAAATCTCAAATTGAACCACGTCCCGATTTTCCATTCCTCCTTTGTTTCAATGATATCTTCAAAGAAAGTTTAGTGGACATTCAAAACATTATCGCGGCAATCATAATTTTCGGGGCATTCGCGTATGTCGTGATGCTCGTTTATAAAAAAACACGGTCGTTCTCACTGAAATCCGGTTGCGCGTCTGACTGCGGCTGTTCTTCAAAATCGAATAAAACCCAAACCCTCCGTTAAAAGAGTAATGTGAGGCATTTGGTTAGTTTATGCCGAAGACACCAATAAAAGCGATTGTCGTTAGTGTGAGCGACACCAGGCGTGAAGAAGACGACCTGTCCGGTGCGACGCTGATTGGCCTGCTTCTTGCGATGGACGCAGAGGTTGTCGAGAAAATGATTGTCTCGGACGACCTGACGGATTTGCGGAACATCCTATACACGTTGAGCGAGCGGGAAGACGTCAATCTCATACTTACGACCGGAGGCACAGGCTTGTCGGAACGCGACAACACCCCGGAAGCGACGCGTTCCGTAATAGAGAGAGAGGCTCCGGGAATGGCGGAGGCGATGCGGCGTGAGACTTACAAAAAAACCGACAGGGCAATGCTTTCTCGCGGTGTCTGCGGAATTCGCGGACAGACGTTGATTATAAATTTACCCGGTTCTCCCAACGGCGTGAAGGAATGTTTCGAAGTGATAAACCCGGTAATCCAACATGCGATCGATCAGATTTCCGGAAGCAACTCACACTGAAATCATACGGCGTCGAATTGGAACATCTCAAAGCATCCACGGACAGGAACGCTCATTTCGAAAGTTTCTATCCGCGGTCGAGAGTGGCCGAAATATCGTTCGACGGCGTGCCGGCGTTCCAAATTTGCGGCGTTTCAATCGTTTCGTCGCGCGTGTCGGCTTCCAATGCAAATTTCAGTACCTCGTCGATTGTATCCACGGTATGAATCGTCAGATCTACCCGGACTTCTTCGGGAATATCGGCAAGGTCTTTTTCGTTTTCTTTCGATAAAATCAGCGTTTTCAAACCAAAGCGGTGTGCGGCTAGCAGTTTTTCCTTTATTCCGCCGATCGGCAAAACCTTGCCCCGAAGAGTTATCTCGCCTGTCATCGCAACATCGTGACGAGCACGTTTTTTGGTCAAAGCCGAAACCATGGCGGTCGCAATCGTGATACCGGCACTTGGGCCGTCTTTTGGGATCGCACCTTCGGGAACGTGTATGTGAAGGTCTTTTTCGCGGAAATCCTTCGGGTCGATTCCGAGAGCTGCGGCTCTCGAACGCACGCACGTCAACGCCGCACGAGCCGATTCCTGCATCACCTCGCCCAGCTTTCCGGTCAACGTAACCTCGCCTTTGCCTTCGACGAGCGTCGCTTCCACCTGCAAAACGTCTCCGCCGACCTCTGTCCACGCCAAACCGTTTACAAGGCCGATCTCGCTTTTACGGGCGATGTCCTGTTTTCTAAACCGGATCGTACCCAAAAGTTCGCGAACCTTTTCGGCATCGACGACCACGCGAAAATCGTCCTTCGCTTCGGAAATGACATATTTCCGTGCGATCTTACGCAGGCATGATCCGATCTCGCGTTCGAGATTTCTAACACCTGCTTCACGCGTATAGTGACGGATAGTTTCCAAAATACCGTCGTCAGTGAATTTCACCTTTTCTGGGTCGATACCGTTGCTCTCGCATTGCTTCGAGATCAAATGGCGTTTAGCGATTTCGCATTTTTCGCGTTCGGTATAACCAGAAAGATTTAGTATTTCGAGCCTGTCCTGCAAGGCGGCCGGGATCGTGTGCAGCACGTTTGCTGTCGCGATAAAAAATACGTTTGAAAGGTCGTAATCCACATCAAGATAATGATCGCGGAAAGTATGGTTTTGTTCAGGGTCAAGAACTTCCAATAGGGCCGAGCTCGGATCTCCCCGAAAATCACGCCCGAGCTTATCGACTTCATCGAGAAGGATTACCGGGTTTATCGTACCGGCCCGTTTCATCAACTGGATTATCTGTCCCGGCAGTGCTCCGATATAGGTTCTGCGATGGCCGCGAATTTCGGCTTCGTCATGAACGCCTCCGAGCGCAAGCCGCATGAATTTCCGCCCGGTGGCATTGGCAATGGATTTACCTAGAGAGGTTTTTCCGACGCCGGGGGCACCGACAAAGCATAAAATCGTGCCTTTTGGATTCTTTACCAATTGCCGTACCGCGAGAAATTCCAGAATGCGTTCCTTGATCTTTTCCAACCCGTAATGGTCTTCGTTCAAAGTTTTTTCAGCCTGAATAAGATCGTCGATCTCCTCCGAACGTTCCTTCCATGGCACATTCAACAGCCAGTCGAGGTATGTGCGCGAAACCGTGCTTTCGGCCGACATCGGCGGCATCGCTTCGAGCCTCGAATATTCCTGCAATGCCTTTTCTTTCGCTTCCTCACTCATTCCGGCTTCTTCGATTTTGGTTTTTATATCATCGAGCTCGGCTTTGTCGTCTTTGCGGCCCAACTCCTTGTGAATCGCCTTGATCTGCTCGTTCAGATAATATTCACGCTGGTGCTTATCCATCTGCTTTTTCGTCCGTGAATGGATGGAGCGGTCGAGTTGGCGTTTCTCAATTTCGGCTTCAAGAATATCCGATAGTTTTTGCAGACGCTCCTGTACGGAAATCGTTTCCAGCAGACCCTGTTTCTCCTCAACGCTGATTCTCAGGTGCGACGACATAGAATCGGCGATCTGTGCCGCTGAAATTCCGCGCAAGCTGGCGTGCAGAGCATCCGTATACGCATCAGGCGAAACACGCAGGAACTGTTCGACCTGCGTATGTATTTTCTGCAGCAATCCGTCCGTGCGAAAGCCCGATTCGTCAATCGACTGGATCTTACGTACATGAGCGTAAAACATTCCGTCGGCGTCCTGCTCGACCCGCACTGACTGGCCGCGTTCCCGGCCTTCAACGACGACCTTGATCTGGCCGTTTTCCTGCCGCTGGGCCTGGAGAATGCGGCCAAGCGTTCCGACGGAATATATCTGCTCTACATTCGGTTCGTCTACGGTTGCATCGTGCTGCGTGGCGAGAAAAATATCCCGGTCGCCGGTCATGGCTTCTTCCAAAGCCCGCACGGAGCTCGGACGTCCGATCTTGAACGCAACTTTCGTGTACGGGAAAATAACTACATCGCGGATGGGCACCATCGGGTAGCGTTTGATGTCCGAGGGCATTTGGTCTGTAAATTCTTGCATACTTCAGAAAAAACGTGCTTGGGTAAAATTTATTCCGGGTCGTGGAAAAGGGTATTTCTATTTACTCAAAAATGTCCGGGAAAAGCAATAAATAACCGCATCGAAGGTTTATGATTTAATTTTCCTGTTGTGCGAGTACGTAAACGTTTATTACCCCGCCGCTTTTAATTTTAAATTTAGCTGAGGCAGGGTTCTGCCGGGTATGGAATCTCAACGAGAGTTGCAGTAAGAGAATGATGCGAGGTGTTTGTTCCAACAGTGTCTAAAACTCTATGCCGCTTCTTCAATACGGCTGATCACATCGAAGACCGGAGCCTTGCGCTCAACCATTTCCCTTGTGATCAGTACGTCCTTGACCTTCTTTTCGGACGGCAGGACGTACATCGACTCGAGCAGGATCTCCTCCATGATCATCATCAGGCCGCGGGCTCCGACCTTGCGTTTAAATGCTTCGTTGGCAATGGCCTTCAGAGCTTCGTCGGTGAATTTCAATCCAATATTGTCGAACTCGAACTTCCGTTGATACTGCCGGACTAGAGCGTTTTTCGGCTCGGTCAGAATCTGGGCAAGCGCATTAACATCCAGCTCGGTCAGCGTGCCGACGACCGGAAGCCGCCCGACAAACTCCGGGATCAAGCCATAATGGATCAGGTCTTCCGGTTCCAGTTTTCTGAAAGCCTCGTTCTGCCGCTGTGAGCTGGATTTGATGTCCGCCTGAAAGCCGAGAGACCTGTTGCGGAAACGTTTCTCGATCACCTTTTCCAACCCGATAAATGCTCCGCCGCAGACGAAAAGAATGTTCGTTGTATCGAGCTGTATGAAATCCTGTTGCGGATGTTTCCGGCCGCCACCGGTAGGAATGTTCGCGACGGTCCCTTCCAATATTTTCAACAATGCCTGCTGGACGCCTTCACCCGAAACGTCACGGGTTATCGAAGGATTGTCGTCCTTGCGGCAGATCTTGTCGATCTCGTCAATATAAATTATCCCTTCCTGTGCCCGCTCGAGGTCATTTCCCGCCGACTGCAAAAGCCGCAGTAAAATGTTCTCGACGTCTTCGCCGACATAACCGGCTTCGGTCAAACTCGTAGCGTCCACGATGCAAAAAGGCACGCTTAAAATTCTTGCAAGTGTTTGGGCCAGGAGGGTTTTGCCCGTCCCGGTCGGACCGATCAAAAGGATATTGGATTTCTGCAGCTCAATGTCCGAACGGCGTTTTGCCAGTTCCAGACGTTTGTAATGCTGATAAACCGCCACCGACAAACGCTTTTTCGACTCGTCCTGGCCGATCACATATTCGTCGAGAAAATTCTTGATCTCCTGCGGTTTCGGGATCGTCGTACGGGCGGCCGAGGTGTCGATTTGCTCGTCGTCATTTATTATCTCGTTGCAGATGTCAATACATTCATTGCAAACGTAGACGCCCGGTCCGGCGATGAGCTTACGAACATCATTCTGCGATTTACCACAAAATGAGCAGCAGAGAAGTTCTTCTGGTCGTCGGAAATTTGCCATGAGCAGTCGTGAGTAGTCGGTTGTCAGTTGTCAGTTGGTTGTCAGTTGTCAGTTGTCAGTTGTCAGTTGTCAGTTGTCAGTTGTCAGTTGTCAGTTGTCAGTTGTCAGTGTAAGCGTCTATCTTAATTAGTTTTTATCGCAATGATCGGGATAAACCGTTCAGCATCCTACCCACTTCAGCAGTTTGCAACAAAAGACGATCTAATTCAATCTGCCGCAAGTAGCCAAGATTGTATGCAATTTGAACCTGAGTTTCGGTCTCCATTAGCGACCCATAAGCAAAACTGAGATGATGAACAAACTCTTTAGTTGAATCCCGTCCTTGTCCTTCCGCTATATTTGACGGAACTGAGACTACAGCACGTCTTAACTGGCTCGATAAACCGAAAAGTTCCGACTTCGGAAAACACTCTGTAGATTCGTAAATGTTTGTCACGAATTGCATCGATTTTTGCCAAACCATTAGTTCCCTATAGGTTTTTCGCACCATGTTGTCCTTTGGAACTAACTGACAACCAACTATTGCTTTTCCCTATGTTCTCAAAGTTCGCTGCATGCCTCTTCTCTTTAACTGAAAACCGACAACTGAAAACCGACAACTGACTACCGACAACCGCCAGCTGACTACTATTTCTCCCGATGCTCGATTACTTCGTCGATCAGTCCATATTCCTTTGCCTGAATGGGCGATAATATCTTGTCCCGTTCGACATCCAGCTCGATTTGTTCATAGGACTGACCCGTATGCTGAGCCAAAAGTCTCGAAATCATTTCGCGCATCCTCAGAATCTCTTCGGCCATGAGCCGCACGTCAGTCGCCTGTCCTTGAGCTCCGCCCGAAGGCTGGTGAATCAGAATCCGCGAGTGCGGCAAAGCAAATCTTTTACCTTTCGTTCCGCCAGCAAGCAGAAACGCCGCCATTGACGCGCATTGTCCGACACAGATCGTAGTTACATCGTTTTTAATAAACTGCATCGTGTCGTAAATAGCCATTCCGGCCGTAATTGAACCGCCCGGGCTGTTTATGTATATATTAATGTCACGCTCCGGGTCTTCCGCTTCCAGAAAAAGCAGCTGGGCGACGAGCAAATTCGCGACCATATCGTCGATCGGAGTTCCGACGAAGATGATACTGTCCTTCAAAAGCCGAGAATAAATATCGAAAGCCCGTTCTCCCCGAGAGGTCTGTTCGACAACCATTGGAACTAACATAATGTTTTCTCTATCTAAAATTGCCAGTTTAAGTATTAGTTGAATTAGGCGAACTTAAAGTATTGATAAATCGACCGATTGCAGATTCTACACGGTTTCGAAAAAAATGCAAGCAGCATATTCGCATCAATTCAAATTTTTAAGTTTTCCGATTCGGAGTTCCTGCTTCCGCACGCTTTAAAACTGCTCTCCTTATCATAGGAAGCGGTTTGGCCGCTTCGGCCGGAGTGGTTGAAGCGGCCGCTTAGCCGAAACTCCGACACCGTGTCGGACACAAATCAAAGAACAAATACTAAGCCTTCGACTTAGCCGTTTTCTTTTTAGCTTCTTTCGGTTCCGCCGATTTTTTCTTCGCTTTTTCGACTTTTTTCGATCTTTCTTCGCCTGTTTCCGCAGCTAAATTTTCATCTACCCACTCACCCTCGATAATTTTCGCATTTGCGATCAATGCCTCGATCGATTTGCGCGTTCGCAAATTATTATGAATTGTCGCGGTTCCTCCTTGTTTTTCGAGCGAACTGCGAAAATCCTCCGGCGTCGATTTATAATGCTCCGCCAACTTGCCGATTTCTTCCTCGACCTCGGCGTCGGCTACGTCGATCTTCTCGGATTCGGCTATTTTTTCAAGGAGCATGGCCCCCCGAACATCCCGTTCCGCCTGTGTTTTCATCTGGTTAAACGCTATTTCGACAAAATTGTTTTCGACCTTGTTGAGATCCACGCCGCGTTGCTGAAGGTCTTGTGCAAAATTATTCAAAAGATTACGCGCCTGCGATTCGATCAGTGTATTCGGCACCTCGAAGGCGTTGTCCTCGATCATTTTGGCAATTGCGTTATTTCGCAAACGGGCATCGGCATCCGTGTCCGCGTAGGTCTCCAAATCCGCCCGAAGCTTTTTACGAAGATCGGCCAACGACTTGTAACCTTCATCTAAACTCACGGCCCATTCATCGTTCAGCTCCGGCACTTCCATAATCCCGACGGATGTAATTTTGGCTTTATAGTTAACTGTTTTACCTGCAAGCGCCGCCGAAGAGAACTCGTCCGGATACGCCACGGTGAATTCCTTATCGTCTTCTTCGTTCAGACCTACCAAACTTTCCGTAAACGCTTTTTCGATTATTTGATCGCCCAGTACCACTTCCAAATTATCGGCTTTTATCGGTTCCGCGTCAGGATCGTCCGCAAACGTACCTTCCAGATCCACAATAACCGTGTCTCCGATCTTTGATTTTCGGTTTTCAACGGGGATCAGTGCGGCATGTTCCTGCAGGCGACTTGCGATTAGGTCTTTTACTTCCGCATCTTGAACCGGCCGCCGCCGGCGCGTCAGTTCCACACCTTTGTACTTTGGAACAGGAATTTCCGGCATGACTTCAACGTGAATATGGAGTCCGATCGGCTGCGAGCCGTTCACTTTCATATTGTCGACGTCGTCTATATGAAGCTGCGGCTCGGTAAGCGGGTGAAGGTCGTGGTCTTTTATCGCCTGGGCAACTTTTGCGGGCAAAACTTCCTGCAAAACCTCATTTTTGATTTCTTCCTTAAACCGAAGTCGAACCACATCGAGCGGAGCATATCCCTTACGAAATCCGGGCACGTTCGCACCCTTCGCGTACTTTTGACTCACCTTGCCGTACGCGTCCTTAACGGCTTCCGCATCCACTTCGATCTTGATCTCCTTCTGTGTCGAAGAAATTTCTAATAATTCAGTTTTCATTTACAAAAATAATCCAGCTATTCAGTTAAAAAAAGGATAGCGAAGTTGGATTTAAATGTCGAATGAGGCTTCCGCACGTTTTGTCTTGCTCTCGCCGTCTCTTTCTGGCTCATTCATCTTTGTTCTGCGATTTAAATCTTTACATTTAACAGGACGAGACGATCGGGAATAGAGGCGCTCAAGAGTGTTGCAATAAATAATGACAATAGTTATAAGAAGAGCCTCGACCAGCTTTAGTTATAAGAAGAGTCTCGACCAGGTTTAGTTATAAGAAGACCCTCGACCAGCTTTAGTTATAAGAAGAGCCTCGACCAGCTTTTGCAAAAGCTGCAAACGTCGAACAACAAAACCGTTTTGAGTTAATGTTTGGCAGAATTCGTACGAAATCAGAAAGGTCAAGTGGAAAAGAGCGGCGAGGAAAAGCCGAAAAATAGATTTGGTGCCGAGGGCGAGACTCGAACTCGCACGTCTTTCGACGCTAGATCCTAAGTCTAGTGCGTCTGCCAATTTCGCCACCTCGGCATATTCCGCCGGAACGTGCTACGCACACATGGCAGCATTCGTTCCGACAAAAGTAAACCGTAAATTTAACCAATCCGGCGAGTAATGTCTAGCTTGTCTACTTCGACAAATATTTTCTTTCGTAATCTTCCCACGACATATCGAAGTCGCGAGTATTGTCTAGCTCGTTTGCTTTCCCCGCCCCGAGAACCCGGGATTCGACCTTTGTAAACAGCTTATAGCCGCCGTAACCCACGGCGCCCAGCAAGCCGAGCCAGAAGACGTACCAAAGCATCGAATAAACGATTCCAAACAGCCAGAATACGACCATAACGCCAAAGACGAGACCGAGTATCGCCAGAATGATCTTAATAAAATTCATTGCTTAAACCTCCACCTGATTATTCTATACGGAATTCAAAAATCTTTGTTCGTGCAAATTTTCACGTTGTCGTATAATTCAGGACGGATTCTCAGGCAGAACGCAAAAGTAATGGAGCGTGTCGCTTTATTTCAGCACTGGAGACACGCTTTATTACAGATAGTATTCTACCGACAACAGGAGCACGCACCTTTTAAAGTCGCGTCTTCTGCCGACACGACAACTTGAGTTATAAAATATTAACAATTCGCCAAGTCGCACACGAACTGGACGCTGATTTCCTCGGAGACGAGATTATTCCCGTTGCGGATGTAACGCATGATTCTCGCCGGGCACTCGACGGTACGCTCTTTGTGGCGATCCGTGGGCTGACCGTCGACGGACACCGTTTTATCGACGATGTTATACGGCGAGGCGCGGCCGGAATTATCTCGGAATACAATAAGCCCGCCAATTTTCGGGGTTCGTGGCTGAAAGTAAAAAACGCCCGCGAATCCCTGGCAAAAGCCGCCGCACTCGTTAAGGGAAATCCGTCACACGATCTGAATTTAATAGGAATTACGGGGACCAACGGCAAAACGACAACTACGTATCTCTGTTTTGCCCTCGCCGAAGCAGCCGGTGAAAAAGGCGCCATGCTGACAACGGTGGAATATCGCACTGGCGAAAAATCGGAACCCGCCGTCCGCACGACCCCGGAGGCGTCGGATACGAACCGGTTTTTGCGTCAAGCGGTTAGCGTCGGCTGCACGATGGCGGTGATGGAAACTTCGTCGCAGGCTATCGATCTGCACCGTTGCGATTGGCTGAAATTCAAAGTTGCGGTCTTCACCAATCTCACTCGGGACCATCTCGACTATCATGTGACGATGGAGAATTATTTCGATGCGAAAAAGAAGCTTTTCGACGGACGACTGGGAGAAAAACCCGCATCCAGTGTCATAAATATCGACGACGAATGGGGACGAAAACTTGCCGCTGATTTAATAGCCAACGGTCAACGCGTATTAACGTTTTCGCTCGAAAACAATGCTGATTTAACGGCAAAAAACATAGACGTTTCGCTTATACGGGGCACTTCCTTTCTTCTAAAAACCCCGGCAGGAGAACGCGAAGTCACTTCACCTCTTGTAGGCAGGCCGCACGTTTATAATATGTTGGCGGCCGCGGCGACCGCGCTTGAACTCGGTTACGAACTCGACGCGATCCAAACGGGTTTGGCGAAATGTGCCGGAGCACCAGGCAGGTTCGAAAGAGTTCGACACGGAGGCGATTTTGCGGTCGTAGTGGACTATGCTCATTCGGACGATGCGTTGCTGAACGTCCTTAAAACGGCGCGGGAACTCACGGGCGGGAAGATCATCACCGTTTTCGGATGCGGCGGCGACAGGGATAGAACGAAACGTCGGCCGATGGGCGAGGCTGCCGGACGAAACAGCGATTTTGTAATTATTACTTCCGACAATCCTCGGACCGAGAATCCCTTGAAGATCATCGAAGAAATCGAGGCCGGTGTAAAAGAGACGGGCTGCCGGTATTCGATCGTGTCCGACCGGCGCGATGCAATATTCCATGCAGTTTTCCGGAGCGGGATAAATGATGTTGTTCTGATCGCCGGTAAGGGCCATGAGACCTATCAGATCATCGGGGATGACAAATTTCATTTCGATGATCGCGAGATTGCACAAGAAGCGTTAGGGAAATTCGCGGAGGAGAAATAATAATGAATCGATTCATTCCATTCATGAGGCGGCTCGCTGCAAAGCTTTTATTACTTTTCGCAACTTTTTCTAATCACGCTCGTGTATTAGTTATTGCCGCAACCGGATTGGCTCCTGCTTAAACCGGAAAGGCCCGCTGAATTCTAACAAATATTTTCTACTCTGTATGCCAGCATACAGACTTCGCCTCTTCATTCCGTTAAATTTAATTCAAATTGCCAATCGGAAAGTGATTTTTAGCTTTCATTTACGATACGAGACATAGAAGTATGTCCCCTCATACTTCGCATCATCTGAGTAAATTTGCAGCCTAAAACTGTAAATTCATTCACAAACAGTCAAGGATTCGAAAACACTATGGAGGATTTGAAGATGGACGAGATTAAAACAAATGTCCGAGGGACATTTATAAATCGCGTGGGCAAAAAGGCAGTATACTTTTTTGTACTCACGGCGTTGGTGGCGACGGCTGCCTTCGGGTACTGGCTGTTGCCGGACTCGGGGACAGTATCGGCACAGGAAGAGACTGCTAAGGCAGCAGATGCAAAGCCGGCAAAGCAGGTCGTAACGGCGGCAATGCTGAATTATGCATTGGATCTGGGAACGGCATCCGAGTATACGGTTTATGCTGAAAAAGGAATTGCCGGAGAAACCGGTTCCAATATCAGAGGAGGCGTGGGCGACGCGCTTCGCGGCGAAGTTGGCGAGAAGGCGACCAAAGAGTTGTCCAGATCGATCAATGGTATCAACCAGCTGCCGTGTACGGAGCTGACCAGCACGGATCTTGGCGGCAAGAGCTTTGGA
>Ga0136617_10000781_pt1 | contig 27573 bp, 28 predicted proteins | sample AntDrymUQ3222106_2_FD_129672 | JGI IMG/M metagenome (GOLD analysis project Ga0136617, IMG submission 129672) | Polar desert sand microbial communities from Dry Valleys, Antarctica - metaG UQ322 (21.06) | ecosystem: Environmental > Terrestrial > Soil > Desert | place: Antarctica: Dry Valley...
CACCAGCGCGGTGAAGAAGCCGTGGCGGTCCATCCACGCGGCGTCCTTGAGCGCGCCGGTGAGCAGCAGCTCGCGCGCGGCGCTCTCGCCGAGCACCTCGGGCAGCAGCAGCGTGCCCGCGTTGCTCGCACCGAGCCCGATCCGCACCTCGGGCGTGGCGAAGCGCGAGCGGTCGGTGCCGACGCGCAGGTCGCAGGAGGCAGCGAACTCGAGCGCGCCGCCGATGCAGACGCCGTCGATCGCGGCGATCACGGGCACGGCGGAGTCGAGGACGACGCGCGTAAGGCGCTGGAACGCGTCGATGGTGGCGGCGAAGCTCGCGCTGTCGGCCGTCGCGGCCTCGAACAGGTCGTCGCCGGCGGAGAAGTCCTCGCCCGCGCCGCGCGCGACGAGGCAGCGGACGGCGGGGTCGTGGCCGGCCTGCTCGATGGCATCGGCGATCGCGGCGATCGTCGCGCCGCCCCAGGCGTTGCGGTGGCGCTGGTTGTCCCAGCGGATCACCCGCGCGCTCCCGAGCTCCTCGGTGGTCACGGTCATGGGTGCGGTCCCTCCCTGTGTCGTCGGATGGCGTCGGGCAGCGCGTCGCCGCGGGCGGTGCGGAAGACGCGCGCGGTCTTGTGCTCGGCGACGGGCAGGTCGCCGGGCGCGAGCGCGGTCAGCGCGACGTCGGTGCGCAGCGCCTCGCGCAGCTCGGTCGCGAGCCGGTCGAGGTTCTCGAGGCTCTCGACGTAGATGTGCAGCGGCGAGGCGATCGGGTCGCCGTCGGCGACCACCGCGTAGCCGGCGCTCGCGCCGAGGCGGTCGAGCACCTCGCCGATCGCCTGCGGGTAGACGTTGACCGCCTGCACGCGCAGCATGTCGTCGCGGCGCCCGCCGATGCGGATGCGCGGGCTCGTGCGCCCGCAGGCACACGGCGCTGTGTAGACCGTGGCGAGGTCGCTCGAGCGGTAGCGCAGCAGCGGTGACGCCCGGCGGTTGAGGTGGGTCCACACCAGCGCGCCGCCGACCTCGTCCTCGAGCGGGAGGGTCTCGCCGGTCTCAGGGTCGACGACCTCGAGCACGGCGTGGCCCTCGGTCGTCAGGTGCAGCCCTTCGTCCTGCCCGCACTCGCCCGCCATCGTCGACCAGATGTCGCTCATGCCGAACGTGTCGGCGACGCTGACACCCCAGGCGCGCTCGATCTCGGCGCGCACGGCGGCGAGCCCGGCGCCGGGCTCGCCCGCGGTGACGATGTGGCGCAGGCCGAGCGCGGCCGGCTCGAGGCCCACCTCGCGCGCGCGGGTCGCGAGGTAGGCGGGAAAGGAGAGCGTGCCGAAGAGCGCGGAGATGCCGAGCCGCGGGATCAGCTCGAGCAGGCGCCGTGACTGGCCCACGCCGACCGGCACGACCGTCGCCCCGCTCGCCTCGATCGCCATGTGGTCGGCGATGCCCCCGGCGTAGAGCGCGTAGTTGAGGCAGTGCGCGACGGTGTCGCCGGGCCGCAGGCCGGCGATCCGGAACGCCTCGCCGCCGACAATCGAGTTCGCCTCGTGGTCCGCCTGGGTGAGCCCGATCGCCACCGGCTCACCGGTCGTGCCCGAGGTCACGTGCAGCCGCACGAGGTCCTCGCGCGGCGCGCACAGGTGCTCCCCGAAGGGCGGGTTGCGCTGCTGGCTCTCGCGCAGCTCCTGTTTGGTGGTGAACGGGATGGCGGCGAGCTCGCGGGCGCCGCGGATGCGCGCGCGGTAGAACGGCGAGGCCGCCTCGAGGTACTCGAGCTGCTCGGCGAGCGCGGTCACGCCGCGACCTGCTCGGGCGTCTCCTCGCGCCGCTCCGTGCGCCGGCGCCGGGTCCCCGGGGAGCCGCCGCGCGCGGCCAGCAGCCCGGCGACGACGAGCGCCGCACCCGCCACGGCGCGGCCGGTGATCGCCTCGTCGTAAAGCAGGGCGCCGAAGCTGAGCGCGCCGAACGGGATCATCAGCGCGATGAACGAGCTCGCCTGCGCGGACATCTCGCGCAGCAGGATCGTGAGCACGACGAACGCGACCGCGGAGCCGATGACCGCGAGGTAGAGGATCGAGCCGATCGCGTTCGCGCTCCACACCGCCTCGCCCCAGTCCTCCGACGCCGCAGACCCGGTCAGCAGCAGCGCACCGCCGACCAGCATCCCCCAGCCGTTGAGGACGATCGCATCGAGGTGCTTCGCCCGGCGCTTGAGCGCGACGTTGCCGAGCGCCGCGCCGAGCGGCGAGAGCACCACGGCGATCGCCCCGAGCGCGGCCCGGTCCTCGCTGCCCAGCTCGAGGCTCTCCACGAACGCGAGCGCGAGACCGGCGAGCGCGAGCGCGACGCCGGCGAGCAGCCGGGCGCGCAGCGGCTCGTCGTGGAGCAGGACGGCGGCGAGGATCGCGGTGTAGAGCGGCATCACGCCGAACAGCACGGCGGTCAGCCCGGACGGGATGTACTGCTCGCCCCAGTAGACGAGGCCGTAGCAGAACGCGAAGGGGAGCAGGCCGAGCGTGACGGCGAGCGTCCGGTCGGTGTGGAGCGGCCTGCGGCGCAGCGCGGCGAACGCGAGCAGCAGCACGCCCGCGGCGGCGAAGCGGATCCCCGCGCCGAGGAGCGCGGGAGCGTCCTCGAGCCCGATCTTGATCGCGACCCAGGTCGACGACCAGATGAGGACGAGCAGGGCGTAGAGGGTGAGGGCGGCGCCGCGGGACATGAGCCCGTGGAGCCTAGGGATCGGGTTTCGGCGATCATGTCCGGCATGGCCTATGACGAGGATCTCGCCAACCGAATCCGCGAGTCGATCGCGGGGGAGGCCGGCGTCACCGAGCAGCGCATGTTCGGCGGGCTGGCCTTTCTGGTCGGCGGGCACATGGCGGTCGCGGCCGGCGGTCAGGACAGCCTGATGGTGCGCATCGATCCCGAGGACTCCGAGGCCCTCGCCGCCACGCCGCATGCCCGCCCGACGGTCATGCGCGGGCGCGAGATGCGGGGCTGGATGCAGGTCGATCCAGAGGGCGTGCGGACCAAGCGGCAGCTCGAGCCGTGGGTCAAGCGCGGCGTCGCCTTCGCGCGTTCGCTTCCTCCCAAGCGCTGAAGCGTCATCCCTGGCGCTCGGGGCGGTTGAGCGTGTCGTGGTGGGGGACGCCCTCGTGGAGCTCCCTCTGGCGCTCGATCTCCGCGTTGAGCTCCGCGCCGAACAGCAGCATGACGTTCGTCAGCCAGATCCAGGCCACGAGCAGGATGGCGCCGGTGAAGGCGCCGTAGATCGCGCCGACGTCGGCCACCCGGGAGATGTATGTCGAGAAGCCCCAGGACGCGAGCAGCCACAGCACCACGCCGGTCACGGCGCCGGGCGTCACCCAGCGCCACGACCGCTGCTGCACGTCGGGGGTGATGTAGTAGACGTAGGAGAAGACGAGCATCGCCACGAGCAGCGCGGCCGGCCAGCGGGCGATGCTCCAGATGTCCGCGGCGGTCTGGCCGAGCCCGATGAAGTCGAACAGGTCGTCGGCGAAGCCCCCGCCGACGAACACGAGGACGCCGGTGACGAGCGCGAGCGCGAGCAGCAGGATGGTCGACGCGACATCTACCAGCTTGCGCCGCAGGAAGCTGCGCCCGTTCTCGACCTCGAACACCACGTTGAGCGCCCGGCGGGCGGCCTCGAGCACGCCGGTCGTGCCGTAGAACGCGATCGCCGCGCTGATCGCGAGGGTCGTGGTCGCGGTGCCCTTGTTCTGCAGCGCCTGCCGGAGCGAGCTGTCGAGCGGCTGCACGACCGAGTCCGGCGCGACCTCGCGCGCGTAGTCCATGATCGCGTTGTAGGTCTCGGGATACTGGCCGATGAGCCCGAGCAGCGAGAGCGCGAAGAGCACCGTCGGGAACAGCGACATGAGCGCGTAGTAGGTGAGCGCCGCCGCATGGTGCGTCATCTGGTCGTCGTAGAACGACACCAGCGTCCGCTTGATCACCGCACCCGTGCCGCGCATCCCGGCAGCCTAGGCGGCGCACCGGCCTATGTGGTCACGGCGATGAGCGCGGGGAGCACCTCGTCCCACGCCGACGGCGGGAACTCGTGCCCGAGCCGGTCGATGACGAGCAGGCTGGCGCCGGGGATCTCGCGCGCGAGCGCCTCGCCGTGGGCGGGCGGGAAGAGCGGATCCTCGGCCCCGTGGATCACGAGCGCGGGGACGCTGATCTCCGCCAGCCGCGCCCGCGCCGTGTCGGTGCCCTCGAGGAGGAAGTGGTTGTTCGCGCTGGGCAGGCTCTCGGAGCGGTCGTAGACACGGCCGAGCAGTGCGCGCATCGCCGCCTCGTCGATGCCGCGCGACCCGGCGTAGGGCCGCTCGCCCTCGAGCAGGAACGCGATCGCGGCCTCGCGGTCCGACCAGTCCGGCTCGGGCGGCTCGTCGTCACCGCTGAAGAGCGCGCGCAACTCGTCCGACATCGGCGGCAGCTCCGCGCCGCCGGTGCCCGCCGGGCTGGTCGACATCAGCGTGATGGTGAGTATGCGGTCGGGGTGGTCGACGGCGATCCGCTGCACGATCCCGCCGCCCATCGAGAGGCCGACAAGGTGCGCGCGCACGACGCCGAGGTGGTCGAGGATCCCGAGGGCGTCGGCGACGAGGTCATCCCCCGTGTAGCCCGGGTTGCCGGGCGGAGAGGTCGTCGAGCCGCCGGTGTCGCGATGGTCGTAGCGGATCACGTACCGCCCGGCGGCGGCGAGCCGCCGGCAGAACGGCTCCTCCCAGCGGTCCATCGATCCAGCCCCGCCCATGACCAGCAGGACGGGCGGGTGGGAGGGATCGCCGATCGTGTCGACGCACAGCTCGGCGCCGTTGATGTCTGCGCGCATGCGACCTCTGACTGTCGCCGCCGCCGGAACTCATCGTTCGCCGGCCGCGCTCAATCTTCCGGGCGCAGCGGCCGATGCCCACCGGAATGGTGACCTTCGACCCAGTCGCGCGCGCGTTCAGGGCAGCGCTCGGCCTCGTTTCCTGGCGCGCCATGCCGGTCGCCGTCCGCCTGCTGTTCGCGGTCCTGTTGGGCTTCGTCGTGCTCGTGGCCATCATGGACGCGACCCCGTGGCTGGATGCGCTGAACCCGGTCTACGAGGTGTTCTACAACGCCGTTCTCGTCGGCTCGGCGGTGCTGTGCCTCGCCCGCGGCGCGCTCGGCCGCGACGAGCGCGTCGCCTGGACGGTCATCGGCGCCTCCCTCGCGCTGTGGGCCACCGGCAACCTCTACTGGCAGTTCGCGCTCTCCGATCTCGAGGAGGCGCCCTATCCCTCCGTCGCCGACGGATTCTGGCTCGGGTTCCTCCCCGTCTGCTACCTCGGCGTCCTGCTGCTCGCCCGCAAGCGGATGCCGCAGCTGGATTCGCGCCTGTGGCTCGACGGCATCATCGCCGCCCTCACGACCGGCGCGATCAGCGCGGCGGTCGTCTATGGCGCGGTGCAGGCGTCGACGGGTGGCGACACCGCTGCCGTCGCGACGAACCTGGCCTACCCGCTCGGCGACATGATCCTGCTCGGCACCGTGATCGGCGCCATGACGGCCGGCCGCGGCCGCCTGGACCGGAGCTGGCTCTACTTCGGCGCCGGGATCGCGGTCTTCGCCGTCACCGACTCGATCTACCTCCTGCAGATAGCGAAGGGCACGTACGTCGTCGGCACGCTGCTCGACATCGGATGGCTCCTGGGCATGCTGCTGGCCGGGCTCGCCGCCTGGCAGCCTGCGGTGCGCAAGCGCGCCACCGGCGACGAGCTCCCGAGCATCATCACGCCGATCGGGCTGGCGCTCGCCAGCCTCGCGCTGCTCGCCTATGACCACTTCGAGCCGGTCAACCTGCTCGCGCTCGGGCTGGCGATCGCCGCGCTCGTCGCGGCGCTCATCCGTCTCTCCGTCACCCATCGGGCCAGCCGCTCCAACCTCGTCAGCACCCGCGTCCAAGCGCGCACGGACTCCCTCACCGGGCTCGGGAATCGCCTCGCCCTGCACCGCGCGCTGGACACCACGCTGGCCGAGGGAGTGCCGCACGTGCTGCTGATGCTCGACCTCGACGGCTTCAAGAACTACAACGACTCCTACGGCCACCCGGCCGGCGACGCGCTGCTGGCCAGGCTCGGCGCCCGCCTGCTCGCCGCCGCGACCGCCGTCGACGGGGCGGCCTATCGGATCGGCGGCGACGAGTTCTGCGTCCTCGCCCCGTCGCCTCCCGGCCAGCCGGCCGGATCGCTGCTGGAGCGCGCCCGCGTGGCGCTGTCCGAGCACGGTGAGGGCTTCATGATCGGAGCGTCCGCCGGCTACGCCGCGCTACCCGCCGACGCCGAGGACGCCGAGGAGGCGCTGCGCGTGGCCGACCGCCGCCTCTACGCGGAGAAGAACAGCGGACGCATCTCGGCCCGTCTCCAGAGCGCGGGCGCGTTGCGCGGCGCGCTGCAGGAGGCCAACCCCGAGTTGGGAGGGCACACCGATGAGGTCGCGACGCTCGCAACAGAGGTCGCGCGTCGCCTCGGACTCGACGAGGACGAGATCGAGCGCGTGGCGATCGCCGCCGAGCTCCACGACATCGGCAAGATCGCGATCCCCGGCTCGATCCTGCGGAAGTCAGGCCCGCTTGACGCCGACGAGTGGGCGTTCATGCGGCGCCACACCCTGATCGGGGAGCGCATCGCCCAGAGCGCGCCCGCGCTGACCGGCGTCGCCGGGCTGATCCGCTCGAGTCACGAGCGCTGGGACGGCACGGGCTACCCCGATGCGCTGGCGGGCGACGAGATCCCGCTCGGCTCCCAGATCGTGTTCGTCTGCGACGCGTACTCGGCCATGACGGGCGATCGCTGCTACCAGCCGTCGCTGTCCGAGGCCGACGCGCGCGCCGAGCTGCGCCGCAACGGCGGCACCCAGTTCGCGCCCGCGGTCGTCGAGGCGTTCCTGGCCGCCCGGCCGGCGCCCGTCCCGACCCCGGCGTAGGAACTCCCCACCGCGTACTCTGCGCGCCCATGGCCACGGTGCGCGAAGCCACCTTCGAGATGCTGCGCGCCCGCGGCATGACCACGGTGTTCGGCAACCCGGGCTCGACGGAGCTGCCGTTCCTCGCCGACTTCCCTTCGGACTTCCGCTACGTGCTCGGCCTCCACGAGGGCGCGGCGGTCGGCATGGCCGACGGCTACGCGCAGGCGAGCGGCCGCCCGGCGATCGTCAACCTCCACACCGCCCCAGGGGTCGGCAACGCGATGGGCGCGATCTTCAACGCGCAGGCCAACAAGTCCCCGCTCGTGATCACGGCCGGCCAGCAGGCGCGCTCGCTGATGACGCTGCAGGCGCTGCTGACCAACCGCGATGCCGCGCGGATGCCGCATCCGCTCGTGAAGTGGAGCTACGAGCCGCCGCGGGCCGAGGACGTGCCGCACGCGCTCGCCCGCGCGACCCATCTCGCCGCCCTGCCGCCGCGAGGCCCCGTGTTCGTCTCGATCCCGATGGATGACTGGCGCGCCGAGGTCGACGACGAGGCCGTGCGCCACCAGACCACGCGCACAGTCGACGGGCGTGCGGGCGCCGACCCGGCGCTCGTGCGCGCGCTGGCGCAGCGGCTGATGGCGGCGGCCAACCCCGTGTTCGTCGCCGGCGGGGACATCGACGCGAGCGGCGGCTGGGACGCCGCGGTCGCCCTCGCCGAGAAGGCGCGGCTGCCGGTGTGGTCGGCGCCCGCCACCGCCGGCGGTCGCGTGGGCTTCCCGGAGGACCATCCGCACTTCCGGGGCGTGCTCCCGCCCGCCATCGGCCCGCTCTCCGAGACGCTCGCCGGCCATGACCTGATCCTCGTCGCCGGCGCCCAGGTCTTCGCCTACTACCCGAACATCCCCGGGCCGCTGCTGCCCGAGGGCGCGGCGCTGGTCGCCATCACCAGCGATCCCGACGAGGCTGCGCGCGCGCCCATGGGCGACGCGATCGTCGCCGACGTCAAGCTCACGCTCGAGGCGCTGCTCGCCGCGCTCGAGCCCGCGACGCGCGACGCGCCGGCGCCCCAACCCGCCCCCGAGCCGCCCGAGGCGAGCGATCCGATGAGCCCGGCGGCGGCGATCGCCGCGCTGGCCGAGGCGTTCCCGGACGACGGCATCGTCGTCCCCGAGTCGCCCGCCACGACGTTCGCGCTGCGCGCGCGGCTGCGGCTCTCGCGGCCGGGGTCCTACTACTTCACGGCCGGCGGCGGCCTCGGCTTCGCGCTGCCCGCCTCGATCGGCGTGCAGATGGCCGAGCCGGACCGGCCGGTCGTGTGCGTGCTCGGCGAGGGCTCCGCGCAGTACGCGATCCAGGCGTTCTGGACCGCGGTCGCCTACGCCGTCCCGGTCACCTTCCTCGTGCTGCGCAACGACGAGTACGCGATCCTCAAGTGGTTCGGCGACATCGAGCAGGTCACCGGCGCACCCGGCCTCGACCTGCCCGCGCTCGAGGTCGCCTCGGTGGCCGAGGGCTACGGCGTCGAGTCGGTGCGCGTGGACGACCCCGCGGCGCTGACCGAGGCGCTGCGCGACGGGATCGGCGCGAACGCCCCGCGGCTGGTCGAGGCGCGCGTGGCGCCCGGCATGGCGTTCTGAGCAGGGCCGGCGGCCCGGGCATAGGCGACCCGTGCCCCCGCCGCCGCCACCAGCGCGGCGACGCCGCCCAGGGCGAGGCCGGCGCGCGGGCTCGCGACCTCGGCGAGCCAGCCGACGAGCGGGGCGCCGATCGGTGTCGAGCCGAGGAAGACGACGGAGTACAGCGACATCACGCGCCCGCGCATCTGCGGCGAGGCCGCGAGCTGGAGCGAGGAGTTCACGCCCGCGGCGAACGTGACCGAGACGGCGCCGAGCGGCACGAGCGCCAGGATCTGCAGCGGCAGCGAGGGCGCGGCGGCGGCGAGCAGCTCGAAGACGCCGAACGCGGCCGCCGCGCCGACGATCAGCCGTGACGAGACGCTCTGCAGCGTGCTGGTCAACAGCGCGCCGGCGACGGAGCCGATCCCCATCGCCATCGTCATCGCCGCGTAGGTGGTTGCGGTGCCGTGCCACGTCGAGTGGGCGAGCAGCGGCATCAGGACCTGGAAGTTGAAGGACAACGTGCCCACCAGCACCATTGCGGCGAGCGGGATCCACAGCGCCGGCGTGGCGCGGACGTGGCGCAGCGCGAGCATCACGTCGCCGCGTGCCCGCTCGATCGGGACCGAGGTGAGGAGCGCGGAGCGGTCCATCCGCGCCAGGGCCACGAGCATGGCGATGAACGAGAGCGCGTTGACCGCGAAGCAGAGGCTGACGCCGAACACCGCGATCACCGCGCCGGCGGCGGCCGGCCCGGCGATCCGCGAGCAGTGCACGACGACGGAGTTCAGCGAGACGGCGTTGACGATCCGCTCCGGGCCGACCAGCTCCATCACGAAGGCCTGGCGCGCGGGGTTGTCGATCACGAGCACGGAGCCGCGGGCGAGCACGAGCCCGAACACCATCCAGGGCGCGATGTCGCCCGTCGCGGTGAGCGCCCACAGCGCGATCGCGGGCACGGCCATCAGCGCCTGCGTGTACTTGAGCAGGCGCAGCTTTGGCACACGGTCGGCGAGCAGGCCGCCCCAGGCGCCGAACAGCAGCATCGGCAGGAACTGCATCGCTGCGACGAGCCCGACCGACACGCCTGAGCCCGTCAGCTGCACGATCAGCCACATCTCGGCGACGATCTGCATCCAGTTGCCGGAGATCGAGATGACCTGGCCGGTGAAGTACCGGCGGTAGTTCGGGACCGAGAGGGAGGAGAAGGTGCGCCGGAGGCCCGCGCTCACTCAGCGATCGTCCTCCAGCAGCTGCTCGAGGATCGCGGCGGCGCGGTCGAGCGCGGCGCGCTCCTCGGGGTCGAGCTTCTCGATGCGGTGCGCGAGGTAGGCGGTCTTGCGGCCGCGCATCTCCTCGAGCAGCGCGTGCCCCTCGGGGGTGACCGACAGCAGAGAGGAGCGCCGGTCGGTCGGGTCGGCGGCGCGCTGCAGCACCCCGAGCTCCTCGAGCCGGGCGACCAGCCGCGTCGCGGTCGGGCGCTGCACCCGCTCACGCGTGGCGAGCTCTGAGGGGGTCAGCGGGCCGTGGCGGTCGATCGTCGCCAGCGCGGCCGTCAGCGTCGGGCTCAGGCCGGTCCCGGCCTCCTGGCGCAGACGTCGCGAGGTCCGCGTGATCGCGAGGCGAAGGCGGACCGCGAGGTCGGGCGTGGCGATGATTTGCATCGCTAATTAGTGTAGCGAATCATCATCCCGCCGATCGCGCCATCGAGGCGCTCGCCTCGCTCGGTGACGGCAACCGCCCCGTCGCCGAGGGCGGCCGTGTCCGCGTCGCGATCACGCGCCGCGCGGGCGGATCGCGCGACGAACGGCAACTGCGCTGGGTAGGGGTTGGGTGTCGGGCGGAAGCGGCGTTTCGTTCCTCTCGAGGGTCCGCGTAGGTCGCTGGGGAACGAACTGCCGCTCCTACCGGCAGAACGTTCCCCGGCCCGCTCCGCGCGAAGTCGAGAGGAACGTTGTGCCGGTCGATGTCCGAATCGAGACGGCATTTCGTTCGATTCGACCCGCCCCGCCGTACGCCATCGAACGAACTGCCGGTCGGTCGGCCCCCTCATTTCCTACCCAGCGCAGTTGCCGTTCGCCCCGCAACCGCTACCCCGCCGGCTTCTTTACCCTGCCGTCGATGTCGGGCGCCTGGCAGCTCTCCGCCACCGAAGCCGCACGGCTGATCGCCGCGCGCGAGCTCAGCTCGGAGGAGCTCGTATCCTCGTGTCTCGAGCGCGTGGAGGAGCGCGAGCCCGAGCTGCGGGCGTGGGCGTACCTCGACCCCGAGGCGGCGCTGCTGCAGGCGCGCGAGCGTGACGGCGGCGGGCCTGCGCGCGGGCCGCTGCACGGGATCCCGGTCGGGGTCAAGGACCTCGTCGACACCGCCGACATGCCGACCGCCTATGGCTCGCCGATCTACGTGGGCCACCGGCCCCAGCGCGACGCGGACTGCGTGACGACGCTGCGAGAGGCCGGCGCGGTCGTCCTCGGCAAGACCGTGACGACGGAGTTCGCGACCTACGAGCCGCCGCCGACGGTCAACCCGCACGACCCGGCGCGCACGCCCGGCGGCTCCTCGAGCGGGTCCGCCGCGGCCGTCGCCGCCGGGATGGTGCCGCTCGCACTCGGGAGTCAGACGGCAGGGTCGGTGATCCGGCCCGCGTCCTTCTGCGGCATCGCCGGCTTCAAGCCCGCCCATGGCTGGCGCTCGACCGGCGGCATCAAGCGGCTCAGCGAGCGCCTCGACACCCTCGGCGTGCTCGCGCGCAGCGTGGCGGACGCGGCGCTGCTGGGCGGCTTCGCCGCGCCGGCGCTGCAGGAGGCGCGGGTGGGGTTCTGCCGCACGCCGTGGTGGGACGAGCTCGAGGACGGCGGCCGCGCCGCGCTCGAGGACGCCGCCGCGCGGCTGGGGGCGACGGAGATCGCACTGCCGGCGGAGTTCGGCGGCCTCGCCGGCGCGCAGGAGACCGTGATGGCCTTCGATGTCGTCCGCAGCCTCGAGCCGGAGTGGCGCGAGCACCGCGACGGGCTCTCGGACGCGCTGCGCGACTACCTCGAGCGCGGGCGCACGGTGACGGCGGAGTCGGTCGCAGCGGGCCTGGCACTGGGGGAGCGGTGCCGCGCGGCGCTGCCGGTCGTGCTGGCCGGCGTCGACGCCCTGCTCGTGCCGGGCGCGCTCGGCGAGGCGCCGCTGCGGAGCGAGGGCCACACCGGCAGCCCGCTGCTGTGCCGCGCGTGGACGTTCCTGGGGGTGCCGGCGATCAGCGTGCCCGGGCCGGTCGGGCCGGCGGGGATGCCGGTGGGCGTGCAGGTGGTGGGGCTTGCGGAGCCGGCGGTGCTGGGGGTGGCGGCTTGGGCTGAGCGCTTGCTGCGGGGCTGACGCACGTCAACGGCGGCGGGGTAGGGAGTGAGGGGTTCCGTCCGGGCGGGGGATTTCGGCCGGGTGTGCGGAGTTGGGACTGACTATGCGACTCAACTCCGCACACCCCCCGATTTCGGCCCCGCCGCGCCGCTCCGGGCTCCCCTTCAATGCGCAGTTCGCTTGGCTCAGCCGATCCGCTTGCAATCCGGAACCGCTTGGACCTACAGCCCGCACCAGCGGCGGCCGATCTCGAACAGCCCCTCGGCGCTGGCCTTCAGCGCCTCGACGGAGCACGACTCGTCCGTGCGGTGAGCCTGCTCGGCATCGCCGGGGCCGCAGATGATCGTCGGTGGCGTGCCGTAGGCGGGGGAGAGGGCGGCGGCGTCGGTGAAGTAGGCGAGCCCGCGGGGCTCGGGCGTCTCGCCGATCAGCGGCGCCATCACCTCGAAGACCTCCTGCACCCACTCGTCGCCGGGGTCGGTGTCGATCGGGTCGAGCACGACACGCGGCTCCAGCTCGACCTCCTCGCCGAGCCGTTCACGCAACGCCGCGAGCACGGAGTCCCCGTCCATGCCCGGCACCGTGCGGACGTCGATCCCGGCCGCCGCGTAGTCGGGGACCGAGTTGATGTTGATCCCGCCTGAGAACGTCCCGAGCGAGACCGTCGGCAGGCCGAGCAGCGAGTGCTCGTCCGCCTCCAGCGCGAAGTCCTCGAGCCGTGCCACCGCGCGCGCGAGCTTGTAGATCGCGTTCTCGCCCAGGTGCGGCATCGAGCCGTGGGAGGTCGTCCCGCGTGCGACCGCATCAGCCCACACCACGCCCTTGTGCGCAACGCACGGGTAGTTGGTCGTCGGCTCCGCCACCAGGACCGCGCCGCAACGGCCGAGCGACCCGGTGAGGGCGAGCGCGCCCTCACAGCCCGTCTCCTCGCCCGCGCAGAGGACGAGCTCCAGGCCCGCCGCGCCCTCGCCCAGCGCCGCGATCCGCTCCGCCGCCACGACGATCGCGGCCGTCCCGCCCTTCATGTCGCTCGTCCCGCGGCCGTACAGGCGGTCGTCGTCGATCTCACCGTCGAACGGGTCGCGCGACCAGTCCGCGCGGCCCAGCGGCACGGTGTCCAGGTGGCCGGTCAGGCACAGCGCGGGCCGCTCGCCGCGCGTGCGGGTCCGGGCGATGAGGCTGATCCGTCCCGGCGCGAGCTCGTGCTTCGCCACCTCCAGCCCGGCTGCCTCCAGCCGCGCCCCCACCAGCGACGCGGCCTTGGCCTCGTCGCCGGGAGGGTTGATGGTGCGGGTTGCGACGAGCTCGCGCGTGAGCTCGACGACGTCGGCGGCCACGACGACTAGGCCACAGGCTCGGCCTCGGGCTCCTGCTTGCGCGGCTCACCGCGCACGGGCGCCTCTTCCGAGCCCTCGGACCCGACGCCGGTCTCGGAGCGCACGTACAGCTCGTGGTACTCGCGGTCGTTGCCCTTCTCGTTCGAGAGCACCGTGCCGAGGTAGCAGCCGAGGAACCCGATCGGGATGCAGAAGATCGCCGGGTTGTCGAGCCCGAGCGACCCGAGCGGCGAGCCCGTGTCGGAGTCCGCGCCCGGCCACACCGGCGCGCTCAGCACGATCAGCACGGTCGAGGAGATCAGCCCGCTGAGCATGCCGACCACGGCGCCCATGGTGTTGAAGCGGCGCCACCACAGCGCCAGCAGCAGCGCCGGGAAGTTCACGCTCGAGGCGAAGCAGAACGCCATGCCGACGAGCACGGAGATGTTGAAGCCGGCGCCGCCCGCGAGCGCGACGGCGATCGCGAGCACGCCGATGCCGACGGCCGCCACCTTCGCCACCCAGACCTCCTCCTTGTCGGAGTCCTGGCCCTTGCGGATGACGTTGGACCACACGTCGTGGGCCACCGCGCCCGAGGCCGAGATCACGAGCCCGGCCACCACCGCGAGGATCGTGGCGAGCGCGACCGCCGAGATGACCGCGAGGAAGATGTCACCGCCGGCGGTGCCCTCGCCGCCGCCGAGGTTCAGTGCGAGCTCCGGGATCGCGAGGTTGCCCGTCTCGCCCGCCGCCTTCTCGCCGTCCTGGCCGAGGATCGCCCGCGCGCCGACGCCGACGATCATGACCATGATGTAGAAGGAGCCGATCAGGAACACGGCCCAGCCGACCGAGCCGCGCGCCGCCTTGGCGTTCGGCACGGTGAAGAAGCGCATGAGGATGTGCGGCAGACCGGCGGTGCCGAACACGAACGCGACGCCGAAGGACAGCAGGGCGAGGCCGGAGTCGAACTGGAGGCCGGGCTTGAGGAACGCTTCGCCCTCCGAGTGGTTCTCCGAGGCGCGCGTGAACAGCTCGACCGGGCTGAAGCCAACCTCGGCGAGCACGAATATCGTCAGCACGGTGCCGGCGGTCATCAGCAGCGTCGCCTTGATGATCTGCACCCACGTCGTGGCGAGCATGCCGCCGAAGATCACGTAGGCGAGCATGAAGATGCCGACGCCGACCACGGCCGGGGCGAAGCTGATGCCGGTCAGCGCCTGGATCAGCGCACCGGCGCCGACCATCTGCGCGACGAGGTAGATCAGGACGACCGACAGCGTGCCGGCTGCCGTGACGAGCCGCGCCGGGCGCTCGCGGAGGCGGAAGGACAGCACGTCGGCGATCGTGTACTTGCCCGAGTTGCGCATCCGCTCGGCGAGGAACAGCAGGACGGGGACGAACGCGATGATCGCGGCCATCAGGCCGATGAACGCGTCGACGCCGAACAGGTAGGTCAGGCCGGCGAACCCGAGGAACGAAGCGGCCGACATGTAGTCGCCCGCGATCGCCCAGCCGTTCTGGAAGCCGGTGATGCCGCGGCCGGCGGCGTAGAAGTCCGAGGCGCTGCTGGTGCGCTTGGCGGCCCAGTAGGTGACGCCGAGCGTGATGGCGAGCACGACGCCGAAGACGGCGAGCGGGAGGACCTTGAGGTCGGCGGCGAAGACGATCATCGCGCGCTCCCCTCGGCGACCTTGGCGGCCCGCTCCTCGAGCGGCTCGAACGTGCTGTCAGCCTTGCGCAGGTAGGCGAAGGTGATGGCCCAGGTCAGCAGCACCTGCGTGACCGCGGCGATGAAGGCGACGGGGATCCCCCCGATGTCGTTGCCCATGAAGCCCTGGGCGAACCCCGCCAGCAGCAGGTAGCCGACCGAGCCGACGAGGAACACGATCGTGGCCGGCACGAGGAACGAGCGCCGCGCCTTCACCAGCTCCTGGAACTCGGGCGACTCCTCGATCGCCTGCCAATCCTTGGCCCCGGCCTCTTTGCGCTCGAAGCCTCCTGCGGTCTCCTCTGACACCGGCTCTCCCCTTTGTCGCCGCACTCCGTTGCGGGACATGTTCCCGCTTACCCGGTGCGGGACACCTCCGGTGGCTGCTGGGCGAGCATCGGCCCGTCGCCGGACGGGTCGGCGATGCCCTCCTCGAGCCACGTGTGTCGCCCCTCGAGCACCTGCCGGGCGAGCGCGTAGTTGGCGTCGTCGTCGTTGGAGAACAGCTCGCCGAACAGCGCCTCGACGCGCCGCCGGGCCTGGCGGATGAAGAGGTCGGCCAGCTCGACGGCCTCGTCGCCGCGCTCCGGATGCTCCCGGCGCTGGGTCTGCGCGTAGACGGCCGCACACGCGATCGCGTACAGCTCCGCGCCGATGTCGACGATGCGGCCGAGCACCGCCTGCTTCTTCTCGAGCTTCGCCTGCCAGCGGCTCATCGCATAGAACGTCGAGCGGGCGAGCTTGCGCGAGGCGCGCTCGGCGTAGCGGACGTGCGCCGCGAGCGGGCCGAACTCCTCGTAGGAGCCGGGGCGTTGGCCCTTGCCGACCGTCAGCTGGGGCAGCCAGCGCGAGTAGAACTTCCCGGCCTCGACCGCGGAGCGCGCCTTGGCCTTGAGGTCGCCGTCGCCCTCGAGCAGCTCGCCGGCCACCTCGAGGTGTTGATCGACCGCCTCGCGGGCGATCAGGAGGTGCATGATCTCCGTCGAGCCCTCGAAGATCCGGTTGATGCGCATGTCGCGCAGCAGCTGCTCGACGGGCACGGGCTTCTCGCCGCGCGCCTTCAGCGACTCGGCGGTCTCGTAGCCGCGGCCGCCGCGCACCTGCATCAGCTCGTCGGTGACCTTCCAGCCCAGCTCGGAGGCGTAGAGCTTGGCGAGCGCCGCCTCGATGCGGATGTCGTGCTTCTTGTCGTCGGCCAGCCGGCTCGAGACGTCGAGCATCGCCTCGAGGCCGAAGGCGGTGGCGGCGATGAAGGCGATCTTCTGTGCGACGGCGTCGTGCTCGCCGACGGGCCGGCCCCATTGCACGCGCTCCGTGGACCACTCGCGCGCGATCTTGGTCGACAGCTTGGCGACGCCGACGCAGATGGCGGGCAGCGCGAGGCGGCCGGTGTTGAGCGTCGTGAGAGCGATCTTGAGGCCCTGGCCCTCCTTGCCGATCACGTTCTCCGCCGGGACGAAGACGTCCTGGAGCAGCGTCACGGAGTTCTCGATCCCGCGCAGCCCCATGAACTGGTTGCGATGCTCGACGGAGACGCCATCGCTCGTGCAGTCCAGGACGAACGCGGTGATGCCGCCCCGATGGCCCGCGGACTTCGGCACCTGGGCCATCACCACGACGACGTCGGCGACCGCGCCGTTGGTGGCCCACAGCTTGCGGCCGTTGAGGACATAGCCGCCCTCAGCCGGCACGGCCGTGGTGGCGAGGCGCGCGGGATCCGAGCCGACGTCGGGCTCGGTCAACAGGAAGGCGGAGATGTGATCGCGCGCGACGAGCGGCAGCCACTTCTGCTTCTGCTCCTCGGAGCCGAAGCCCATCAGCGGCTCGGCGACGCCGATCGACTGGTGCGCGGACAGCAGCGTGGCGAGCGCGGAGTGCCAGGTCCCGGCCAGCACCAGCGCCTGGTTGTAGTGGACCTGCGAGAGGCCGAGCCCGCCGTAGGCCTCGGGCACCTTCATGCCGAGCGCGCCGAGGTCCTTGAGGCCGTCGACGACCGCGTCGGGAATGCGCGCGTCGCGCTCGATCTCGAGCGGATCGACCCGCTCGACGAGGAACGCGCGCAGGCGGGCGAGGAAGGCCTCGCCCGTCTCGACCGCGGCGGGCTCGAGCCGGGGCTGCGGGTGGATGAGGTCGAGCCGCAGGTTGCCGAGGAAGAGCTGCTTGCCGAAGCTGGGCTTCTCCCAGCCGCGCTCCCGAGCGCTCTCGGCGACCTCTCTGGCTTCCTTCTCGCTGATCTGGCTGGACACGATTGGCTCCCGAATCGAAGGCGTTGGGGCGCTGATACCCGGATTCCGGCGGGAATAGGACGCCGCGCGCGGCGTCTCACCGGGTGAACCCCCACCAGGAGAGCCGAAGAATGTTCCGCGCCAACGCCTACGTCATCCGCCTCGCCACCGAGCACGACGCCGCTGCCCTGCGCCGCCTGACCGCCCTCGACGAGGCGCGCCCGCTGACCGGCCGCGTGCTGATCGGCGAGATCGCCGGCGAGCCCGCCGCCGCCCTGTCGCTGAAGACCGGCGCCGCGATCGCCGACCCGTTCGAGCGCACGGAGGCGCTGCGCGTCCACCTGCGCATGCGCGCCTCCGCCATCGAGGCGGTCGAGCGCGAGCCGTCGCTGCGCGAGCGCATGCTCGACGCCGTGCGGAGAGGGGCGCCGGTACGCTCGACGGCGTGAGCCTGAGCCACCTGCAGCGCCTCGAGGCCGAGAGCATCCACATCATGCGGGAGGTCGCCGCCGAGGCGGAGCGTCCTGTGATGCTCTACTCGATCGGCAAGGACTCCTCGGTGATGCTGCACCTCGCCATGAAGGCGTTCCACCCGGGCAAGCCGCCGTTCCCGCTGCTGCACGTCGACACCACGTGGAAGTTCCGCGAGATGTACGCGTTCCGCGACCGGATGGCGGCCGAGCTCGGCGTGGAGTTGCTGGTGCACATCAACCAGGAGGGCGTCGAGCGCGGCATCAACCCGTTCGACCACGGCTCCCAGGTCCACACCGACGTGATGAAGACCGAGGGCCTCAAGCAGGCGCTCGAGGAGCACGGCTTCGACGCCGCGTTCGGCGGCGCCCGCCGCGACGAGGAGAAGTCGCGCGCGAAGGAGCGCGTCTTCTCCTTCCGCTCGGCGCAGCACCGCTGGGACCCCAAGAACCAGCGGCCCGAGCTGTGGCACCTCTACAACGCCCGCAAGCGCCGCGGCGAGTCGATCCGCGTCTTCCCGCTCTCCAACTGGACCGAGCTCGACGTCTGGGAGTACATCGAGCAGGAGGACATCCCGGTCGTGCCGCTCTACTTCGCCGCTGAGCGGCCGGTGGTGCGGCGCGACGGGACGCTGCTGATGGTCGACGACGACCGCATGCGACTCGCCGACGGGGAGCAGCCGGAGGACGTGCGCGTGCGCTTCCGCACGCTCGGCTGCTATCCGCTCACGGGCGCGGTCGAGAGCTCGGCCACCACCGTCGGCGAGATCGTCGAGGAGATGCGCGCGTCGCGCAACTCGGAGCGCGAGGGGCGCGTCATCGACCACGACGGGGGCGCCTCGATGGAGCGCAAGAAGCAGGAGGGGTACTTCTGAGCGCGCTGCGCGAGCAGAGCCTGCTGCGCTTCATCACCTGCGGCTCGGTCGACGACGGCAAGTCGACGCTGATCGGGCGGCTGCTGTACGAGTCCGGGCTGGTCCTCGATGACCAGCTGGCGGCGCTCGAGGCCGACTCGCGGCGCGACGGCACCGTCGACGGCGAGCTCGACCTGGCACTGCTGCTCGACGGGCTCTCGGCCGAGCGCGAGCAGGGCATCACGATCGACGTCTCGCACCGCTACTTCTCGACGCCGCGCCGGCACTTCATCGTCGCCGACACGCCCGGGCACGAGCAGTACACGCGCAACATGGTCACGGGCGCCTCGACCGCCGACTGCGCCGTGATCCTGCTCGACGCGCGCAAGGGCGTGCTGCGCCAGACGCGCCGCCACTCGCACCTCGTCGCCCTGCTCGGCATCCGCCACGTCGCGCTCGCAATCAACAAGATGGACCTCGTCGAGCACTCCGAGGCGCGCTACCGCGAGATCGAGGCGGCCTACCGCGAGTTCGCCGGCGAGATCGGCCTGCCCGACGTCACCTGCATCCCGGTCTCCGCGCTGGCGGGCGACAACGTGGTCGAGCCGAGCGAGCGCATGCCGTGGTACGACGGGCCGACGCTGCTGCGCTACCTCGAGGAGGTCGAGGTCGACCTCGACCGCATGGAGGGCGCGCCGTTCCGGATGCCCGTGCAATGGGTGAGCCGGCCGTCCTCGGACTTCCGCGGCTTCGCGGGCACGATCGCGGGCGGCACGGTGCGCCCCGGCGACGAGATCCGCGTGCTGCCGCGCGACACCCGCAGCACGATCGAGCGGATCGTGACCTACGAGGGCGACCTCGAGGCCGCCGTCGCCGGCCAAGCCGTCACGCTCACGCTCGCCGACGAGATCGACGCCAGCCGCGGCGACATGATCGCGGCCGCCGACGTGCCGCCCGGCGTCGCCGACCAGTTCGAGGCGACGGTCGTGTGGATGGCGGACGACCCGATGTTCCGAGGGCGCAACTACCTGATGCGGATCGGCTCGCAGATCGCCACCGCGACGATCGCGCCGCTGAAGTACAAGCTCAATGTCGACTCGCGCGAGCACCTCGCCGCGACCAAGCTCGAGCTCAACGAGATCGGGGTCTGCGGCCTCGAGCTCGACCGCCCGGTCGCCTTCGACCCCTACGACGACAACCGCGACACGGGCGCGTTCATCCTCATCGACCGCATCAGCAACGACACCGTCGGGGCGGGGATGCTGCGCTACGCGCTCCGGCGCTCGGCCAACGTCCGCTGGCAGGCGGTCGACGTGGACAAGGCCGTGCGGGCGGCGCAGAAGGGCCAGACGCCGAGCGTGCTGTGGTTCACCGGCCTCTCCGGCGCCGGGAAGTCGACGATCGCCAACCTCGTCGAGCAGGAGCTGCTCCGCCTCGGCTGCCACACCTACATGCTCGACGGCGACAACGTCCGCCACGGCCTCAACAAGGACCTCGGCTTCACGCAGGCCGACCGCGTCGAGAACATCCGCCGCATCGGCGAGGTCGCCCGGCTCATGACCGACGCCGGGCTGATCGTGCTCGTCTCGTTCATCTCCCCGTTCCGCTCCGAGCGCCGGATGGCGCGGGAGCTGATGGAGGAGGGCGAGTTCCTCGAGGTCTTCGTCGACACGCCGCTCGAGCTCGCCGAGCAGCGCGATCCGAAGGGGCTCTACGCGAAGGCGCGGCGCGGCGAGCTGGCGAACTTCACCGGCATCGACTCACCCTACGAGCGGCCCGAGCACCCGGAGGTGCACCTCGACACGACGACGCTGAGCTCCGAGGAGGGGGCCAGGGTCGTGGTCGAAGCGCTCCGGGAGCGCGGGATGCTGCCCGGCGCTAGCTGACGACCTTCGCCTCGACGGGGGCTGCGGTGGAGGTCGAGGTGGAGGTGGAGGCGGGGATGATGCTGCGCTCCTCGTCCTCGTCGTTGCCGGCCATGCCGGCGATCGAGTTCTTGAACTCGCGCATCCCCCTACCGAGGGACTTGCCGGCCTCGGGCAGGCGCTTCGGGCCCAGGATGATCAGGGCGATGACGAGCACGATGACGAGTTCCATAGGACCGACGCTGAAGGGCATGGCCTTCTCCTTCATTTTCGAAGTTGTTCCCGGGCATGCGCGGCACGCCCGGTCATTGGATCACTTTACGACGACGACCTCGCCCTTCATGAAGGCGTGGAAGGCGCAGATGTAGGGGTAGCGGCCGGCCTTGGGGAAGGTCAGCGCGGCGCTGTCGCCCTTCTCGAGGCGGTCGGTGTCGAGCTTGGACGGCCCGGCCGTGAAGGTGGCCGTGTGCCCGGCGGCATCGCCGTTGGCGAACGTGACGCGTCCCCCGGTCTGGACGCGCACGGTCTCCGGCTGGTACTTGAACGACTTGATGTCGACGGCCGCCGTCTTCGCGGCCGCCGGTACGGCGGCGGCGGGCGCGGGCGGCTTCTCTGATTCACCGCACCCGGCGAGCAGGAGCGCCGCGGCGAGGGCAAGGGGGAGGCGTGGGGACATGCCGGGTGTGCGCCCCGAAGGGCCGATCGGATCACACGGGCTTACGCGCCAACTCCGCGCTCCGAGGCATCCGATCGGGGTCCGGGCAGCGCATGGGTTCCATCACTCAACTTCAAAGGAGCAATGCAGATGCCTGAAGCACCCAACGCGGTGCGCGAGCTCGCGTCGGATCCGACCTCGCGCAAGAAGTTCCTGCGCCAGGCCGGCGGCACGGGCGTCGCAGTCTCCCTGGCGGCGTTCATCGCCGCCTGTGGCGGCGACGACTCGAGCTCGAGCAAGGACAGCACCGCCAAGAGCACGCCGGCGCCGAGCGCGTCCGGAACCGAGCAGTTCGGCAAGGGCGATCTTGGTATCGCCAACTACGCGCTGACCCTCGAGTACCTCGAAGCCCAGTTCTACAGCGACGCCGCCGCGAGCGGCATGCTCAAGGGCAAGATCCTCGAGCTCGCCAAGAGCTTCGGCGCCAACGAGCAGGAGCACGTCGACGCGCTCGTCGCCATGGTCAAGAAGGCGGGCGGCAAGCCGGCTCCCAAGCCGAAGGCGAAGTTCCCGCTCGAGAGCGAGAAGGCGATCCTCGAGCTGGCCGCGACCGTCGAGAACCTCGGCGCCAACGCCTACCTCGGACAGGCCGGGAACATCCAGGACAAGGAGATCCTCGCCGCGGCGCTCTCGATCCACTCTGTCGAGGCCCGTCACGCCGCCGTTCTCAACCTCGCCACGAAGGCCCCTGTGTCCTCCGGTGCGTTCGCCAAGCCGGCGACCGCCGACGAGGTGCTCAAGAGCGTCAAGCCCTTCCTGGTCACCTAGTCGCGAAAGGACTTAGAAACCAAATGGAAAACATCGAGATCCACGGCATGAGTCGCGGGGCCTTCCTGGTCCGCGGCGCACTTGCCACCGGCGCCGCAGTCGGCGCCGCATCGGTCGGCCCCTGGGTGACCAGCGCGCTGGCACAGGACGGAGGCGGGGACGTTGACATCCTCAACTTCGCCCTCACCCTCGAGTACCTCGAGGCGGACTTCTACAAGCAGGCGAGCAAGCTGTCGCTGAAGGGCGACTACAAGTCGCTGGCCAAGGAGTTCGGCGCCAACGAGCAGGAGCACGTCGACGCGCTCATCGCGACGATCGGGCAGCTCGGCGGCAAGCCGGTCAAGAGCCCGACGTTCGCGTTCGGCCTCAAGACCCAGAAGGACTTCGAGAAGCTCGCGGTCGTACTGGAGGACACCGGCGTGTCGGCCTACAACGGCGCGGCGCCGATGATCAAGAGCACGGAGGTCCTCGCGGCCGCCGGCAGCATCGTGCAGGTCGAGGCACGTCACGCCGCCGCCCTGCGCTTCCTGGGCGGCATGAGCCCGACGGTGGGCGCGTTCGACAAGACGCTCACGACGGACCAGGTCCTGAAGGCGGTCAAGCCGCTGATCAAGGCCTAGCTCGCGGCCAACACCGCTGCTCTGGCCTTGAGGTCAGGGCAGCGGCCGTAGCCCGCCGCCGCGCGGAGCGGTAGTCGACCCTCTCGCAGTTGACGAAGCGGTAGCCCCGCTTGCGCGTGCGGGCGACGTGGTAGATGTCGCGCCCGGGGCCGCAGTCGACGACGCCGCGGCCGTAGTGGACCGAGATCGCGTCGTTGCCCCTGCCGCCGTAGATCACGTTGCGGCCGTGCGAGCCGTAGATGAAGTCGTTGCCCGAGCCGCCGTAGATCAGGTCGTTCTGGCTCGCCGGCTGACCACTGCCGTCGTGGTCGCCCCAGAGGATGTCCGAGCGGCCGCGGCCGCTGAGCACGTCGGAGCCGTGGTGGCCGAGCAGCTCGTCGGAGCGCCGGGTGCCGACGAAGCGGGACGACCGGCTGTCGTTGGCCTTCTTGATGACGCCGCGGATGGTCGGCCAGCGACGCGCAGTCGTTGCAGGGTTGACCCGGAATGTGGCTGGCCGAGGCGGCCGGAAGGACGGAGAGCGCTGCAAGCAGCGCGAGCGCTCCGAGGCCGCTGAGGGCGCGGAGAGACATGGCGGTCCTTCTCGTCTGAGGCAACCCGCACCTTATTCAGCGGGGCTGCCGGGTGGCCGCGAGGGCGCCGCGGCGCCAGCCTTCGGACATGACCGAGATCTCCATCGACCGCGCCCCCGGCCGCCTCGCGTCGATGCCGCGCCCGGCCGTCATGGCGGCCGACTTCACCTATCTCGTCCTGGGCCTCCCGCTCGGGATCCTGACCTTCACCGTCGCGGTCACCGGCCTCGCGCTCGGCGCAGGGCTCGCGATCACGCTGGCCGGCCTTCCGGTCCTGCTCGCCACGCTGCTGGCCGTCCGCGCGTTCGCCGCGCTCGAGCGCACGCGGGCAGGCTGGCTCCTCGGCGTCCCGATCCGAGGCCGCGAGCGACGGCTGACCGGCAGCCTGTGGGAGCGCACGCGCGCAATCCTCGGCGATCCCGCCTCGTGGCGCGACACCGTGTGCTCGCTCGTCCTGCTGCCGGTCGGCGTCGCCGGCTTCACGGTCGCCGTCACGCTCTGGGCGACCACGCTCGGCTTCCTCACATCACCGGCCTGGTACTGGGCGCTGCCAAGCGACGACGAGACGATCCCGCTGCTGGACAGCACCTCGCTCGGCTACTCCGTCCTGCGCGTGCTGATCGGCCTCGCGCTGCTGCCGACGACCGCCGTCGCCTGCCGCGCGCTCGCCGCCGGCACGCGCCGGCTGGCACGGTCGCTGCTCCGTTGACCCGCGGCCGGGCGTCAGCCCTCGGAGGGCACGACGATCCACAGCACCAGGTACGCGAGGATCTGCGGACCGGGCAGGAGCATCGAGACCACGAACAGCAGGCGCACCACGGTGGGTGACAGGTCGAAGCGCCGCGCGACGGCAGCGCACACGCCGGCGACGATCTTTCCGCGACGGGGGCGCACGAGCGCGTTCGAGGCCATGGCCTGAACGCTACTCGTTACAACGCTACAACGGCCGTTAGGATGGATCGATGGTCGGCACTATCGTCTCCGTGCCGGCCCCGCCCGTCGCACCTCGGCTCGACGAGGCGACCTATCGGCGGCTCGCCGCCCGGGTGCGGCTGCTGTCGTGGCTGAGCCTCGCGTGGATGACGGTCGAGGGAGGTGTGGCGATCGCCGCGGGCCTCGCGGCGTCGTCGATCGCGCTGGTCGGCTTCGGTCTCGACAGCGCGATCGAGGGGTTCGCGAGCCTCGTCATCGTGTGGCGCTTCACCGGCCGCCGGCTCTTCTCGGCCGCCGCGGAAACGCGCGCGCAGCGGCTCGTCGCGGCGCAGTTCTTCCTGCTCGCCCCGTACGTGGCGTTCGAGTCCGTGCGCGGGCTGGCGACCGGCGAGCGGCCCGACGCGAGCTGGGTCGGGATCGGGCTCGCGATCTCGAGCGTGATCCTGATGCCGCTGCTCGGCATCGCCAAGCAGCGCCTCGCCGAGCGGCTGGGGTCGCCGGCCACGAAGGGGGAGGGCCGCCAGAACATGCTCTGCGCCTACCTCGCCGGCGCGCTCCTGATCGGGCTGCTGGGCAACGCGCTGGCCGGCGCGTGGTGGCTCGATCCGGCGGTCGGGCTGCTGATCGCGGCCGTGGCCGTCAAGGAGGGGCGGGAGGCGTGGCGCGGCGAGGGCTGCTGCGTCGCCGACCCGCTGAGCGGCGCCGCCGCGCCGCAGTGCGAGGACGACTGCTGCACGCAGGCCTAACCGCCCGGGATCGGGGCGCCGGGCGGGATGCCGCGGCGCTCATGCGTGGCCATATTCAACCGGTGACGAAGGCGACCGTCGCGGCGCGGTCGCGCAGGGCGTGCAGGCGCCCGAGCTGGTCCTCCGCGCGCGCGTCCAGGTCCGCGAGCTGCGCGCCGTCGAGCCGGGGCTCGCCCGGCGCGACCTGCTGCAGCGCGCGCCACAGGCTCAGCTTGCCGCTGACGCCCGTGATCAGCGCCTCGATCTCGACCACGCGGCCGAGCGGGGAGTAGCCGCGGACCTGGCCGTTGGGCTTCAACCGGCCCGCCTTCTCGGCGACCCAGGCGAGCGCGGCCTTGACCGGCGCGGGGCTCACGTCAAGGCGGGCCATGATCCGCTTCAGGGCGTCGCGGTCCTCGCGGATCTCGCCCGCCAGCCGCGTCAGCGGGCCGCCGAACTCCGTGCCGCCGTTGGCCTTCGCAGAGCGCTTCGCCAGCTCGAGCCCGCCGGTCGAGCCGGCGTAGTGGTCCTGAAGGTAGATCTCGAGGAGGGACATGGGTGATGGCTACCCGGCCGCGTCGCTGCGAACCACCGTCCGCGCCCCTGCCGCGCACGTCGACCGCGCGGCCACCGCGATCGCCGAGCTGACCGCGTCGAGCAGTGCGGCGCCGTCGGCCAGCGCGCAGGCCAGCGCGCCGTTGAAGGCGTCCCCGGCGCCCGTGGTGTCGACCACCTCGACGCGCGGCGCGGGGATCCGCTCCAGCGTCTCGCCGTCGATGACGAGCGCGCCCTCGGCCCCCAGCGTGACGACGACGGGCGCGCCCGTGCGCGCCGCGAGCGCGCGGGCGGCGGCCTCCGCGTCGTCCTCGCCCGCGAGCGCGCGCGCCTCGTCGAGGTTGGGCGTGAGCAGTGGCGAGAGCTCCAGCAGCGCGGCGGGCAGCTCGCGCGCCGGGGCGGGGTTCACGACGACCCCGAGGCCGGCGGCCCTCGCGGCCCGTGCCCCCGCGAGCACGGGCGCGTCGGCGACCTCGAACCCGAGCAGCACCACGCCGCCGTCCGCCCCGCGCAGCGTCGCCTCGACGGCATCCGCGCCGAGCTCGGCATTGGCGCCCGAGGCGACCGCGATCTGGTTCTCACCGGCCTCGTCGACCACGATCAGTGCGACCCCGGTCGCACTGCCCTCGAGCCGCCCGACCCCGGAGACGTCGACCCCCTCGGCCTCGAGCAGCGCCAGCGCCTCGTCGCCGAGGTCGTCGTCACCGACGGCGCCCACCATCCGCACGTTCGCCCCCAGGCGCGCCGCCGCGACGGCCTGGTTGGCGCTCTTGCCGCCGCCGTGGCGCTCGAACGTCCCGCCCGCCACCGTCTCGCCCGGGCGCGGGAGCGTCGCCGCGGTGACGACGAGATCGACATTGACCGAGCCGACGACGTAGACGTCTGCAGCCATGACGCGCGAGCGTAGCCCGGTTTCGCGACGGTTGCCCCGCGGGGAGCCGGAGCCCCTATCTGCGACAATCCGGACGAGTGGACGATCAGCCGCGCGCAGACTCCAGTCCGCGGCGCGACGTGCCGATTCACGAGGCATGACCTTCTCCCGTCCGCTCTCCGCGCTGCTCGGCGCCCTGATCCTGTACGCCCTCATCCTCACGGCCTCGGCCGACGCGCGGCCGCTGGCCGGATCGCCCGGCGCCGACCGCCTGACCGTCAGGACGGCGGCCGGCAACGAGGTGCGCGCGAGCGGTGGCAACGATCGCGTCGTCGGCGGCGAGGGCCCCGACCGGATCTACGGCGAGACCGGCGGCGACGCCCTCTCCGGCCGCGGCGGCGACGACCTGCTCGACGGCGGCTCCGGCGACGACACGCTCGTCGGCGAGTTCGGCGCCGACACAGCGGTCGGCGGCTTCGGCCACGACACGCTCGACGGCGGCGACGGCAACGACAGCCTCGACGGCGGCGCCGCTCCGGATCGCGTCAGCTCGGGCGCGGGCGACGACGTCGTCCACGGCGGCACCGGCGCCGACGGCATCAACAGCGGCCCCGGCGACGACCAGGTCTACAGCGACTCCGGCCCCGACCGCATCGACGCCGGCGACGGCAACGACACGGTCTACGTCAACAACGGCACCGCCGTCGAGACCGTCGACTGCGGCCCCGGCGACGACACGATCTACATCAACCCGCACAACCGCAAGGGCGGGATCTCCAACGCCGCCGACATCCGCCGCGGCGACATCCGCGGCTGCGAGCGCGTCGTCGAGCAGGAGAAGACCCACGACCCGGTCAAGGGCGTGACCCGCGACGCCAACTCGCGCCAAGGCGGCACGCTGCGCGGCAGCGAGCGTAACGACACCCTGCTCGGCGGCCCCGGCCCCGACACGCTGCTCGGCCACGCCGGCGACGACGTGCTGTGGGGGAACCGCCTCCATGACGGCCGCTCCTACGGCACCGACAAGATCGACGCCGGTCCCGGCAACGACACGGTCTACGGCTCGCGCGCCGGCAACAAGATCGCCGGCGGCGACGGCGACGACTTCCTGCAGGGCGGGCCTCGCCGCAACCGCATCCTCGCCGGCAACGGCAACGACACGGTGCGCCTGCGCGGCTCGGGCCCGAACACGGTCCTCGGCGGCAACGGCGACGACATCGTCGAGGCCTACGCCAAGGGCCCGGCCGCGGTCGACTGCGGCCCCGGCTCCGACCGCGTGAACATCGGCTTCAACCGCCTGGTGCGCACGCGCAACTGCGAGACGGTCAAGAAGCTCTACAAGAAGCGCTAGTGTCCTGACGCGTTAATTCGTGTGCGGGCGGGGATGCTGGTGTCATGTCATCGTTTCCGGTTGTGTCGATTGAGCTCAGCGAGGCTGAGCGTGAGCAGTTGGAGTCGTGGTCGCGGCGA
>Ga0136617_10000782_pt1 | contig 27540 bp, 24 predicted proteins | sample AntDrymUQ3222106_2_FD_129672 | JGI IMG/M metagenome (GOLD analysis project Ga0136617, IMG submission 129672) | Polar desert sand microbial communities from Dry Valleys, Antarctica - metaG UQ322 (21.06) | ecosystem: Environmental > Terrestrial > Soil > Desert | place: Antarctica: Dry Valley...
CTCGGGGTGGGCCTCGGCCAGCCACTCGGTGATCCGCCTGGTCGTGGCCGCGTTGGCCCCCTCGCCCTCGATGATGGTGACGATCTCGTGGTCCTCGGCGAGGAGGGCGCCGAGCAACGTGACGGCGGCGTCGCCGAGGTCGTCCTCGACCGCGCGTATCCCGTCGCGCCCGATCCCGAGCCAGTCGCCCTGGGCGATGGGGCCGACCTCACAGGAGCTGTCCCGCACGGCCTGGGTGACCTCGCCGGACACGACGGCCTCGGCCGAGGCGGCCATGGCCTCGGCGTTCGCCTCTGAGGGCGCCTCGGGGTCATAGGCGATGAGGGCGGCCAACCCCTCGGCCAGGCTCCGGGTCGCCACCACGCGCACCGTCTTGTCGGTCAGAGCGTCGACCTGCTCGGCCACCGGGACGATGTTCTTGTTGTTGGGCAGCAGCACCACCTCCCCGGCGGGAACCGACTCGACGGCATCGACGAGCTGCTGGGTCGAGGGGTTCATGGTCTGACCGCCGGTCACGACCCGTTGCACCCCCATGGACGTGAACAGGCGCCGCACACCGTCGCCGGCAGCGACGGCCACGACCGCGGTGGGGACGTCCTCCGGGGGCGACGGCATCGCCTCGTCGGCGGCGGCCACGCCGTCGCGGACCCAGCGTTCCTCCTCGACCTGCTCCATCAGGTCGGTGACCCGGATCTGGTAGGGACGACCGATGTCGACGGCGGCCTCGATCGACGCCCCGATGTCGTCGGTGTGGATGTGGCAGTTCCAGATGCCGTCGCCGCCGACCACGACGATGGAGTCGCCGATGCCGGCCCACACGCGCTTGAAGGCGGCGATCGTCTCGTCCGGTGCCTCGAGGAGGTACATGACCTCGTAGCGGAGGTCGCTGATGTCGTGTTCCCCGTCGCCGCCGGCGGTGTGGACCGAGAGGGCGTGGAGATCGGGTGCGGCGCCGCCGTCGGCGGGAGGCTCGGGCAGCGGCCGTCCGTCCGCGACGTGGAGGACTGCGTCGAGCAGGAGCACGAACCCGGTTCCCCCGGCGTCGACCACGCCGGCTTCGGCCAGCACGGGCAGCATCTCGGGGGTGCGGCGCAGGGCGTCACGTCCGACATCGAGAGCAGCCTCGGCTACCTCGATGAGCGATGGTCCACCGCCGCCGGCGGACTCGGCGCTCTCGGCCGCCTCGGCCGCCTCTCTGACGACGGTCAGGATGGTCCCCTCCACCGGGCGCATCACCGCCGTGTAGGCGGCGTCGGTGGCGGCGCGCAGGGCCTTGGTCAAGGTCGGGCCGTCGAGGCCTCCGGCGCCGTCGATCGTGGCCGCGATCCCTCGGAGGACCTGCGAGAGGATGACCCCGCTGTTGCCACGCGCCCCCATGAGCGAGCCGTGGCTGATGGCCTTGCAGGTGGCTGCCAGGTCCGCGTCGGCCCCTTCCAGCTCGGCGACCACCGACTCCAAGGTGAGAGCCATGTTGGTGCCCGTGTCGCCGTCGGGCACCGGGTAGACGTTGAGGCGGTTGACAGCCGTCTGGTGGGTGCGAAGGGCATCCCGGTAGGCGATGACCACGCGCCGGAGCGCGTCGGCTCCCAGCGGCTCGGTCGTCATGGCGGCGCATGCTACCGACGGGCCTGGGATGTCTCGGGCGAAGCGAGCCGGGTGGGAGCTTCGACCCGTTGACGGCGGCGCCGGCGCCGCCGGAGCCGCCGCCGCCGCCGACGGGGCCTGAGCTGCGAGGTCCCCAGCAGGCACCGGCCTGCGCAGGGGCCTGTCGTCCGATGCGAGGATGCGGTGATGCCGGCGGGGGTGGACAGCCACGACGCGAGCCCAACGACGACGTCCGATGTGGCCCGGATGTTCACCGCCTTCGCGGCCACCTACCCGGAGCTGCCCCTGTACCGCGTCATCTGCGAGGGGGCCGCTGCGGACGACGAGGTGTGCGAGCTGCTGCTGGCGGCCCGGCCGGGCCAGGCTCGGCCGGTGCTCTTCCTCGCCGCGCTGCAGGATCTCCTCCTGCGTAGCCCGGACCTCCCTGCGGCCCGCTGGTACCCGAGCGTCACGGGCGCCGCGGTGCCCGACGGTGATCCCTGGCCCGATGTTCGGGCCGCGTGCCTCGACCACGGTGCCGAGCTGCGCTCGGTGATCGGATCCCGCACTACGCAGACCAACGAGGTGAACCGGGTCGTCCACCTGGCCCCGCTCGTCGCCCAGGCCTGCATCGACGTGCCGAGTGCCCCCGTCGTCCTGGTGGAGATGGGGGCCAGCGCCGGGCTCCTCCTCGGCTTGGACCGCTACCGCATCGAGTTGGACGTCGCCTCCGAGGGCGAGGTGATGGCTCCCCTCGGCGATCCTGGCTCGCCTGTCGTGTGCCGGGGCGAGCTGCACCACGGCCGACTTCCGGAGGACGCGGCCTTGCCGACGATCGTCGAGCGGGTGGGACTCGACCTCCACCCCGTCATCCTCGACGACGCCGATGAGATCCGCTGGCTCGAGGCGTGCCTGTGGCCCGAGGTGCCCGGCCGGCTCGACCGGTTCCGGACCGCCGTCGCTGTCCTGAGACCGGATCCACCTCGCGTGGTCGAGGCCGACATGGTCGACGATCTCGGGCCCGTCGCCCACGCCGCCCGGGCCGTGGCGTCAGCCTCCCTTGCCGCCAGCTCCGTGGCCGCGGAGGCGGTCCACGTCGTCGTCTTCAGCACCTGGGCCCTCACCTACGTGTCACGGGAGCGCCGCCCAGAGGTCGCCACCGCCCTGGCTGGCCTCGCCGTCGACGGCCGACCGGTCTCCTGGGTCACCGCCGAGCCGCCCGGCTGCGTCCCCGACATCCCGGCCCCCGACTCCGATCACCTCGCCGGCGGGCCCGGAGGTGACACGGTCCTCGGGGCCCGGCGTTGGCGCCAGGGCCGCGAGCTGGCGCCCGCCTGTTGGGGAACGGCCCACCCCCACGGCACCTGGCTCCGCTGGACACCCACCCCTTAGGAGCAGGTGAGCAGCAGAGCCGCGGCCAGCGGTCCGCCGCCGGCCCCGGCCACCGCGACCTCGGGCCGGGTCGGGAGCTGACGCCCGCCGCCTTCTCCCCAAAGCTGCACGCACGCCTCGTGGAGGAACCCGTAGCCGTGCAGGCGACCCGCTGACAGCTGGCCGCCGTGGGTGTTGAGGGGGATCTCGCCGTCGGGCGCGATGCGGTGTCCGCCCTCGAGGAACGGCCCGCCCTCGCCGTGACCGCAGAAGCCCAGCGCCTCCAACCAGCACAGGGTGATGAAGCTGAACCCGTCGTAGAGCTCGGCCACGTCCACATCCGCCGGACGCAGATCGGTCCGCTCCCACAACATGGCCGCCGCGTCACGCACCGCCATGGTGGTGAGATCGTCGAACTGGTCCCACGAAGGACGTCCCCGCAGCGCGGTGCCGACGGCCTCGACGCGCACCGGCGGGCGGCGCAGGTCTGGCCCCCGGTCGGCTCGCGACACGATCACCGCCGTCGAGCCGTCGGCGGGCACGTCGCAGTCGTAGAGGCACAGTGGCGAGGAGATCATCCTCACGCCGAGGTAGTCGTCCATCGTCATGGGGTCGCGGTAGATGGCCTTCGGGTTGCGGGCCGCGTTGGTGCGACCGTTGAGGGCGACCTGGGCGAGCTGGTCCCGGGTGGTGCCGAAGGTGTGGAAGTGGCGCTGGGCCATCATCGCCACCCAGTTCGCGGCCGACGGTGCCCCGAACGGAAGCGTCCACTGCAGGAAGTCAGTGGCCCGGTAAGAACCGCCGCCACCGCCGCCTCCCATCGTCACCGCAGCCCGGCCCTGGTCACCCTGCGCGGAGGCCTCCCACACGGTGCGGAAGCACAAGACGTGGCTGGCCAGCCCGCAGGCCACCGCGGCGATGGCGTTGGCGACCGATCCGAGCTGACCGGGCGCCTCCAGCCCTCCCGAGTACCAGCTGAGCTCGAGGCGCAGGGCGTCGTGGACCTCGGCGATGCCTGCGCCGGAGAAGCCGGGCGGCACCTTCATGTTGCCGGGATAGGTGGACAGCCCGTCGATGTCGGCCCGGGTCAGGCCGGCGTGATCGATCGCCTCCAGGCAGGCGTCGAGGGTGAGCTCGAGGGGATCGCGGTAGATGCGCCGACCCACCTGCGACTGACCGACGCCTGAGATGACGGCTTTGCGTTCGCCGATCTCCACGGCTCGATGTGCGCGCTCTGCGACCCCCCTCGAACTGGAATCCTTCACCAGTTCGTCAGGGGTGGGGTTGGCGGTGGCAGCGGGGCGGAAGAACGGCAGCCACACGCCCTCCCAGTCCTCGAAGACCACCTCGAGGTTCATGCCGACGAACACGTCGTCGGGTTCGCAGCCCACGATGTTGGTGGTGAGCCGCAGGCCCTCCTGCTCGGGCAGGTCGACGATGGCCACCACGTAGGGCGGGTCGAGGTCTGGGTACCACGGCTGCCAGTTCACGGTGAAGGTGTGGACCGTCGCCCGGCCCGACGCCGCTTGCGGGCCCACCGATCGCCCCAGGCAGGCCGGGCAGATCGGCTGGGGCGGGTGGATCCAGTACCCGCAGTCGTCGCAGCGCAGGAAGCGCAACTCACCTTCCGCCCCGCCCCGCCAGAAGTGCTCGTTGTCGGGGCCGACCGCCGGCAGCACCCGAAACGGTCGAGGTGCGTCGCTCACGACGCCCAGAGCACCTGACCCACGCGACCGCTCAACCCTCGGCGACGTCGCCGCCGCCGTCGGGCGCAGCCAGGCCCCGCTCGTAGCCGGCACGAGCGTGGGGCAGGGCGTCGCGGGCCGGCACCAGACCGAACCCGGGCTGGGTGAGGACCAACGTCCCGAGGACGTCGGACCACGTAGCCCCCAGCTCGGCGGCGAGCATGGCGTGGCGCTCGACGCCGGGCGGATGGCGCAGGATCACCGAGCAGGCCAGGCGGATCAGCTCGTGGGTCGTTCGGTCGGGCGACAGCAGGGAGTCGATCTGGCCCAGGTAGGCGCTCTGGGCCTCGCCCAGGGCGGGAAACGCATCGCGGAGCGACGGGGTGCTCGTCGACGGGGCTTCGGCGGGCTCGGCCATGCGACGCCGACCCTACCGAGGAGCCGACGGGGCCGAGCGAGCCTCGTCCTGGGAAAGCCCCTTGGGCATCACCATGCCGACCGGTTGCAGGTGCTGGCCCAGCATGGTGTCGAACTGGTCGGCCACGCCGGCCGCGTCCCACCCGCCGTCACGGTGCATCCAGGCGATCTGCTTGGGGTGGCTGAACAACGTGTAGCTGAAGTCGGTGCGTCCGAGGATCTGGCCGTTGACCCCACTGGCCCGATCCGAGGCCAGGAACACGACCAGGGGAGCGTTGAGGGCCGGGTCCAGGGTTGGTGGGACCGCGGCGCCCTCGGCCAGCGACCCGGTCATGCGGGTCACGCCGGCCGGGGCGAGGGCGTTGACGCAGATGCCGTAGCGCCCCAGCTCGAGCGCCCACACGAAGGTCATCCCCATGATGCCGGCCTTGGCCGCCGCGTAGTTGGTCTGGCCGAAGTTCCCGCGCAGCCCGGCCGAGCTGGTGACGTTCACGATGCGCCCGTAGCCCTGTTCCTTCAGGAGCGGCGCGGCGTGGCGCACGACGTTGAAGGTGCCCTTCAGGTGGGTGGCGACCACGGCATCGAAGTCGTCCTCGTCCATCTTGACCAGGGTACGGTCGCGCACGATCCCGGCGTTGTTGACGACGATGTCGATGCGCCCGAAGACCTCGACCGCGGTGGCGATGATGCGCGCCGCCCCTTCGAAGTCGGCCACCGAGTCGCGAGCCGCTACGGCGCGGCCGCCGGCGGCCTCGATGGCCGAGCACACCTCGGCGGCCGGATCGTCGTCGGTGTCGGCTCCCTGCAGCGAGACGCCGATGTCGTTCACCACCACCGCCGCCCCCTCCGCCGCCAGGGCCAGGGCGAACTCGCGACCCAGACCCCGCCCGGCCCCGGTCACCACGGCCACCCGGCCGTCCAGAAGGCGGCCTGCATCGCTGCCACTCATCGTGTCGGTCTCCCGTCCTCGGCGGCCTCGCTCGGGCCCGGAGCCTAAACTGACGCCGACGTCAACTCATCCCGTGGAGCACCAGTGGCGCTGACCGATCTGACCGGCACCGAGCTGGGCACCCAGACCGTGACCATCGAGCAGGGCCCGGTGCGCACCTTCGCCGAGGCCGTCGGCGATCAGCCCGACCGCTACTCCGGCGACGGTGCCGCCACCCCGCCGACGTGGCCTTTCGTGATGTCCTACTGGGGTTCGGCGGGCGCCGGCGGAGCCGCCGGCCTTCCTGTCGACCGACTCCGGGGGCCGGGGCGCATGATCCTCCACGGTGAGCAGGAGTTCGACGTCCACCGCCCGCCGCGGGTGGGCGAGACGCTCACCGGCACCGGCCGCATCGCAGACGTCTACGAGAAGGACACCAGCTCGGCGGTCATGGAGTTCTACGTGCGGGAGATGTGCTGGCGCGACGACGAGGACGAGCCGGTCGTCACGGAGCGCTTCACCATGATCGTCCGGGCGAAGAAGGGCTGAGAACCGACGTGGCCGACGCCCGCGGTGTGGACCCCTTCGCCGAGAGCGACGACCAGCAGGCCCTTCGCGAGCTGGCCCGAGGAGTGGCCGAGCGCGAGCTGGCGCCGCGAGCCGGCGAGCACGACGAGTCCGGTGACCCCCCGACCGAGGCGGCCAAGGCCCTGGCTGGCTCGGATCTGCTCCGAGTCACCATCGGCGAGGAGTGGGGCGGGCTGGGTTACGGCGACGTGGAGGCCTCGATCGTGCTCGAGGAGCTGGCCCGGGCCGACGTGTCGGGCGCCATCTGGGCCCAGCTCACCTACAACGGCCCGCCCCGGGGCATCGAGCACCTCGGGCCGCCGGCCATGCGCGACCGGTGGCTGCCGGCGGTGGCCGACGGCGACGCCCTCATCTCCATCGGCATCACCGAGCCCGACGCCGGCTCGGCCGTGCAGGAGATGCGGACCTCGTTGCGCGCCGACGGCGCCGGCTGGCGCCTCGACGGCTACAAGAGCTACTCGACCCTCGGCCACGTCGCCCAGGGGGTGCTGGTGTGGTGCCGTTGGCCGGGAGGCGAGGGGGCCGAGGGCATCGGTGCGGTGGTGGTCGAGACCGACCGGCCCGGCGTGTCTCTCGTCGGCCTCCACCGCTCTATGGGCATCCACGCCGCCACCGAGGCCGAACTGGCCTTCGACAACGTGGAGATCGGGCCCGACGACGTCCTCATCGCCGGCGACCCGGGCTCCAACGACGCGTTCAAGGCGCTGCTGTCGCACCTGAACCACGAACGGTGCGGCAACGCGTCGATGTGCGTCGGCGCCGCCCAGGGGGCCCTCGAGTACGCCGTGCGCCACGTCAACGAGAGGATCATCGGCGGCCAGCCACTGGCCGCCCGCCAGGGTCTGCAGTGGAAGCTGGCCGACATGGCCATCGACCTCGAGGCCGCTCGCTTGCTGCTGCGCCGGGCCGTGCACCTGGCCGGGCCCGGCGGGACCCCGCCTGCGCTGGAGTCAGCCATGGCCAAGGCCGCCGCCAACCGGGCGGCCAAGCACGTGTGCGACGAGGCCATGCAGCTCCTCGGCGGCTACGGCTACTCCCGCGAGTACCCGCTGGAACGGGCCTACCGCGATGTCCGGGGCCTGTGCATCGGGGCCGGCACGATCGAAGCCCAGCTCAACTACGTCGGCAGCAACGTGGCCCGAGGCCGGTCAACGGTGTCACCCGGCTGGATCGCCCAGCGCCTCGACCCCCGTGGCTGACCCCACCACGAACCCGCGCACGAACCCGCGCACGAACCCGCGCACGAACCCGCGCACGAACCCGCGCACGAACTGGGCGCAGTTCTGCACCCCGGAGGGTGCAGAACTGCGCCCAGTTGGCCTGTTTGGGCCGTGACATCGGTCGCGGGTCGGCAGCTGGAGGCGACCTGGGATCACGTGGATCGGGCCCGCCGGCCGTCGCTCGACGAGGCCCTCGCCGACAGGGGGCACGTCGTGGTCGACGGACCCGACGTGCTCGACCCGGCGGCGATCGATGACCACACCGCTCGCCTCGCCGGAGCGCTCCGCGCCCTCGGCGTCTCCCACGGCGACACGGTGGCCTGGCAGGCGTCCAACCGGTGGGAGGCCGTGATCCTGTTCCGGGCCGCCTGGCGCCTCGGCGCGGTGGCCGCCCCGCTGCACCACCTCGCCGGCCCGTCAGAGATCGACGGGCTGCTCGGGCGGCTCGCACCGAAGCTCATGGTCGATCCCGACGACGTCGCCCCGCTCATCGAGAGGGGCCCGCCGGTCCGGAACTCTGTCGCCCACGGCACAGACCTGGCCCTCGTCCTGCACACCTCGGGCTCGAGCGGTGAGCCCAAGGGGGTGCTGCACACCCACGCCGGCCTGGCGGTGAAGGCCCAGATGATGGCTGCGGTCCACGATGTCGGCCCCGACGACTGCGTGCTGATGCCCGCCCCTCTCGCCCACATCTCCGGGCTGCAGAACGCGGTCACCGTCGCCGGCGCCTCGGGCATGCGATCGGTCCTGATGAGCCGGTGGGATCCCGAGCACGCCCTAGCCCTCATCGCCGAGCACCGCGTCACGTTCATGATGGGACCGCCGGCGTTCTTCGTGTCCCTACAGGACACGCCCGGCTTCACACCCGAGCGGGTCGAGTCGATCAGGCTCATCTCCTGCGGGGGCGCAGGGGTGACCGCCGCCTTCGTCGAGGAGGCCACCGAGGCCTTCGGTTGCGTCGTGAAGCGCACCTACGGCTCGACGGAGGCTCCGACCATCACCACGGCCCACCACGGCGACTCCGGCCCGCGGATCGCCCAGACCGACGGTCGGCCCACCGGCTCGGTTCGTGTGCGCCTCGGACCGCGCGACGAGGTGTGGGCCCGCGGACCCGAGCTGTTCGTCGGCTACACCGACCGGGACCGAACCGTCGAGGCCCTCGGGGTGGTCGACGGGGTCGAGGGGGAGTGGTTCCGCACGGGCGACATCGGGCGGATCGATGACGACGGCTGGCTCACCATCGTTGGGCGCATCAAGGACATCATCATCCGCGGCGGCGAGAACATCTCCGCCGCCGAGGTCGAAGGAGCGCTCGTGGCTCATCCCGCCGTCCGTCACGCCGTCGCCGTCGGTGAACCACACCCGAGACTGGGCGAGACCGTCTGCGCCTTCGTCGTCCTCGCCCCCGGTCAGAGGTTCGACCTGGCCACCTGTCGGGCCTGGTTCGAGTCCCGAGGGCTCACCCGCTTCAAGACGCCCGAGCGGGTCGAGGTCCTCGACGAGCTGCCCCTCCTGGCCGCCGGCAAGCCCGACCGTGCCGCCCTCCGCCGCCGCGCCGCCGAGATCGGGATCCCTCCTCTGCCCTGAGCGCCCCCCGGCTAGCGCTTGGTGATCGTGGACACCGTCTGAGGCGAGACGTCGGCGGCGCTGGCGGAAACCTCGATCTCGTCGAGGTCCCATCGGCTGGTCGAAGCCTTCATCTCGCCTCCTCGATGGCTCGCATGATCTTGGCGATCACGTTGCGCAGGATCACCGCAGCCACCAGCTCGTCGCTGCGTCTCCCGATGATGTCGACCACACCTCCGAGCGCGTCAAGGGTGTGGGCGAGCTCTGGCTCGTCGAGCTCCAGTGTGATGCGCATCGCGCTGCGACGCCATCAACTAGACGGGGCGTCCAACGTTCGTACGACCTTGCGACTGACCCTCACACCCGCAGGAAGGTGCCTTCGGGGTCCCAGCGGCGGAGCGTCTCGACCTCGTCGGGGGTGGGGGGCGCAAGCTCGGCCAGATCCTCGGCGACCTGGAGATCCCAGCCGCATAAAGCCCGGACGCGCTCGACCCGCACGTCCAGGCGGTCGCCGCCGGCGGGCACGGCGCTCAGCACGAAGCCGTCTCCGCCCATCACGAAGGTTCCCAGGTCGGTGACGAGGTGGGAGACCCGGTGGCCGGGGGACGTGACGTAGGGGACCTCTTCGACGGTGCGGCGCGCCGTCAGGGTCGTGACCACGATGACCTCATCCGCGGTCGAGGCCACGTCGTTGCCTCCACCGGAACCGACCAGGAAGGTCCGGTCGCCGATCACCGTCGAGTCGATGTGGCCGTGGCGGTCGATGAGGCCAGCTCCGAGACAGGCGATGCTGCGGGTGCCGGGGCCAGGTACGGCCAGACCCAGGATCTCCGACAAGCCGGCCACCATCGTCGCCGCCGGGAAGGCTCGCTGGTTGAAGATGAAGGGATCAGCGGGCGTGGGCTCGTAGCCCCACAGGCCCAGCTCGGCGCACAGCACGCAGGTAGAGCCTCGCTGGCGAGCGGTCTGCACCCCCAGCCAGGTCGCCAGGTTGGCCACGCCTGCCCCGGCCAGCACCGCGTCAGCTGCGATGGCCTCGATGCGCTCGGCCAGCAGCCGGGCGCCGAAGGCCGCGGCCACCTCCCACGCGTTCACCGGTGCGTCGAGGTCGACGGGGTGGGCGGCCTCGTCGTCGCGCCACGAGTCGGGTTCGGCTCTCCGGCGCAGCCCGGCGATCCGTTCGGTCCCGAGACGCTCGAGGTGGAGGGCGTGGTCAGCGACGTCGAGGACGTGCTCTCGGATCCAGTCGTCGAAGTCGTCGCGCCGTGACGCGTCACGCACCTCGGTCCAATAGGCAACGTCCTCGCCGTAGGGCTCGGCCGGGGTGAAGCGTCCGTAGAGACCGCCGGGGTGGGCGCCCAGGGGGCACTCCGACACTGAGAGCACGTGGTGGGCCGGCAGGCGGACCAGGTGGGCCCACGGCCGGATGTCGTCGACCACCCGCTCGACGGTCACAACCGCGCCCCGGCGCGCGGCGCGCGCCCCCCACACATCCTCCAGGGCCGGCGGGTGGAAGGCCACGTTGCCGGCCCGGTCCGCGACGGCGCCGTGGACGAGGGCCACGTCGGGGGCGTACGCCTCGACCAGCCCGATGTCGGCGGCTTGGTCACTGCTGGCGAAGGGCGACGCGACGGTGGCGAAGCCAGGGTTGTCCTCCATCGACGACCGGGCGAGCGAGCGGGTAACGAGGGCCGGCAAACCTCGGGCCGCCGCCTCGAGCCGCTGCTGGAAGGCGAGGAACGACCAGTGCTCGACCTCCACCGCCCCGCTCAGGTAGGCCCGGGCGTAGACCGGGTTGGGGGTCAGGTTCGGGAAGATGTCACCCGAGTAGCCGGTGGCGATGCGCCGCACCAGGCCGCCCTGGACGAACAGGGTTCCCATCGACGACAGGGACAGCATCACCAGCGTGAAGCCAGGGTCCGCGCCCCACCACTGCCGCACCACCTCGGTGGCCGCTGCGGTCCAACGGGTGTGGCCGCAGACCACGTGCAGCTCGTCGCCGCGCCGCACGTGGCGGGTGACGGCCTCAGCCAGGGGCGCGACCTTGTCTCGGCTGGTCCCCCCGGCAGGTGCTGGCACGGGCGGTAGTGTCGCCGACCGAGCAACCTGACGTCGGCGTCAGGTTCGTCCTGCGGAGGTCGCCTCCATGCCCGACCGTTGCCTGACCGTCCGGTGAAGGGCTTCCCGACCACGCTCGTCGAGCGGGCCGACCAGGTCGCGGTCATCGCCGGGGATCGCCAGCTCACCTACGCCGAGCTCGATGCCCGGGCCTCCCGCCTCGCCCACGCCCTGGCCAACCGGGGTGCCGAGGCGGGCGGGCGGGTCGGCACCGTGCTGCCCAACCGGGTCGAGGTGGTGGAAGCGCTGGCTGCGTCAGCCAAGGTCGGCGCGGCCAACCTCGCTCTGAACTGGCATCTCAAGTCCGACGAGCTGGCCTGGATCATCGAGGACTCCGGCGTCGCCGTGCTGGTCGCCGATGCCGCCGTGCGGGCCGAGGTCGAGACGGCCAACCGGCCCGCCGGCGTCCCCGTGCTCTGGGTCGATGACGACTACGAAGAGGTGCTGGCCGCTGCGCCGGCCACACCGCTGCCGTACGTGTGGCCGACTTCGTGGCCGGTGCTCTACACGGCGGGCACGTCGGGGCGGCCCAAGGGGGTGGTGCACGGCGGGATGGCGGCACCGGAGATCATGGAGACGGCCCAGGACGGGTTGGCCGCGATGTGGGGCTACACGGCTGAAGACGTCCATCTCGCCGCCGGGCCGCTCTACCACGCCGGCCCGGCCGGCTACGCCAACACGACGCTCTACGTGGGCGGCACCGTCGTGGTCATGGAGTCGTGGGGAGCCGAGGACTTCCTCCGCCTCGTCGACGCTCACCAGGTGACCACCACGTTCGTCACCCCGGCCCACCTCATCCGCCTGCTCGAGCTCCCGGCCGAGACGTGGGACCGCTACGACCTCTCCAGCCTGCGCCACGTCCTGCACGCCGGCGCCCCGTGCCCGGTGACGGTGAAGCAGCGGATCATCGAGGCCCTGCCCCGAGCCGAGGTCTGGGAGCTCTACGGCATGAGCGAGGGCGGGGCCACGCGGGTCTCGGCCGAGGAGTGGCTGGCCCGGCCAGGGACGGTTGGGCTCCCGTGGCCGGGCGTCGAGGTCCGCATCTGCGACCCGGACTCCCGCGAGGAGCTGCCGACGGGCACCGACGGGATCATCTGGGTCAAGCCCGCCTACGGCCGCTTCGAGTACCACAACGACCAGGCCAAGACCGACGAGGCGTGGAGCGACGACCGCTTCACCGTCGGCGACATCGGCCATCTCGACGCCGACGGCTACCTGTTCTTGACCGACCGCCAGAGCGACCTGATCATCCGGGCCGGCGTGAACCTCTACCCGCGTGAGGTCGAGGACGTGCTGTACCGGCACCCCGCAGTCGTCGACTGCGCCGTGTTCGGCATCCCCGACGAGCGCGACGGCGAGCACCCGATGGCCGTGGTCGAGACCCGCTCGGCGGTTGAGCCCGAGGAGCTGTCGACGTGGTGCCGTGAACGGGTCGACGGCTACAAGGTGCCCGTGCGCATCGAGCTGGTCGACGAGCTGCCGCGCGACCCCAACGGCAAGGTGCTGAAGCGCCGCCTGCGTGAGGCGGCGTGGGCTTCGGCCGGCCGACGCATCTGATGGGAGCGCTCGTCGACGGGGATTCGCAAGACGGTCCGGTGATGAGGCCCGAAGGGGGGCCCCTGGGGCCGATGGTCGAGATCGACGCGAGCGGGCGCCTCTTCCTGATCGGCGGGTTCTCTCCGTCGAGCGGCCTTCACCACTTCCCGCTGGGGCCGGCCTGCCCCTGGACGGGGGCCGAGGATGTCCACTCGGTCCGACTGTCGGGCTCCGGACGCCTGTGGGCCTGGACGGCGGTCACCGCCGCGCCGCCGGGCTACGAGGGCGCCGTCCCCTACGGACTCGGCGTCGTCGAGCTAGACGCGGAGCGGCTGCGGGTGATCGGCCGTCTGACCGAGCCGGACCCGAGTCGGCTTCGCCTCGGCCAGCCGATGTCTGTAGTGGCCGAGCGTCTGGCGACCCTTCGGATGGCGTGGGCCTTCGACCCGGACCAAGCCGACCAGTGAACGGGACCTCGAACCGGGTGTGCCAGACGACGCTCGGACGTCGATCCGCACACCCGGTTGCCGATGATCTCGAAGCGGGTGCGCCAGACGACGCGCGGACGTCGATCGGCACACCCGGTTGCCCGGGCGTCGACCGAGCCGACCAGTGACCGGGGTCGAGGTGGCAGGCGTCGGGCTCCACCCGTTCGGGCGGTTCGGCGAACAGACCGCACCGGCGATGGGCGCCCTCGCCCTGCGGGCCGCCCTGGCCGATGCAGGATGGTCGCCGACAGAAGCGCGGACGAAAGTCGGCGCGGCGTTCTGCGCGACCGCCTACGGAGGCGTGGCCACCGGCCACCGGGTCCTTGGCGCACTGGGCCTCACCGGCATGCCCATCGTCGACGTCGAAGCCGGCTGCGCCTCGGGAGGGGCGGCCTTAGGTCTGGCTGCGGCGGCCATCCGCTCCGGCGAGCACGACGCCGTCATCGTGGTCGGCACCGAGAAGATGCCTAGGGGGATGATCCGCTCGTCGTTCTTCGCGCCCTGGCAGGAGGAGGCTGGGCTGGCGGCCACCCCGGCCTACTTCGCCCTGCGCGCCCAGCGGACCATGAGCGACCACGGCCTGACCAAGACCGACCTCGCCGACCTGGTGGTGAAGAACCGCCGCTGGGGCGCCATGAACCCCGACGCCATGTTCCGGTCGGAGGTCAGCGCGCAAGAGGTGCTGGCGTCGAGGGTCGTTTGCGAACCCCTGCACCTGTGGATGCTGTGCTCGCCCAATGAGGGTGCTGCCGCGGCGATCCTCCGCAGGGGAGACGGAGGCGTGCAGCTCGCCGCCGCAGTGCTGCGCAGCCACCGGCCCGGCAACGTCCTCGACGAGTCGACACCCCTGGCCGGCCTCATCGACGACGAGGACATCGTGCCGCCGTCGACCCACGCCGCCATCGACGCCTACGAGGCGGCTGGCATCGACCCCGACGACCTCGACGTGGTGGAGTGTCAGGACACCGACGCGGCGCGGGAGCTGCTGACGTGGCCCGAGCTGGGTCTGTGCCCGGTCGGCGACCAGCGCCGGCTCCTCGACGAGCTCGGACCGCGGCCGGCGATCAACCGCTCGGGCGGTCTGTTGTCGAAGGGCGAACCGCTCGGGGCCTCGGCGCTGGGACAGGTCGTCGACCTGACCCGCCAGCTCCTGGGCCAGGCCGGTCCCCGCCAGGTCGAGGGGGCCAGGGTCGCCCTGGCCCACACCATCGGCCGCGGCGCCAACGCCAGCGTCACCATCCTGACCCGCTGACCAGCGACCACCTCGGCGTGGTCAGGGTGCCTCGACGATCTCCATCCGGGCGACCAAGCCGTCACGGAAGGTGTAGACGTGGCCGACCTCCCCGGCGGCCACGACGGTCCCGTCGGGCTGGCGGACATGTTGGTCGACGGTCACCGCCACCCGGCCGTCCTCGAGCTCGCGCATCGTGGCGGGCACCACTGTGGGATCGAGCTCGGCCCACTGCCTGGTCCAGTAGGACCTCACCTCGTCATGGCCGCTGACGACGCCCCCCTCCCACCCGTTGGGCCACTCCACGTCGGCGGTCATGGCCGCCAGCGCGCCGTCGATGTCGCGCCGGTTGAACGCGGCGTAGGCCCCCTTGATCAGCTGCGCCTGCTCGGGGATCGGCTCGCCGGGTCGGCGATCGGTCGTCACGGAACGACCGTACGGCGTCGACCGCCGCTCGCCGACCTGACACGCGTGTCAGGTACGGTGCGAGCTGTGGCACCTCGGCCGGACGTCGCGGTGCGAGGAGTCGGCGTGGGGGTGCCGGCTTGGCGGCTGGCGTCGGCCGAGGTGGCGGGGGCGTGGGGCCGCCAGGGTGGGCGGGGGCAGGTCGCAGTGTGCGGTCCCGACGAGGACTGCCTCACGCTGGCGTGGACAGCGGCCGATGCCGCGATCGCGGCGGCCGGCCTGGCGCCGACTGACATCGGTGGGCTGTGGTGGGGCACGACCCGGCCACCGTTCGCGGAGGGGCCGAGCTGGTCCCACCTGGCTTCGACCCTTCGTCTCGATGATGACACCGTCGGTGCGGTCACCGCCGGGTCACCGCACGCCGGCATCGAGGCCCTCCTCTCGGCCTGGGACGCGGTGGCTGCGGGCACCGTCGACGTCGCCCTGGTCGTCAACAGCGACGCTCTCGTCCCCGGTGCCGGCTCCGGGTTCGAGCCGGCGTGTGGAGCCGGTGCCGCGGCCGTGGTCCTGACCCAGGGCGAGGGGCCGGCGCTGCTCACCGGGAGGACGTCGCGCTGGATGGCCGCCCTCGACCGGTACCGGGGAGACGGCGAGGCCGAGACCCGCGACCACTACGACGGGCGCCTGGTGCGCGACGAGGTGTTCCTGCCCCTCGTGCGCAAGTCGGGCCGTAGCACCGAGTTCGATCAAGCGGCCACTCGATGGTCGCTGCCCGACCCCGACGGCCGACTCGGCGCGGCCGCCGGCCGGGCCCTCGGCGTCGACACCGACCGGGTGGCCTCGACCAAGCCTCGCCAGGCGCTGGGTGAGACCGGAGCGGCCGCCGCCCTCCTCGGATCAGTCGTCGCCCTGGACAGCCCTGGGCCCGTGGTCCTGGTGGCGTTCGGCGGAGGCCGGGCGACCGCCGTCACCGTCGACGTCGATGAGGCGGTCCCGGGCTCCGACGTCGCGAGGGAAGCTCTGGCTGCGCCGGGCACGCCCGCCTCCTACTCAGCCGTCCTGCGCAGCCGGGGACAGCTCGTCCCGGCTGGTGATTCGGTCGAGATGGCCGTTCCGCCGGGCAGCGCCATGTTCGTCCGGGGCAACGCCGAGATCCTCGGCCTCCTCGGGGGCCGCTGCGTCGACTGCGGCACCGTCGCCTTCCCACCATCGATCCACCCTGCGTGCCTGTCGTGCGGCGGTGACAAGTTCGACGAGGTCGCCCTGGCCCGCACCGGCACGGTCCAGACCTTTGTCGTCAACCACGCCATGCCGGCCCCGTTCGTGGCTCCGCTGCCGTTGGTGTGCGTCGACCTCGACGACGGCAGCCGGGTCATGTTCCAGGGCGCCGGCACGGGAGCTGACCTGGAGATCGGCCAGCCCGTCGAGCTGGTGCTACGGCGCTACGCCGTCGAGCGCGGCGTACCCATCTACGGCTGGAAGGTCCGGGCCCGAGGAGGATCGAGCTGATGGCGGCCAAAGGGGACGGCCCGTGGAACCGGGCGGCCATCGTCGGCGCCGGTCTCATCAAGATGGGCGAGCTGTTCGACCAGGGCTACGAGCAGATGGCGAAGAATGCCTTCGACGCGGCGGTGGCGTCGGTCGACAACGGCTTCGACCCGAGCCTGATCGACGCTGCCTTCGTCGCCACCCAGCGGGGCACGCTGTGGGGCCAGGAGGGCATCGCCGGCAACACCGTCCCGTCGGCCCTCGGGCTGGCCGGCATCGCCTGCACCCGCATCGAGAACGCGTGCCCCACCGGCAGCGACGCCTTCCGCATCGCCTGCATGGCCGTCGCGTCCGGGGTCCACGACGTGGTGTTGGCCATCGGCGTGGAGAAGATGCGAGACAAGTCCGCCGAGGAGGGGCTGCTGGCCCGGGCCGCGTCGGGGCACCCGATCCTCACCCGGGGGGAGTCGGCGCCGGTGCTGTTCGCCCCCTTCGCCACCCGTCACATGCACGAGTTCGGCACCACCCGCGAGCAGCTCGCTGCGGTGGCGGTCAAGAACCATCACAACGGCGCGCTCGATCCCTACGCCCACTTCCAGAGCGAGGTGACCGTCGAGCAGGTGCTGGCCTCGCCGCCGGTGTGCCACCCGCTGCACCTGCTCGACTGCTGCCCCCAGACCGACGGTGCCGCCGCCGTCATCGTGTGCTCACCCGAGCGGGCCGCTGACTTCACCGACAAGCCCGTCTTGGCAGCCGGGTTCGGGGTGGCCACCGACCACCCCTACCTGCACGAGAAGTCGTCCTTCGTCGGGCTGCCGGCCACGGTGCTGGCGTCGCAGCGGGCCTACGCCATGGCTGGTGTCGGTCCCGGCGACATCGACTGCGCCGAGGTCCACGACTGCTTCACCATCACCGAGATCCTCGACATCGAGGACCTGGGTTTCTGCGAGAAGGGCGAGGGCGGTCCCTTCACCGTCGAGGGCAACACCGCGCTCGACGGGTCGATCCCGGTGAACACCTCGGGCGGTCTGCTGGCCAAGGGTCACCCCATCGGCGCCACCGGCCTGGCCCAGCTCACCGAGTGCTGGTGGCAGCTTCGGGAGGAGGCCGGCGAGCGGCAGGTGGCCCTGCGACACGGCTACGCCCTGCAGCACAACGTCGGTGGCCGGGGCTCGGGCGTGTCGGTGGTCAACATCCTCACCCGCGCCGCCTGACCGGGTCGTCGGAGGTACGGATGCTGCGGGTCGACGACGGAGCCGACGGCGTGCGGCGCATCACCCTCGACCGCCCCGACGCCGCCAACGCCCTCACCGGCGAGATGCGCGACGAGCTGGTCACCGCGGTCCGCTCGGCTCGCACCGACAGCTCGGTGCGGGCGTTGCTGCTGACCGGTACCGGGAGCTCGTTCTGCTCGGGCATGGATCTGCGGGAGTCGACGGTGACGGCGGCCGGCAGTCCCGACTTCGATCCCCGGTCGACGTCGGAGGCACTGCGGGCCGGAGTGCAGACGTTCATCCGCGAGCTGTGGGAGCTCGACAAGCCCACCGTGGCTGCGGTGAACGGCACCGCCGTGGGACCGGGCGCCCACTTGGCCCTGGCCTGCGACTTCGTGCTCGTCCACCCCGGGACGAGGTTCGTCTGGCCCTTCGCACGGTGGGGGCTGGTGATCGACGCCGGCGGCGCATACCTGCTGCCCCGCCTGGTCGGGCTGCCACGGGCCAAGGCCCTGGTGCTCCTCGGTGACCGCATCGAGGGCGAGGCTGCAGTCGAAGCCGGGCTGGCCTACCGCTGCTGCGCGGATGTCGGGACCCTGGCCGCCGAAGCCGACGAGCTGGCCGTCCGCCTGGCGGCGGGCCCCACCCGGGCGCTCGGGCTGTCCAAGCAGCTCCTCAACCGCAGCTTCGAGACCGACCTTTCGACGTCGCTGGAGATGGAAGGCCACCTCCAGGCCCTGGCCACCGCGTCAGCCGATCTCCCCGAGGGCATGGCCGCCTTTCGCGAGAAACGAGATCCCGACTTCAAGGGCCGCTGACAGTGGCCTCGAGTCGGCTGCAGCCGGCTCAGCGGCGGACCTACGGGAAGTTGAGCCAGCCGGGCAACTGATGTCGATGGACGCCACAGAGACTGCCTCCATCGGCGACGTGTCAAGGGTCGATGAGTCCGCTCCGCCTCAACGAGGCGACGAGGGCAGGGACGTCGACGGTCGCCGCGGCCCAGAGGAGGTCGGGTTGGACTCGGTGATAGGCCTGCACGAGCACGTTGCGGAGGCCGATGAACCCGGGCCAGTCGATGTCCGGGTGGGCCTGACGAAGCTCCTCCGACGTCGCGCGGCACGCCTCACCGACGATCTCGACCAATCGCTCGGTGACGAGGCGCAGGTCCTCGTCAACGGCCCATTCTTCGAAAGAGAGGTCCAGCCTCCGGGCGAGCCCGTCGGCTGCCTCTGCGATGTCGGTCATGCGCTCCTGATCGGCACGGCTCACAAGGCGACTGCCTCGCGCCGGATGTGATCGTCGCGGTCCAGCAGCCCGCCTTCGCCGACGACGTCGACCGGTGTCCCGAGCGCTTCTGCGAGATCGTCGATCAGGTGCACCTGATCGAGCAACGATGCCCCTGCCTCAAAAGCGACAAGGAAGTCGACATCGGAACCCGGACGCTGCTCACGCCGAGCGACGGAGCCGAACACCCGGATGTGGCGGGCCTGGCGACGCGCCGCGATCGCTATCAACTCGTCTCGTCGAGCCCGAAGCTCGTCGAGGTCGATGGGCTTGGAATGACTCGGTGTCGCCACGGCCCTCATTGTTGCGCCTCGCACCATCGCGGCTGGGACTCGATCGCCTGCTCAAGGGCCCTTGGGCAGCCCGAGGGAGCGTCCGGCCCTGGCCACCGCGTCAGCTGACCTCCCCGAGGGCATGGCCGCGTGCCGCGAGAAGCGAGATCCAGACCTACGCCGACTTGTACACGAAACGTGTTCAAGGGTCCTTGGGGAGCCCGAGGAGGCGTTCGGCGATGAGGTTGCGCTGGATCTCACTGGTGCCGCCAGCTATGGAGAGGGCCCGGTTGCCGAGGAAGCCGCTGGTCCAGGTCGCACCGGCCCCCTCGGTGACCGCGGCGTCGGGGCCGAGGAGGGCGAGGCCGGCCTCCTGCACGGCCTGCTCGTGCTCGACCCCGAGCAGCTTGCGCACGCTGGCCTCCGGACCGGGCTGGCCCGCCAGCGCGCGGAGGGTGGTGCGGGTGCCGAGCACGGCCAAGGCGTGGGCGTCGATCAGCAGGCCCCCGAGCTGGTCCGCGACGAGAGGGTCGTCGAGCCGGTCGGCGGCCAGGTCCATCAGGGCGGCGACGCCCGGGCCGAACGACGAGCCCGATGCCATCGACACCCGCTCGTTGGCGAGCGTCGTGCGGGCACAGTCCCAGCCCTGGGTGGGCCCGCCGACGAGATCATCGTCCGGCACGAACACGTCGGTCAGGAAGACCTCGTTGAAGAGGGCCATGCCGGTCAGCTCCCGCAGCGGACGGATGTCGACCCCCTCGGCGCGCATGTCCACGATGAAGCAGCCGATGCCCTCGTGGCGGGGCGCGCCCCGGTCGGTGCGGGCCAGGCACAGCCCGTAGTCGCACTGGTGGGCCAACGTGGTCCACACCTTCTGGCCGTCCAAGCGCCAGCCGCCGTCGGTACGTGTGGCTGTGGTGGTCAGGCTGGCCAGGTCGCTGCCGGCCTCGGGCTCGCTGAAGAGCTGGCACCAGCTCGTCTCGCCTCGCAACGAGGATGGGACGAGGCGCTCCTGCTGCTCGGGCGTCCCATAGGTGATCAGCGTGGGCAGCACCCACCCGGCAACCTGCAGGTGGCGCCGACGGATCCCGACTCTCGCCAGCTCGTCGTCGATCGCGAGCTGCTCGATGGGCGCGGCGTCGAGCCCCCACGGGCGAGGCCAGTGAGGCACGAGGTAGCCGGAGCCGGCCAGGGTGGCGTTCCACTCGCTCTTGGGCCGATCGGCGATGGCGGCGATGTCGGCGGCGATGCGGGCCCGAACGGTCTCGGCCTCTGGCGGGAGCACGACGCCCAGGCGCCGCCGTACGCCAGCCGCACCCAAGACGGCGACGGTGAGTCGACTGGTGCTCGGTGCCGGCAGGAGGTGGCGCACGGCGGTGGCTCGCTTCAGGAACAGATGGGCGTCGTGCTCCCACGTGTACCCGATGCCGCCGAGCACCTGGATGCAGTCCTTGGCGCATCGGAACGCGGCCTGCGGGGCCAGACCCATCGCGGCGTGCAGGGCGAGGCGCCATCCGTCGTCGTCGGGCTCGGGAAGGCCGCTCGGGAAGCAGCGGGCGGCGTCCCACACCGCAGCCCGGGCCGCTTCGAGGGCGCAGAGCATGTCGGCGCAGCGGTGCTTCACGGCCTGGAACTGCCCGATGGGTCGGCCGAACTGGCGTCGGGTGCGGGCGTGCTCGGCGGCGGTCTCCACGCACCAGGCGGCGACGCCCACCGCCTCGGCCGAGGCCAGGAGGGCCACCAGCTCGGCCACCGGCGCTCCAGGCCGGAGGGGGGCACCGGGACCGTGGGCGGTGACGGCACCCAGCCGGCGGGTGGCGTCGAAGCTGGGCCGCTCCTTGGCCTCGACCTCGCCGGCCTGGTGGGCTGCCCACCCGTCGCCGGTGGGTACGACCATCACATCGGCCACTGCGCCGGACCACGCGGCCGAGGGGTCCGCAACCGCCACGCCGCCGATCGCCTCGCCGCCGACCAGCCGTCGGACGAGGGCATCGTCGTCGCCCCAGCGATCGAGGGCGATCGCGACCGCAGCGGTGGGCAGGAGCGGCCCCGGTAGACACACCCTGCCGGTCTGCTCGACGACCACGGCCAGCTCGGACAACCCGTAGCCCTGGCCGCCGTTCGCCTCGCTGACGGCGAGCCCGAGCCATCCCAGCCCCGCCAGCTCCGGCCACCAGGGCGGGATGGAGTCCTCGTCGGACTCCACGGCGGCCCGGGCAGCCGAGATCGGGGCGTGGGCGGCCAGCCAGCGACGGGCAGTGGTCGCCAGGGCCAGTTGCTCGTCGCCGACGGCCAGGCTCACCGGCGCGCACCCCCCGTTCGGTGGTCGGTCGTCACGGCCGCACCTCCTGCGGGAGCGGGTGGCGGAACAGCTCGGCGGCGTTGGCGTGGGTGACCTTCCGCTGCTCGTCGAGGCTGAGCCCGGCCAGCCGCTCGCCGAGGAAGCGCTGGGTGTCAGGCCAGGTGGAGTCGGCGTGGGGGTAGTCGACCTCGACCATGATGTGCTCGACGCCGATGCGATCGCGGATGGGCCAGATCGACGGGTCGTCGACCGAGCAGAACCAGAAGCTGCGCAGCAGGGCCTCGGTGGGCGTCAGCTCGGTCGAGGGCCACGCATTGCGCCCGTGGCCCGACCAGTCGTAGATGTAGTCGAGGCGGTCGGCCAGCAGGGGCACCCATCCGATGCCCCCTTCGCTCATGGCGATCTTCAGGCCCGGGAACCGGAGGGTTGCGCCCGACCACAGCCAGTCGGCGCAGGCGTTGAGCGACAGCGACGAGAACAGGGTGGCGGCCACCTCGACCAAGGGCCCGTCGAGGGCCAGGCCCGAGGTGGTGCCCGAGCTGCCGACGTGGAGGCAGATGATGGTGCCGGTCTCCTCGCAGGCGGCCAGCACCGGATCCCACCAACCGGAGTGCAGCGACGGGTAACCGAGGCGGTGGGGCTGCTCGGGGAGGGTGACGGCGTGGAAGCCCCGCTCGGCGTTGCGGCGGATCTCGGCCGCGGCCGCTCCCGGGTCGGCCAGGTAGGTGATGCCGAGCCCGACGAAGCGGTCGGGGAAGGGCGTCAGCCACTCCTCCGCGAGCCAGTCGTTCCAGGCCCCGACACAGGCCTGGCCCAGCTCGGGGTCCGAGCAGTCGGAGTAGACCGAGCCGCAGAAGCCGGTGATCTGGCTGGGGAAGCTGACCGAGGCCCAGATGCCCGCCAGGTCCATGTCGGCCACCCGGGCTGTCGGGTCCCAGCAGCCCTTGCGCATCTGGTCGAAGCGCACCGGCTCCATGGGTGAGCCGTCCCGGGCCCGCCCGACCACGGCGTTGAGGCCGACCTGGGGGTAGGCCTGGCCGTCGAACACCCAGATCTCGTTGCCCTTCGACGTCGTCTTCACGTACGGCGCCCGATCGGCCATCGCCGTCGGCAGACGACCCTCGAACAGGTGCGGCGGCTCGACCAGGTGGTCGTCGACGGAGATGACCGTGAAGGCCACCTCCGCCGGCTCGGGATCCGGGAGCAGCGCACTGCCCGTCACCGGTCGGCCAGCTCTCGGTACCTGCGGTAGCGCGCGGTCGCGGCGTCACCGCGGCCGGCGTCGGGCTCGACCCGGCGGGCCGTGCGAGCCCACCGTGACGAGCCGCTGGCGTCGGTCTCCAGGCCGGCGGTGACGCGGGCCAGGTAGGCCGCGCCGAGCGCAGCTCCTTCGGGCACGGCCACCACGTCGATCGGCACACCCGTCCCGTCGGCCAAGGCCGCAAGCCAGGGGTCGCTGTGGACCCCGCCCCCGGTGGCGACCAGCCGGCCGGCTTCGACGCCGGCCAGGTCGAGGATGTGGCGCACTGCGAAGGCCGACGCCTCGTGGGCCGCCCGCCATGCTGCGGCCGGGCCCATCCCGATGTCGAGGTCGTGCAGCGACGCCCGCCGGTCGGGGTCGTGCAGAGGTACCCGTTCGCCCCGTAGGTAGGGCTGCCACACCGGCACCGATTCGGAGGCGGCCTCGCCGTCGGACTCCGGCGAGGCCGGTCCGAGCAGCTTCTCCACCCAGCCGAGGAACAGCCCGGCGGCGTTCGACGGACCGCCGACCAGCGTGAGGCCGGGGACGGTGTGGGGCACGGTCCACAGGCCCGGCACCTCGACCCAATCAGGGACCACGGCCCACACGATGAGCGTGGAGCCGAGGATGACGAGCACGTCGCCCACCTCGTCGGCACCGGCGACAAGCTGCTCGCCGTAGGCGTCGATGGTCCCCGGACCGAGGAGCGCTCCGCCAGCCGCGTCGACCTTGCCGATGGCCGACTGGCCGGGCACCAGATCGGGCAGCTTCGTCGTGTCGGCCACGCCGGCCGATGCGGCGATCTCGGCGTCCCAGGTGGCGAAGTCGAAGAGCGGCAGGGTCGTCATGGCCACCACCGTGTCGATGGCGCCGACACCGCCCAGGGCGTGATTGGCCACGGCCTGGGCCGGCCAGTATCCGGCGGCGTCGGGGTGGGCGGCGGCCAGCCAGGTGAGGAATCTCACCAGCTCGCCGGACTCGGCCGGGCTCTTGGTCGGGTCTCCTCCGGCGCCGCGATCGTCGCCGTAGAGCAGGCCGTCGGAGAGGGGCATCCCGTCGACATCGACGGCGCACAGCGACGGCACCATGGCGGCCACGTCCACCGCTGCGACCTCGAGCCCGGCCGACACCTGGTGGGTCGCGGTCACCACCCCGTCTCGCCACGACGCAGCGACGTCGTGGCCCAGCTCCCCGGCCCGCTTCGCCCTCAGGGGCGTCGGGATCCGGGTCCGGGCCACGACCTGCCCGTCAGCGTCGGCAGCGACAGCCTTCACCGAGGTGGTGCCGATGTCGATGCCCACGGTGACCTCGGTGGCCAACCCGACCTCCGATCGCAGCTCGGTGACCCGGACCTGACACGCATGTCAGGTCGGCGAATGTACCCTGCGGCCCTCGTCGACGCCCGGCCCAGGGGGAGCAGGATGCCCAGCTACGGACCCGAGGTGATGGGCCCGCCGGCCCGCCAGCCCGACCAGCAGCACTGGGACCCCGAGGCCCAGACGATGGAGCCCGAGCAGCGGCGCCAGGTCCAGCTCGATCGCCTTCGCGCCTTCGTGGCCAAGGCCCTCGACCGTCCCGACTGCCTCTTCCGGCGCAAGCTCGACGAGGCCGGCCTGGCCAGCGCGGATGACATCGGTGACCTCGACGACGTCAACCGCATCCCGCTCACCCGCAAGCAGGATCTGCGCGACAGCGAGGCCGAGCACCCGCCCCTCGGTGACTACCGGTTCGCGCCCAGGGAAGAGTGCATCCGCATCGGCCAGTCGACGGGCACGACCGGCACACCGACGATCACCTTGCTCACCCGTCACGACCTCTGGGTCGAGTACGAGTCGGCGGCCCGGAACTGGTGGCGGAACGGCTGGCGCCCGGGCCAGACGGTCACCCACTGCCACCCGGCCTACATGTACGGGGGAGGGTTGATGCTGTCGGGCACCCTCGAGTACTTCGGCTTCCTCAACCTCTGGGTCGCGCCGCCCGACACCGACGAGCTGGCCGAGCAGGGCATCCGGACCTGGCAGCGCATCCGCCCCGACCTCCAGATGGTCACCCTCTCCCAGCACCGGTTCCAGGAGGTGGCCGCCGGCCTCGGACTCGACCTGAGGGAGGACTGCGGCTTCCCCGACTTCGCCATGGGCGGCTTCGGCCGGGGCCTCATGCCACTCATGACGGCCGGCTTCGAGTGCTACGGCTTCATCGGCGGGGCTGATGCAGCGTGCGACGGCGCGCACCTGCACGAGGACTGGGCGATCGTGCAGGCCGTCGATCCCGACACCGGGGCCGACGTGCCCGACGGGCAGTGGGGCAACCTCGTCGTCACCACCCTCGACCGTGACAACGGGATGCTGCGCTATGACCTCGAGGAGGCGGCCATGCTCGAGCCGTCGACCTGCCCGCTGGGCGAGACGAGCCGGGTCGGGTTCTGGGGAGGCCGGTTCAAGGATCTGCTCTCGAGCCAGGGCGTCCACTTCCAGGTGTCCGACCTGGAGAAGGCCGTCGGCTCCGTGGCCGGGCTGGCCACTCCGACCCTGGAGTTCGTGGTCGTCAATCCCGGCGGCTCCCCCGACCCGCTGCGGGTCCGGGTCGAGGTCGGCGGCGACGCCGGCTGCCCGAGCGACGAGGCTAGAGCCGGCCTGGCCGGCCAGGTCCGCGATGCGGTGCTGGCCGCGCTCGGCATCGGCACCGACGTGACCGTCCTCGACCGAGGCACCCTGCCCCGCTCCGGCTACAAGCTCAAACGAGTCGTCGACGAGTAGGCCTGATGCCCCCTCCGCCGTACTGGTGAAGATCTGACCGCCTATGGCCGGCGCGATCGACACCAGTTCGGACTTTCGGCCGCTCAGGCGGCGGGGACCTCGATCACCGCCGCCATCCCCATGCCTCCGCCGGCGCACAGGGCGACGACGCCGACGCCCCCGCCGCGACGACGCAGCTCGTGGACGAGGGTCACCACGATGCGGGCGCCCGAGCACGCCACCGGGTGGCCGAGGGCGACGCCCCCCCCGTTCACGTTGACGGCCTCGGGGTCGAGCTCCAGCTCGCGCACGGTAGCGACCGTCATCGACGCGAACGCCTCGTTGACCTCGAACAGGTCGACGTCGGCCACGGTCATGCCCGCCCGCCGGAGGGCCTTGGGGATGGCCACGATCGGTCCCGAGCCGGTGTCGGCCGGGTCGACGCCGACCGCTGCCCACGACCTCACGACCCCGAGCACCGTCGAGCCGTTGGCCTCGGCCCAGTCCCGCCGGGCGACCGCCAGGGCGGCGGCGGCGTCGTTGATGGGCGACGAGTTCCCGGCGGTGATCGTCCCGTCGGCCACGCCCGACAGCACCCGCAGCCCGGCCAGCTTCTCGGCCGAGGTGTTGCGCCGGGGATGCTCGTCGACCTCGAACAGTCCGACGCCGTCGAGCCCGGGCACCTTGACCGGCACGATCTCGTCGTCGAAGCGGCCCTCGTCGATGGCGGAGATGGCCTTGCGATGTGAGCCGAGGGCCCAGTCGTCCATCGCCTCACGGGACACGTCGTAGGTGCGCGCCGTGTTCTCGCCGACGGTGACCATCATGTTCATGTTGGGGGCGTCGGGACGGTCGGGGTGCGACGGCGAAAGCCACTGCTCCATCCCCATCCACGGGTAGGGCGACTTCATGAAGCTGATCGGGGCCTGGGTCATGGAGGCGATGCCACCGGCGACAGCCACGGTGTTCATCCCGGCGCTGATCTCGGCCGCGACGACGGTGAGCGCCGACAACCCCGTGGCGCACTGGCGCTGCACAGCCATCCCCGGCACGTCGGTCAGGCCCAGCTCGACGGCGACATGGCGGGCGATGTCGCCGCCACCGTGCAACACCTCTCCCAGCACCAGGTCGTCGACCTCGGTGGTCGGGACACCGGAGCGGTCGAGCACCTCGGTGACCACGGTGCGACCCAGGTCGGCGACCGCCACGTTGGCCAACGCCCCCCGGTAGGCATCGCCGATGGCGGTGCGCACCGCCCCGACGATGACCGGGTCGTTCGGCGCGTCAGCCATGGCGATTCGTCCTCCGAGAGGTGGGTCGAGTCCGGGCTCCGACGCTACCTGACACGCGTGTCAGGTAACTCCCGCGGGCGGGCGCCGGTGCCCCGGATCTTGCCGCCTGGCGGCGTCGAGGCGCCACTGAGAACCGTGCTCGCCCGCTCTTGCTCGCCTCCGGCTCGCGGGCCGCTCGGGCCCGGGTAGCGTCGCCGGCCCATGCCAGGAGTGCTCGACGGTAAGACCGCCATCGTCACCGGGGCCGGACGCGGCATCGGTCGGGAGGAGGCCCTCCTGCTGGCGGCGGAGGGCGCTCTGGTCACCGTCAACGACGTCGACTCCGACGCCGCAGCCGGGGTCGTGGCCGAGATCGAGGGTGCCGGGGGCCAGGCCTGGGCCAGCGGCGACGACGTGGCCTCGTGGGCGGGAGCCGAGGCTGCGGTCGGCGCCGTGGTCGACGTCCACGGGTGGCTCGACGTGCTCGTCAACAACGCCGGGATCCTCCGTGATGCCATGACGTTCTCCATGACCGAGGAGCAGTGGGACGACGTCATCCGGGTCCATCTCAAGGGCCATGCGGCGATGGCCCACGTC
>Ga0136617_10000783_pt1 | contig 27514 bp, 32 predicted proteins | sample AntDrymUQ3222106_2_FD_129672 | JGI IMG/M metagenome (GOLD analysis project Ga0136617, IMG submission 129672) | Polar desert sand microbial communities from Dry Valleys, Antarctica - metaG UQ322 (21.06) | ecosystem: Environmental > Terrestrial > Soil > Desert | place: Antarctica: Dry Valley...
CGGCACTCGACCGATCGAGCGCACGTAGCCGGCGACCTCTTCCGGGTAGGTGAGCCCGAGCCGGACCAGCGCCGGACCGCTCGCCGCCAGCGCCGTCGGGTCGGCGGCTGCGTCCAGCGGATGGAGCGGGTCCAGCACCGTGGCAGCGCCCGCCGCGACAGTCGTGGTCGCTCCGTCGGTCAGGAGGACGGACGCATGCCGGAGGCGTCGAACCTGGCGAACCTTCCTCGACGCACGTGACGAGGACGTCCAGTACCGGCCGGCGTGGACGACGCCGGCCTGCATCGTGACGTGCGGCCCGTCGTCGGTCTCGACGGCGAACGGCTGGAACCGCAGCATCGGCTGCGTCACCGTCGTGCCCCCACCGGGGCGACGTCGACCGCCGCCGGGTCGATGCCCAGGTGGTCGTAGAGGTTGATGGCGAAGCGGTCGCCGGTGCGCTGCATCGACGCCGCCATCACGCCTTCCACGACACGGCGAGACAACCGCGGGAGGGGCAGCTCGACGCACAGCGTGATGTCGATGCCGAGCCGAGTCCGCCCCGCATCGAGCTCGGTCAGCCGGTAGACGCCGTTGGCGCCTGCCCGCTCCGATCGACCGTCGGGCGGGCGGTGGGCGAACACGATCTCACTCGGTTCGGTGAACGTCATCTGCTCCGTGAACGTCGGCGCCACGGTCACGCCGAGCGCCGAGATGCCGGCCAGGTGCCACACCCAGGTCGACCCGTCTGCGTCGATGCGCTTGACGAGCGGCGTCAGGCGGGCCAGCAGCGGCGCGTCGGTGAGCACCCGCCAGATGTCGGCGCCAGACGCAGGGACGTCGGCGGAGGACACGTTGCGCGAGGAGAACGTCGACATCCCCAACACCTACCCGACGCACGGCATCCGATGCATGCGGCTCGCGCCCGGGCCGGGATCCCGGACCCGCTGCTATCGTGACCGACCGCCACCTGGCCCGTTCGTCTAGTGGCCTAGGACACCACCCTCTCAAGGTGGCGGCACGGGTTCGAATCCCGTACGGGCTGCAAGAACTTCCAGGTCAGAGGCCAGGCCGTCCGCACCTGGGCCACCAACAACGGACTGGGCATCAACACCATGGAGCGATCCGGTGATCGGGGCGCTGATGGGTATGCGGGACAACCCGCTCCATGTCGCGGCCATCGGCGACGATCCTCACCGCCGCGTGCGCGTGATGCGTCGGGTTTTCTCCCGGCTCTTCACGCTCGCCGGGAGGCCAACCCTTGGCGCGGGCGTCTTCGTTTGGCGCCGGCGATGGTGATGGCCGGACGCGCCGCGCCGCGCATGGCCCAGTGGCTGACCGCTTGGGCGGCACATGACCCCGACCGCCCGCACTCTCACTTTGGCCCGCTTGCCGTCGACCTCGACCTTCAGGGTCGAGGGATCGGCAGCCTGCTCTTGAGCACCTACTGCCGGGGACTCGACGACGTCGGCAGGCTGGTCTTCCTGGAGACCGACAGGCCCGAGAACGTGCGGCTCTACGAGCGGTTCGGCTTCGTCGTGACGGCCGAGGCCGAGGTGATCGGTGTCAAGAACTGGTTCATGACACGCGAGGCGCGCTCTCCGGGGAGCGGTTGATCGCGACGCGGTCGCGGCGGCGCTCGTTGCGACCGCCGCGCACGCGTGTGGGGAGGAAGCAGCTGGGGGCTGCCTCACTCCCCACGCGACACGAACGGTCACCACTCTCCGACGATCAATGCGTCGGGATGGTCCGAAGAGACTAAGTGTCTAATGCACTTACGTCAACGGGCACGGCCCCGTGCGGAGCTCGGTAACCCGCATCCCCGATGGCTCGTGCAGGATCAATGCCGTGACGTGGGACATACTGGCGAGGGATGGACGCGGGGAGCGACGGGGCGACATCGCAGCGCGACGTGACGCGACGAGTCGAGCGGCGGTTGATGCGACGGCGGAGCGCGGGCCGGGTCGGAATGTACGTCGCGACCGTCGCCTTTCTCATCGTGATCAACTTCGTCCTCCCGCGTGCGATGCCGGGGGACCCAATCGACACGCTGATTGCCCAGAGCGCGTCGAACTTCACGTTCGGTGAGGAGAGCCGAGCGGCGCTCGAGGAGTATTACGGGACGGGGCGGCCGCTCGCCCAACAGTTCGGGAGCTACCTCTCGGATCTGGCCCACGGCGATCTCGGCCGCTCGATCGCCACCAACGCCTCGGTCGGATCGGAGATCGGACGACGTCTGCCGTGGACCATGCTGCTGCTCGGCACCTCCTTGGTCCTGGCCACCGTCGCCGGCGTGGCCATGGGCGTGCACGGAGGCTGGCGTCGCGGGCGGGCCGCTGACCGAGGTCTCATGGTGTCGCTGCTGGCTGTTCGCGAGTTCCCGGCCTTCCTTCTTGCGTCGCTGCTGCTGTTCGTGTTCGCCGTCAAGCTCGACTGGCTCCCGCTGTTCGGCGCCCAGACACCTTTCTCGGGCTCGTTCAGCCTGGCTGAGAAGGTGGTCGACATCGGCCGGCACCTCGTCCTGCCCACTCTCGTGCTGACCGCCGGTCTGACCGCTGGGAACTATCTCGTCATGCGTGCTGGCATGGTCCAGGAGATGGGCGCCGACCACCTGTTGCTCGGGCGGGCCAAGGGGCTTCGCGACCGCACGCTCAAGTACCGCTACGCGGCCCGGAACGCGTTGTTGCCGGTGGTGAGCCTCACCGCGTTGCAGACCGGCTTCGTGGTCACCGGCGACGTACTCATCGAGCGAGTGTTCGCATATCCGGGCCTCGGCGGCCTGATCTTCGATTCGATCGGCTCACGCGACTACCCAACCCTCCAGGCCGCCTTTCTGATCGTCAGCGTCAGTGTGGTGACCGTGAACGCGCTCGCCGACGTCCTCTACCGCCGACTGGACCCGAGGACGTCCCCCTGAGCTCCGATCAGCGCCGCAGCGGCATGCTCAAGCTCGGTCTGATCTTGCTCGGGACCCTTCTAGTCGTGGCCATCTTCGCCCCGCTGCTGTCACCTCACGACCCCTCAATCGTCTCGGGACCGGTGCTGGAACCGCCCTCGGCCGAACACTGGCTCGGCACCGACCTCCCGGGGCGTGACATCCTTGCCCAGGTCGTCTTCGGCGCTCGCGAGTCCCTCGTCGTGGCGTTCGTCGCCGGCGCACTCACGATGTTCGGGGCCGTCCTGGTCGGCGTGCTGCCCGCGCTGGTGGGCGGATGGGCGGATCGTGGTGCCGCTCACACGGTCGTGCTCCTGCTCGCCTTACCCGGACTGCCCCTCATCGTGCTGATCGGGTCGATGGCCGGTGACAGCCGCGCTGCCGTGATCGCCGTGATCGCCTTCATCGGCATCGCGCCGAACGCCCGCATCCTGCGCAGCCAAGCACTCACCCTCCGTCAGCGGGGTTACATCACCGCCGCTCGTGGGTTCGGCGGTGGCCCGATGTACGTGCTGCGCCGGCACCTGGTGCCGGGTCTCGGCCCGCTCGCCGCCGTGGGCTTCGTGAACTGGGCGGGCATCGCGATCGCCCTCGACGCCGGTCTCGCCTTCCTCGGCGTCGGCGACCCGACCGGCGTCAGCTGGGGCCTCATGCTGAACCGGGCGCTCGACGAACAGAGCATCTACTTCAGCGGCATGTGGACGTGGTGGGTCCTTCCGCCCGGGCTGGCCATCACCCTCACCGTGCTCGGGTTCACGTTCGTCGGTGTCGGACTCGAACCGACCTTCAACCCCCGGTGGCTGCGCGCGACGTGAACGATTCCGCCCGGCCGGCACAGAGCGCCCTCGTAGAGGTCGAGGATCTCCGGGTCACGTTCGATCGCGACGTCGATGCCGTCCGCGGAGTCAGCTTCGCCCTCGCCACTGGTGACTCGTTGGCGATCGTCGGCGAGAGCGGTTCGGGAAAGTCGACCCTGGCACTGTGCCTGGTTGGCCTCGTCCAACCGCCCGAGGCGTCTGGGAGTGTTCGCGTCGCCGGCGCAGAGATGATCGGCGCCGACCGTGAGACGTTGCGTCGCGTGCGCTGGTCGACGGCGGCGATCGCCCTCCAGGGCACGCCGTTCAACCCAGTTGCCACGGTTGGTGACCAGATCGCTGAGCCACTGCGCGATCGCCTCGGCATGGGCCGATCTGAGGCCCACCGGCGCGCCTCGACGTTGGCCGAGGAGGTGGCCCTCGACCCTGCGCTGCTCGACCGCTATCCCCATCAGCTCTCGGGCGGCGAACGCCGACGAGCGACGTTGGCGATGGTCCTGGCCCTCGACCCCCAGTTGGTCATACTCGACGAGCCGACTGCTGGGCTCGACGCGGCCATGCGCCGGGAGGTCGTCTCCCGGATTCGGGCCCTAGCTGACCGGCGTGGCTGCGCGCTCATCGTGATCTCCCATGATCTCCCGGACGCTGCCAACCTCACCAACCGGGTCATGGTCATGTACGCCGGACAGGCGATCGAGCTCGGTCAGACCCGTCGGGTGATCGGTGAGCCGGCACACCCCTACAGCTGGGCGCTGGTGGGCGCCCACCCGGTGATGAACACCACCAAGGACCTGCGCCCGATCCGAGGGCACCCGCCGGATCCGCGAAACGTGCCGATCGGGTGCTCCTTCCATCCTCGATGCACCCAGGCGGAAGCCGTCTGCTGGGAGGCGCACCCTCCGCTCGTCGAGTCGCGCGGAAGGTCGGTCGCCTGCCACTTCGGAGGCCTCAAGGAACTGCTCCAGGCGCGCCGCATCTCCAAGTCCTTCGCCGTCGGCGATCGCCTCGTGCGGGCGCTCGACAACGTTTCGTTGGTCGTGCGAGAAGGCGAGTCGGTCGGACTGATCGGTCCGTCGGGGAGCGGCAAGTCGACACTGGCTCGCATTCTCGCCGGACATCTCGCCCCCGACCAGGGGCGCGTCCTGCTGGGCGACGTCGAGCTACCGGCGTCGTGGCGCGGGGGTTCGGTCAAGGCGCTCCGGCGCCGCATCCAGCTGGTCATGCAGGATCCGACCGACGCGTTGTCGCCGCGGCTGACGGTGGCGGAGTTGGTTCGCGAGCCGCTCGACATCGGCGGCGAGCTCGACGGTGCCGACCGCCGTCGGGCGGTGGCCGACATGCTCGAGTGCGTCGGGTTGCCGTGCACCGGATCGTTCCTCGACGCCCGCAGCCACGAGCTGTCCGGCGGCGAACTGCAGCGGATCGCCGTTGCTCGGGCGCTCGTCCTGCGGCCCAAGCTGCTCGTGGCCGACGAGCCGACCGCCATGCTCGACGCCTCCGAACAGGCCCGACTGCTCACGGTGCTACGCGAACGGCAGATCGAGATGGGACTCGGACTCGTGCTCGTCTCCCACGACATGGCAGTCGTGCGCAAGGTCGTCGACCGCATCGTCGTCATCGACCACGGCCGCGTGGTGGAGGAAGGACCCTCCCAGCGAGTCGCAGTGGCACCCTCCAGCTCGACCGGTCGGCTTCTTGTGGAGGCTGCGCCTGCCTTCACCGCCGCTGACGACCCGATGGAACCGCCAACGATGACCGAAGAACGGAGCCAACGATGAACGAGCAGGTACCAGCGAACTTGCAAGCGGTCACGACGGACCGTCGGCGCTTCCTGATCGCAGCGTTCGGCGGTGCCGGCGCGCTGGCAGTGGCCGCCTGCAGTGGCGACAGCGAATCGGAACCGACGGCGGTCGACACGACCACGCCGACGTCAACCACGTCGAGCTCGTCCTCTGACACCTCGACCGTTCCGACGGCGTCGGAGTCAACACCGGCGTCTACGGCGGCGGCGACGACGTCGTTGCCGAAGGACGATTCCGGCGGACTGGTGCCCGCACCCCGGCCGACTGTGCGGCTGCCGCAGGGGGCGTTCGGGTTCCCGTCACCCTTCTCGTCGAACGGCGGCCCGGGCTACGTCCAGATGAGCCTCATCTACGACACGCTGCTGTGGAAGGACGGCAACGGCGAGCTGCTGCCATGGCTCGCCGAGAGCTACGAACGCTCCACGGACGGGCTGACCTACACCTTCGAGTTGCGGCCCGGCTTGACGTGGAGTGACGGGACCCCCCTGACGGCCGGCGATGTCGTGTTCACCTTCGACTACTACGCCGCCCAGGAGTCACTTCCGCCCCCGGTGATCATCCAGCCGCCCCAGGGCATCACGAAGGTCAGTGCGCCCGGACCGACGACGGTCGAGATCACCCTCGACGTCCCGGTCGTCACGTTCGCCGAACAGGTCGCGGCCGCGCTTTCGATCGTCCCGCAGCACGTCTGGTCGGCGATCGGCGATCCGGCTGCCGTGCAGGACCCTGCCATGCTCGTCGGGTCGGGCGCCTACCGGCTCGAGTCGTACGCCGGCGACGGGCAACCGCTCCTCTTCATCGCCAGGGACGAGTACTTCCTCGGCCGCCCGTTCGTGGAGCGCATCGAGTTCACCGCCGTCGAAGACGAGTTCGCCGCACTGCTCGCAGGAGCCATCGACGCCGGCGGGGGAAGTGGGGTGCGGGCCGAGGTCCTCACGCAATTCGAAAACGACCCAGCGTTCGGCAGCATCACGGCGCGAGGGTCGTTGACGTTCCCGCTGTACTGGAACCTGACCCGGGGCGGTGCGTTGGCGGACGTGCAGTTCCGTCGCGCCTGCGCGACGGCGATCGACCGCAACGACCTGGTGACCCGCCTCGCCGGGGGCAGAGGCGATCCCGGCAACCCCGGGTTCCTCGGGCCAGACAACGCGTTCTTCAACGAGGTGGAGCAGTACGACTTCGACGTCGCCGCAGCCAACGCGCTGCTCGACGCCGCCGGGTACCTGTCGGGCGAGGGCGGGATGCGGACCACACCCGGCGGTGTGCCGCTGACCTTCGAGTTGCTGGTCAGCATCACCGAAGTCGCGCTCGCCGAGCTGGTCGCCGCCGCGTTGAGCCGGATCGGGGTGGCCATCACCATCAAGGCGGTCGAGATCGGTCCCCAGCTCTTCGGCACGAAGCTGTCCGGGGGCTACGACATGGCGCTGCTCATCTTCCCGGGGCCGACCGCAGGCGGTCCGAACGCCGATCCCGATCTCCTGCGGCAGCTCTTCGCGTCGACGTCGCCTCCGTCGCTGACCGGCGCCAGCGGCTACCTCAACCCCGCGTTCGACGAGCTTGCGGAACGGCAGCGCGTGACCTTCGACGACGCCGAGCGGACCGAGCTGGTGACGGAGATGCAAGAGATCCTCGCCGACGATGTCCCTGTCCTGCCGCTCTACTACCCGGAGACCGTGCTGCTGTATCGCAACGAAGTCCTCGACGAGTGGTACTTCACGCCGGGCCAGTTCCCGACCGCCAGCAACAACAAGCAGCTGTTCATCACCGGCCTCGACACTGGCAACACGATCCGCCCCATCGAGTGATCGTCCTTCGACGTCTCGTTCGGCGGCGACCGTTTCGATGGGTCACCCCGCTGGTGGCACTTCGCATCTACCGCGCACTATGGTGAACCGGAGGAGGTCCCCGATGGTGCTGTGGTGGATCGTCAATGGCGCGGTCTTGCTGGTGGTCGTGCCACTCGTGATCTTCCTCGCCAACGGGGTGATCCGAGCGGCGCAGGAGATCGACGCATACGCCGATGACATCCTCGAGCATGGGGTGCTGCTGACCGAGGCCCTCGTACCGGTCCCCGCCCTGTTGACCACGAGGGATGAGGTCCAGTCGATCACCGGCAAAGCCGTTCGCTATGTCACCGCACTGCGCCGGCTGGTGTAGGACCAGGAGGAGAGCGAGATGTCCGTTGCCGCCATCGTCAGCCTCGTGCTCATCGCGGTCCTCGTTGCGGCGGTGGCCTGGTACCTGATCCGGGTGATCGTCATCCTGCGCCGGGTCGTCGACACGCTCGGCAAGGTCACCTTCGGGGTGCGGGCCATCGCCCATCGCACCGCCCCGCTCGACGAGTTGCTCGGTGATGTCAACACCAACCTGTCGGCGGTGGCCGGTGCTCTCGAGCAGCTGGTTGCCGACGTCTCGGCACCGGCTGCCAAGGCGTCCTGATGGCGCTGGAGTTCCGCTGTGCCGACGTCGGTGTCGCCTGCAACGCCGTGACGAAGGCGGACAGCAAGGACGAGCTGCTGGCCAAGGTCAGCGAACACGCGCAGCGGGTCCACGGCGTGGTGCTCAACGAGACCCTCGTCGACTATGCCCTGACCAAGGTTCGCACGACCTAGGGCCAGAGCTCGACCCGGTCGAGGCCGACGAGGGGCACCCGCTCGACGAACCCGGTCGAGGACACCAGCTCGAGGCGGCCGTGGGCATCCACGCCGCGCACAGTCCCCCGGGCCGTTCCACGGGGCAGCAGCCGCGCGATGACGCGTCGGCCGGTCAGCACGCACGCCGCGCTGTAGGACACACGGGTCCGGTCTGCGTCGTTCGCGAGATCGGCAGCTCCCGTGGCGAGACCGTCGACCAGTGCGGCGATCACCGTGTCTCGGTCGGCGTTGCCGAGCGCGTCGATGTCGAGGCGAGCAGTGACGACCGCTGAGGTCACCCGTTCCGGGCCGAGCTGGACTTCGGCGCGCACTTCGCCCAACCGTCGCGCACCGGCATCGACGAGTGCGTCGGGCCAACTCAAGCCCATCTCCCGCTCGGCGGTGACCGAACGGGCTGCGGCCAGGAGCCCGAGCGAAGCCGCCAGCCAGACGAGGTCGGCCTGATCCGCGCGGAGGGTCGGCCGCCAGATCATTGCCAGCACGGCGGTTTGCTGGGCAGGGTGGGGCCACAAGCGGCCAAGGCGGCCTCTCGGGCTGATCTCGTGATCGACGACGACGACCGAGCCGCTCGGGCCGGCCTCCTGCCGCGCCCAGGCCAGAGCGAGGGTTTCGGCGTTGATCGCAACGCGATAGCGGCGATGCGCAGCGTCCGTCACGACGCGCCGTCGAGGCGAACGACCGCCCAGCGCCCGCCGCTGCGCACGACCTCGATCCGCCCGACGGGCACTGCGGCACCGAGCTCGGCGGGAACGTCTGCAACGAGGCGCACGAGCACCGAGCCGGGGACCGTCGTGCCGCCCTCGCCGACCACGCAACGCACCGTCTCGAGGTCGACGCCGGCCACTTCGGCCCGCAGGCCGTGGAGGAGGTCGGCGAGGAAGTCGTCGCGCTCCTCAGTGGTGGCGGCGCCCTCGCGGAGACGGGCCGCCAGCAGCGGGTCCATGCCGCGACGGGTGGCGAGTTCGAGCACGGCGTGTCGTGCCGTCGGCGCCAGGAGCTCCCACACAGTCGTGTGATCCGCCCAGGCCACTGCGCCGAGAAAGGCTTGCGCCGTTGTGAGCGGATCTCCGGAACCGACCGGCGTCATGGGCGCTCGAACCCACCTGTGGTGAGGTGATCTCGCACGAAGACGCGCTGGGGGCCGACGACGGCCTCGCCGATGGCGCGGTCGACGAGTCGGTCGGCGGTTGCCTGCCCGTCGGCGTCCGCTGCGGCGCGGACGGCGACCATGGCGTCGAGCACGGCGGCTTGTGCAGAGATCGGCAGTTCCATCACGGCGGCGAGGATCAGCACGAGCGCACCCGTCCCAGCATCACCGCCCTGGCGGATGGCGGCGGCGACGAAGCTGGCGAGGGCCGCGTCGCGTGCCGGCGTTGGCAGCGTCGACCACCTGGCGAGGCGCTTTCGCAACAGCTGCGACGCGCCAGTGCGATCGGAATGCAGCAGGGCGACAAGGTGGTCCGTTCGGCTCCATCCGACATGGTTGGCGCCGAGCCGAGACTCGATCGCCGACAACGAGTCGAAGGCGTGGCGCCATTGCACCGGCTGATGGCGGGGATCGAACGCGGTGACCGCGTCCTCGTAGCTGAGCAGCGAACGCCGGAGATCCTCGAGGCTCTCCGCGGTTGCCAGCACACGCCCGAGGTTGAAGCTGGCGATGCCGTGCTGCACGGCGTGTTCGGGCCAGGCGAAGACGCCGAGTGCGTCGACGTACGCATCGATCGCCGTGGACCGCCACCGCGCAGCGGCACCGCGATCGGTCTCGGCATCGGCGAGCGCCGCAGCCGTCACGCCGCGACTGTGGTGCACCAGGCCGTGGTGCAACGGTGCCTCCTCGAAGCTGACGGCAACGAGTGCCTGTTCGTAGTCGGCCAACGCCGCGACGAGGTCGTCCGGCCGTCCCCCGGCGACCCTGACCAACCCCCGGTTGTGCAAGGCCGCCGCGCGGCCCCGGCGTCCCTCGGCACCGCCGGTCTCGAAGCCTTCGATCGCGATGTCGAATTGCTGTCGCGCGCCGCGCAGATCCCCGGTGTCGAGCAGCGACAGGCCGACGTTGTTCGCCATCGCCGCCGCCTCGTCAGCGCTCACCCGGTGGGCGGCGAGCGCGTCAGCTCGACGGAACAGCGCGAGGGCGGCCGTCGGCTCTCCGAGGTTCCGGCGCGCCGAACCGGCGGCCGTCAGCACGCGGGCGTGCTCGACGGGATGGAACCGTTCGTCGAGCAGCGTCGCCGCAACGTCGAAGCAGGCAAGGGCCTGGCGGAGACGGTCGTGCGGGTTTCCGGTGACGGCTTCGGCGTAGGCCAGGCCGAGGCGATGGGCTGCCAGCGCGTGCTCGTACGGCTTGGTGCTCTTGGGAATCGCGCCCAGCTCGGCTTCTAGCCGCGCCGGGGCGGCGGCGGCATCAGCCACCGGTCGGCTGGCCGTTCAGCGACGCGATCTCGGCGAGCACCTGCAGCACGGCAGCATCGACGGCGTCGGCCACGATCGGTGCCAGGCCGATGCCGACCCGTTCAGCGTCGAGCGGTTGGCAGCCGACGAGACGGACCACTGGCGGCAGCACACCGAGCGCCCGAGCCAGCATGAGGGCTCGCTCAGGCGTTGCGAGGTGCACGTCGGCGAGCAGATCATGGCGTTCGTTCCATCCAAGGCCTTCGAGGTCGACGACCTCGGCGTCGATCACCAAGATGGTCCCCGGCGGCCGTCCCCGGTCGACGGTGTCGATGACGAGCACGGCGTCCCAACCTTCTTGCAGCTCATGGACGAGGGTGATGCCGCCGATGCCGGTCTCGATGACCTTGACCCCGGGCGGCAGCCCGATGGTGTCGAGGCGGCGGGCGACTTCGACACCGAAGCCGTCGTCGCCGCGCAAGACGTTGCCGACCCCTGCGATGAGCACACGGATCACGATGCCCGCGCAGCGGTCTCGGCGACCCGCAGCCCGTAGCCCTTGACGACCCACCAGGTGAGGTACTGCTCGAGCTCGACGGTGGTCTCGGCGTCGAGCTCGTCGCGCCATGGCTCGAGGCGCTGGTCGACCTGCGAGGCGACGAGGAGGTCGAGAGCTGCGACCGTCACGTCATCGCCAGTGCCAGTCCGGAGCTCAGCGGCGAAGTCGGTGGCGGCCCGATCGAGGGCCTCGAGCTCGTCAGCGCCGGCGGCGACGACGGACTGTTCGCCGTCCTCCTGTACCCGGCGCAGGCAGTATCCCTGGGTGAGCGCGGCGCCGGCCCAGGCCCCCAGTTCGGAGCGGGGCTGGGTGCGCGACTCTTCGGCCACGGCCCGGTTGTGCAAGCGGTCGGCGGCGGGACTCAGGGCGTGGGCCTGGGCGAGGGCCCGAGCGCGAAAGGCGAGCGACGCTGCGTCCCCGCTCCCCATCACGCCTGCTCGTGGCCGCGGATCTGCAAGAGCGGTGTCGCAGGCATCGTCACCGGCGGAGCTGATGTGGGGACGAGGCATTCGAGGTCCGCCTTCGCCAGGTCCGTGGCCGCCGCGGCGGAGAATTCGACGTGCCGGAAGTTCAACCAGTTCCGCCGCAGGGCCGCCTCGACGCCGTGGGACAACGTCGCTGTTGCACTCGGGCAACCGTCGCAAGTGCCGTGGAGCCGCACCTCGACGACACCGTCTTCGATCCGCACGACGCTGATGTCGCCTCCGTGAGAGGCGGCCAGGGGTCGGATCTCGGCCATCGCCCGCTCGACGGCCCGCTCCGCGGACTCGCGAGCTCCATCGCCGAGGTCGTAGGCGGCGAGCAACCCGCCGGCGACGTCATCACCGGCGACGGCCTCGAGAAAGATCTCGCCCCGCCAGGCCCGGATCATCTCGACGAGCCGGCCGAGGCCCTCTCGGTGGAACGCGTCGACCCAGTCGAGTAGCTCGATGATCTCTGCGCCGACGTCGGGGTGACCGGCCAGGTCCTCCGCCATCGCCCCGACGCGCGCCAGCACCTCTTCCACGGGCAACGCCGCATCCCCGTCAGGTCCCGTCACGCGAGCAGCTCCGTCGCCCCCACCTCGTCTCGCACGAGGCGGAGCACCTGCTGGACGGCTCGTTCGACCGGGTCGCTGAAGCCGAGACCGAAGGACCGATCTGCTGGCTCGACCTCGATGACCGTCGTGTCGGCGGGGAACGCGTGCCAGTGGCGAACGACCGCGAGGGTGTGGTCGAGGTCGATGATGCCGCCCACCGCTTCGGTCAGGCGCTCGTGCACCTCCTCCGGGGGCGGCGGTGTGAGGTCGAGCGTGTAGCGGCGGATGGTGCCGGGCGGGTCGACATCGCGCGGCATGGCGCCGACGAGCACGACTTTGGCCGGCTCGATCTCCTGGAGGCGGTGCATCACGCGATGGGCAGCGTAGGAGAGGTCCTCGAGCAGCACACCGGCGGGCCACGGCTCGTGCTGGAAGCGAACGATGAACTGGGTGCCGAAGTCGAGGTCGCGCAGCCACGGCAGCCCGATGCCGCCGACCAGCACCGGTTCCGACCTCATCCTCCGAGGGCTGCGCCCCCGGCCCCCCTCGCCGCCCGGCTCCCTGGCGGTCGCACGGTCGGCATGAGCTCGCTGCGCCCGCTCATTCGAGCGTGCAGCCGCAGGAGTTGACTTCTCGCACGATGACGCCCTTGCCGGTGTCCATGTGGGTGGTGCACGGCATGCAGGGGTCGAAGCTGCGGATCGCCCGCAGGACGTCGATGCCCTTTACGTCGTCGTCGCTCACGCTCTCGAGGATCGGTGTCCCGACGATGGCCTCCTCGTAGGGGCCCGGGTTACCGAACGGGTCGCGGGGTGACGCGTTCCACGTCGATGGCGTGTTGATCTGATAGTTGACGATCCTGCCGCCGTCCATGTGCAGGTGATGCGTGAGGTAGCCGCGACCCGCCTCCCAGAAACCGACCGCCACCCGCTCGTCCTTGGGGACCTTGTACGTGGTGCTCACGGCGGTCTCCCCGCGACGCCAGTACTCGAAGGCCTTGAGGATGCAGTTCATGCCGATGGCGGCGGTGAACGCCATGGCGTAGGCGCGGCCCCGGTTGCGCTCGAGCGCGTTGAGCGTGTTCGGGATCTTCCAGTTGAGCTCCATCTCCGGTAGTCCGTGGCGCGGAAGGGTGATCCGCAGCCCATCTCCGGTGGCGTCGAGGAACGGGTTGTCCGGTGTGCGGGCGGCGAGCGCGGTGGTCCACATCCGCCCGTAGGTGCCCGACTCCATCACCTGGCGGTCCCAACGGGGAGCGCAGTCCCAGCTGTACTTCTCCTTGAAGTTCTTGCCCTGCGGGCGTGGGATCGTCTCCTTGTTCCAGGCGTGGTAGGGCGAGATCGGGTTGCCGAGCGGGTCGGTGGCGAAGCGCGGTCCACCGTTCGTCGTCCAGTCGTCGTAGTAGGAGTGCTCGACGAACTCCTCGATGCCCATGTTGATGTCGGTCAGCCGGGTCGTGCGCAGCTCACCGTCGAGGATGATCCCGGGCAGGGCCCAGCGCCGGTCGCCCCACTCGTTGCAGTTGGCGTAGGTGGCGTCGTAGGCCTCCGGGTCGTCCCAGATGCCGGTCTGGATCAGGTTCGTCGGTCGGGCGCCGACTTGTTCGTAGGCCGGGTTGGCCTCGAGGAAGAATTCGGCGATGTCGTCCCACGTCGCCGCCATCACCTTGCAGTAGTCGAAGATCTTGCCGAGCTGTGTGTAGTACTCGTTGAACGACGAGGTGCTTATCGTCGTCGACACGCCCCCCGGCACCAGCGTCGAGGGGTGCGGGTACTTGCCGTACATCTGCATGCACATGATCCGCCCGACTCGCGTGTACTCCAAGGACTCCAGGTAGATCTTGCCCGTCAGCGGATTGAGGGCATCCATCAGGTCCTTCATCGTCTTGAACCCGTGTACGTCGGCATGGCCGCAGCTCGTCGACTCGGCCTTCACGACGAGCTCGGGGTTGGTCACCGACACGATCGACGTCGAGTAGTCAGGGCCGGCCAGGAGCCCGAGGTGCAGCGGGTGGTCGTAGAACATCTCGCCGACCTCACCCAGGTTGCGGACGAGGACGCCGAGCGGCGGAGGGCAGATGCCGAACGCCTGCTCGATGGCCAGTGAGGAGACGGTCGAGTGGACGCCGCCGCACACCCCGCAGGCTCGGGAGCTGATGTCGATCGCGTCACGAGGGTCCCTCCCCTTGAGGATCACCTCGTAGCCACGGAAGAGCATGGCCTGAGAGTGCGCTTCGACAGCCTCGCGCTTCTGCAGGTCGAGCACGGTGTGGACGGCCAACGCGCCGGCGACGCGGGTGACCGGATCGATGCTCCACTCGCGCAGCCGCGGCGGCGCCAGCATGGCCCCTGGGCCATCGTGGGGCCGGACGTAGCCCTTCGGCTCCGCGACGGTCACGGCATACGGGTCGGCGACGCCTTCGCGCAGCCGAGCGTTGCCCTCGCCGTCGAAGTCGATCGGCAGGTTCTTGAAGCACATGTGAGCCCTCCGGCCGGCTAGTTGTAGGACTCTTTGGAGTGCTGGTACTTCGAGTAGAACCGGTGCACGGTCTTGACGGCGCCGCGGGGGCCGGTGCGGGACCTCGCCCAGCCACTCGGCGCGTCGTCGGTCCAGCGGTTCGACATGTTCTTGTCCGACTTGCTCACCTCGCGCATCCGCCGGATGAAGCTCCCGACGACCCTGCTCGTCGTGCTCGAGAGAAGCGACCCGGGCGGCGCCTCGTAGAACGGCGAGAACTTGTCGGGGAAGCCGGGCATGGTGCACCCGATGCAGATCCCGCCCATCTGCATGCACCCGCCGTGGCCGTCGATGATGCCCCGCTCGGCGATGTTGCATTGGACCACCGGCCCCCAGCAGCCCAGCTCGACGAGGCACTCCTTGTCGCCGTACGCCGCGGCGAACACACCCTCCTCGTAGTACCCGGCCCGCGGACAGTGCCGGTGCACCGTCTCGCCGAACAGCCAGGCCGGGCGACCGAGCTCGTCGAACTCGGGCAGCGGGGCCAGCCCGTTGAGGAAGAGCAGGACGGCGGCGGCCGTCTCCAGGTAGTTGTCCCCGATCGGCGAGCAGCCAGGGACGTTGACGACGGGTACCCCGAAGGCCGACCGGTAGTCCTTGCCGAGGTGGTCCATGACGCCCATGGCGTTCGTCGGATTGCCCTTGGCGGCCGGGATCCCACCCCAGGTCGCGCACGTCCCGATGGCGATGACAGCGGCCGCCCCCGGTGAAAGTCGGTCGAGCCATTCCAGGCTGGTGATCTGCCGCCCGGTGACGGGGTCCTCTCCGAGGCCCATCCAGTAGCCATCGCCCGAGAGCGTCTCGTCCATGACCGAGCCCTCCCACGTGATCACGTAGGGGGCGTCGAGCTCACCGGCCTCGGCCATGAACAGGTTGGCCACCCACTCCGGCCCGGATTCCACCGACAGGACGGTGTGCACGATCTCGACGCGCGGGAGCCCCGGGATGATGCCGGCGAGCAGGTGCTCGACGCGTGGGTGGGTGGCGCCGGAGACGGCGACGGTGCAGCCATCGCACGACGCTCCGACAAGCCAGATCAGGTAGATCTTGGTGAGCGGGCCGAGGCGCAGCGTGTCATCGGGCTCTTCGAGGGCCCTGCTGCGGACGCCGATCGGTGCCAGGGGGTCGCTTGCGCCGTAGGTCCCGTGGCCCTTCTCCGACCCGCCGGGCATCGCCCCGGCCTGGCCGAGTGACATCGGTTCGCCCGGCGTCATCGGCTCCTGGGTAGTGACTCCGCCGCCGTCAGGTCCTGCCGGACCGTTGCTGTTCTCCGCCATCGGACCCCCTCCGGTTCGGCGTGTAGGTGCAAACTACACGTATTGGCCGTCGGGGCCACTGCCCTGCCCGGTAGGTGTAGGTTGCACTCATCGATCGGACCGGGGGTGACCGTGTGAGCGAGCGAGTCTTCGAGCGAGTGGTGCACCGATGAGCGGATGGGTGCTTGGTTGGCTGATCGGGGCCGGCGTCGCGGTGGTCGTGGTCGTGCTGCTCCTGCTCATGATCCAGGGTGCCACGAGGGCGGCTGAGAAGGCGGAGGCCATCCTCGTCGCGCTCGACGAGGCCAAGGTCAACACGCTGCCGTTGTGGGAGGTCGACACGACCAACCAGGTGGCGACCCGGATCGTGGTCGCCGCGACCGCCGCCCGTGAGCACCTCGCATCGACGGCGGGCCGGTGATGTCGACCAACGAGTACTGGGCCGTCTCCCTCCTTCTGGGCCTGGTGGTCGCCATCGTCGCTGTCGTGCTGCTGCAGTCGTTCCTCAACCGGCTGCGACGCATCGAGCGCGGCGCCGAGGCGCTCTGGGAGTCGGGCAAGCTCGTCGCCCGCAACACCGCGACCACATGGATGCTCGGCACCACGTCGGACAAGCTCGACGCGTTGACCGCCGAAGCGTTGCGCCACGACGCCTTCCTGCGCGGGGAGGGCTGAGGTGCGGGTCCTCCTCATCGTCGCCACACTGCTCGAGCTCGCCCTGCTGATCGGCGCGCTCGCCGTCTACCTCGCCCGCATCACCCGCTCGTTGCGGGCCACGAGCGCACTGCTCGGCAAGGTGACCTTCGGGGTGCGCGCCATCGAGACGCAGTGCGAGTCGATCGGCCCATCGGTCACCCGGATCAATGGTCAGCTGGCAGTCATCAGTGGCGCACTCGACGGCGTCGCCGATCTCGCCGATGCGGCGGCAGGGCCGGCGTCCGCCGGGTCAGATCGAGGCGGCTGACGTGCCAGATGTCCGACCGCCGAAGTCCGAGGCGCTGCGGGCGATGTATTGGCGCAGCGAGATCCTGCAGGTCATGTTCTGGCTACGTGGCGAAGGGTTCGGTGACCTGGTCGACCCGCCGTTGATCGAGCGGTTCCTCGGCGTCGACGCCTTCGTTGGGATCACCTACCTCGACCGGTTGGTCGACGAGGGCTACCTCCACCGTGATGGAACGTGGTACACGCTGTCAGAGCGCGGCCTCGCCGAAGGCGGCATGGAGTTCGCCTCGGCCTTCGACGACCTCATGCGCCCGACCCACGGCGAGTGCAGCGACGACTGCTGGTGCCACATGTCGGCCGACGAAGCCGAGGCGTGCATCGGCCAACGCCGCCTCGGCGACCACGGCCAGCATCACGACGGCGAACGCGACTCGACCCGATGACTGACGCGATCGAGCGCGACCTTCCCCGCGCCTACCTGCGCGTCGTCCTGCTCATGCTGTTGGCCGACGGCCCGACCCACGGGTACGAGCTGCTCGAGCAGGTCCGCCGAGCCGGCATCCGCCTCGCCGACCCTGGAGGGCTGTATCGCACCCTTCGGGCCATGGAACAGCGCCGCGACCTCGAGTCGTGGTGGGAAGACTCCTCCACCGGACCACCTCGCAGGACGTACGTGCTCACGTCGAGCGGCCGGGCTGCGCTGGTCGCCGAGGTGCGAAGGACACGGGCAACCCTCGACCTGCTCGCCGAGGTGGTCGACCGGGCCGAACGTGTGCTCGGCGTAGAAGCGCGATCCTGATGAGGGTGGCCTTCGCCGGCAAGGGCGGTGCCGGCAAGACGACGATCGCCGCCACGATGGCCCGCCTCGCCTCCCGGCGAGGAAGACCGGTGGTCGCCATCGACGCCGACAGCAACCCGAACCTCGCCGCGGCGCTGGGTGTTGACCCGTCGATCTCTGCCACCCTGGCGGGGATCCCAACGGCGGCCGTGTCGCGCAAGCTCACCGGGCCGAGCCTCACCACGACCGTCGATGACATCGTGGACCTCCACGGCGCCGTGGCACCCGACGGCGTCCGGCTCCTGCTGATGGGCGCGCCCGCCCACGCCGGTGATGGCTGCCTGTGCTCGGCCCACGCCGCGGTCAGCGCCGTGCTCGCCGACCTCGGCCAGTCACCCGACACACTCACCATCGTCGACCTCGAGGCGTCACCCGAGCATCTCAGCCGGGGCACGGCACGGTTCGCCGACCTCCTGGTCCTCGTGACCGAGCCGTACTACCGGTCACTCGAGGCGACCCGGCGCCTGGCCGACCTCGCCGCCGAGTTGCCGGAGACCCAGACGGTGGTGATCGTCAACAAGGTGCGCTCCCGGGATGACGGGGAGGCCGTCGGCGAGTTCTGTGATCGTCACGGCCTCCGGCACCTCGCCGAGGTGCCGTTCTCCGACGCCGTCGTGGCAGCTGATCGCGATGCCCATCCGCTGCTGGACGCCGATGCTGACGGGCCGGTGGTGGCCGCCATCATCGTCGCCCTCGATGCCCTGGAGGTCACGGCCTGATGTGCCTCGGTCTTCCCGGCCAGCTCGTGCAGTACGACGCCGAACAACCACACGATGCCGTCATGGAGGTCGATGGCGTGCGGCGCAAGGTGAACGTCGCGCTCGTCGCTGGAGACGACGGCGGCATCGCAGTCGGTGACTGGGTCCTCGTGCATGTCGGCTTCGCCATGGCCCGCATCGACGAGGAAGAGGCGGCCCAGACGCTCGCCTTCATCAAGGAGCTCGGCTCGGTCTACGACGACGAGGTCCCCTCCCGTCGCCCCGCATCCTGACCGTTGCTCGTGGGCAGAGTCGGCGTGCCGATCTCCCCAGCCGCGGTGGTGGCGCCGCATGCCAACCTGGTCGGATGCGCGTGGCATTCGTGGGCAAAGGCGGCGCAGGCAAATCGGCGATCGCCGGGACGTTCTGCCGACTGCTCGCCCGGACGACCGGCCAGGCAGTGGTGGCGATCGACAGCGACCCACTGCCGGGGTTGGCGTTCTCGCTCGGCCAGCCCTCCTCCGACACGCCCCTGCCGCCCGAGTTGATCGAAAAGGTCGGCGACGATCCCGACAGCACCTGGCAGTTGCGCGCCGGGACGACGGTGATCGACGCCATCGAGGAGCACGCCCCCCAGGGTCCTGATGGCGTGCGGCTCCTCCAGTTCGGCAAGCTGCGTGGTCACGTCCGCGCTGTCGGGCCGTCCCAGCACGCCTTTCGAGTGATCGTGCGTGAGCTGGCGACGACGACCGATCTCCACCTCGTCGGCGATCTCCCCGGTGGCACTCGTCAGGCGTTCTTCGGCTGGGCCGGGTTCGCCGAGGTGCTCATCGTGGTGACCGAGGCGACACCGTCGTCGATGCTGTCGGCCCGTCGCCTCGCCCGCCTCGCCGGGGCCGACGGTGGCGGCCAGACCGTGGTCGCCGTGGCCAACAAATCAGTCAGCGAGAACGACGCCGCTCGAATCGACGAGTTCAGCGGTCTGCGTGTCGTCGGGACGATCCCTCGTGACCCCGCTGTGGGCGCCGCCGAGCGAGCCGGGGTTCCATTGCTCGACCTGGCGCCGACGTCCCCGGCGGTGACCGCAATAGGCTCCCTCGTCGAGGCAATGGCCAGGGAGGTCGTGGCGTGAAGATCGCCGTCGTCGGCAAGGGCGGGGCAGGCAAGACCACCACGTCGGCTGTGCTCGCACGCACCCTCGCACGGTCCGGTCACCGTGTCGTCGCCCTGGACTGCGACAGCAATCCGAACCTCGGCCTGTCCCTCGGCGTGGGCATCGATGCCACCGAGGCCCTGCTCTCGGTGCGGGACAGGGTCGGCGACGACGTCGAGCACGCCCGCTCATGGGATGACATCGTCGATCGATTCGGCGCAGACGCCCCAGACGGCGTCCGCCTCGCGATGGTCTCCAAGATCGAGGACCCCGACTTCGGGTGCCCTTGATGCGGGATCTCCCCCGAGCAGTTGCTCGGGCTCGACATCGCTGAGCTCACCTTCGTCGTTGCCGACTTCGAGGCCGGGATCGGCACGCTGACCCGGCTCGGCGACACGAAGGTCGACGCCGTCGTGGTCGTCACCGATCCGACCGTGAAGGCGCTGGAGGTCGCGTCCCGAGCGGCCGCGCTCGCCGAGGAGCACACATCGGGACCGATCGTCATCGTTGCCAACCGCCTCCTCGACGACGACGACCGGAACGCAGTAGAACGGGCCCTGGCCGGACGGACGGTCGTGCTGGTGCCAGAGGACGATGCCATCCAGACCGCAGATCGCGCCGACACCGCGCCGCTCGATGCCTCACCCGAGTCGCCGGCGATCCTGGCCCTTGGCGGTCTGGCGGCGGTGCTACTCGACCGGTAGCAGCTGCGCCTCGAGGCGATCGACGAGCTGGTTGACGGCAGTACGAACCTCCCCGACGGCGATGCCGACCACACCGGTTCCGGCCCGGTCAGCGGCGGGGATCGCGGCATCGATCGGAACAACGGCTGCCAGCTCCACTCCGTTCGCGGCGCACGCCTCCTCGAAGAAGGCGGCGTCGTCGGGGAGTCGTGCCTTGTTCCCGACGCCCAGGCATCGTGGGATGCCGAGCTCGTCGGCGAGGACGACCGTCCTGGCTGCGGTGAGCACCGACTTGCGACTCGGTTCCATGACCATCAGCAGCACGTCGGCGTAGGCCAGCGTGCCTCCGGACCGGCTGAGGTGTTCGAGGCCGGCTTCCATGTCGACGATCGTGACGTCCGCATCGTCGTCGAGGACGTCCCGCAACATGCTGCGCACAGCAGCGTGACTGCCGCAGGTGCACCCGGCCCCGGCCTGGTCGATGCGCATGGCCGACAGGAGCGTGACGCCGGCCGGGGTGTCCCTGCCGTACGTCGCCAGGAGCTCGCCACCGTCGAGCCCGGCGCCCGGGCCGGCCGCGACGCTGCGGGGAACGACCGGCACGGCATCGGCGTCCGACGCCGCGAGGCCCAGCGAGACGCCGAGGTTTGGGTTCGAATCGGTATCGATGGCGACGACCCGCTTCCCTCGGGCCGCATACGCCTCGGCGACCAGCGCCGAGATCGTCGTCTTGCCGACTCCACCCTTGCCGACGATGCCCAGCTTCATGTCGTACCTCCTGGCCGCAAGTATGGGGCGTCGGCACATCTCGCAGTCGTCGCCAACCTGTTCGTATCCGGCTTCTCCGGCGTCCCGCACGCAACAGAACCGCACTGTGCGGCAAGGAGCGCTGGCTCGGTCACGGCTCGACGGGGGACCCGGCGTCCTCGATGGCGGCGGGGATCGCGACAGGATCGACGGCGGCAGGGTCGAAGGTGACCGTGACCTGCCTGGCGTCGACATCGACCTCACTGGCGGCGACGCCGGCCAGTTCCTCGAGGCGTTCTTGGATGTTCAGGATGGGGATTCGACAGGTCGACCTGACGACAGGGTGCGCCGCGCCGGCGCTGCCGCGGGTTGCCGCTCATGGCGCAGTGTCCTCCGTCGTGGCGAGCGCGGCTCGTGCGCGTCGAGCGAGGTCAATCACGGACCTTCGTGGCCCGGCAGCGACGGGTTCGATGAAGTCAACTCGCGCCGTCGAGGATCCCTGAGGTGTGTCCACGGCCAGTTCGATGCCAACGGCGTCGACGGCCACCGCCCGAGCTGCCGTGGCTTCGGGCTGACCGCCGAACGCTCGGGCAATGACGAGCAGGTCGTCGGCGTGGTGCTTGTTCAGACGCTCGACGGGGTCGTGGCGTGGGCTTCGGTTCACAGCTGACTCCTTCAGGGCCGGGCGGTACCATCGGCCCGCACCACGGCCGCCCGGTCGGACCGTGCCGTGACGATCACCGCGACTACGACGATCACGAGGGCGAACTGAGCCCGCAGCAATTGTTGCACGAGCACCGCCGGCCGTCGATCCCGCCAAGTCGGACTCACCCTGGCCTGCTCCCGCCTGGACTGAAACCGCACCGGGTTGCGTCTACGAGGGAGCTCAACGTTCGGCCCGCCCGGAGACCCTTGAGACGATCTACGACATGACGTAGAGTCCGAACGCAGAACGGTCGGGGTGCGGCGCGGCACAGTTGGTGCGTCTTCCCTGACCACGTCATGAAGGGGGTCCTGATGAGGCTCAAGCCGGCCTTCGCTGCGGCGCTTCTCGCCGCTTCGGTGCCATCGTTCGCCAGTGCCCAGGAGCCGCCGATCGATGGCACGGACGGACCTGACACACTTCGGGGCACTGCTTCGGCCGACCGCGTCAACGGCAACGGCGGCGACGACCGGATCGACGGTGGCGGTGGAGTCGACATCATCAGCTGCGGAGCCGGGCGCGACCTCGTGCTCGCCGAGCGCCGCGACGTCGTGCGTCGCGACTGCGAGACGGTGACCTACCGTCGATCGCTGACCGACGAGGTGATCGACTCTTCGCTCGAGCTCCACGAGCAGCATGACGGGCCCGACGGCCACCTGCCCGGATCAGAGGAGAACGTGCGCCTCGTCGGCCAGGTCGACATCGACGGCGCCGCGCCGGGTCGCGTCGCAGACGTCGCGGCGTACGGCAACTACGCCTACTTGACCGTGCGCGACCCCGAGGGGTGCTCCGACGCGGGTGTGGCCGTCATCGACATCTCCGATCCGACAGAACCGGTGCAAGTTGGCTTCATCGATGCCAGCAAGGGGTCGTTCCCTGGCGAGGGAGCACAGGTGGTGAACCTGCGGACACCCAAGTTCCGTGGCCAGGTGCTCGTGTTCAACAACGAGATCTGCGCCGAGCGGGGCAAGGGCGGCGTTTCCCTGTGGGACGTGACCGATCCGGAGCGCCCGAAGGTCCTCACGGCGCACGCAGGCGACGACGATCCGGGTGGCGTCGTCAGCAGGTACAACCAGATTCACAGCGCCTTCGCTTGGCAGCAGGGCCGCAGGGCGTTTGTCGTCATCGTCGACAACGAAGAGACGACTGATGTCGACATCCTGGAGATCACCAACCCGAAGAAGCCCGAGCTGCTCATCGAGATGGACCTCGCCGCGCTGTACGACATCGAGCAGGAAGAGCTCGCCACTCGTGGGAACTTCCAATCGGTGAACCTGCACGACATGGTCGTGAAGCAGATCGGCGGGACCTGGACGATGCTGCTGTCCTATTGGGACGCCGGCTGGGTGCTGTTGGATGTCGACGATCCTGCGAACCCGACGTTCATCGCCGACAGCGACTACCCGTTCCCCGACTCGCTCCTCCCGGACGTCGAGTTCCCGGAGGGCAACGCACACCAGGCGGAGTTCAGCCCCAACGGTCGGTACATCATCGGGACCGACGAGGATTTCTCGCCGTATCGGCTCGACGACGACGCCCTCAAGGTGACGTCCGGTCCCGCCGCCGGTGACTACCCCGGCGGGGTGTTCGGGTGGACGGTTCCGATCCAGGACTACCCCGGCGGTGAGATCGCCGGACCGACGATCTACGGCGGTCTCGGTTGCCCGTCCAACGAGAATTACGGCGAGCAGGTGCCGATCCCCGCCGCTTCGACGCTCGAAGCCGCAGCGGGCGAGGAAAAGATCGTCGTCTTGCAGCGCGGCGTCTGCTTCTTCTCCGAGAAGGTCGAGCAGGCACAGCTCGCCGGCTACGACGCAGTGGTCATCGCCAACCACCACATCGGCGCAGGCAACGGCGCGGACCCCGACGCATCGCTGTGCGGCAGTCAGGGACACGAGTTCACGCCGACCATCGCCGCGGTGTGTACGGGCCATCGGGCGTTCCACCTCATGTTCGGCCAAACTCCGACCTACACGGGCGACCCGCTCGCCGACGACCCCGAGCTCGGAGCGCTCGGACCTGACGTGCAGGCCTCGGCCGAGTTCGACGGCTGGGGGTACGTCCGCCTGCTCGACCGCAGGACGATGGAGGAGATCGACGCCTACGCCATCGACGAGGCCCTCGACGAAGACTTCGCCCAAGGGTTCGGCGACCTCTCCGTCCACGAAGTGGCCGTCGACCCGCGCAGGGCGGGGCTGGCCTACCTCTCCTACTACTCTGGCGGGCTGCGAGTCATCCGCTACGGGGCTGACGGCATCGAAGAGGTCGGACACTACATCGACGACAACGGCAACAACTTCTGGGGCGTCGAGGTCCACCGCCTCCCCGGCCGTGGAAGGTGGTCCGACAAGACGTTGATCCTCGCCAGTGACCGCGACAGCGGCCTGTGGATCTTCCGCTACACGGGAGGTTGACGCGTCCAACCGGGCCGATGGTGTGCTGACACCGGGTTCGCCTTCATCCCCGGCGAATCACTCCGCCCACGCACGACCGGCCGTTTTCCCGGAACGGTGTCGGGTCACCGCGCTCGGGGTGACGTGGGCGTGGCCGTCTGCCACGATGCGGTGATCGTGGCGGATGCCCGGGACGGTGGTGGCCGCTCGACGTGGGCAGCAATGGCGACCGGCCTGGTGACCGCCGGTGTCGTCAGGTGGCGATGGCGAGGCGCGCATGACCCCCGCCATGAGTGGACCCGGTCGATGCGCGGGCGTCGCGCGGCGCATCTCTCGGTGGCAGATCTCGGCACCGGGCCCCCCGTCGTGCTGCTGCACGGGCTCACCGGCTCAGGGCTGTACTGGGGGGCGCGGTTCGATGCTCTCGGTGCACGACATCGGGTCGTGGTGCCTGATCTGCTCGGTTTCGGCTGGTCGCCCCGGCCGGCGGTCGGCTACGGCCCCGACGATCACGCTGCCGCTGTCGAGCAGTGCCTGCTCGATCTGCACGTCGACGACCCCGTCGTGATCGGCGCCCACTCGCTCGGCGTGCTGATCGCCCTCCGGGTCGCCGTCCGCAGACGGATCGCTGTCGCTGGCGTCGTGGGGTTCGGCCCGCCGGTGTACGCGTCGAGGGGAGCGGCGAAGGCGCATGTGTCGGCGTCAGGCCCGATGTCGCGCCTGCTCGTGCTCCCGGGCGGCCTCGCACAAACGGCATGCCGATGGGTCTGTTCCCACCGGAAGATCGCCGCGGGCTTGGCCATCCTCACCCATCCCGGTCTTCCCGCCCCCATCGCGGCCGACAGCGTGCAGCACTCCTGGGAGTCGTACTCCGAGACGCTCGACCGCGTCGTCCTGGCTGCCGACGCGGCGTCGTGGTTCGACGACCTCGACGTCCCCGTCCTGTTGGTCACGGGACATCGTGACCCTGTCGTCGACCATGCGCTCCTCGACGACCTGGCCCGCAAGCACATCGGTGTGCGGCACGAGCGGTGGGATGGAGGCCACCACTTGCCGTTGACCGACGCTGAGAGGTGCGTTGGTGTGATCGAGCAGGTCGCGACCCGCCCGGCCGCGGGTTGAACGCCGGTGCCGTGCTCGCCAGGAGTCAGCTCGCGACGGGGTAGCCCGCTTGGTCGATGGCGGTGCGTATCTCCGATGGGGTCACTGCCGCCGGGTCGAATGAGACCGTGACCTGCTTCGACTCGAGGTCGACGTCGCTGTGATCGACGCCGGGCAGTTCGTCGAGTGTCTCCTCGATGTTGAGCTTGCACGAGGTGCAGTGCACGGTGGGCACGTCGAGTTGCAGGGTGTCCATGTCGGGTCCTTCCGGTCGCGGAGGTTGTGGGGGTAGGTCAGGGGTGCGGCCCGGTAGGGGCCGCCCCTGCTCGGAAGCGTCGAAGGCGAAGGCTGTTGGTGACGACGAAGACGCTGGAGAACGCCATCGCCGCGCCGGCCAGCATCGGGTTGAGCAAACCGGCAGCGGCGAGTGGGAGGGCGGCCACGTTGTAGCCGAACGCCCAGAACAGGTTGCCCTTGATCGTCGCCAGCGTTCGACGCGACAACCGGATCGCATCGGCCGCGGCGCGGAGATCGCCGCGGACGAGCGTGAGGTCACTGGCCTCGATCGCGGCGTCGGTGCCGGTTCCCATCGCGAGCCCGAGGTCAGCTTGGGCGAGCGCGGCGGCGTCGTTCACCCCGTCGCCGACCATCGCGACAATCCCGCCTTCGACCTGCAGGCGACGGACGGCGTCAACCTTGTCCTCGGGGAGCACTTCGGCGATGACGTCGCCGACGTCGATCCCGATCTCGCCTGCCACCGATTCGGCTGCCCGTCGGTTGTCACCGGTCAGCAGGATCGGCCGCAGGCCGAGGCGGCGTAGCTCGTCGATCGCGGTCGCGCTGGTCGACTTGATGGCGTCGGCGATGACGAGGATCCCGCGCACCTGGTCGTCCCAGCCGACGACGATCGGCGTGCGCCCAGATGCCTCCGCCTCGTCCTTGGCCGCGCCGAGGTGGTCGTCGAGTTTCATCGCTCGATCGGCGAGGAAGCGTTGACGGCCGGCGACGACGGCGTGGCCTTCGACGACACCGGAAACCCCGAGTCCCTGGGAGTTGGCGAAGCCGTCGACAGCAACGAGCTCCACGCCGTCGGCTTGCGCGCCTTCGGCGATCGCCCTGGCGATCGGGTGCTCTGATGCGTGCTCCAACGATCCGGCGAGTCGAAGGAGCTGAGCTCGGTTCTCCCCGACGGCAGGCAGGGTTTCGACGAGTGTCATCCGGCCGGTCGTGACAGTGCCGGTCTTGTCGAGCACGACGGTGTCGACGCGGCGCGTCGACTCGAGCACCTCGGGACCCTTGATGATGATGCCCAGCTGTGCGCCGCGTCCCGTGCCAACCATGATCGCGGTCGGGGTGGCGAGGCCCAGGGCGCACGGGCAGGCGATGATCAACACCGCCACCGCTGCGGTGAACGCGACCGAGGGGTTCTCTCCCACGCCAAGCCAGAACCCGAGCGTTGCGACGGCCAGCGCGATGACGATCGGGACGAACACCGCTGAGATCCGGTCGGCGAGGCGCTGCACCGGCGCCTTGCCGGACTGAGCGTCTTGGACGAGGCGGGCGATCTGTGCCAGCTTCGTCTCGGCGCCGACCCGCGTGGCGCGCACCACCAGGCGGCCACCGGCGTTCACGGTCGCTCCCGTTACGGCGTCCCCCGGAGCGACCTCGACGGGCACCGGCTCACCGGTGAGCAGTGACGCGTCGATCGCCGAGGCACCGTCTTCGACGATCCCGTCAGTCGCCACCTTCTCACCGGGGCGGACGACGAACAGGTCGCCGACGACGAGCTCGTCGACCGCGATGTGCTCCTCGAACCCGTTACGGAGCACTGCGACATCCTTGGCGCCGAGCTCCAACAAGGCGTTGATCGCTGCGCCCGATCGGCGCTTCGCCCGCGCCTCGAAGTATCGGCCGGCGAGGATGAACGACGTCACCACCGCGGCGACCTCGAGGTAGATCTCGTCGCTGCCGCCGCCGCGCTCAGGCAACAGCTGGAACGGCATCGTCATGCCGGTCTGTCCCGCCTCACCCATAAACAGCGCGTACAGCGACCACACCCAAGCGGTCAGGGTGCCGATGCTGATCAGGGTGTCCATCGTCGCCTCGCCTCGCTTCAGGTTCTCCCACGCAGCTCTGTGGAACGGCCACCCGGCCCACAGCACAACCGGGGTCGCCAGCTGCAGCGACAGCCACTGCCAGTTGTCGAACTGGAGCGCCGGGATCATCGACATCAGGAAGACGGGCAGTGCCAGCACCCCCGCGAACAGCATCCGCCGGCGCAGCAGGACCAGCGGATCGGCCTCAGCGTCGGGGGTCGCTTCGTCGGTCGGGAG
>Ga0136617_10000784_pt1 | contig 27496 bp, 22 predicted proteins | sample AntDrymUQ3222106_2_FD_129672 | JGI IMG/M metagenome (GOLD analysis project Ga0136617, IMG submission 129672) | Polar desert sand microbial communities from Dry Valleys, Antarctica - metaG UQ322 (21.06) | ecosystem: Environmental > Terrestrial > Soil > Desert | place: Antarctica: Dry Valley...
GACGTCGGAGTCGAGGTCGCCGGCCGCCTCCGAGATCAGGGCGGCGGGGCGGGCGTGCAGACCGACGGCAGAACCGACGACGACGGACTTGCTGGGCATGCTGTGCCTTTCGGTAGTGGTGAGGGACTCAGACGGGGGCGGGCTCGGCGGTGCGTGAGCCCATGGACTTCAGGGCAACCACGGAGGCCGTGGCGACGAGCGTGCCGGCGACGAGGGAGACCAGGAAGCCCAGGATGTTGCCCACGGCGAAGATCACGAAGATGCCGCCGTGGGGCGCGCGCAGCGTCACCTCGAGCGTCATCGCGAGGGCGCCGGTCACCGCGGACCCCGCCATGATCGACGGGATCACCCGCAGCGGGTCGGCGGCGGCGAACGGAATGGCCCCCTCGGTGATGAAGGAGGCGCCCATCAGCCAGGCCGCCTTGCCGTTCTCGCGCTCGGGGACGGTGAACAGCCCGGGGCGGAGGACTGTCGCGAGGGCCAGCGCCAGGGGCGGCACCATGCCCGCCAGCATCACCGCGGCCATGACCCTGAGCTCCGGGGCGTCGCCCGTGGCCGCCGCCGCGGTGCCGAGCCCGGCCGTGGCGAAGGCGTAGGCGACCTTGTTGAGCGGCCCGCCCATGTCGAAGGCCATCATCAGGCCGAGGATCGCGCCGAGCAGGATCGCGAGGCTGGGAGTGTTGCTCATGCTCGCCAGGCCGCTCTCCAGGCCCTCCTTGAGCATCCCCAGCGGCCGGCCCAGGACGACCACCATGACCAGACCCGCGACCAGCGTGGCGAGCAGCGGGATCACGAGGACCGGCATCAGGCCGCGAGCCCACGTGGGCACCTGCCAGCCGGCGATCCAGTGGGCGACCAGGCCGGCCAGGACACCGCCGATGATGCCGCCGAGGAAGCCGGTCTCGAGGGTGACGGCGATGGCGCCCATCACGAAGCCCGGGGCGATGCCCGGGCGGTCGGCGATGGCGTAGGCGATGTAGCCGGCCAGCGCCGGCACCAGGAACCCGAAGGCCGCGCCGCCGAGGGTGTAGAACAGGGCGCCGAGGTAGGCGAGGAAGGCGCTGCCGAAGAGGGCGTGGTCGAGGCCGTTCGCCTCGACGTCGGGCAGGTTGAGCAGGCTGTTGCCCGTCGCGATGGCGCCGCCGGTTCCGTCGTTGGCGATCTCGTAGCCGGCCAGCAGGAAGCCGAGCGCGATCAGCAGCCCGCCCGCAGCGACGAACGGGATCATGTAGGACACGCCGGTCATCAGGACGCGGCGTACGCCGGCACCCCAGGTCTCCGAGCCGGCAGCGGCGCCCTCGGTCGAGGCCTCGCCCTCGACCCGGGGGGCACCGGGGTCATCGGCGTAGCGCAGCGCCTCGGCGATCATCGTGTCGGCCTCGTCGATGGGCCGCTTGACCCCCGAGGAGACGACCGGCTTGCCGGCGAAGCGGCTGCGGTCACGTACGCCCACGTCGACGGCGAAGATCACGGCCGCGGCTCGGGCGATCAGCTGGGGGTCCAGCGGCTTGGAGCCGGCCGAGCCCTGGGTCTCGACGTGGATCTCGACCCCGGCCCGCTCGGCCGCGCCCTGCAGCGCCTCGGCCGCCATGTAGGTGTGGGCGATCCCGGTGGGGCAGGCGGTCACGGCGACGAGGGCGCGACCACCATTGTCGGCGCTCGCGGCCGGCGGTGCCGCCTCGGTCGAGGTCGAACCACCCCCGCTCGCGGGTGCCCCGGCGCCGACCGCGGGAGCGGCGGTGGGCTCGGGGGTGAGGCCCAGCTCGCGTTCGACGAGCGCGACGACGTCGTCGGCGGACTCGGCGCGGCGCAGCTCGTCGGTGAAGGCCGGCTTGACCAGCGCACGGGCGAGCTTGGTCAGGATCTGCAGGTGGTCGGCGTCGCCGCCGGCCGGAGCGGTGATGAGGAACACCAGGTCGGCGGGGCCGTCCTTGGCGCCGAAGTCGACGCCCGGGTCGAGCCGGGCGAAGGCGAGGGTCGGCTCGGCGACGCCGGTGGTCCGGCAGTGGGGGATCGCGATGCCACCGGCGAGGCCGGTCGCCGAGGTCTGCTCGCGGGCGTACGCGTCGCTGACCAGCTGGTCGACGTCGGTGGCGCGGCCGCCGTCGCCGACCAGGGTGGCGAGCGAGCGGATGACGTCGTGCTTGGAGTCGCCGAGCGAGGCGTCGAGCCGTACCAGCGCAGTCGTGATTAGGTCGGACACGGTCAGTCTCCTTGGGTGAGATCGAGGTCGATGACCCTGATCTGGCCGGGGTCCACCTGCTGTGGGTGGGGGATGGTGGTGCCGGGCAGGCCGGCGGCGGCGCTGCCGTAGGCGACGGCCAGGGCGAGGCGGTCGGCTGGCGGTCGGTCCTCGAGGGAGGCGAGGAGATAGCCGAACAGGCTCGAGTCGCCCGCCCCGACCGTGCTGACCACCGTCGTCGGGGGAGGCACGGCGTGCCAGGCACGTCCCCTTGCCAGGGAGCTGACCAGTACGGCGCCGTTGCCGCCGAGGGTCACCAGCACGCTCTCGACCCCGCGGCCGACCAACTCGAGGGCAGCGCGGGCGGCGGCGGCGGGCTCCTTCTCCAGGTCGTCGCCGTGGTGGCCGGTGAGCGAGGCGAGCTCGTGGCCGTTGGGCTTCATCAGGTGGGGGGCGGCGCCCCCCAGTCCGTCGACCAGGGCCCGCAACGGCTCGTCACTGGCGTCGACGGCGACGCGGGCGCCGGTGCCGACCAGGGCATCGACGAGCTCGGCGTACCACTCGGCTGGAGCGCCGGGGGGGAGAGACCCGGCGAGGACGACCCAGTCGCCCTCGCGGGTGCGACGCTGCAGCGCGTCGGTGAGCGCCGCGCGGGTGGCGTCGGTCATCACCGGCCCGGGGCTGTTGAGCTTGGTCGTGGTGCCGTCGGGGTCGCTGATGGTGATGTTGACCCGGAGGTCGCCGGGGTGGTCGACGGGACGGCAGTCGATGCCGGCGGCCAGCAGCTCGAGCACGAAGGGGTCGTCGTCGCCCGGGGCCGGCAGCACCGCCAGCGTCGGGACCCCCGCCGCCACCGACGCCCGGGAGATGTTGACCCCCTTGCCGCCCGCCTGCGAGAGCACCGAGGAGGCCCGTTGGACGGCTCCGTGGCGCAACGGCTCCGACAGCGTCACGGTGCGGTCGTGACTGGGGTTGGCGGTGAGGGTGACGATCATGCGACCACGACCTCCAGACCCTTGCCCTCGAGTGCGGCGCGGCTCGAGTCCGTGATGCCCGAGTCGGTGACCAGGACGTCGACGTCACCGATCGACGCGAAGCGCACCGGCGTCTCGACACCGATCTTGGAGGAGTCGGCCAGGACCACCGTACGTCGCGCGCAGCCGACGATGGCCCGCTTGGTCGCGGCCTCGTCGCGGTCGGGGGTCGTCAGCCCGAAGTCGTGGCTGAGGCCGTTGGTGGCGACGAATGCCACGTCTGCGCGCAGCTCGCCGAGCGCGGCGACCGTGTCGGCGCCGACGGCGGCCTGGGTGGTCGGGCGGACCCGGCCCGGCAGCAGGTGCAGCTCGATGTGGGGGAGTCCGGCCAGCCGGGCAGCCACCGGGACGGCGTGGGTGACCACCATGAGCCGGTGCTCGCGGGGGAGGACGGCCGCCAGGCGCGCGGTGGTCGAGCCGGCGTCGACGACCACGACGGAGCCCGGTGGAGGGAGCTGCTGGATGGCCGCGCCCGCGATGGCGTCCTTGGCGGCGATGTTGGCCTGGTCGCGCTCTCCGAGGGCGGACTCGATGACCGACAGCGAGCTGGACGGCACCGCACCCCCGTGCACCCGGCGCACGAGTCCGATACGTTCCAGCGAAGACAGGTCACGACGCACCGTCTCGGTGGTGACCTCGAAGGTGTCGGCGAGCTGGGTGACCGAGAGCCGGCCATGTTGGCCGATCAGCTGGGCCATCGCCTGTTGCCGTTCCTCGGCGTACATCCACACTCCGTCCATTCTGTGTATCTGTGGTTTTACGCCCGAATGTGTTGACTGTCAAGGGGGTCGTCGGAGTAACTTGTGACCATGGCCACGACGACTCCCCCTCCTGCGCCGGGCACCCTGACCGGTACGCCCGTCGTGCCCGGCATCGCCCACGGCCCGGTCCTGCTGGCTCGCGCCGAGGTGTCCGAGGCGGCGATCGACGCCTTCGACGGCTCCGCCTTCGCCGACGACGACGCCGCGATGGCGCGCTACGACGAGGTCGCCACCGCCGTCGCCGACGGCTTCACCACCAAGGCCGACAAGGCATCCGGGGCCGCGGCCGAGGTGCTGAGCGCCAGCGCCGGGCTCGCCCGTGACAAGGGGATGCGCTCGGCGGTGCTCCAGCAGCTGCGGGCCGGCGACGACTTGCTGGCGTCCGTGCGGGCAGCCGTGGAGTCCTTCGTCACCGTCTTCACCGGGATGGGCGGTCTGATGGCCGAGCGGGTGACCGACCTCCGCGACATCGAGCGCCGGCTGGTCGCGCGCCTGGTCGGCGAGTCGGAGCCCGGCGTCCCCGTGCCCGACCAGCCGTGCGTGCTCGTCGCCGCCGACCTGGCCCCGGCCGACACCGCGGGGCTCGACCCCCGGCTGGTGCTCGCGCTGGTCACCGAGCGGGGTGGCCCGACCAGCCACACGGCGATCATCGCCCGACAGCTCGGCATCCCCTGCGTGGTCGGCGCCAGCGGTGCCCTCGACCTGCGCTCCGGCAGCCGGCTGCTGGTCGACGGCACCACCGGCGTCGTGGAGGTCGACCCCGACGAGGACGAGGCGGAGCGGCGGGTCGCCACCGACCACGAGGTCCGCGCCGCCCTCGAGTCGTGGTCGGGCCCGGGGCAGACGGCCGACGGCAAGCCCGTACGGATCCTCGCCAACGTGGCCGACGGCGAGTCGGCGCGCTCGGCTGCCGAGGACGCACCCGTCGAGGGGGTCGGCCTGTTCCGCACCGAGCTGTCCTTCCTCAAGGCCACCGAGGAGCCGAGCGTCGAGGACCAGGCGGAGGTCTACGGCGAGGTGCTCGGCGCCTTCACCGGCTCCGGGCCCGGTGACCGGGGGCGTTACGTCGTCGTCCGCACCCTCGACGCGGGCTCGGACAAGCCGCTGGCCTTCGCCAACTCCGTCGGCGAGGAGAACCCCGCCCTCGGGGTGCGCGGGTTGCGGCTGTCCTTCGACAACCCGGGGCTGTTGGAGCGCCAGCTCGACGCCATCGCGAAGGCCGCGAGCTCCTCGGGCACGGAGACCTGGGTGATGGCGCCCATGGTCGCCACGGTCGCCGAGGCCACGGAGTTCGCCGAGCACGTGCATGCCCGCGGGCTCAAGGCCGGGGTGATGATCGAGGTTCCGAGCGCGGCGCTGCTGGCCCACCGGATGCTCGAGGTCGTCGACTTCCTCTCCATCGGCACCAACGACCTGACGCAGTACACGATGGCCGCCGACCGGATGGCGACCGACCTGGCGCACCTGACCGACTCGTGGCAGCCGGCCGTGCTGCAGCTGATCGCGATCACGGCCGAGGCCGGGATCCAGGCCGGCAAGTCGGTCGGCGTCTGCGGCGAGGCCGCGGCCGATCCGCTGCTGGCCTGCGCACTGGTCGGCATGGGCATCACGTCGCTGTCGATGGCGGCCGCCGCCGTACGACCGGTGGGCGCGCGGCTGGGGGCCGTGACCCACGACCAGTGCGAGGACGCCGCCGAGGCCGCGCTGGCCGCCAGTGACCCGATGGCCGCCCGCGAGGCGGTCCGCGAGGTGCTCGGCGCCTGACGTCGCTCGCGACGCCCGGCCGCCATCACCCGACCAGGCCCACCAGCGTCCCGGCGCGCCGCCGGCAGCCCACAGGGCACGGCAGAACGTGCCGATGATGAGCCGTTCTGCCACGCCTGCCGTGAGCGACGGTGCGGTGCTGTCGCCGCCGGAAGGGGCGTCGCTCCTCAGCTCGGAGAAGCGACCCAGCCCCTTGAGCGCGAGAGCCACCGCGATGCCCGCCGGCCACCCGGCCAGGGACCCCGCCCTCGCCAGCACCGCCCCGAGGACGACGAGAGTGATCATGAGAGCAGCGTCCCCCAGAGGTCCGACACCAACGCCCGGGCTCGTCGCTCATCGACGATCCCGGCCGCGCGAGCCCGTTGGGAGACCGCCGACTGGCTGATGCCCAGCCGAAGGCCGGCCTCGCCGATGGACCAGCCGCCAGCTCGTCGTAGACCTCCCAGCCGGCGGCACTGCGACGTTTCGAGGATTCCGGCCCAGAGGCCGAGGACGGTCTCTAGACGGGCCGCGCCCCGACGGTCTCATCGGGTGGTCACGGCCAGTCGACGAACCTCGTTCTTGGCCCGGGTGACGGCCTCTCGAGCGGTGACGAACGCATCCCCCTGTGAATTGAGACAGACCAGGTCACAGCCTGATGTCGTCCAGTCAGCGGGCGGCATGGTTCCCGCGCGTGTCGTCGAGATGCAGCGAACATTGACAGGCGGCGACGGTGGTCGAGACCGACGCGTGGGGCAGCTATCGAGAACCCGCGCGACCTCGCCCGGGTGGGCCTGCGTCGCTCGCACCTCGACCTCCCCGTCTCGCGCACGTGCCGCGTTCCTCGGCGCTACGGCTCGACGGTGACCTTGATCGCCTCGCCGTTGGCGACGATGTCGAAGACCGACATCACGTCGTCGAGCGGGACGTGGCGGGTGATCAGGTCCTTGACCGGGACCTGGCCGGTCGAGATGTACTCGAGCGCCCGCTTGTTGTGGTCGGGCGAGGAGCCGTTGGCGCCGTGGACGTGCAGCTGGCGGTAGTGGATCAGGTTGGAGTCGGCCTTGATGTACGGGTCGTTCTTGGGCAGGCCGCCGAAGAAGGAGATCCGGCCCTGGCGGGCGGCCATCGCGATCGCCTGCTCCTGGGTCACGTTGGCGGGCGTGGCGGTGATGACGACGTCGGCGCCCCGGCCCCCCGTCAGCTCCATCACCTGCTCGACGACGTCGACCTCGCCCGCGTTGATCACGTGGTCGGGCTGGACCGCATCGGCTGACATCTGGAGCCGCTCGGCGTTGATGTCGACCAGCACGACCGTGCCGACCTTGTGTACGCCGCGGGCGATCCGGATGTGCATGCAGCCGATCGGGCCGGCGCCGAAGACGACCGTGAAGTCGCCCTCCTGGATCCCGAGCTGCTCCTGGGCATTGATGGCGCAGGCGAAGGGCTCGGCCGCCGAGGCCTCGTCGAAGCCGACGTTGTCGGGGATCCGGTTGAGGCCGTCGACCGTGAGCACCTGCTCGGGGACGATCATGTACTCCGCGAAGCCGCCGTCGTACTGATAGCCGACCGATGTCTGGTTTTGGCAGACCTCCATCCAGCCCTTCCGGCACTCGTGGCACTCCCCGCAGGGCACGGCGGCGATGCACTGCACCCGGTCGCCGACCTCGAAACCGCCCCGGGCGTCGGCCCCGACCTCGACGACCTCGCCCGCGACCTCGTGGCCCAGGGTGGTCTCGCCGGTGATGTTGACGTGGCCGTTCTTCTTGATCTTGACGTCGGTGCCGCACGTGGAGCAGTTGCGCACCCGGATCTTGACCTCGTCCAGCCCGCAGCCGGGCTCGGGGATGTCGACGAGCCGGACCTCCTCGGGGCCGTAGAAGCGCAGTGCCTTCATGGTGCTTCTCCTCTGCTCGCGGGCTCGCGGTGGCGCCTGGCCACGTGGTGTCGCATCAACGTATCGGGCCTTCCGGAGACAAATCCACACTAACGGGCAAGAATTCATGCCCGAATGCTTGGCAATAGGCCCGGTTGTGAGGTTTACTGGCGTTCTGACGTGACCGGGCTCACGGTCCTGGTCGGCAACCGGAGGAAACACATGGCCACCACCACGACGACTCACCCGTCGGCACCCGGCACAGCCACACCGCGCGGCGGGGCCCGGGTGCGCGTGCAGCAGTTCGGCACGTTCCTGTCCAACATGATCATGCCCAACATCCCGGCGCTGATCGCCTGGGGAATCCTCACCGCACTCTTCATCCCGGTCGGGTGGACCCCCAACGCCGACATCGCCACTCTCGTGGATCCCACGATCCACTACCTGCTGCCGCTGCTCATCGCCAGCACAGGCGGCCGGATGGTCTACGAGTCGCGTGGTGCCGTCGTGGGTGCGTTCGCGACCATGGGCGCCATCGCCGGGTCCGACCTGCTGGTGGCGAACTTCAACGCGACCCTCACCGAGGGGGCGGCCGAGCTCGGTCAGGTCCACATGTTCATCGGTGCGATGATCCTCGGTCCGCTCTCCGCCCTGGTGATGAAGCGGCTCGACAGCCTGTGGGAGGGCAAGGTCAAGGCCGGTTTCGAGATGCTCGTCAACATGTTCTCGGCCGGCATCACCGCCTTCCTGATGGCGATGGTCGGCTTCTTCGTGGTCGCCCGGGTCGTCAACTCGGTCATGGATGCCGCGAGCGCCGCCGTCGACTGGCTGATCTCCACCGGTGTGCTGCCGTTGGCGAGCATCCTGATCGAGCCGGCCAAGGTGTTCTTCCTCAACAACGCCATCAACCACGGCGTCCTGACCCCGCTCGGCGTCGACCAGGCCTCCGAGACCGGCAAGTCGGTCCTGTTCCTGCTGGAGGCCAACCCCGGGCCGGGGCTCGGACTGCTGCTGGCCGTGAGCGTGTTCGGCCGCGGGATCGCCAAGGCCTCGGCTCCGGGTGCCGCGATCATCCACTTCTTCGGCGGCATCCACGAGATCTACTTCCCGTACGTCCTGATGAAGCCCAAGCTGGTGCTCGCCGTGATCGCCGGTGGCATGACCGGGGTCTTCCTCAACGTGCTCTTCGACACCGGCCTGCGGGCACCGGCGGCCCCGGGCTCGATCATCGCCGTCTACGCGCAGACCCCGGCGGGCGACTTCCTCGGTGTCAGCGTGGCCGTGTTCGGCGCCGCCTGTGCCTCGTTCCTGGTCGCTGCCCTGCTGCTGAAGACCGACCGTTCCGAGGGGGAGGGTGACCTGGCGGCCGCGACGTCGAGCATGGAGCAGATGAAGGGAAAGAAGTCCATCGCCAGCACCACCCTGGCCGGCGCCGCTGCCGGCGGCGCGATCCACCGGATCGTCTTCGCCTGCGACGCCGGCATGGGCTCCTCGGCCATGGGCGCCTCGGTGCTCCGCAAGAAGGTCCAGGCTGCCGGCTACGGCGACGTGAGCGTCACCAACAAGGCGATCGCCAACCTCCAGGACGACGTCGACCTGGTGGTCACCCACCAGGACCTGACCGACCGTGCCCGGCAGCGCAGCGGCTCGGCCATCCACGTCTCGGTGGACAACTTCATGGGGAGCCCGAAGTACGACGAGATCGTGGAGCTGCTCCACCAGACCAACGGTGAGGGGAGCGGGGGCGGTGGCGCGGCGGCGGTGCCGGCGGCTGCCCCGACGGCGGGCGCCCCGAGCGACGTCCTGGGTCACGACTCGATCGTGCTCTCCGGCACCGCGTCGTCGCGGGACGAGGCCATCACCGAGGCCGGCCAGCTGCTGGTCGCGGCCGGTGCCGTCGACCCGTCGTACGTCGACGCGATGCACCAGCGGGAGACCTCGGTCTCGACCCACATGGGCAACGGCCTCGCCATCCCGCACGGCACCAACGACGCCAAGGGAACCATCCACCGCTCGGCGATCTCGTTCGTCCGGTACGCGAGCCCGGTGGACTGGAACGGCAAGCCGGCGGAGTTCGTGCTGGGAATCGCCGGTGCCGGCGACGACCACCTCGCCCTGCTCCAACGGGTGGCCGAGGTGTTCGCCGACCAGGCCCAGGTCGACCAGCTGCGTCAGGCCTCGTCGGCCGACGAGGTGAAGTCGGTCCTGGAGGGGGTCCGCGCCTGACCCTCCATCACACCCGGCAGATCTGTCGTCGACCGCGATGTCCGACGACAGATCTGCCGGGTGGCGAGGGTCAGAGAGCCCGGCGCCGGCAGAACTCCCGGAGCGGTCCGTCCGGTACCACCTCGACCAGCTCGCGGTAGCGGGCGGCCGCCTCCTCGCGACGCCCCGTCCGGTGGGCGAGGTCGGCGAGCGCCAGCCCGGCGTCGCGCGCGGCGTACGCCGGACCGTCGGCCACCAGCGCCTCGAGCCGGTTCTCGACCTCGCCGAGCCCGGTGTCGTCGCGCAGCGCCCGTCGGCCGGTGACGACCAGTCGTGCGACCTCGACGGCGGGGGAGGGCCAGGTCTCGACGAGCGCGTCGTAGAGCAGCGCCAGCCGGTCCCAGTCGGTGCGCGCAGCGCTCGGGGCCGCCGCATGGACCCCGGAGATCGCCGCCTCGAGCACGAAGCGACCGGGCGGCGACGGTGCCAGCCGGGCTGCCCGGGCAGCGTCGTCGAGGCCGGCGGTGGTCAGGGCGTGGTCCCAGGCAGACCGCTCGACCTCGTCGAGGGGCAGGGCGACCCCGTCGCGCACCCGGCCGGGGCGGCGCGCGAGCGCCAACCGAGAGACGGCGCGCAGCCCGAGGGCCTCGGGGTCGTCGAGGAACTCTGCCGCCAGCGCCCCGGCCAGGGTGAGCGCGTCTCGCGAGGGGTCGTCGGTGGCGTCCGTCGGCGCCACGACGTCGCGCTGCCCGACGGTGAGCAGGCCTGCGACGCAGGCCAGCACGACCGGCAGTCGCTCCCGTCGGCCGGCTTCGTCCGGCACCGCGAACTCGCCGTGTGCTCGGGTGAGAGCCGTCTTGGCCCGGGTCAGCCGGGCGGCGGCCGTGGCCTCGGCGATGCCGAGGTGGCTCGCGATCCGGCGGGTGTCGAGGCCCAGCACCACCCGCATCGCGAGCACCAGCTGGGCGCCCGGGGCCAGCGCGTCGTCGCACGCGACGAAGAGCAGTGCGAGCCGGTCGTCGAGCTCGTCGCCGGGGAATCGGTCGGGTTCCATGTCGGGGAAGTCAGTGGCGTGGCCCGCCGCGAGGTCCGGCAGCAGCCGGTCGAACCGCTGCTGCCGGCGTACGTCGTCCAGCCACGCGCGCCGGCCCACCTGGACACACCACGCGACGAGGTCGTCGACCTCGTCCGTCGGACGGGCGGCGGCTCGGGCGAACGCCTCGGCGGCGTACTCCTCACCGAGGTCGAGGCTGCGGGTGGCGACGGCGAGCGCCCGCACCGCCTGGGGCCAGGCGGTGCGGAACGCCTCGTCGACACTCACGCTAGAAGACGATGACCTTGCGCCACTCGACCACGTGGCCGCTGGGCACGAGCGCCGCCAGCTTGCGCGCGGTGCCTTCGTCGCACTCGACGGCGTAGAAGCCGGTGATCACCTCGCTGGAGTCGGTGAAGGGGGCGTCGGTGTAGACCGGTTCGCGGTCCTTCCCGGCGACCTGCACCCAGCCGCCGTACTTCGCGTTCTGCAGCGCCTGGCCGCCGACGATCTTCGCTCCGAGGTCTTCGACGGCTTGCTGGAACCGGCCGTGGGCCGCCATCTCCTCGGACATCTCGCGTCGGTCCTGCCCCTGCAGGTTCTCAGGCAGGTAGGCGTCGGAGTCCCAGTCGGGCTCGCGGATCAGGAACACCCAGGTGTCGGTCATCTCGTCACTCCTCTGTGTGGGTCTGGACGTGTCTCTGACGAACGGGCGGCGCCGGAATCGACAACCTCGACGGACCTTTCTCGCGCAGGGCGCACGGTCACCGTGACGCCGTTGAGCGCCGCGTTGCCCGACAGGTCGAGCCGGTCGGGGTCGGTGAGGTCGTTGATCGAGACCCCCGGCACCGCGGCGGCCCCGGACATCCGGGTGCCCGGCTGCTGGTGGCCGTAGCCGTGGGGGAGCGACACCACCCCGGGCATCAGGTCGTCGCTGGCCGCGACCTCGACCTCGACGGTGCCGACGCGGGACGACACCGAGACCAGACCGCCGTCCTCGATGCCACGCTCGGCGAGGTCGTCGGGGTGCATCAGCAGCTGGTGACGCCGCCTGCCGCGGGTCAGTCGCCCCAGGTTGTGCATCCAGGAGTTGTTGTCGCGCTGGTGGCGGCGGCCGATCAGCAGCAGGCCCTCGGCCGGCCGAGCCAGGTCGCTGCGCACCCGGTCGAGGTCGCCGAGGATCAGCTCCTGGGCGAGATTGATCCGCCGGTCCGGCCGTCTGCAGCCGGCCGGGCAGCGTCGGGCGCAGCGGGCCGAGGTCGACGCCCTCCGGGGCGCGTCGCAGGTCGGTGATCGTCGTCGTACGACGGCCGCGGCGCAGCAGCATCGCGATGGCGGACGTCGGGCTCGGCGCGAATCGCATCCGCTGCTGGACCCGAGTACGCAGGGGCGGCTTGCGGGCGAGCCGCTCGGTGATCCGCAACGTCAGGTCGCGGAAGATCTCCCAGTCGTGACGGGGCTTGTCGCAGACGGCCGGCGTGAAGCGGGCGGTGTTCCGGACCGCGAGCCCGTGGAAGACGATGTCGTAGTGGTCCCGCTCGAGGATCGTGGTGGGCGGCAGGATCACGTCGGCGTGCCGGGTGGTCTCGTTGACGTAGATGTCGACCGCCGCCATGAAGTCGAGTCCGTCGAGCGCCTCGCCGAGCCGCTTGCCGTTCGGCGTCGACAGCACCGGGTTGCCGGCGATCGTGAGCGCAGCGCGGACCTGCCCCTCGCCGTGGGTCTCGATCTCCTCGGCGAACACCGAGACCGGCAGCTCGCCGCCGTACTCGGGCGCGTCGCGGACCCGGCTCCGGTAGAGGTCGTGGTGGCCGCGCCCGATCAGCCGGGTCGTCACGAAGTCGATCGCCGGCTCGGTGAACAGCGCCCCGCCCTCGCGGTCGAGGTTGCCGGTGAGGGTGTTGAGGGAGGCGACGGCCCACTGGCAGACCGAGCCGAAACCGTGCGTCGACAGCCCCAGCCGGCCGTAGGCCACCCCGCCGTCGGCCGCCGCCAGCTCGCGGGTGAGTCGGCGGATCGTGTCCGCCGGCACACCACTGACGACCTCGGCGTGCTCGGGGGAGAAGTCGGCGACCGCGTCGCGGACCCGCTCCACACCGTCGACGTACGGCGCCGGACGGGTCAGCCCCTCGGCGAACAGCACCGGAATCATCGCCAGCAGCACGACCGCATCGGTGCCGGGCCGGACGAAGACGTGCTCGTCGGCGACCCGCGCGGTCTCGGTGCGGCGCGGGTCGACGACGACCATCCGGCCGCCCCGGGCCCTGAGGTCGCGGACCCGCTGCGGGAAGTCGGGCACGGTCATCAGCGAGCCGTTGGACGCCATCGGGTTGGCGCCGAACACCAGGAAGTACGACGTCCGGTCGATGTCGGGGATCGGGATCAGCAGCTGGTGGCCGAAGAGCAGCGACGCGACGAGCTGGTGGGGGACCTGGTCGACAGTGCTGGCGCTGAACCGGTTGCGGGTGCGCAGCGACGTGACCATCGCGATGCCGTGGGTGGCGAAGCCCAGCGAGTGGGCGCTCGGGTTGCCGAGGTAGACACCCACCGCGTCGCGACCGTGCCGGTTGACCGTGCCGGCGATCCCGTCGGCGACCAGGTCGAGCGCCTCGTCCCACGAGATCTCGTGCCACTGGCCGGTTGCCCGGTCGCGGCGGACCGGTCGTCGGAGCCGGTCGGGGTCGTGGTGCAGGTCGCCGAGCGAGACGCCCTTGGGGCAGATGTGTCCCCGCGATAGCGGGTCGTCCGGGTTGCCGCGGACGTCGGTGACCCGGTCGCCCTCGACCGTGATCCGCAACCCGCAGATCGCCTCGCAGATGTTGCAGACCCCCGTCACCGTCCGGGGGACCTGCGTGGGCTGGTCCGTCGTCGTCACCCGGGCATCGTGCCAGCCTGCGGTCGATCACGGCAGCGTACGTCCGCACGGCGCGGATGCCCCAGCTGTGCGGCAGCGGGCGCTAACGTGCCAGTGAGCCGGTCAACGGTTGGCCGGACAGCTCGAAGGGACGAAGCATGGGTTACGGACTCGGAGTCTTCCTCACCGCGCTCGGTCTGATCCTGGCCCTGGCGGTCCAGGACGTCATCAGTGCGATCGACCTCACGCTCATCGGATGGATCCTGGTGCTCGCGGGCGTACTGGTGCTGGTGCTGACGGCGGTGCAGACCAACTCCAAGCGGCAGCACACGACCAGGGCCACCACCACCCACTCCGACGGCACCCAGACCACGGAGCAGCGCAGCACCGAGCGGCAGGACCCGCCTCCCGCAATCTGAGCACTGCCCCGCAAGCCCTGCGTCACGAGCCGACCGCCGTTTTGGGTGGCCGGCTCGTGCGCTGATAATCTGCTCCAGTTGCCGTGCAACGGCCGCGGATCCAGAGTGCCCGGGTGGACAGGCCCCGGCGCGCCGCGCAACGAGAGAACCAGAAGGAGCCTTCATGTCGATTGGTACCGACGCGGAGACCAAGAAGAAGATCATCGCCGACTACGCCACGAACGAAGGCGACACCGGTTCCCCCGAGGTGCAGGTCGCTCTGCTGAGCCACCGCATCAGTCACCTCACCGAACACCTCAAGACGCACAAGCACGACCACCACAGCCGTCGTGGCCTGCTGCTGCTCGTCGGCCAGCGCCGCCGGCTGCTCAACTACCTGCGCGACACCGACATCGGGCGTTACCGCTCCCTCGTCGAGCGTCTCGGCCTGCGTCGTTGATCGCGGGGGCCCGCCCTGGCAAGCCGGGACGGGCCCTGGTGTGTCTCACGCGCGCTAGATTCACAACTGAACACCAGAACCCATCCAAGGAGCGATCCGCGCGAACGTCGGCCCGGTCCTCGGTAGTGGCTCTCAGGATCTCGACAAGCTCGACCCCCGGCTCGTCCGGACGCCGAGAAGTCCCTGCGGGCCTCGATCGAAGACCGGCCAGCTCCACGGGGCATGTGGCCCCGCGCGGGTCACATCGCGGGATCGCTCCGCGAACAGAAAGTGAGCCCCATGACCGGCTCTGAACCCATCATCTCCGCCGTCGAAACCGTGCTCGACAATGGTTCCTTCGGCTCCCGCACCGTCAAGTTCGAGACAGGCTTCCTCGCCCGGCAGGCCCCCGGCGCGGTCACCGCCTATCTCGACGACGAGACCATGCTGCTCTCGGCGACCACCGCCGGCAAGCACCCCAAGGACCACTTCGACTTCTTCCCGCTCACCATCGACGTGGAGGAGCGGATGTACGCCGTGGGCCAGATCCCCGGCTCCTTCTTCCGCAGCGAGGGTCGCCCGGGCGAGGACGCGATCCTCACCTGCCGGCTCATCGACCGCCCGCTGCGCCCGACCTTCAAGAAGGGCCTGCGCAACGAAGTCCAGGTCGTCATCACCGTGATGGCACTCGACCCGAACATGCCCTACGACGTGCTGGCCATCAACGCCGCCTCGTTGTCGACGCAGCTCTCCGGGCTGCCGTTCTCCGGCCCCGTCGGCGGCGTCCGCGTCGCGCTGATCGACGGCACCTGGGTTGCCTTCCCGACCCACCAGCAGCTCGACAGCGCCACGTTCGACATGGTGGTCGCCGGCCGGGTCACCGACACCGGTGACGTCGCGATCATGATGGTGGAGGCCGAGGCCCCCGAGGGGACCGTCGAGCTGATCCGCGGCGGCGCCCAGGCGCCGACCGAGGAGGTCGTGGCCGCCGGTCTCGACGCCGCCAAGCCCTTCATCAAGCAGCTCGTCGAGGCGCAGGTCGAGCTGGCCCGTGAGGCCGCACCCAGCTCGGCTTCTCTGGCAGTCCAGGAGTTCCCGGTCTTCCTCGAGTTCGAGGACGACGTCTACGAGGCCGTCGACTCCGCTGTCCGTTCCGACGTCGCCGCGGCGATGACCATCGGCGACAAGCAGGAGCGCGACGCGCGCAGCAACGAGGTCAAGGCCTCGGTGCTGGAGAAGCTGGCCGGGCAGTTCGAGGGCCGCGAGAAGGAGGTCGGCGGAGCCTTCCGCGCGGTCACCAAGGACGTCGTGCGTGAGCGCGTGCTGCGTGACAAGGTCCGCATCGACGGCCGCGGCCTGGCCGACATCCGGCCGCTGCACGCCGAGGTCGGTGTCATCCCGCGGGTCCACGGCTCGGCGCTGTTCGAGCGTGGCGAGACCCAGATCCTGGGCGTCACCACCCTCGACATGCTCAAGATGGAGCAGCAGCTCGACACGCTCTCCCCGGAGAAGCACCGTCGCTACATGCACAAGTACGTCTTCCCGCCCTTCTCGACGGGCGAGACCGGTCGCGTCGGGTCGCCGAAGCGTCGCGAGGTCGGCCACGGTGCGCTCGCCCGCCGGGCGCTGTTGCCCGTGCTGCCCTCCCGTGAGGAGTTCCCGTACGCCATCCGCCAGCTCTCGGAGGCGATGGGCTCCAACGGCTCCACCTCGATGGGCTCGGTCTGTGCCTCGACGCTGGCCCTGCTGCAGGCGGGGGTGCCCCTCAAGGCGCCCGTCGCAGGCATCGCGATGGGCCTGATCTCCGGTGAGGTCGACGGGCAGACGCAGTACGTCGCGCTGACCGACATCCTCGGCGTCGAGGATGCCTTCGGCGACATGGACTTCAAGGTCGCCGGGACCCGCGAGTTCGTCACGGCGCTGCAGCTCGATACCAAGCTCGACGGCCTTCCCGCCGAGGTGCTCGCGCAGGCGCTGACCCAGGCCCACGACGCCCGGATGACGATCCTCGACGTGATGGCCGAGGCCATCGACGCTCCCGAGGAGATGTCGATCCACGCACCGCGGATCATCACGATCACGGTCCCGGTCGACAAGATCGGCGAGGTCATCGGCCCCAAGGGCAAGGTCATCAACCAGATCCAGGACGACACCGGGGCGACGCTGTCGATCGAGGACGACGGCACCGTCTACATCGGTGCGACCAGCGGCGAGGCCGCCGAGGCCGCCCGCGCCGCCGTCAACGCGATCGCCAACCCGACGATGCCCGAGATCGGCGAGCGCTACCTCGGCACGGTCGTCAAGACGACCAACTTCGGTGCGTTCGTGTCGCTGTTGCCCGGCAAGGACGGCCTGCTCCACATCAGCAAGCTGCGGTCCCTGTCCGGTGGCAAGCGAGTGGACGCCGTCGAGGACGTCGTCGCGGTGGGCCAGAAGATCCAGGTCCAGATCGCCGAGATCGACGACCGCGGCAAGCTGTCGCTGATTCCCGTGGTGGAGGATGCCGAGGGCGACGCCGCTGCGGCCGACACGGTCGAGGAGAACGGCGCGGACGACTCCGAGTGACCTCTGTTCGACCGGGGGCAACCGGCCGCCAGCGACGCGCTGCCGGCCGGTTGTCCGTGGACCAGAAGGTCGGTGCCACCCGCACGCTGGAGACGGTGCGGGACGGCTCCGGCCAGGTGACCTCGCGGATCCGCCGGACGCTGCTGCCCGGCGGGCTGCGGGTCATCACCGAGCAGATGGCCGGCGTCCGCTCGGCCAGCGTCGGCGTCTGGGTCGGCGTGGGGTCGCGGGACGAGACCCCGGCGCTCCACGGCTGCTCCCACTTCCTCGAGCACCTGCTCTTCAAGGGCACCAGGGGCCGCTCGGCGATGGACATCTCGGTCGAGCTCGACGCGGTCGGTGGCGAGTTCAACGCCTTCACCGCCAAGGAGTACACCTGCTTCCACGCGCGGGTGCTCGACGACGACCTGCCGCTGGCGATCGACGTGCTCGGGGACATGGTGACCGACTCGCTGATCCGGTCCGAGGACGTCGAGGCCGAGCGCGACGTGATCCTCGACGAGATCGCGATGCACGACGACGACCCCGACGACGTGGTCCACAACCTCTTCGCCCAGCAGGCGTGGGGTGACAGCCCGCTGGGACGCCCGATCGCCGGCACGACCGACTCGATCGCCGCGCTGACCGGCGACCAGATCACCCGCTTCTACCGTCGCCACTACCGCGCCTCCCACATGGTCGTCTCGGTCGCCGGCAACGTCGAGCACACCGCCGCCGTACGCCAGGTGCGCAAGGCGTTCGGCCGCAACGGGTTCCTCGCCTCGATCGACCTCCCCGTGGCCCCGCGCGGCAGCAGCAGGGTGCGCCGCGTCCACCCCGGCAGCCGTTCGGCCGCACGACCCTTCGAGCAGGTCAACCTGGTCCTCGGTGTCAACGGGTTCACCCGTCACGACGAGCGCCGCTACCCGCTCGGCGTGCTCAACGCCGCCCTCGGAGGCAGCACGTCCTCCCGGCTCTTCCAGGAGGTGCGGGAGCGGCGCGGGCTGGCCTACAGCGTCTACAGCTTCGCCTCACACCATGCCGATGCCGGGCTGGTCGGGGTGGCTGTCGGCTGCCTCCCCGGGAAGGTCGACGACGTGCTCGCCACGGTCCGCGGCGAGCTCGCCATGATCGCCGCCGAGGGAATCACCCGGGAGGAGCTCGAGCGCGGCCAGGGGCAGCTGCGGGCCGGGTTGGTGCTGGGCCTGGAGGACTCCGGTGCGCGGATGTCGCGCCTCGGCAAGGCCGAGCTGATCTACGACGAGCTGCTCTCGGTCGACGAGATCCTCGCCCGGGTCGATGCCGTCACCCGCGAGGACGTCCGCGCCGTTGCGCACGCGCTGTTCAGCCAGTCCGAGGTGCTCGCGGTGGTCGGCCCGGACCGCTGACGCGGCCAGCTCGCGGATCGTCTTCGTTGCGGTGCTCGGTTCGGGACGGGCGCCCGACCAGACGCCCGCGTCGCAGTCCTACGACGCGGGCTCGAGGTCGGGGATCGCGGTCTGAGCGCGCGGCGCGCCGGTCGTTCCCGTCAGCGGCGTGAGGCCTCGGGAGGGCGGCAGCATGCCGCGCAGCCGCGCGGTCACGATGGTGGAGGTTTGTCCCCCACCGACGGCGGTGGGTACGCCCATACCCCGACAGGCGGGACCCGGCCGAGTGAGTTGGACGGGGGCCCGCCCGGGCATGACGCCGACGAGTTCGGGTACGGAGGAATGGTGAGTTTGCTCATCCAGAGAGGAAATCGGTCGTGGACGACACAGCACTGCTCGAACTGAAGGTCAGCAAGCACCAGCAGAAGCTGGAGCAGGCCGCGTCCGTCGTCTCCATGACCCGTGATCGCCTCGCGAGCTCGGAGAAGGCCGACAAGGAGTCCCGCCGCGAACTCAAATCGCTGGAAGCCGCTCTGAAGTCGGCCAAGAAGAAGGCCAAGCAGCTCAAGGGCCAGACCGCCCAGGCAAGCGCTCGGGCCGATGCCGCCGGGCGGGACCGCGTCGAGACGGAGCGCGAGCTGAGCGAGGAGCAGGGCAAGCACGACAAGCGACAGGACAAGCTGGCCAAGGCCGAGTCCGCCCTGGCCGCCCTGCGGGCAAGCCGGGAGGTCGAGGACGCTCCCAGCGCGGCGCAGCCGGCCAAGCGGTCCACACCTGCACGCAAGCGAACCGGGACGGCGACCTCGTCCAGATCGGCCTCCACGACGAAGACCACGACGAAGAAGCCCGGGACGGCCACCACGAAGAAGGCCGCCGCGCGTCCTGCGAGTCGGGCGCGCAAGAAGGCCTAGCGCCGGCACGGCACCATGGCAGGGCGAGCCCCGGATGGCTGTCCCGTCGACTGAGCAGCTCGGCCCTACCGAGTCACAGCATGCGTTTCCAGCGTGGCTGGATGCCGATCTGGGAGTACAGTCGACGACAGCAGACCCGAGACCCCGGTTGCGCAGTGACCGCTATGACTGCCAAGGACGGGACACGTGACGCTGGCGAGCCTGCCTCACCCCTCCACCCGGACGCTGGTCTTCCCCGGCTTCGGGGGTCCGCGTGCGGGCACCGAGGCGACGATCCGGGTCTACACGGTGGGGGCCTGGACGGTTCTCGAGGCAGCCGGCGAACTGAGCGGGGTCGTCACCCGCGGGCTGCGCGAGCTGTTGCGATCGACGCCCTCGACCAGGGTCGTCGTCGATCTGCGCCGGGTCACATTCGTGCACCACAACGCACTCGCAGTACTAGCGCGGGTGCACCGCACCAGCAGATCCCTCGGTGGAGCCGTGCGGCTGGTCGAGCCGCCACGGTCCGTGCGCACCTTGCTGCAGGTCGCACGGGTCTACGAGCTCCCCCCGGTGTTCGCCACGATCGAGGAGGCGACGGCGGTGAGCGATCCGGTGCCCGCGGAGCAGAGCTCCGCCTCGGTCCTGGCCGAGTCCGGGGTCGCGACCGGGCAGCCCGATTCCTACACGACTGGGCATCGCTCATGATCGGAAGGGTCCGACGCCCACCGACCGAGCAGACTCGGCGCCGACCCGCCCGGCGAGACACCCGGCCGCGCGCGGCGGCCGAGCTGTACGACGCGCACGGCCACGCGCTCCTCGGCCTGGCGAAGCTGCTGCTCGCCGACCGAGGAGAGGCCGAAGCGGTCGTGGTGCACGTGCTCCGGAGTGCGGGGCGCCGACGGCGCGCTTCCGAGGATGAGGCCGACCGGCGCAACCTGTCCCGGGCGGTGTACCTTCAGGCGACCCGCTCGCGGCTGGGTCCGCGTGCCGAGCCGCACTACCTGCAGGCCCGAGGAGCGGCGTCCACACGTTGGTCTGTCGGCGGCCTCGGTGTCGACACGCTCTCCGAGCAACAACGAGCGGTGATCGCCCTGAGCCTCTACGGCGGGCACTCCCACGTCGACACCGCGGCACTGCTCGTCCTGCCGACGAGCGTGGTCGACGAGCTCCTCCGTTCGGGTCTCCACCGCGTCAGGGCTGAGCGGTCGTGATCACAGTCTCCCGTGTTCTCTCGTCGCTCATGCACGGCCAGCTGGGCGAGGAGACGCTGCCCGGGCTGCTGTGCGGTCGGTGTTCTGACGATGTGCACGTGACCGGGGTCGGGATGGCGCTGATGTCCGAGGAGGATCACGGGGGCGTCGTGGGCGCCACTGACGCAACGGCGCGGAGGATGGAGGAGCTGCAGTACATGATGGGTGAGGGCCCGTGCATCGACTCCTCGACCGGGGGGCGGCCGGTCATGCAGCCCGATCTGGTCCGCACGGCACCCACCCGATGGCCCGGGTTCGGGCCCGCCGTGCTCGAGACCGGAGTGGCGGCGATCTTCGCGTTTCCGCTGCAGGTCGGCGGCATCCGGCTCGGGGTGCTCGACCTCTATCGGGACCGGTCCGGCCCGCTGGACCAGGCTCAGGTCCGCGACGCCCTGACCTACGCGGACGCCGCGGTCGTCCTGCTGCTCCACCTGCAGCAGCAGACGCAGCCGGGAAGTGGCCTGCACCCCCAGCTGGTCGATCCCCAGGACTATCGACCCGAGGTGCACCAGGCCACGGGGATGGTCTCGGTGCAGGCTGCGATCGGGCTGACCGAGGCGCTGCTGCTGCTCCGGGCGCGGGCCTTCTCCTCCGAGCGCTCCATCCTCGACATAGCCCGCGACGTGATTGCCCGCCGGCTTCGGTTCGGGTCGAAGGCCGCCGACGACGAGTAGGATCGGGTCTGTTGATGACTGCACGCCACAAGGACGGAGGCGGAGCATGAGCCGCGAGAACCTGCTCACCACCACCTTGGTGGAGCTTGCGGACACGCTGGTGACGGAGTTCGACGCGCTCGACTTCATGCACACGCTCACCCAGCGTTCGGTGGAACTGCTCGAGGCGGACGCCGCCGGGGTGATCCTCGTCGACCCCCGGGGACGGCTGCAGGTGATGGCGTCCACCCATCACCAGGCACAGGTGCTCGAGGTGTTCCAGATCCAGAACGACGAGGGGCCGTGCCAGGAGTGTTGTCGCACCGGTCAACCACTCGTCAACCTGGATCTCGACGAGGTGGCGGAGCGCTGGCCGCGATTCCGGGCAGCCGCGCGCGAGGCGGGGTTCCAGTCGACGCACGCTGTCCCGATGCGGCTGCGTGACCAGGTCATCGGCGCCCTCAACCTGTTCTGCGCGGAGCGCTCGGAGTTGTCGCCGGACGACCTGTCACTGGCTCAGGCGATGGCCGACATCGCCACGATCGGCCTGCTCCAGGAACGCCTGGTCCGTGAGCAGGAGCTGCTCTCGGAGCAGCTGCAGAACGCCCTCAACAGCCGGGTCCTGGTCGAGCAGGCCAAGGGCGTGCTGGCACAGCGAGCCTCGCTCGGCATCGACGAGGCGTTCGAGCTGATGCGCAGCCACAGTCGACGGTCGCGGCGCCCGTTGACCGAGGTGGCGAGGGCCGTCATCCACGACGAGATCGACGCGACGACGATGCACGGCTAGAGAGCGACGCCGGCCAGGCTCACCGGGTCCGGGCCCGACCCGGTCACCTCTTCCCCATGAGGCCGACGACCGGAGGCGCCTTCTGCTCCACGACGGAGACCCGGAAACCCGCGTCGGAGAGGGTCCGCGACGCCTTGGCGACGATGTTGGGCACCAGTTCGGGCATCGTGGCCTCGTAGAAGAGGTGGACCGCCCCGCCGGGCAGCACCCGGTCGTGGAGCAGGGCCACCTCGTCGGTGCAGTCACGGACCCAGAACAGGTTGACGTTGAACGCGAACACCTTGGTGAGCCGCTTGACCGGGACCCGCAGCGTGGCCAGGTCGATCTGCCGGACCGTGAGCCGGCCGGTCTCGACGTGCTTGGCGCAGCGCCGCTTGGTGCGGTCGACCCCGGACTCGGAGCGGTCGATCGCGAAGAGCTTGCCCGTCTCGAGCCGCTGGCAGATCAGCTCGGCGCCGGCGCCGGCGCCACACCCGATCTCGAGGACGTTGTCGTCCGGCCGGACGTCCATCAGGTCGACCGCCCACCGGATTCGGGGCGGGATCTGCTGCATCGGCATGGCCTTAGCCTGCCACTAGACGAGCCGGGGAGTCAGTGGGGACGTCCTTCCGGCACGCTGCGCCGCTAGGTTGGGCCCCGTGAGCGACACGATCAGGGTGGGCGTCCTCGGTGCGCAGGGCAAGGTGGGCGCGGCCGTGTGCGCCGCCGTCGAGGAGGCTCCCGACACCGAGCTGGTGGCCCGGATCGACAAGGACGATCCGATCGAGGCGCTGGTCGAGACCGGTGCCGAGGCGGTCGTCGACTTCACCCATCCCGACGTCGTCATGGACAACCTGCGCTTCTGCATCGGGCACGGCATCCACGCCGTCGTGGGCACCACCGGCTTCGACGACGAGCGCCTCGACACGCTGCGCGGCTGGCTGGCCCGCTCGCCCGCCACGGGTGTGCTGGTGGCGCCGAACTTCTCGATCGGTGCGGTGCTGATGATGCGCTTCGCCGTCGAGGCGGCGCGCCACTTCGAGTCCGTCGAGGTGGTCGAGCTGCATCACCCCGACAAGGCCGACGCACCCTCCGGCACCGCACGGCGTACGGCGCAGCTGGTTGCGGCGGCGCGTCGTGGGGCCGGCCTCGGCGACGTGCCGGACGCGACGTCGACCGCTCTGGAGGGAGCTCGCGGCGCGGACGTCGACGGGATCCGGGTCCACGGGCTGCGGATCCGGGGGATGCTCGCCCACCAGGAGGTGGTGCTCGGGGGACTGGGGGAGACCCTGACGATCCGCCACGACTCGATCGACCGGGCCTCGTTCACCCCCGGCGTCCTGACCGGGCTCCGTGCGATCGTCGACCACCCGGGGCTGACCGTCGGGCTAGACGAGTTCCTGGGTCTGGACTGACCGGGGCGCGTCGGCGGCGAGGCCGGCCGCCTCGATCGCATCCGGGGAGAGCGCCCGCCCGAGCGCCAGGACTGCGGCCCCGAGGACGCCGGCGCGATCGCCGGCCGCCGAGGGGAGCAGCTGCAGCTGCTCGGTCGCGAGCGGGAGCGAGCGTTGGTAGACCACCTCGCGGATGCCGGCGAGCAGATGCTCGGGCGCGGCCGCGAGGGCGCCGCCGATGACCACCACCGACGGGTTGACGAGGTTGACCAGCATGGCGACCACCTCGCCGAGGTCGCGGCCCGCCTGCCGGATCGCCTGGATCGCCCGCAGGTCGCCCGTACGGGTCAGGGCCACCACGTCGGCGCCGTCGGCGGCCTCGAGTCCCGCGTCGCGGAGTGCGGTCGCGACCGCGGCGCCCGACGCGATCGCCTCGAGGCAGCCCTCGTTGCCGCAGCGGCACCACACGCCGTCGGCGCGGGGGACCCGGACGTGACCGAGGTCGCCGGCCGTCCCCTGGGCCCCGCGCTGGAGGGTGCCGCCGGAGATGATGCCCGCGCCGATGCCGGTGCCGACCTTGACGAAGACGAGGTCGCCGACGTCGCGGTGGTGGGCGTGGCGCTCTCCCAGGGCCATGATGTTGACGTCGTTGTCGACTTCGACCGGCACGGCGAGCTCGCGCTGCAGGTGGCCCGGGACGTCGTAGCGGTCCCACCCAGGCATGATCGGCGGGTTGATGGCGCGACCGCTGGAGTGCTCCACCGGGCCGGGCAGGCCCATCCCGATGGCGGCCAGGTCGGTCCGGGAGCGGCCGGCCGTCGTCAGCAGCCGGTCGATGGTCTCGACGACCCAGCCCAGCACCTGGTCGGGTCCGGCCGCGATGTCGATCTTGGCGCGGTCCTCGGCCAGCACGGTTCCGGCCAGGTCCGCCACCGCCGCCCGCGCGTGGGCGGCGCCGAGGTCGACCCCGACTACGACCCGCGCGGCGGGGTTGAAGGCGAGCAGGGAGGGTGGGCGGCCGCCGGTCGAGGCGGCGTCGCCGACCGGGACCACGAGGCCGATCCGCATCAGGGTGTCGACGCGCGCGGTGATGGTGGAACGGGCCAGGCCGGTGGTCTCCACGAGCTGGGCGCGGGTGCGCGGCCGGCCGTCCCGGAGGATCTCGAAGACGTCACTGGTCCGCACGCGGAGTAGTCAAGCATTCCCACTTCGGCACGTCCAGCAAACAACTTTTGCGTGGGGCTCGACAGAAGTAGGCGAGGCGTGTCACAGTGCTCGCGTGCTGTCCGACCACACCTCTGGGTACGCCCCGCGAGCCGGCTCCGGCGAGCCGGCCACCGCGGCCGAGGTGGTGCTGCGCGCCCGGGGCCTGACCAAGAGCTTCGCGGGCCACACCGTGCTCGAGGACGCCGATCTGGAGCTGCGGGCGGGCCAGGTCCTCGGCCTCGTCGGCGAGAACGGCGCCGGGAAGTCCACGCTGATGAAGCTGCTCGCCGGAGTCCACACCCCCGACTCCGGCACCGTCGAGGTGCGGGGGGAGCCGGTCTCCTTCGGCCACCCGCTCCAGGCCCAGCACGCCGGCATCTCGACGGTCTTCCAGGAGTTCAACCTGCTCCCCGAGCGCTCGGTGGCCGAGAACGTCTGGCTCGGTCGCGAGCCGCGTCGCCGCGGCGCCGTCGACGTGGCGCGGATGCGGCGCGACACCGAGGAGCTGCTGTCCGGCCTGGGCGTCAGTGGCATCCGGCCGGGGCAACGGGTGCGGTCGCTCTCGGTCGCCGAGCAGCAGATCGTCGAGATCGCCAAGGCGGTCAGCTTCGACGCCCGCGTGATTGCGATGGACGAGCCCACCGCCGCGCTGGCCGACCACGAGGTCGCGCTGCTCTACGGCATCATCCGCGGCCTCGCCGACCGGGGGGTGGCGATCCTCTACGTCTCGCACCGCCTCAGGGAGGTCTTCGACCTGTGCGACGTCATCACCGTCCTCAAGGACGGACGCCAGGTCGCCACCCGGCCGACGGGGGAGCTCGACGACGCGGCGCTGGTGCGGCTGATGGTGGGCCGCCCGATGTCCGCCTACTTCCCCCACCCTCATCCGGGCACCGAGCTCGGCGACCCCGTCCTGGAGCTGCGCGGCGCGGGCAACGGCTATGTCGACGGGGTCGACCTCAGCCTCCGTGCGGGCGAGGTCGTCGGCATCGCCGGGCTGCAGGGCTCGGGCCGCACCGAGCTGCTGGAGGCGGTCTTCGGCGCCCGGCCCTTCACCCGCGGCGAGATGGCCGTCGCCGGCCGCACCCGCCGTCCGGCCTCCCCGCGGCAGGCCGTTCGCGCAGGGCTGGCGATGGTCACCGAGGACCGCAAGGCGACCGGCCTGGCCCTCAACCAGTCGGTCCTCGACAACGCGCTCGGCGTCGTACGCGCGGTCTTCCCACGACGTACGGGACCGGCGCGGCGCGAGATGCCCGGCCTGCTCTCCTCGATCGCGGTCTCGGCGCGGGCCATGGACCAGGAGGTCCAGTACCTCTCCGGCGGCAACCAGCAGAAGGTGGTCCTCGCCCGCTGGCTCGCGACCCGGCCGCGGATCGTGTTGATGGACGAGCCCACGCGCGGCATCGACGTCGGCGCCAAGCACGGCATCTACGAGCTGATGCGGACCCTCGCGGCCGACGGCGTCAGCGTCCTGATGGTCTCCAGCGAGCTGCCGGAGGTGATCGGCATGTCCGACCGGATCCTGGTCATGCGCGACGGCCGGCTGGCGGGCGAGCTGCCCGCGGGGGCCACCGAGGAGCAGGTGCTCGCGCTGGCGACCGGGGTCCGGACCGACGTCGAGGGAGGGGCGGCGTGAACGCGCTCGCGGGCCGGGCCTCCCGGCTGACCTCGACCGGGATCGTCTTCGGCGTGCTGCTGCTCGTCGTCGTGGTGGGCGCCGTACTGACCGGTGTGGAGGGGCGCAACTTCTTCAGCCTCGGCAACCTCCGCTCGATCCTGACCCTCACCAGCGTGCTCGGCTTCATCGCGATCGGGCAGACCCTGGTGATCCTCGTCGGCAGCCTCGACCTCTCCGTCCCGTACGTCGCCAGCCTCACCAGCGTGTTGGCGGGCGGGGTCATGGCCGGTGAGACCGGCAACGTGGTGCCCGCGCTGCTGGTCTCGATCGGCGTCGCCGCCCTGATCGGCCTCGCCAACGGCCTGATCGTCAGCGGCCTCGGCGTCCACGGCTTCGTGGCCACCCTCGGGACGGGTCTGGTCGTCAGCGGCTACCTCGCGACCAACTACCAGGGCAACCACGGCTCGGCACCGCGGTCGTTCCGGCTCGTCGGTGCCACCCAGATCGGTCCGGTCCCGGTCTCGGTGCTGATCATGCTCGGCTGCGCGGCCGCCGCGATCTGGATGCTGCGCCGCACCCGGATGGGCCACCACCTCTACGCCGCCGGCGGCAACCGCGAGGTGGCCCGGATGTCCGGCATCCGTACCTGGGTCCCGGTCGTGACGGCCCATGTCCTCTGCTCGGTGCTGACAGCGCTCGCCGGACTGCTGCTGCTCGCGCGGCTCAGCGTCGGGAGCCCCACGATCGGCACCCAGGGCGGCTACGACCTGATGTCGATCGCCGCGGTGGTGCTCGGCGGCACGCTGCTGGCCGGCGGCAAGGGCAACGTCCTCGGCACCCTCGCCGGCGTCGCGATCTTCGCGGTCCTCGACAACGTCATGGGTGTCATGCAGGTCAACCCGTTCCTGCGTGACGTGATCCGCGGCGTGGTGATCGTGGCGGCCGTCGCGGTCTATGCCCGGCGCGAGATGGATCGGCGCCCCGCACCGTTCGATCGGCCCACCGGCCTCGACGCGGCCCTGCAGGAGGCACGATGAAGACCCCCACCGACGCCTCGCTTCGCTCGCCCGCGGCCGGGGACCCCGGAAAGCCGAGCGACGTCGTCAGCCGACTCGGCGAGACCGCCCGGACACCGCTGCCCGCCCACCGCGGCGGCACGGTCCAGCGCGCCGTCGCCACCCTCGGTACGCCCGGAGGTGCGGTCTTCGTGCTCGTGGTCGCGCTGGTGGTCGCGACGGGGGTGGCCAACCCCAACTTCTCCGACCCCGGGGTGTTGATCC
>Ga0136617_10000785_pt1 | contig 27481 bp, 28 predicted proteins | sample AntDrymUQ3222106_2_FD_129672 | JGI IMG/M metagenome (GOLD analysis project Ga0136617, IMG submission 129672) | Polar desert sand microbial communities from Dry Valleys, Antarctica - metaG UQ322 (21.06) | ecosystem: Environmental > Terrestrial > Soil > Desert | place: Antarctica: Dry Valley...
CCTGCGCCCGGCCCCTCTCCTCGGCGCGGCGCTCCAGGCGGTCCCACTCCTCCCGCCGCCGCTGAATCTCCCGGTCCAGATCTTCCCGGAGCTTGAGCGTTTCCATCTTCGCGGTGAGCAACAGCTCGGAGCGGGCCGCCTCGGCTTCGCGCTGCGTCTCCGACCGGATTCGCTCGGCGTCGGCGTGAGCAACGCTGAGCACAGCCGTGGCCCCGCGTCTTTGATTGCGGGCGTATAGCAGGAAGAACAGCAGTGCGCCGGCAAGTGTGGCTGCCGCCCCCGCTAGAAGCGGGAGGATGAGAGACTGAAACATCAGAGTTCTCCCCTCAGGAAGCCGCGCGAGTGCCGCGCTTGGCCGGAGGGAGGAGCCGCGCCAGATCGTCGGCCATGGCGGAGAGCCGTCCGGCGACTTCGCTATCGCCGCGGCGCGCCTGGAACAACTCGTCGGTGATGGAAAGGGCCGCCAGGATAGCCGCCTTGTGAGACTCGACCATCGGCAGGCCGTCCCGGACCCGCTTCAGCGCCGCATCCAGATACGCCGCGACCTCGCGGGTATACTCGGGCGGGAGCTCGGAGCGTACCGTGTACTCCTCCCCGCCGATAAACACCCGAACTGCGTTCTTGGTGGCGCTCACGCTGCGTTACCTCCGCCGTGCTGCTCCAGGAAGGTCAGACGGCCGGCCAGGGTCTTGAGCCGCTCCTTGGCGCCGTCGATCCGCTGCCGTAATGCCTGATTCTCCATTTCGAGCTCGATGACCCGCTGGCGCGACTGGGTCAGCTCCGGACCCGCAAGGACGCCCCCGTTGTCCCGAGCTTCCTGCAGCTCCGCCTCAGCCTTCAGGGTTCGCCGGCGCCACCCGGCCAACTCCTCGGCCAGATGGTGCAGCAACTGATCGAGGTCGGCCATGGCCTTCTCATCGGGACGTTCGTAATGATAGGTCACGTTTACTCTCCACCACCCCGGGAGCCTGCGTCGCGCCGCTGGATCCCGAGCTCGGTTGTGAGCGTGGCGAGCATGCGAGCTTCCAGTGCATCTACTTCGGGATCGCGCAGAGTGCGGTCACGGGCCCGGAAGGTCAGCCGGAACGCCACGCTTCGTCTGCTCGCCGGCAGCTCGGGCCCCCGGTAGTCGCTGGCGACAGCCACCGACTCGAGCAGCTCACCTCCAACGCGCCGGAGCACCTCCTCCACCTCGCGTACCGTAGTCTTTTCGGCAAGAAGGAGAGCGAGCACCCGTTCCGACGAGGGCGTCGAGGGGAGTGCCGCGAAGCGCGGCGGGCGTCGTACGACCGGATCGAGCTGCAGCTCGTAACCAAAGAGGGGAGCTGCCCAGGGGGGCGCGTCGGCCTTGATTGGTCCGGCCCTCCCCACGGTGCGGCCTTCCTGATCCTTGGCAATCCATTCGGATCCTTCAACCTGCACCGTGCCTTGCGGAATCGCCAGAGCAGTGGCAGCCACGAAATGACCCTTCAGATCCCACATATCGATCCATTCCTGGCCGCTGCCGGTCCAGTGCGGCGGCGTTCGGTGCCCGGTCAACACCGCCGCAACGTGGCGCTCTTCGCGCGGGCGCTGGCCGGCCGGGGCAGCTATGAAAACGGTCCCGATCTCGAAGAGGCGGACGTCCGAGACATGATGCGCCCAATTCCCCTGTTCTACCAGGCGGACCAGCCCCGGCAGGAGGCGGCGGCGCAGGTAGCCATCGGTGCTGGACAGAGGATTCAGCAGGCGGACGCTTTCAGGCCCGTCGGCCGGCGCGGTGGGAAGCGGGGAGACCTCGAACAGACCCTGGCGCGCCAGTCCACGGCGCAGCTCCGTGGCTGCGCGTTCGATCGGCGCATCACGCAGTGCGCCGGTCCGAAACGGCCGGAGGTCAGCGGGAAATTTCTCATAGCCGTGCAGACGCGCGATCTCTTCGATGAGGTCGACTTCCCGATTCAGGTCCGGCCGCCAGCTCGGCACCTCCACGGCAATGCGTCCATCTTCGGGTTTCGAGACCAGGGTGGCCCCAATTGCAACGAGGTAGCTCTCGAGCGACTGCCATGGCAGCTCCACACCGAGCACCTGGGTCACCCGGGAGGGACGCAGAAAGACCCGTGGCGGGTTGGCCGGTCCAGGCCCGACATCCACCGGTGCGCCCACCAGCTCGCCCCCGGCAGTGGCCCCAATGATCTCGATGCAACGCCGCAACGCCTCGACCCCGCCCCAGCGATCGATGCCGCGCTCGAAGCGGTAGCTCGCCTCGGTCGACAGGCCCAGGGTTCTGCGGGTGCGCCGGATTCCGCCGGGGGTGAAATAGGCGCACTCGAGGAACAGTTCAGCGGTCTCCGACGTGACCTCGGTGGCAGCGCCGCCCATGACGCCTGCCACGCCGATCGCTCCGCCGTCATCGGCGATCACCGTCATATCGGGGGTGAGCTTGCGCTCTACTCCGTCGAGCGTCACTACGGTTTCGCCCGCCCGGCCCTTCCGCGCCACCACGCTGGGTCCGCGCAGCCGAGCGATGTCATACGCATGCATCGGCTGGTTCAGCTCGAGCATGACGTAATTGGTGGCATCCACCACGTTGTTGATCGAGCGCACGCCTGCAGTCTCCAGCCTACGAGCCAGCCAGTCGGGAGATGGGCCGACCCTTATACCACGAATGACGGCGGCGAGTAATCGGGGACAACCCTCGATGTCCTCGATGGCGGCACGAACGCCTCCGACCGGACCACTGCCTCCCACGCGGCGAACCGGAGGCACGTCGATAGTGGGTGAGCCCGGTATGACGGGAAGCCGGAACTGGGATCCATAGGACGCGGAAAGCTCTCGCGCCACCCCCTTGTGCCCCAGAAGGTCGGGCCGGTTTGGGCCCACGTCGACCTGCAGCCGGTGATCGGCGATCGGTAGAGCTTCGAGGAGCCGGCTGCCGGGCGGCGCATCGGTACCCAGCTCCCAGATCCCATCGCCGTCCTGTCCCAGCCCCAGCTCACGGGCCGAGCAGAGCATGCCCTCGGATGTTTCACCCCGGAGCTTGCGCTTCTCGATTCGAAGGCCGCCGGGCAGCGTTGCACCGACAGGCGCAAAGGGATACTTGCGGCCTGACTCCACGTTGGCGGCTCCGCACACCACGTTCCGCCGCTCCTGCGTTCCGTCATTGACGATGCAGACCCGAAGCCGATCGGCGTTGGGGTGGGGCCGCACCTCCTCCACCAGGCCGATAAGAATGTCAGTCAGATCGGCATGGAGCGGTTCCACGGCATCTACCGGCGCACCGAGCATTGCCAGCCGCTCGGTCACGTCCTTGACGTCGAGCCGGCGGCGAAGGAAATCCTCGAGCCAGCGAAGTGAGACGTTCACCCCTGCCCCGCTGCCCCTTCGCTCCACGGGACGAACTGCTCCAAAAACCTCATGTCGCCCTCATACAGCAACCGGATATCCGGAACCCCGTACCGCAGCATGGCGATTCGGTGCGGCCCCATGCCGAATGCCCACCCGGTGTACCGCTCTGCGTCTATACCCGAGTGCTCGAAGACCGCGGGGTGCACCATGCCGCAACCGAGTATCTCCATCCAGCCGGTTCCTTTACACGCCGGGCATCCGCTGCCGTGGCAGAGCTGGCACTCGACGTCCATCTCGGCCGATGGCTCGGTGAATGGAAAGAACGAGGGCCGGAAGCGAACCTTCGTGCTGGATGAGAAGAACCGGTGCGCGAAGTGGATCAGCGTGGCCTTGAGGTCGACGAATGAAATTCCCTCGTCGACCGCCAGCCCCTCGATCTGCGAGAAGGCGGGCGCGTGCGACGCGTCGAATGGGTCGTTGCGGTACACCAGCCCCGGGATGATCACCCGCACCGGGGGCGCCGACTCCAGCATGGCGCGGATCTGAACCGGAGACGTGTGAGTCCGCAGCAGGAGCCGTCCGCCCTGCTCGCCGGCCACCGGCGGCGCATCGACGTACAGCGTGTCGTGCATGTCCATGGCCGGGTGGTCTTCGGGGAAGTTGAGAGCGGTAAAGTTGTACCAGTCGGTTTCGACTTCCGGTCCTACTGCCACGGTGAAGCCGATGCCCCGGAAAATCTCAACGATCTCGTCTACTACCCGGGTGACCGGATGCTCGGAGCCTACCCAGCGGCGACGAGCCGGCATGGTGAGATCGACGCCTGCAGCCTCCTGCCGCTGGCGGTCGGTGTCGAGCGATTCACGGCGGGCGGCGAATGCCGCCTCGAAGCTGGCCTTCAGGCCGTTGACCGCGGCGCCATATCCCTTCCGCTGGTCCATCGGGAGGGACGCGACCGACTTCAGCGCCTCGGTGAGTGCCCCGTTCTTCCGGCCGAGCACCGCGATAAGCTCGGAGGCAAGCGCGTCCACCTCGAGGCTCGGGATAGCATCGAGTCGGGGCAGCAGCGCATCGAGTTCAGGGTAGCCGGTTGGATTTGCCATCGGACTCGAGGTGGTGGGCTCAGACACCGAGAATGGGGCCGCCCGCCGGGTGCGAACGGCCCCATTGGCCACCGGGCGTCAGAGTGTACACCCTACGTTTCTTGGCGATCGGCGCTCTTGGCCATCTCGGCGATCTTGGCGAAGGCGTCGATGTCGTGGACCGCCAGGTCGGCCAGCACCTTCCGGTTGATGTCCACACCTGCCTTACGCAGTCCGGCCATGAGGCGACTATAGCTCATGCCCTGGGTCCGCGCGGCCGCATTGATGCGGGTGATCCAGAGGGCGCGGAACTCGCCCTTTTTCTTGCGACGGTCGCGATAGGCGTAGCGCATGGCCCGCTCGGCCGTCTCCTTGGCTGCCTTGTAGAGCTTGCTCCGGCCGCCACGAGCCCCCTTGGCAGCCTCCATGATCTTCTTCTTCCGGGCGTGGTGGGCAACGCCATTCTTGACGCGGGGCATAAAAAATCCTTACGCCTGAAGGAGACGGCTGACGCGAGGGAAGTCCGCCGAGCTGACCAGATCCGGTTTCTTAAGCCGATTCTTTCGCTTGCGGGTCTTCTTGGTCAGGATATGGCTGTGGTTGGCGTGCCAGCGCTTGAGCTTCCCGGTACCCGTCTTCTTGAAGCGCTTCATCGCCGCACGCTTGGTTTTCATTTTCGGCATTTTGATCCTCGACTCGCGTTGCTCGTCTTCGGAGACCGCCTCTTCATACCGCCGCCTCACCTACCGCCGTATTGACTACTTCGGCGCGATCACCATCGTCATGTTGCGACCTTCCAGCTTGGCATCGGACTCGATCTTGCCTACGTCCGCCAGGATCGCTGCCACGCGATCCAGCACCGCCTTGCCCAGCTCCAGATGGGCCATTTGCCGGCCGCGAAACATCATGGTGACTTTTACCTTGTTTCCCTCTCCCAGAAACTCTCGCGCGTGCCGGGTCTTGAAATCGAAATCATGGTCGTCAATGCCGGGCCGATACTTCACTTCCTTGAGCTGAATGATGTGCTGCTTCTTCTTGGCCGCACGGGCAGCCTTGGCCTCTTCGAATTTGAACTTCCCGTAATCCATGATCTTGACGACGGGGGGCCGGGCGGTCGGCGCTACCTCCACGAGATCCAACCCGCGCTCCAGTGCGGCCGCCAAGGCCTCCTCGATCGGCAGGACCCCGAGCTGCTCACCGGCGGCGGTGATGACTCGCACGGGGCTGATCCGGATCATGCGGTTGACGCGAGTTCGCTTTTCGCGATCGTTCGTGGACAGTTCGTGCCTCCAACGTCAGAAAGAAAAAGGGCACCCGGCGGTGACCGGATGCCCACGACACGAAGCCACGGTGGCCTCAGCCAACCGGTTCGCTTCGACGCCAGGACCCGGTTGCGCTGCGGCATCGGGCCGGCAGGCTCAGGGTGGGGGAACTCGAATCCCCACTTTCAGTGAGGTGCGGAAGCTAGTCAGCACCGACTCAATCGTCAACCGGAGATCATGTTGCCCGGTTCCGGCACGGGCGAGGTATCGTGGAGCACCACCGTCTTTCCGTCCTTCACCGGCGTACCCATGATCACTTTGGGGTCGTGCTCGAAGATCAAGCGCCACCCGGCGGCTACGGCCTCATTCAGAATGGCGCGCTTGCTCTCCAGCGTCCTGAGCGGCTCCACGTCATACCCCATGATCCACGGCAGTGGAAGGTGCGCCGTGGTCGGAAAGAGATCACCGACGAACAGAGCAGCCTCGCCGCGGTCCTGCAGCAGCACAGCCTGATGAAATGGTACGTGCCCGGGAGTGAGGCGTACCGAGATTCCGGGGAGCACCTCCACTTCTCCATCGAGGAGCCGCCACCGACCGGCGGAGGCGATGGGCTCGAAGTTGTGCGGCAGATAGCTGGCGCGGGTGCGTTCGTTGGTATGGCGGGCAAACTCCAGCTCTCCCCGTTGAACGACGTAGGTGGCATGGGGGAAGGTGGGGCGAACGTGACGCCTTGGGTCATTCTCGAGATCCGGATCCATCGTGGTGTTGCCCCCCGCGTGGTCGAAGTGCAAATGGGTATTGATCACCCACTTTACGTCCCGGGGCAGGAATCCGGCCGATGCCATGGCGTCCTCCAACTGAGTTGCCCCTTCGAGACCCTGATTCTCGACGCCGTAGATATCGAGAAACCTGGCGTCCTCCTTGTTGCCGAGGGCGGTGTCGATCAGCACCAGCCCATCGTCGTGCTCCACCAGAACGCAGCGCATGGCCAGCGGAATGCGGTTCCGCTTGTCCGGCTCGATCCGCGCTTTCCACAGGGTGCGTGGCACCACGCCGAACATGGCGCCGCCATCCAGGCGCTGGAGTCCGCCCTCCAGTGTATGACAGCGAAGGCCGCCGACCTGAAACGAGTAATGCAACGTCACATCAGCTCCTCGGGGCATGAATCCGCGCGCGGCTCGGTGGGCATCGCGCGCCGCCGCCGCCGCCGGCCGGGATGCGAGCGCCGCGTCTCTATAACGGTGAGATCCTGGAGAGTGCGCGCACCCTCTTCGCGAGCGAGGGCGAGGAGGCGGCAGAGCAGCTCCGCTGTGACGAGCGCATCGCCCCCGGCCCGGTGTCTGGCACCGTTCACGAATCCAAAGAACCGGCACAGGTTATCCAGCCCGCAGGAGCGCACGCCTTTGACCAGGCGGCGGGCGAGCCGAACCGTACAGAAGCGCGATCCGTCCAGCGCGAGGTCGCGCGAGCGCCGCAGCTCTGCGCTCACAAAGTTCCAATCGAATCGCGCGTTGTGGGCCACGAACACCCTGCCTGCCAGGGCCGCCAGCAACCGCTCGGCCAAATCGGAAAACCGGGGCGCGTCCCGCACCATGTCGTTTGTGATATTGGTGATGGCGCAGATTGCGCGGGGAATCGGCCGCTCGGGGTTGACCAACGACTCGAAGATGATCTCGCGCCGCTCGCCGTGGACCACCGCCACCGCGATCTCCGTAATCCGGTCTCCCGCACCGGCGCGGCCCCCGGTGGTCTCGACGTCCACCACAGCGAATGCGCAGTCGTCCAGCAGGGGCGACCCCTGGGCTTCGGGTACGAGCGCCCACCACCCGTCTGCCTGCTGCCGTACCCGCGGGTCCGCGGCCAGTAGCGCGATCGCCACCCGGTCACATATAGCCGGGGGCGCTCCCATCAGCCCCAGCACCTGATGACATAGGGTCGAGGGAGACCGGGGACCCAGTCGAAGCTGAGCCAACACCCGCTCCAGCAGCGTGCTGTCGGGATGGGCTGACAGGCCGATCACGATACGGCCCGACGGAGCGGCAGAGACATGCACCGGGGACCACCGCCGCCCCGGGCCAATTCGCTGCCCTCGATCGTTATCACGGTCCGGTGCTTGGCATCGGCCCAGTCATCGAACGCGAGGAAGTTGACCGCCGGCACTACCCGGAAGCCGGCGTTGGCCATCTCACACAGCGTCTCATCGTTGCGGAGGTAGCTCACCACGGTGCCGGGCCGAACCGCCAGGAAGTTGCACGCCGAGCTCCACTGCTCCCGCTCCTGGTTTATCCGCCGCTCTCCGCCGGCAAGGATCGGTTCGAGTGGCAGATTCACCGCGCGGAGTGCCTCAAAGAAGTCCGGCATCTCACGCACACCGTCAGTCCCCTTGCGCCGGTGGAGCACCGGGAGCCGCTCGGGCCCCACGAAGAACGGGGGATAGACCACGCACAACTCATGGTCGATCTGGGAAAAGATCATGTCCAGATGAATCGCTGTAGGGGTCTTTGGCATCACCACGATGAGCACATCAGTGATCCGGCCCTGCCCGAACACCGTCTCGCACAGCTGGTCCAGGGCCGCGGGCGAAGTGCGCTCGCTGAAGCCAACAACCAGCAGGTCGGGGCGAAGGTAGTGCACATCCCCGCCCTCGAGCGTGTAGTTGCTGCGCCGCTCCTCCGAGCCATCGTACAAAAGGCCTGCGTTGCCCAGCTCGGGGTGGAAGCGGAAGAGCGCGTTGATCAGCAGCTCCTCGGTCCAGCGCACCCCATGTCGCATGGCGCCCACGACCACGTGCTCGCCGATCACCATTCCGATATCCCGCGGAAAGAACAGGTTGGGCAGCGGCGGGAAAGCGAATCCCACTTCGTTCAGGGCGCGTGCGATCGGGCCACTCTCCTCCTCGGTGCCCTCGATCAGCATGTTGACGATCTCTTCGGCCGGCAGGGCGCTCAGTCGCTGGGCCAGCTCGTCGGAGGGAACCACGTCCATCGTCTTGGAGACGAGATACTCGCGCGCCTCCGGCTCCTGGAGAATCTCCCCCAGCAGCTCGCGCACCTGCAGCACCCGCGCGAACCGGCGTAGCACCGAGACGAACTGCCGGTGTTCCCGCCGCGCAGTTTCCAGATCGATGATGTCGTCGTAGAGATAGTCGGCCCGGTTGCCCGGCGTAACTGCCTCCAGCTCCCGACCAGGCGTGTGCACCAGCACCGACTGGAGTGCTTCGATCTCGGACGTGATGTGAACGGACATACCAGAAACTAGTTGAAGGGCGGGAAGGACGGGAAGGACGGGAAGGTGCGACATGGCACACCTCGACATGAGCTCCTCACCCGAGAGAGTGAACGTGATCGAGGGATGAGAAATTCCTTCGCGCCCTTCCCGTCCTTGCCGCCCTTCTCCTACCGGTTCACCAGCGCGTAGCTCAGGGTCTCCAGCTCCAGCGCCAGGTTTACCGTCTTCACGACTACGTCGTCGGGAACTGCGAGTTGTACCGGAGCGAAGTTGAGGATGGCCTTGACCCGAAGCGCGACCAGACGGTCGGTGACCGCCTGAGCCACTTCGGCCGGCGTGACCAGCACCGCCATGTCGAGCGGCTGCCGGGCGACCTCCTTCTCCAGCATCGAGATGTCCTGGACCGTAAGGCCGTTCCACTGCCTCCCGATCTTGGAAGGGTCGCTGTCGAAAATGGCAACGATGTCGAACCCGCGCTGCTTGAAGCCGCGGTACTGCACCAGCGCACTGCCGATCTTCCCCGCACCGATCATCCCCACCCGATAACGCTGCTTCAGGCCCAGGATCTCCCGCATCCGGTCCGCCAGTTCCGGCACCGGATACCCCAGTCCCCGCTTGCCGAATGAGCCGAAGAAGGAGAGGTCCTTCCGAACCTGCGCCGAGGTCGTGCCGCCACGGGAGGAAAGCGCTCCGGAGCTTACCGTCTCGATTCCCTGCTCCTCGAACTCCTCCAGGAATCGGAGATAGAGCGAGAGACGGCGGACGGTGGACTCGGCGACTTTGCGCATGCACCCAGTTTTATGTGAAATGTTTCACAAAGCTATCTCAAGCTCCATCCTCCGTCAACGAGTGTACGATGCAGCCGCACGAACTCCGCCGGATCAAGCACCTCGGGACGCACGGTTTGCGCGATACCGGCAGCTTCCAGCGCGTTCGCCGCCGCCTCGGCATTCCATCCGGTGAGCTCGCGCAACCCGCGAAGCAGTTGTTTGCGCCGAAAACCAAAAAGGCCCACCACCAGTGTTCGAAAGCTTTCCCGTTCCCGATCGGCTACGAGCGGATGATCCAGCGGCGTCAGGCGAAGCAGGGAGGAATCCACCTTGGGTCTCGGATTGAACGCTCCGGCCGGAACGGTAAACAATCGCTCTGCCCGGGCCACAGCTTGAACTCCAATGCTCAGCGCGCCGTAGTCGCGGGTTCCGGGTGCCGCCGTGACCCGGTCGGCAACCTCCTTCTGCACCAGGAAGACCGCGCGCCGTGGCCGCGGCGGCAGCAGCGCCTTGTCGATGAGAGGTGAGGTGATGTTGTAGGGAATGTTGCCGGTGATCAGGAGGCCCTTGCCATTCGGCGGGATCAGAGCGTGCCAATCCACCTCCAGTGCGTCGGCGTGGATCAGCTCTACCGCGGGAAACCGCAACCTCAGGGCGGGAAGCAGATCACCGTCCTTCTCGATGGCGATCACCTTCCCTGCTCTGAGGGTGAGCGGCGCCGTAAGCCCACCCGTGCCGGGACCTATCTCGAGCACTGTATCGCCGGGTCCGGCCTCCAGAGCATCGGCGATCCGCGCCAGCAGCCGGGGGTCGGTCAGAAAGTGCTGTCCCAGGCGGCGCTTGGCGTGCGGCACCGCTAAATCCGGAGCACCAGAAGCGTGCGGTCGTCCGTGGGATGCGAACCGAAGGAGTCTGCTTGCTCGAGTACCCGGCGGACGACCTCTTCCGGGGTTTTCTCCCGGTGCGCTTCGATTTCGGCAACCAACCGATGCTCGCCGAAGGGTTCGCCCGCATCGTTCCGGGCATCGACCAGCCCGTCGGTCCATAGAACGAGCAGATCGTCGCCGACCGACCAGGGAACCTGGCGCCGTTTGATGCTACCCGCGGTGGCCAGACCCAGGGGTGGTGCGGTAGCCTCCAGCCGCTCCGCCCTGCCCCGTCGCGGCACCCGAAACGCGTGCGGGTGCCCCGCATTGGCGTACTCCAGCAATCCCGATATGGGATCGAGCACACCGTAAAACACGCTGAAGTGCATCTCGGTCCGCGCCAGCTCGCTGGAAAGGCTCTCCAACAGTGCGCTGAGGGTTTCGTCGGGCCGGTCCGAGGCAGCCGCGTGAATTCCTGCCGCGGCCATGACCAGCGCCATAACCAGTGCGGCCGAGAAGCCGTGCGACGCGACGTCGCCCAGCATCACACCCACCTTGCCCGGTCCCAGCCGGCTGAACGTGTAGAAATCTCCGCCGACGGAATCCGCCGGCAGGCAGCGTGCAGCTACATCTGCAGCGCCCTGGAGCACCGCCGGAGAAGGGAGGAGCTTGAGCTGAAGGTCGTGAGCCAGCTCCAGCTCGCGCTGCAGGCGCTGCTGCTGAGCATCACGTTCCACCAGCCGGGCATTCTCTACTGCGGCGCCGATCTGGTTGGCTACCGCGCTCACCAGCTTGCGGTCGTCAAGGGTGAACCGGTCGCCGCCTACGCGATCGGTCAGATTCATCACACCCACGCACCGCAGTTCCGTGCCCGGGGTGGCGTAAGTGATGGGCACGCTGAGAAACGAGTGGCCCCGGTATCCTCGTCCACCACCACACTCCGGCGGCAGTGACTCCGGGTTGGACGGGTCGAAGGTGACGGTCCGCCCGTCGCGAAAAACCCGCGCTGCTATGGAGCAGTCGTCTTCCACCGCGACCGGCACCAGTCCATCGGGTGCAAAGCCACGGGCGGCAACGGTCCGGAGGGTACCACTGGGCTCGTCGAACACCATGATCGAGGCCCGGCGCGCCCCCACCACCGCACTCACCTCCCGGACGATGATCTGGGCTGCCTCTTCCAGTCGCAACGTGCGGCCGAGAATCTCGCTGATCGCATAGAGGAGCTCAATTTCCTCGTATCGCCCTGCCAGCTCTTCGGCCACGTAGGCCCGCTGGCGCTCCGAATCCAGCAGCGCCGTAACCAGTGACAGGACCCGGGGGGCAGCCTGGCGCAGATGCTCTTCCCGTTGGGGGTCCGGGCCCTGGGCCCCCACCTCGAGCCACAGGCCGTGGGAGCCGTTCACCGGTTCCAGCCAGGCGGTACCTCCCGGGGTGGCTACGAGACCCGCCTTTTCGGGAGGGATGAGCGACCATCCGGGATCGGCGCCGGCGGCAAGGCGAAGACTCTGACCGTTCCAGTGCCAGAGGCGCACCCGCCCATGCGCGAGTGTACCCAGACTTTCCAGCAAATGGTCGAGCCGTCCTAGCGACGGCGCAGTGTCATGCAGATGGAGTTCCCTCGCTCGTTGAACTGCACCGCATCCACCAGTTTGCGGATGAGGTAGAGACCCCGGCCGTTGGCCTCATCCAGCTGCTCCGGTCGGAGCGGCTCGGGTATGGCGCCAGGATCGAAGCCGGGCCCTTCATCAGTGACCGAGACGCGTATCGATTCGGGTACCAGCTCCGCGCATACCTCGACCCACTTGGCGCGGTCCTCGCCGTTGCCCCTCACGACCGCATTGCTGATGGCTTCAGAGAGCACTACGCGCAGCCGGAACTGTATGGTCTTGGTTGTGGTGTGACCGGCCAGGCAGTGGCGGGTGACGAGCTCTACCGCTTCCTCGATACAGTTCACATCACTGGGCAATCGAACGGTGACCAGTGTCGCCGAGCCCGGAGCCGCTGATACCGGCGTGCGGCGGACGCAGAGACGCAGCGGCGAGGTCATTGAACGATTAGAAGTTGCTGAGGGCTTGCTCGGGCGTCTCGGCGATCGCGAAGAGGGTGTCGAGCTTGGTCAATTCGAACAGGGAGCGGAGATCGTCGTTCAATCCGGAAAGGCGGAGCTCGCCGCCGGCTTCGCGGATCCGCTTCGAGATGGAAACAAGGGCCCCAAGTCCCGAGGAGTCGATGTATCCGGTGCGGGAGAAATCCACCAGCAGCCGGCGCTCACCCCGTTCCAGGGCGGTCTGAACCAGATCCTTCAGCTCGTGGCGGTTGCCGACGATGAGCTGACCATCCACCTCCACCACCGTCACCCCTCTGGGGTCCTTGTTCTGGCTGAAGCCCATCGTGTCTCTCCCTCAACTGATTTTGCCGTCGGACTGCAGAGCGACCAGAGCCGCCACCTCGACAATATCATCGGGGCTTGCCCCCCGCGACAGGTCGGCCATGGGCCGCGCCAGTCCCTGGAGTATGGGCCCTATGGCAGTGGCGCCACCCAGCCGCTGGGCAAGCTTATAACCGATGTTGCCGGCATCCAGATCCGGGAACACCAGCACGTTTGCCCTTCCTCCCACTGGAGAGCCCGGCGCCTTACGCTCGCCCACCTGGACGTTGAGCGCGGCGTCCGCCTGCAGCTCCCCGTCGGAGGTGATGTTGGGAGCAAGGTGCTGGAAGTGCGCCGCTGCCTCCTGCACCCGGGCCACGTGGGGGCCTCCGGCGCTTCCCTTGGTGCTGTAGGAGAGGAAGGCGACACGGGGGGAGTCGCCCACCAGCTTGGAGCGGTCGCGTGCCGCGGCCAGACCGATCTCAGCGAGCTGGCCCGGGGTCGGCTCCGGCACCACGGCGCAGTCGGTGAAGGTGAGCACGGTGTCGTCCGGCAGCACCATATAGAACGAGGAGCTCACCAGGCTCACCCCCGGTGCCGTACCGATGGCCCAGAGCGCGGCGCGCACCACGTCCCCGGTGGGACACGCCGCGCCCGCCACGCAGCCGTCGGCCTCGCCCAGTGCCACCAGCGTTGCGCCGAAGTGGAGCGGATCGGCGGCAATGTCGAGTGCGTGCACTCCGTCTCTCACCCGGTCGGGGCGTCGTTGGCGAAGGAACTCTGCTATCCGGCCAAGCCGCCGATCCTGGGTAGGATCGAGTCCGGGCCCGCCGAGAACGATCGGCTCGACCACGCGCTCGGAGCGGAGTCGTTCCGCCGCCTCCTGGACCCGCGGATCGTTTCCTTCGCAAAGGACGATCCGGGCGCCGCGACGCGCAGCCCGCTCCAGTAGCCCGCTGCGGAAGCTCATGACCGGTACCGCTGGGCCAGCGCGGCGGCCACCATCGGATGGACCATGGGCCGAACATCGCCGCCGAACCGCGCCACCTCGCGCACCAGGCTGGAGCTGAGATAGGTCAGATCCACCGCGGGAACGAGGAAGACGGTTTCCAGCGAGGGATGGAGCTGACGATTCATCAGCGCCATCTGGAACTCATATTCGAAGTCGCTGACGGCGCGGAGGCCGCGCACGATGATCGTGGCGCCCACGGTCTTGGCGAACTCCGCCAGCAATCCGTCGAACCGCTGAAAGGAAATTCGGGGGTCGTCGCCGGCGGCGGTGCGGAGCATCTCGAGCCGCTCCTCCACCGAGAAGAGGGGCTGCTTGCCGACGTTGACCGCGACGGCCACGATGAGCTGGTCGGCCAGAGCCAGGCTGCGGCGGACCAGGTCTTCGTGGCCCTTCGTCGGAGGATCGAATGAGCCGGGATAGACCGCGATACGGGTCATGGCGCGTGGCAGAAGGTGATGGCGGTATCGCCATAGCGGCGGGTGTGGTTGCCGCCCAGGTCCTGGTCGGAGCGATGCTCGACGGAAAGAATGCGCCCGAAGGGGTGTTGGCGGAAGAGCGCCACCAAACGCGAGGCCTGGTCGGTGGTGTAAGGCGGATCGGCCAGCACCAGGTCGAACTCTCCTCCGCTCAGTTGTTCGGCAAAGCGCAGCGCGTCGCCCCGGTGCACGGTAACGGCGTCCTCGACGCCGAGCGCTACGATGTTCTCTCGCAGTGCCCGGAGCGACGCGGGGTTCAGCTCCACGAAGGTGGCCGTCGCCGCGCCGCGCGACAGCGCCTCCAGTCCCAGAGCCCCGCTGCCGGCGAACAGGTCGAGCACCCGGGCGCCGGTCAGCTCAGCACCCAGAATGCTCATCCAAGCTTCGCGCACCCGGTCGGCGGTAGGGCGCACTCGTCCGTCCTTCGGCATAACCAGCTGGCGCCCGCCGAACTGTCCGCTGACTATTCGCACGAAGAATTGTCACCCTGACCCCTCGCGAAGCGAGGGGGAGGGGGCCGAAGCCATACCTGGCACGAATAGTTTCGGCCCCCTCGGTCCCCTTCGCTTTGCTCAGGGTCCCTCAGGGTGACACCGGGCTGTGGGGTGACAGTGCACAGAGCCGCGCCTGCAGCGTGCTGATCCCGTTCCACTCGTTGGACTCGATTCGGAACGCCGCGTCCACCGGCTCTTCTCCTAACCAGGGAACCCGGTCGGCCCACTGGAAACCGATGACCGAAAGCCTGCTGTTGCCGTCGTCCAGCAGGCCTTTGATGTGGCCGCTGCCGACTATGCTCCTGTTGGTGAAGCGCACACCGCGAACGCCGAACACGGGGCTGGAGTTTCCCTGGCCGCAAGGCTCCAGATAGCGGCAGAGGCGTTCGAGATCGGGAGTGACCTCCCGCAGTTCGAGCTCCAGGTCCACCCGCTGCTCCGGACCCAGGTCTTCAGGCGCAAGGGTCTGCCGCGCAACGTCGCCGAAGCGCTCCCGGAACTCTTCCAGCCGGCTGCGATGGAGGGTAAGGCCGGCAGCCATACGATGCCCGCCGAAGCGCTCCAGCAGGTCTCCACATGAGAGCAGTGCGGCGTGAAGATCGAAGCGCGAGGTGCTTCGGCCGGAACCCTTCCCGATCTCTCCGTCGAACGCGATGAGGAAGGTAGGACGGCCGTACCGCTCCACTACCCGGGACGCGACGATTCCCACCACCCCGGGGTGCCAGCCGTCTCCTGCCAGAACAAAGCCGGCATCCCGCTCGGGATCGCCGGTGCTCTCGACCTGCTCCAGCGCCTCGTCGAGTATGCGCTGGTCCAGCGCCTGCCGCTCGACGTTCAGTCCCTCGAGCCGCTGGGCGAGCGCGGCGGACTCCGCAGGGTCATCGCTCAGGAGCAGACGGAGCCCATCGGTGGCATCGGCCACTCTGCCCGCCGCGTTGAGGCGGGGTCCAAGAACAAACCCCAGGTGCCGCGCCACTACTTCCTTGCCGGTCAGGCCGGTAGCCTCGATCAGCGCCCGCACTCCGACCCAGCGGCTGTCGGCAAGCAACTTGAGACCATGCCTGACGAGTATCCGGTTTTCTCCCTGGAGGGGCACCACGTCTGCAACAGTGGCCAGCGCCACGTAGTCCAGCAGGTGGAACGCCAGATTTGCCGGCAACCCCAATGCGGGCACCAGTGCCTGGACCAGTTTGAAGGCGATTCCGGTTCCGCAGAGGGCTTGAGCGCCGGAAGTATCGTCGGCGCGCTGGGGGTCTACCACCGCCAGCGCCGGGGGCAGCTCAGCGCCGGGAAGATGGTGATCGGTAACGACCACACCGATCCCGGCCCGGCCCGCGGCCCGCACGGTGTCGATTGCCGTAATACCGCAATCGCAGGTGATGATGAGCGACGCGCCTGCCGCTTGCGCTGCCGCCAGCCCTGCAGGTCCGAAATCGTAGCCATCGCGCAGGCGGTGCGGCAGGAAGGGAACCACGTCGGCGCCGGCGACGCGCAGGGCGCGGGTAAGGAGAGCCGAAGAGCACTGGCCGTCGACGTCGTAATCTCCGTGCACCATGATGCGGCGGCCGGCCTGCACCGAGTGGGCAATGACATCCACCGCCCCGGCCATGCCGGCCAGCGCGTGCGGATCGGACAGGTCGGACAGGGCCGGCCTCAGATACCTCCGGGCCGCCTCTTCGCTGCCATGCCCCCGCTGGACCAGCAGCGCCGCCAACGCCAACGGGAGGCGGAGCGCGGTGGCCAGCGCCTCGACCTCGACCGGGTCAGGCTCCGGAGCCACTGCCCAGCGCAGCATGGGGGCGGGAAAGACGCTCACCACGCCAGTGTACCACCCATTAGGTCCATCACACTGATCCGGCTGGCTCAGCCGGGTACAGAATCGCTCCGCAGGCCTCACAGGCGTCGATGACGTTTCCCGCTTTGATCTGACTTCTGCGATTGAGCGGAACGGCGGTATGGCAAGCTCCACACGCACCACCCACCAGCGGAACCACTACATCGCTCGAGCGGGTGCGGCGGAGACGGTCATAGCGGCTACTTAGCGCCTTACCCAAGTGTCCCGCGCTTTCTTCCCGAATACGCAGGGCCTCGTCCCGCTCAGCCTCCAGTACTGCCCGCCGGCGGGCCACCTCGGAGCGCTCCGAAGCCTGCGCCGCTTCGAGCACCGCGAGATTGCGCTCCTCGTCTCTGACCTTCACCTCGAGCTGCAGCACCATCTCCGCGCTGCGCACCCAGTCGTTCTCTTCCTTGGCCATGACCGAATGGGTGAGGTCGAGCTCGGTCATGAGAGTAGACGCATCCTTTGGGTTACGCACCTGTTCCAGCCGTTGGCGCCGCCGGTCCTGCAGGATCCGGTAGGTCTCGATCTTGGTCTCCAGCTCATCGCGCCGCCGCTGGCCATCAACGGCCGCGCGCCGCGCGCCCTCGAGCGAGTCACGAGCGCGCTGGAGCGCTGCATCGAGACCCACGGTCTCACGACTCAGGTTAGTCAGCCGCTGTTCCGCGGCCGCCACCGCGGCATCTTTGGATTGCAGATCGATCAGCTTTGCCAGTTCTGGATGCATTCAGGTCCTCAGGAACGATTGGCGCTGCGGCCCGCCTTTGAGGCGGCCTTCTGATATCCGTACCAGTCGTCAGCGGCGGGAAACTGAGCCCTCAAAGCAGCTCGCTTCCGGCGTTTTTCACCCGGCTCGGTGAGCGCATCCATTTCGCGGTATTGGGTGCGGGCTCGAAGAATTTGTGCGGCCTGGTCGTACAGCGTGGCGACCTCCTGGTTGTTGAGGCTCTCGGCGGCTTCCTTGAGATACGACCAGGCAGCAACTGCATCTTCCGACAGTCCCCCGGGCAGCTGGCCAGTTGAAGTATCGTCCTTAACTATTGCCTCGAATATTTCCCGCAACCGGGGCTTCTCGAGCAGCGCTGCGGCAACATCTTCCCTGGCTCTCACGATCAGCTCCGGAGCCGCGAACATAGCGGTCAAGAGCTGCGTCTCCGGATTGCGCCGCCCCCGTGCCCGGGGAACAGCGTTGGTGGCCCGAGCGCGCCCCTCCCCGCCTTCTGACCCGCTGCCCCGCTGCACCGCCCCCCTGCCTTCCGCCAGCTCTCGCTCCAGCACCTCTTTGCGGACATCGGCGCGCTGGGCAACTCGCGAAAGATACAACTCACGGGTGATCGGATCCGCTGCCGCACGGATGGTGGGCAGCAAGCGGTCTAGTGCGTCGCGGCGGTGCTCCACTCCCTCGAATAACCCCTTCCGCTCCAGCAGCTGGATCTTCCTCTCGAGCAGGTCGAGCGCGTCGCCCAACACTGCTTCGAGCGCCGCCCCCCCACCCTTTCGGACGAGAGTGTCGGGATCCTCTCCCGGAGGCAGGGTGGCAACCCGAACCTGTAAGGCGTGACGCAGCAGCTCATCGCCGGCGCGGAAGGTGGCGCGAAGGCCGGGCAGATCGCTGTCATAGAGGATGGTTGCGGCCGGCGTAAAGCGTTTGAGCAGGGACCCCTGATCAGGGGTCAGGGCGGTGCCCAGGGGCGCCACGACATTCTCGATTCCGGCCAGAGAGAGTCTGATGACGTCGAAGTACCCCTCCACCAGAAGCACCGACTCCGCTTTGCGGATGGGACCCCGGGCCTGGTGCAGGTTGTAGAGCTGCTTCCCCTTGTGGAAGATCTCAGTCTCGGGGGAGTTCAGATACTTCGGCTCGCCGGGAGCGAGCAGCCGTCCGCCCAAACCGACGACCCGGCCGCGAAGATCATGAATCGGAAACAGCAACCGGCGGCGGAACCGGGGGATTACCGAACCATCATCGCGCTGGGCCGCAAGACCGGCTTCAATCAGAACACGCTCCTCGATGCCCAGCTCGGCCATAGCCTTGAGAAACGAGTTGCCCACCGGCGCGAAGCCAAGCCCCAACACGGCGGCGGTCTCGAGCGGAATGTCCCGGCTCTGAAGGTATTCCCGCGCAATGCCGGCGTCGGGAAGCTCGAGTAGCTGTCGCGCGAACCAGTCGTGACCCACGGCCATGGCGCTGTAAAGCGGCTCGTGTGGGTCCGGGCCCGCGCGCTCGGCGCGCTCAGGAATGACGATGCCGGTGCGGCGGGCGGCCTCCCGAACCGCGGAGGGATAGTCCATGCCGAGCCGTTTCATGAACCAGGAGAAGACGTCACCCGATTCACGGCAGACGAAGCAGTGATAGCGGCCCTTCTTGGGGATGACGGTAAAGTTCCGGTTGGTCCCCCCGTGAAACGGACACGGACCCCGATAGTCGGAGCCGGTTCGCTTGAGCGATACCGACTCCCCGATCAGCCCGACTATGTCGGTGCTGTCGCGCACCTGCTCGATGGTCTCATCAGGGATCATGCTCACGCGGAGAACTCTACGATGGTCACCCCGGTCCCACCTTGATTGCGGGGGGCAAAGGCGTGCTTCGCGACACGCCGGTCTTTGGAGACGACCCGCTGAACCCGCTCCCGTACAACCCCGGTGCCCATGCCGTGAATGATGCGCAGGAATGGCTGTTCCGCCAGCACGGCGGCGTCTACCGCGGCGACAGTGGCTATCTCGGCTTCGTCTCCAGTCATTCCCCGGAGGTCGATCTCGAGCGTGGAATCCCCAGCGGGAATTCGCTCCGTTGGAGGGGCGGACGGACGGACGGGCGGACGGGCGGACGGCGTGGCTGCAGCAAGAGACGTTGCCTCCACTACCATGCGTACGGCTCCAGTACCAACCACTACCTTCCCATCTGAACGAATTTCTAGCACCTGGCCAGATGGGCCTTCGTTCACGATCACACGATCACCCGGCTGAAATCCGTCCGTCCGTCCGCCCGTCCCCCCGTCCGCCTGCCCCGCTGCCCGTCCACCCGTCCGTCCGTCCGCCAGAGCTTCCCCCGCCAGCGCACTCACTCCCTCCTCCACCAGCCTCCGCGCCTCCCGCGCTGCTGCTTCATCAACCGCACCGCGAGCAACTCCCAGCGCTTCCTCGACCCGCTGACGCGCGTCGAGCAGGTAGGCGCGCGCCTCCTGCCGGCCCTGGCGTTCAGCGTCCTTCTCCTTCCGTTTGAGCTCGGCTTCACGAGCGGCCTGAACCTGGTTCTGGAGAGAAAGCCGCGAGGACAGCGATTCGAGTTCCAGAGCCTGTTCTCCTAATGTGGCCTCAAGTGCCCGCTGCACGCGATCCCGGACCTCCACCGCAGCTAGCAGGGCATCCAGACTGCGCTCGGCATCCGGTACCCGGGCCTCGGCGTCCGCCAGGATATCCGCGGCCACACCCAGGCGTCGCGCGATGGCCAGCCCGTAAGATCTTCCAGGAACTCCCTTGAGGAAACGATAGGTGGGAGTGAGGGTTACGGCATCGAATTGAAGCGATGCATTAACGATTCCCTGGGTGTGTCCCGCCAGATCCTTGAGTGAGCCGAGGTGGGTAGTTGCCAGCGTGACCGAGCTTCGGCGGGTGAGGGATACGAGTGTCGCGGCCGCCAGGGCGGCCCCTTCGGCCGGGTCGGTGCCACTACCGATCTCGTCCAGCAGAACCAGGGTGGCGTCATCCGCCTCCTCCAGTACCCGGCGCAGCATTCGCGCGTGGGCACTGAAGGTGGAGAGACTGGCGGCGATCGACTGACGGTCTCCGATGTCGGCGTAAAAACGATGGAAGATCGGAAGGTGGCTGCCGGCGCCCACCGGCGGCACAATGCCGCTGGCTGCCAGAGCGGTGGCGAGCCCCACCGCCTTGAGCAGAACAGTCTTCCCGCCGGTATTGGGGCCGCTGATGAGCAGGGTACGCTCGTGCTCGGTAAGATCGAGATCGAAGGGAACCACAGTCTCGGTGCCGGCGAGCAGCAGCGGATGCCGGCCGTTCACGATTCGAAGCGCACTGGGAGCGGCGGCCACTTCAGGCACCTCCCCCTCACTGGCGACGGCGTAGCGCGCCCGGGCAACCAGATCATCCACCGCAACGCACATCTCGAGCGAACCGCGCAACAACGACAGCTCGGGCCGCAGCAGGTCGGTAAGGGCACGGAGGACCCGCAGCGTCTCACGCTCCTCTTCGATCTGCGCCTCCCGCAGCGCATTGCCCAGCTCGATCGTGTCCGAAGGCTCTATGAAAAGAGTTCCCGCGCTGCCGGACTCGTCGTGGATGATCCCGGGTGGGCGGCTGCGAGAGTCCCTCCGCACCGGGATTACATAGCGGCCTCCCCGCATGGTCACCGAAGCTTCTGACTGAGCGGAGCTCGCGTCGAGCGCCCGGAGCAGCGCCTCCAGGCGGCGAAGCAATCTCTGCCTGGACGCCTGCACCTCGCGCCGGGCGGCAGCTAGATGCGGACTAGCGGTGTCGAGCAGGTTGCCTTCGGCGTCAACCGAAAGTTCCAGTCTTCGTTCTAAGGCTTTGTCCGGCAGCGCTCTGATCAAAGTGCTGGTGCGGGGAGCAACATCGGCAACGCGACTGAGGTCTACATGGACCAGACGGGAGGCCGCCATCACGCGCTGCAAGGCGGCGAGCTCCATACCCTCGAGCACGCTACCCTCGATTCTCAGCCGGCTGACCGCTCGTGTTACATCGGGAATCGGCTCGGCCAAAAGCCCGTCGCCGCGGCGGAAGAGCGCCGCCACCTCGCCCACGCGGGTGAGCTCCTCCCTAATCCAGGCGATGTCATCGGTGGGCCAACGGTCCAGCACGCGGGCGGCCCCAAGCGGACCGACAGCACCGGCGGCCACCCGCTCGAGTACCGCGCCAAACTCGATAGTCTCCAGTGCCTCGGCGGTCTGTTCATCCGGCAAAGGCAACGGGGTGCCGCCCTGTGTATGGGCCGGCACCCCGGCAGGAGAGAGCGGTTTCACCTGCGACATCAGCCGGCCTGGAGCTCCTCGCGCACGATCTGGTTGATCACCTTGCCGTCCGCCTTGCCTTTGTACTTCGGAAGTACCTGCCCCATCACTTTGCCGATATCCCTGGCTCCTCCGGCAATAGCCTGCCGGACGGCGGCACGTATTTCCTCGGGATCCGCCGCCGGTGGCAAGAACTCCTCCAGCACCTTGATCTGAGATGCTTCGATCGCCGCCAGATCGGGCCGAGCGGAGTACTGCTCGATCGCTTCCCGCCTCATCTTGATTCCCTTACGCACCACGTCAACGACCTCATCGTCGGTGGCGGGACGCCGAAGGTCGATCTCCCGGTTCTTCAAATTGGCGAGGATGGTACCGAGGACGAGAGTGCGTTCCTTGTCCTGCGCTTTACGCGCCGTGTTGAGTGCGGCTCGGAGTGTTGCGGTCAGGCTGGACTCTGGGGACTCGGGGGACACACCGGAATTTATTTGGGGCAGGGATGGTGGGCAAGCAGGAGACGAAGAGGTCTTTGAGCAGGCGCGAATGAAAATGGTTAGGCGTTCAACGAAGTCGGCAACACTGTGTCTCCCAAGCGCTGGCTGTCATCCTGAGCCCTTCGCCGCTCACCCCGGAGGCCACGTCATTTTCCGGCCGCCGAGTACATGCAGGTGCAGATGGTCCACACTCTGGCCTGCGTTGCGCCCGGTATTGGTCACGATTCGATACCCTTCGCCGTCTAGCCCCTGCTCGCTGGCTGCAGCGGCGGCAAAGGCCAGCAGGCTCCCAAGCAGGCGTTCTCCGTCGGCTCCTGTGGCATCCCGAACTGCCGCCACGTGTCGGGCCGGAATCACCAGGAGGTGAACCGGAGCCTTGGCATCGATGTCCCTGAAGGCCAGCGCGTCTTCCGAGCGCTTTACGATCCTGGCGGGGATCTCACCCGCTACGATCTTGCAAAAGAGACAGTCAGCCATGGTTCCCCCGCATTCTCGCCGCAGCCGCCACCGCCGCCGCGGCCAGAGCGGCGGTCTCGAACCGCAAGGTCTGGGCACCTAGCCGCACAGAGCGGTATCCCGCCGACAGGATCGTGGCGAGCTCTTCCGGGGTGAATCCTCCCTCGGGCCCGACCAATACCGTCAGCGGCGTGAGGTCCAGCGCTGCGGCGGGCACCTCGCCGGAGGGGTCGGCAAGCCAGCCGACTCCTGAGAGCGGCTTCGCGGTAAACTCGGGCAGTGGAACCGGCGGACTCAGCTCGGGAGCCCACGCGGCGCCGCACTGCTTGGTGGCCTCGAGCATCGTGCGCCTGAGCTTCTCGGTGCGAGCGGCCTTGAGACGAGTGGCGACGGCCGCGCTGCGTGCGGTTTCCAGCGGAACGATTCGGGTAACGCCGAGCTCCACGGCTTTCTCCGCCATCCAGGTGAATCGGTCTCGGTCGCCGGCGGCCACGGCCAGCGTCAGCTCCGGCTGCGCCGGTCGCCGCTCGGCGGACTGGATCTCCACCAGCCATTCGGTACCGGCGCGGGCCAGCCGTCCCGTGCCGGTCAGTCCGGCGCCGTCCAGCACCTCGACCACTTCATGTTCACGGGCGCGCCGGACCCGCAGATGGTGGGTTTCGCTTTCGTCCAGACTGGTCCGCTGTCCCACCACCGCGCTCCCTCGAGGGATGAGAACTCTCATTCGCGGCGGTTGGCGGCGACACCCCACCAGCCGGCATCGAGTGTTTCCTGAAGCAGGCCGAAGCCCGCGTCATCCAGCGTGTGGCGAAACTCCGGGGCCTCCGCGTGCTCCATGCCGGAGAAGATCACCATGCCACCCGGCGCAAGAGCGCGGGTGATAGCGGGCAGCAGTCCCGTGTTGGCGGTGCGAAGGATGTTGGAGAGGATCAAATCGGCGGGACCGAGGAGCGGAGCCAGAATTCCGGCGTCGCCCTCGAGCAACTCCATTCTGTTGTTGGTCTGGTTGCGCGCGGCGTTGCGGCTGGCGACAAGATTTGCCTCGGGATCGGTATCGATCCCGATGGCGCGCGAAGCTCCCAGCTTCACCGCCGCGATGGCAAGGATTCCGCTGCCGCTGCCCAGATCCAGAACCCGCCCGCCGGGAACCAGCAGCTGCTCCAGCAGGGTCAGCGCAGCCCGAGTCGATCCATGTTCGCCACTGCCGAATGCTGTCTCCGGATCGAGCACAACCGTATGGGGCTCAGGGGTGGACGCTTCGGGCAGCCAGGAGGGGACTACGGTGAGTCTTCCGAACCGGCGTGAGCCCAGCCCGTGGCGCCAGCCGGTGGACCAGTCGACCGGGTCCAGCGCACGCCGCTCGGTACGTGCCGCGGGGTCTACTTCGTGCTGCAACTGCGCCACCAGCTGAGCGGCGGCGGTCTCGTCCGGCGCGAATGTTACCAGGGTACCGTCGTCCCGCTCTTCCACCGCCTGCCCCGTTCGAGCCACCAGCCAGGCGGTGATCTCGTCTCTCTGCTCCGGAGCCGTCCGCACGTCGATGGCCCACCAGCTCATGCGCCGAGCGCTTCCTTCAGCTTGGACCAGAACCCCGGCGAGCGCTTGGGTGCCTCGCCCTCGAGTTGCGCCAGCTCATGGAAGAGGCGCTCCTGTTCGTCAGTCAGATGCTCCGGAGTCCAGACGTGCACCCGGACCAGCAGATCGCCTTTGCCGTCCTGACCGAGAACCGGGAGACCTTTATTCCGGAGGCGGAGAACCGTCTCCGGCTGAGTACCGGCAGGCACACCCACCCGTTCCTCCCCGTATGGAGTCGGGATTGCGTGCTCGCCACCGAGCGCGGCCTGGGAGAACGAGAGCGAAAGATCGTATATCAGGTCGTCGCCCTGCCGCTCAAAGCGCTCATCGTCCTTGATGTCCAGCATCACCAGCAGATCGCCGCTGGCGCCACCACGTGATCCCGTTGCTCCTTGACCGCGCAAGGTCAAGTAGTTGTTGGTGGACACTCCGGCCGGGATGTCAACCGACACGGTGCGTTCACCCCGCACCCGCCCTTCCCCCCGGCACACCTCGCACGGCTCCGTTATCACGCTCCCTTCACCGTTGCAGGTGGGACACGGCGCCACCGAAATGAACTGCCCGAACATGCTCCGTGCTGCCCGGCGAACCTCCCCCGTTCCGCCGCATCCGGTGCAGGCTGACGGCTGGGTACCCGCCTTAGCTCCACTTCCCTGACACGCCGTGCAGCGCTCAGTGCTCTTGATTTTGACGGCCTTCTTCACCCCGAGCGCCACCTCGCTGAGGGTGAGGCGAACAGTGACCCTGATGTCCTGACCCTTGCGATGGTCGGAGCGGGACCGGCCGCCCCCAAATATCGATTCGAACCCGCCCATGCCACCGAAGTCGCGCATGAAGATGTTGAGCGCTTCGCCCAGATCTACATGATGGAAGCCGAAGCCTCCGCCCGCTCCCACCCCAGCCTTCCCGTAGCGATCGTACGCCGCACGCTTCTCGGCGTCGCGGAGTACCTCATATGCCTCGGTGATCTCCTTGAACCGTGCTTCCGCTTCGGGCGCGGAGTTCCGGTCCGGATGGTATTCCATGGCCAGCTTCCGATACGACTTCTTGATCTCAACCTCGGAGGCGGTCCGCGCGACTCCGAGCAGTGCGTAGTAATCGCTCACTCCAGCAATCCTTCCACCAGGCGGCTGGTGTGCTCCACCAGGCCGATGATCTTGTCGTAGGGCATCCGGGTGGGACCCATTACCCCGATGACGCCTTTGAGGCCGCCCGCCTCATAGGAGGAGGTGACCAGAGTGAAGTCGCTGAGCCGGGTATCGGGGTTCTCTCCGCCAATGGTGATGGAAAGCCCCCGCTGCCGGCGAGACTCGAGCGCCTGCTTCAGCAGGCCCCGCCCCTCGGTCAGCCGCAACAGATCCCGCATGCGCGAATTGGATGCGAACTCCGGCTGATCCGCCAGCATCTGCGCGCTGCCCAGCACCACCGAGCTGTCTTCGCTCGAGAGGTCAAACAGCCCGTCGCCTTCGGCGATGAAGATGTTCAACAGCTCGCGGCCATCCTGAGTTTCTGCCGCGTCGCGCAGCCGGTCGGGAAGCGTGCCGCGGATCTCCTGCAAGGTGAGGCCCGCGAGCCGCTGGTTGAGAATCTGCGAGACCTGAAGCACCGAGGGGGGTGGCACCGAACCGGGGACCTCCACAAAAATAGTGCGGACTACACCGCTGCGGAGGTTGAACACCAGCAGCAGACGTTCGGAAGTCACCTGGACCAGCTCCAGCCGTTCCATCACCATCTGATCCAGCGCCGGAGCCACCGCGACTCCCAGTTCCTGGGTCAGAACTCCCAGAACCTGGGCCGCCCTCCGAAGCACTTCTTCGATCGCGCTCCGCATTCCGCCCAGCTCGGCTCGCAGGGTATGCTGCTCCTCATTGCTGGGCGGTGACAGCCGCATGATGGCATCCACATACATGCGGTAGGCCCGGTCGGTAGGAATGCGGCCCGCCGAGGTGTGGGGATGGAACAGGTAACCCTTCTCCTCCAACTCGCCCATGATGTTGCGGATGGTGGCTGGCGACACGCCCAGGCCGAACCGCCGCGCAATCGTCTGACTGCCGGCCGGCTCTGCGGTCTGGATGTAGGTGTGCACCACGGCCTCGAGCACGCGCAACTGGCGCTCGGTGAGGTGCTCTGGAGTAGGCATTATGTGAAATCTAGAGGGGGGCCGGTACCCTGAGAAGTGAAACCGACGACACGGCTACTCCCCGATGGCCGGCACCAGAGCATCCAGGCGGAGCCATCCCTCTGAGGTAAGTTGAACCCGGTCGTCGCTTTGAGTGGCCCAGCCCTGCGCTTCCCACGCCCGAGTGACCGCGGCGGGGACCCGGCTGGCCGCCAACCCCTCGCGGGTGCGAAGCCCCAGATAAAGCTCTTCCAGATCCACTGCTGCCGCATCCAGTAGTTCGCGCCCCTCGCGCGGCGACCTTCCGGACTCCAGCAGCCGCTGGTACGCGGCCCACTCCCGCACGTTCCAGCGCCGCTCGCCGCCGAAGCCGCTGTGGGCCGACGGCCCCAGGCCGATGAATGGTGCTCTGCGCCAGTATGCCGAGTTGTGGCGGGCGCGGTGCCCGGGCTGCCCGGCGTTCGACACCTCATAGTGGTCATATCCGTGAGCCTGAAGCGCAACGTGCGCCTCCAGAAACTCAGCCGCGTATCGATCCTCATCCACCGGCATCACCTCGCCGCGCTGGGTCCAGCGTCCCAGCGGTGTGTGCGGCTCGATCGTGAGACCGTATAGCGACAGATGCTCGGGATCGAGCGCGAAGGCCCGCTCCAGATCGATAGACCAGTCCCGGCCGAGCACCCGCGGCAGCCCGAAGATCAGATCGAGTGAAAGATCCGCGATGCCTTCGCTGCGGAGTATTCGGACAGCTTCGGGCACCTGCTCGGCGGTATGGGTTCGGTGCATCCAGGATAGCACGCCGGGATCGAACGACTGAACTCCCAGCGATACGCGGTTCACACCGGCTGCCCGCCAGGACGCCGCCGCTCCAGGGGTGACGTCCTCCGGATTGGCCTCCAGCGTAACCTCCGCGTCGGATGAGACCGGGCGGTCCCGTCTGATACCATCCAGCAGCCGGGCGATGGCGCTGGGGATCAGGCGGGACGGCGTACCTCCACCGAAGTAGATGGTTCGCACCTCGGCCGACTGCTCCCAGACAGGGTCGGACTGCCAGAGGCCCCACTCCCGAAGCACCGCGTCCACATAAGCATCCGAGGGGACGGCGCGGCGCACGGCGATGGCGAAGTCGCAGTAGCTGC
>Ga0136617_10000786_pt1 | contig 27466 bp, 20 predicted proteins | sample AntDrymUQ3222106_2_FD_129672 | JGI IMG/M metagenome (GOLD analysis project Ga0136617, IMG submission 129672) | Polar desert sand microbial communities from Dry Valleys, Antarctica - metaG UQ322 (21.06) | ecosystem: Environmental > Terrestrial > Soil > Desert | place: Antarctica: Dry Valley...
CACCCTTCGATGAGCAGTCGGAGGCGAGCCGCCCGAGCCGACAGGTCCCAGGAACGACACCCGCAGGGTCAGTTTCACGGCAGGTCAGACCCAAGCAGCCCGCCCGACCGAATCTTCACTGTTCCCCGGAGAGCCGACGTCCGCCGTACTAGCGGATCAGCAGCCGCACCCGCGCCTCGCCGCTGATGCGCAGACGGGGGTCGCGAAACAGCGGGCCCTCGGTGTCGCCGAGGCGCGCTGAGACGCCGCTGAAGCGGGCGAGGCTCTCGAACGTCTCCCGCACCTCGACGACGGACTGCGGCCCCGCCTCGTCGGTGGCTTCCTCCTCGTCCTCGAAGACGAGGCTCAGCTCGCTCTCCTCATCGGGATCGCCGCCGCTGTCGGCGGGCGTGCCCTCCAGGCGCAGCGCGCGCAGCCCGGTCGGCGCCGACGACGGGACGCGCAGGGGCACCGTGCGCGTGATCCGCCGGCCGCTGCCGGTCTGACGCAGGGACAGTCGCAGGCGGATCGTCTGTCCGCGACGCACGCGCCGCGGCGCGCTCGCGCCGAGGATGTAGGCCTGGCGCAGTCCGCGGCGCAGACGCAGCGCGATCTCGACGGAGGTCGGGTGCAGCGTGCCGAACTTGAAGCTCTCGAGCACCGCCACGGCGCTCGCCACGTCGCCTGCCGCGGCGCCCGCGAACGCGTTGGAGGTGAGCCCGTCGACCGCGTAGTCCCAGCAGACGCGCATCGGCTTGGGCAGCTCGCGCAGCGTCGCCTTCATGCACAGCTCGCCGCTCTGCCGTGCCGGCGAGCCGCCGAGGATCGCGGCCGCGGACTCGGCGGTCGCCGCGGCTGCGGTCATGCCGAGCGGCGAGCCGCCGGTCGGCAGCCCGACGTCGCCCTCGTCGGCGATCTGCGTGATCGAGCTGCGGACGCGGCCCGTATCGAGGTCCTTCGCGGTGACGCGCAGCGGGAAGCTCGGCGGCGGCGTGCCGAGCCTGCCGACGACCGCGGCCGGTCCGTCGGAGCTGACCGTGCCGAGGTCGTTGCCGGGCGAGCCGAGCTTGTAGGTCGAGATCTCGGGCACGGCGAGCGGGTTGTTGACGACCGTGTGGACGTAGGCGTCCTGCAGGAACAGCGAGCGGCGCCCCGCGGCGTCCAGCTCGTGGCCGTAGATCCAGACGTTCGGCCCGTCGGCGTAGGCGACCGTGCCGATCGAGCCGAGCGCGACGTCGCCGGACGTCATCCCGACGGAGACCGACGCTCCGGGCACGAGCGGCTGGGCGGCGAACGCGGCGCGCGTTCCGGCGGGCGACGCGATCAGCACCCGGCCGGCCCTGCGCGCGGCGCGGATGAAGACCTGCGCCAGCGACGGGCGCAGCCCGGCCATCGTCAGCGGGCCCGCGAGGCTGCGCGCACCGACGATCGAGCTGGGCGCCGGCGCGGCCGAGCGAGTCGCGGTGGGCGGCAGCACCGGCTGGGCGAGGATCGACTCGATCGGCGTGGCAAGCGCGGTGCGCCCGCCGTACTCGCCGATCGTCTCGGAGATCGCGCCGATGTTCCGGCCCACGCCGGCGGCATCCGGGCAGATGATCGGTGAGCCCGAGAAGCCCGGGCCGAGGCCACTGGCGTCGATCGCGGGGCCGGAGACGCGCACGATGATCCGCGCGGCGGGCCCGCGCCTGCGATCGACGACGTCGACGACCTCGACGTCGAAGGTGGCGATCTCCAAGCCGTGCACGACGCTGAGGCCCGTGCAGCGCAGGCCGGGCTGCACCTCGGCGAGCGGCATGATCGGATCGGCAGCCCGCGCCGCGGCCGGCGCCACGAGCGTGACCGCGAGAACGGCGAGGAGCAGGCGGCGCATCCGGGGCGACGGTAGCAGCCGCAGACGGCGGCGGTTACACGTCAGCTGACCATTAGCATCGGCCGCATGGCACCCGACGCAACCACGGCAACGCCGGCGCTCGCCTGGGACGGGCACTCGCTGCGCCTGCTCGACCAGACGCTGCTGCCTGCTGAGGAGAGCTGGATCGGCCTCGAGGGCGCCGACGACACCGCGGCGGCGATCGCCCGGCTGGCGGTACGCGGCGCACCGAACATCGGCATCGCCGCGGCATACGGGCTGACGATGGCGATCCGGCAGGCACCTGGCGACGACGAGCTGCGCGAGTGCGCCCGCGTTCTGCGCGACGCACGGCCGACGGCGGTCAACCTCGCCTGGGCGGTGGACCGGGTCCAGGCCGCTGCGCTCGCGGTCGCGCCCGAGCAGCGCGCCGCCGCCGCACGCGCCGAGGCCGAGGCGGTCCACGCCGGGGAGGACGCGGCGAGCCTGGCGATCGCGCTCGCCGGTGCCGACCTGCTCGCGGGCGCGCGGCGGATCCTCACGCACTGCAACACGGGCGCGCTGGCCTGCGGCGGGACCGGCTCGGCGCTCGCGGTCGCGCTCGAGCTGGCCGAGCGGCAGCCGGACGTCACCGTGCTGGCCTGCGAGACGCGGCCGCTGCTGCAGGGCGCGCGGCTGACGATCTGGGAGCTGCGCCGCGCCGGGATCTCGCACGAGCTGCTCGTCGACGGCGCGGCCGCCGGGCTCATGCGCCGCGGTGAGGTCGACGCGGTGATCGTGGGCTGCGACCGCGTCGCCGCCAACGGCGACACCGCCAACAAGGTCGGCACCTACGCCCATGCACTCGCCGCGCGCGCGGCCGGGATCCCGTTCATCGTCGCCGGGCCGACCTCGACGATCGACCCCTCGATCGCCAGCGGCGACGAGATCGTCATCGAGGAGCGCTCCGCCGACGAGGTGCGCCACGCCGGGGGCGCGCTGCTGACAGGCGCCGACACGCCGTGTCGCAACCCGGCCTTCGACGTGACGCCCGCGGAGCTCGTGACCGCGCTCGTCACCGAGCGCGGGATCGCCGCTCCGCCGACGACCGAGTCGGTGCTGGGGCTGCTGCGGCCGGGCGGATGACGTCGCCGGAAGGTCGCCGCTTGCGGCGATCGGACGGCGAAACCTGATGCTCGCCGCCCGGTCCACGACGCCGCACGATGTCGTCGTCGAGGAGCTGCCCGATCCGGTCGCGGGCCCGGGCGAGGTCGTATGCCGCGTGCTCGCCTGCGGCGTCTGCGGGTCGGACGTCAGCGACGCCTACGTCGCGCGCAAGCTCCCCGCCGTCCTCGGTCACGAGGTCGTCGGCGAGGTCCTGCACGCGGGGGCGGGCGTGACCGCTGTCTCGCCCGGCGACCGCGTGGGTCATCCATCACCACGCGCCGTGCGGTGCGTGCCGGCGCTGTCGCCGCGGGCACGAGACGCTGTGCGATCAGTTTCGCTCGACGGCGATCCACCCCGGCGGCTTCGCCGAACAGGTGCGCGTCGAGGCGCCGCTCGTGCCCGAGCTGCTCGCGCTCGGCGACCTCGATCCGCTGGCGGGCACGTTCGTGGAGCCGCTGGGCTGCGTCCTGCGCGCGCTGGACCGCGCGCGGCTGACGGCGGGCGAGTCGCTGCTCGTCGTCGGTGCGGGATCCAACGGGCTGCTCGCGATCGCCGCAGCGCGGGCGCGCGGCGCCGAGGCGGTCTGGGTCCGCGAGCCGCGCGAGCAGCGCCGAGCGCTCGCCGAGTCCTGGGGCGCGGCCCGCCACGCCGACGAGCCGGTTGACGTCGCGTTCGTCACCACCGCGCAGCCCGATGCGATCGCGGGCGCGGCCGACGCGCTCGGGCCCGGCGGGACGCTATGCCTGTACGCGACGACGAAGCCCGGTGCGACGCTCGGCCTCGACGCCGAGCAGCTGTTCCTGCGCGAGATCACCGTCCTGACGAGCTGGTCGGCAGGCCCGGGCGACATGCGCGCCGCCCATGACCTCATCGCCGGCGGCCACGTCGATCCGCTGCAGCTCGTCACGCACCGCGTCGGCCTCGACGAGACCGCGCGTGCGCTGAACCTGCAGCGCCGTGGCGCGGCGATCAAGGCCGTGGTCGTGCCGTGAGAGCGGCGCTGCTGCACGGACCGGGCGACCTGCGCATCGAGGAGGTCGCCGAGCCGACCGGCGAGGTGCTCGTAACGGTCGAGGCGGCGACCGCCTGCGCGACGGACGTCAAGTGCCTGCACCACGGCCACCTGATCCTCGGCCCCTACCCCGCGCGCTTCGGCCACGAGACGGCCGGCGTGCGCGAGGACACGGGTGCCCGCGTGCTGGTCGGCGACTCCGTGCCGTGCGGCAGTTGTCGCTATTGCGGCGCCGGCCGGACGCAGCTGTGCCGGCGCATGACGTGGGTGCTCGGCGGCTTCGCGGAGCGGATGGCCGTGCCGGCCGGCGCGCTGCACGCCGTCCCCGACGGGCTGGCGGCGGCGGGCGCGGCGATGGCCGAGCCGCTCGCGGCGGCGGTGCACGCGGTCGCGCGCGCAACGCCCGGCGGGCCGGATCCGTCGGATCGGTTGGTACACGGGTGCGCCGGCGGATGCGCGGCGGTGCTGGGCGGCGGGACGATGGGGCTCATGCTGGCGCGGCTGCTCGTCCTCGCCGACTGCGACGTGACGCTCGCAGACCGCCACGAGAAGCGCCGGGCGCAGGCGCAGGCCTTCGGTGCCCGCGCCGCCGAGCGCCTGGAGCCCGAGGGTTATGAGCTCGTGCTGGAGGCCGTCGGGCGTCCGGAGGCCTGGCGCGCGGCGATCGAGGCCGCGGCGCCCGGCGCGACCGTGATGCTCGTCGGCGGCTGCCCGTCGGGCAGCGACGTCACCCTGCGCGCGGCGCCGCTGCACTACGCCGAGCTCGACGTCCGCGGCGCGTTTCACCACACTCCCGCCGAGGTCGACCACGCGCTCGCGCTGCTCGCCGCCGGCGACGTGGACTGGCGCGCGCTGGCGGGGCCCACGATCGGCCTGGACGAGCTGCACGAGGCGCTGCTGCGCCCGTCGCACGGCGAGGCGCGCAAGCTCGTCGTCGACCCGCATCGCTAGGGCCACCCCACCGCACGCCGCGCGGCGGCTTCAGCAGAACGCTCGGATCGGTGCACTAGGTTGCGGGGTATGGGAGTCGCCGTCGTTACGGACAGCACGCACTACCTGCCCGCCGAGCTCGTCGCGGCGCGCGGGCTGCACGAGGTCTCGCTCTACGTGAAGCTCGACGGCACGCTTCAACGCGAGAGCGACATGACCGACCTGCCGGCGTTCTGGCAGCTCATGCGCGACGGAGCGGAGCTGCCGACGACGTCGCAGCCCTCGATCGGCGACTTCGTCGCCTGCTATGAGCCGCTGCTGCAGGCCGGCCACGACATCGTCTCGATCCACATCTCGGGCGGCATCTCGGGTACCTACGACTCCGCGCTGCAGGCACGTGCGCAGCTCGCGGAGGCGGGCTTCGACAGGCGCGTCGAGGTGCTCGACTCGCGCACGGTCTGCGGCGGCCTGGGCCTTGAGCTGCTCGCCGCGGCGGCGCGGGCCCAGGCCGGTGGCAGCCTGCAGGAGGTGACCGCGCACGCGCAGGCGGCGCGCGCCAGCCTGCGGATCTGGTTTGCCCTCGACACGCTCGAGTACCTGCGCCGCGGCGGCCGCGTCGGCGGCGCCCAGGCCTGGATCGGCGGCGCGCTGAAGATCAAGCCGATCCTGTCGCTCGAATCGCAGATCGAGCCCGTCGAGCGCGTGCGCACCTGGGGCCGCGCCTTCGAGCGGATGGTCGAGTACATGCGCACGCTGCACGCGGACGGCGCCGACGCCTGGGTCATCCAGCACATCCAGGCCCCCGGCGAGGCGCACAAGCTCGCCGAGCGCGGCCGGGAGGTCTTCGGCTGCGAGCCGCGCTTCGTCAGCGAGGTCGGCCCGGTGATCGGGGCGCACGCGGGGCCGGGGATGATCGGCGTCGGCGGTCTGCCGCCCGCGATGCTGGACTGATCGCGCAGCCGGCCGCGTCATGGCCGGCGCGCATCACGCGGGGTTGGGCTTCGGAGGCTTGGGCTTCGGGGGGCGGGGTTTCGCGGGCCGGGACTTCGGGGGCCGGGGGGGCTTCTTCGGTCCCGGCGGCGGCTGCTCGACGACGGGCGTCGGCGGCGGCGGGTCTTCGTCATCGGGCGGTGGCACATCGTCGGGCAGGATCACCGTGCCCGAGACCATCGTCCTGTCGCCGAAGAACTCCTTGATGACGATCTGCAGCGCTGCGGCGATCGGGATCGCGACGAGTGCGCCGACGATGCCGAGCATCGACGAGCCGGCGAGGATCGCGACGATCACGACCAGCGGCGGCACGTTCACGGTCCGCTTGAAGATGAACGGCTGCAGCACGTTGTTCTCGAGCTGCTGGTAGAAGATCAGGAAGATCCCGTAGATGATCGTCGCGCTCGGGAAGTCCGTGAACAGCGTGACGATGAGGATCAGCACGCCGCCGATCGTCGCGCCGACCAGCGGGATCAGGCCGAAGAAGGACATCATCACGGCGAGCGGGACCGCGAACGGCACGCCGAGCAGCGTCAGCACGATGAACGTCAGGATTCCGTTGATCGACGTGATCGTCAGCGCGCCCGCGACGTAGCCCGCCGTCGACTTGTAGATCCGCTCGGAGATGTCGCGCAGGCGCTCCTCGCGGTGGCGGCCGAACCGCGTGATCAGGAAGTTCGCGATGCGCTTGCCGTCGAGCAGCAAGAAGAAGGTCATCGTGAGGATCGTCAGCAGCTGAAACGTCGCGTTGACGACCCCCGCCGCGATGCTCTGCAGGGCGCCCGCGGCGTCGCCGAGCTTGTCGGGCAGCTTGTCGGCTTCCTCGCTGAGCTTCGTCGTGACGTCGTACTTGTTGTCGAACTCGCGGATCGCATCGTTGTCGCGCAGGTCCTCGACGTAGCCCGGGACGTCGCGCGAGAGTTCGGTCGCGCCGTTGACGACGGGTGGCACGATCAGCGCCAGCACGCCGGAGAAGAGGCAGAAGATGAGCACGTAGACGATCAGGATCGCCGCCGCCCGCGGCAGCCTCCCGCGCGAGACGAAGTCCACGGCCGGGCCGAGCGCCACGGCCAGGAAGATCGCGATCGCCAGCAGCAGCAGCGTGCTGCGGATCTCCACGAGCAGGTACAGCAAGCACATGAACCCTGCCGTGGTGAAGATGATGCGCGCGATCTGGCGCGTGGTCAGGGCGTCCCAGGTGGACACGCCCGCGAGGGTATGCAGCGCGCCGGACGGCGCGGTGAGGAACCGGCTAGCGCCTGCGCCGGAACAGCCCGCCGAGGGCGGCGATCCCGCCGCCGATGACGAAGCCGGCCACGGCCGCCCCGATCACGGCGTTCTTCTGGTGCTTGACGAGCTGGCCGCGCCAGTCGGTGAGGACGGCGATCTCCTGGTGCAGGCGCTCGACGGACGTGCCGAGCTGGCGCCGGTTCTCCTCGATCGAGGCGCGGATCTGCTCGGGCGTGCGGGAGTGCGCGGCCACTACTTCTTCTTCTTGCGCATGAGCGTCCGGCGGATCTTGCCGGCCTCGTCGATCGCCATCTCGGGCACGGGCGGGGTGCTGTCCTTGAAGAACTTCGCGGCGAGATAGCCGGCCAGCCCGCCGAGCAGGAACAGCATGCCGGCCACGAAGAAGAAGCCCCAGAAGACCGAGCTGTCGCCCACCGGCAGCGCGTACCAGGCCAGCCAGGCCATCCCGTGCAGGAGGAAGAGCAGGCCGATGACGACGAAGATGCCGGCCGCGACGCCGATGACGATCCCGCGCAGGAGCTTTGTCACCTTGCCGGTGACCTCGGCCTTGGCCAGCTCGATCTCCTCGTGCACGAGCAGCGTGACGCGCTCGCTGATCTCCTGGACGGTCTGCGCCAGGTCGTGGGTGGGGCTGTCAGTTGCCAAGGCGACGAAGGATCATGGCGGCCAGGAGACCGCCGGCGAATGCCGCGCCGACGGCGAGCTCAGGGCGCTCGTTTGCGAGTTCCATCATGGGCTCCTGCCAGGACGGACCCGGCGCGGCCGCGTGCCCGGACGCGAACGCGGTCGGGTCGGGGGCCGGTGCAGATCCCTGCGGCGTGGGTCGCACGGGCGGCTCGAAGTACGGCGCGGCGGGCTCGACGGACGGCAGCTCGACGGCCTCGCCCTCGACGACCGGCTCGTCGTTGTCGGCCGGCGGGACGGGCGCTGACGCCGCGAGCGGTTCCGGCTCAGCGGGCGCCGCCGTCCAACCGGCGGGGGCCGCGGGCTGGGCAGCCGCCGAGGCGGTCGCGGACGCGGACGCGCCGCCGGCGCTCCGCGCGCGCTTGGAGGCCTTGGAGCCCGCCGTGGAGATCTTCACGCCTGGCACCCCGGGCACGGGGACCTCGTGGCGGCGCTTGCCGAGTTTCATTCCGGCGGGTCTTCCCCGTATATCCGCCGCCAAATCAGCGCGGCGAGGCGGGTGGTCGCGATCGACGCGATCGCACCGATGCCCGCAAGCAGGCCGGACCAGACGAGGCGTTTGACCATTTCGTTGCTCTGCATCGGGTGAATCCTCTCAGACGGGTCGGGCGGACGTGGGCTCTGTGCCGTCAGTCGCGTCCAGGCCGCCGCAGATCGTCTCGACGATGAAGGCCTTGGCCTGGTCGAATTCCTCCTCGCCCCGCGGGAGCATGTCGAAGATCCAGCCGGTCAGGACCTGCTCGATTGCGCCGTAGAAGGCCAGCGCAGCGAACGACGGTGTCACCGCGGCGCGGAAGGATCCCTCGGCCTGCGCCTTCTCGACGATGCCCGCGATCAGCGCGTAGGCCTCGCGGATCGTCTTCAGGTGCGTGCGGCCGAACGAGTTCGCCGCGCGCGTGACCTCGACGATGATGACCTTCATCAGGTCGGGGTCGTGGCGGTAGGAGTCAAAGATGAACGAGGCGATCGCGTAGAGCTTGTCGCGGGCCGGCAGCTGCTGGCGGTCGATCTCGGTGATGACCTCCAGCAGCACGTTCCAGCGCTCGAGGAACAGCGTGTCGAGCACCTCGTCCTTGGAGCGGAAGTAGTGGTAGACGAGGCCGTAGGCGACGTTCGCCTCGTCGGCGATGTCCGATACCCGGCAGGCATGAAACCCGCGCTTGGCGAACGCGACGACGGCCGCGTCGAGAATCATGCGGCGCTTGTCGGGACCGGCCGGCTTGCCGGACGGGACGGAGTGGCCGGACGGGCCGGACTGGCCGGCCGGCGCGGCGGGCCTGGCATCGGAGGCCATCAGGCGCGCACCTCCACCGGCCAGCGGTACGCGCTCGGGCGGCGGTTGGCGAGTGCGGGCAGGTCGCGGCGGATGCGCGCCTGCGCCTCGAGGTCGAGGTCGGCGACGATGTGGCACTCGCGGTCGGGCGCGTGCGCGAGCACGATCCCCCACGCGTCGACGATCATCGAGCGCCCCCCGGAGCGCAGGCCCGGCGCGTGCTCGCCGATCTGGTTGGCGGCGATCACGAACGCTTGGTCCTCGATCGCGCGGGCGCGCAGCAGGATCTCCCAGTGGTCGCGCGTCGTCGGCACGGTGAACGCCGCGGGAACCGTGAAGACGCGCGCGCCGCGGATCGCGAGGATCCGGTACAGCTCGGGAAAGCGGACATCGTAGCAGATGCTCAGCCCGAGCTCGACGCCGCCGGCGGTCGACGAGACGACCAGCTCCTCGCCCGGCTCCTCGTGCTCGGACTCGTTGTAGACCGTGCCCTCGACGATGACGTCGAACATGTGGACCTTGCGGTAGGTCGCGCGCAGCTCGCCGTCGGGCGCGACGTGGACCGACGTGTTGCGCAGGCGCGGCTCGCTCGCGATGCGCTCCGAGAACGACCCCGCGACGAGGTCGATGCCGAGCTCGCGCGCGGCGGCGCGCGCCCACGTGATCGCGGGACCGTCGATCGCCTGGGCCCCCGCGACGAGCGCCTCGCCGCGCCCCAGCGCGTTCCATTTCTCCGGCAGGACCACGAGCTGCGCACCGTCGGCGGCCGCCGCGCGGGTCAGGCGGTCGGCCGATTCGAGGTTGGCGTCGAAATCGGCGGTGGAGGTCAGCTGAACGGCTGCGACACGCATGTGCTCTCGTAGTTCTCCCCGGATTGACTGGTCAGTCAACAAGGATGCTACCCCGACGGCGCGTCCGGTCGGCCTCCCGCTGCGCTGGCTGCCGGGCGCCGGGAACCTCCAGTGCCGTCTCGGCGTGATGGAGCACCACCGCGCGCGTTGGTGAGCGCCGCCGCGCGATCGACCATCTACGCTCGCGTCGTGTTCCCGCGCGTCTACTGCCCGCTGTGCGAGAAGACCGCGCGCCGGTTTCGCCCGTTCGGCGGCGGCACCATCAAGCGCCCCAACGCGCAGTGCCCGCACTGCGGATCGCTCGAGCGCCACCGCCTGATCTGGCTGTACCTGCGCGAGGAGACCGACCTCTTCAGAGGCACGGAGCCCAAGCGCATGCTGCACGTCGCACCCGAGCCCGCTCTGCACGATCGGCTGGTCGGCGAGCCGCTGATCGACTACCTCAGCGCCGACCTCGATCCGGGCCTCGCCGATGTGCAGATGGACATCACGGCGATCGACTTCCCCGCCGATTCCTTCGACGTCATCTACTGCAGCCACGTCTTTGAGCACGTGCCCGACGACGCCCTGGCGATGCGCGAGCTGTGCCGCGTCCTGCGACCGACCGGGTGGGCGATCCTGCAGGTGCCGATCCTGCTCGCGCGCACGGAGGAGGATCCTTCGCTGACCGATCCCGAGGAGCGGCTACGGCGCTTTGCCCAGCCCGATCACGTGCGGGCGTACGGCCCGGACTACGCCGACCGGCTGCGCGCGGCCGGCTTCGCGGTGCGTCTGGATCGCTACGCCGAGCGTCTCGGTCCCGACAGTGTGCGGCGCTACGGCGTCCTGACGGAGGAAACCGTGCACTTCTGCACGAAGACCTGAGCGAAGCGCCCGGGCGGCCCGCGTGTTCCTCCCTCTGTGGCGAAAGGACTAAGGTCCGCCAAACGCATGCAGGCATTCAATATCAGGGGGAGTACCTCATGAAGCTTCGACGGCCCAGCCCGGCACTCGTCATCTCGTGCATCGCGCTCATGGCGGCCTGCGCCGGAACCGCGTACGCCAAGACGATCATCACCTCATCAACACAGATCAAGAACGGCGCCGTTGCTTCGGCTGACATCAAGAACGGCTCGGTCCGAGGCGCGGACATCAAGAACGGCACCATCACGGCGAACAAGCTGAGGGCCGCCCCGGCCGCCGGCGGACCGCAGCCCGCCTACCACGCGATCCGTAAGGCAGGCCCCGAGAACCAGCCGAAGAACACGGGGATCAAGGTCGCATCGCTGACGGTTCCGGCGGGCGCCTACGCGGTGACGGCGTCGACGGTCATGACGGCGCTGCCCGGGCCGCAGAACTCGCTTCTTCCGGAGCGGGACGGCCCCGAGGGACGCTGCCGCCTCGACCTCGCCGGTGACGCCACGGAATCGCTGCAGAACGTCGTCCTCGAAAGCAAGACGGCACCGGCGACGCTGTTCATGCAGGGGACCAGCACGGTCGCCGGGCCGTCCGAGTTCTCCCTCCAATGCGCCGCGGGTACCACCTTCCGCCTGTCGGAGACGTCGATCATCGCGACGAAGGTCAGCAACATCGCGCTGACGGCGATTCCGTAGTCGGGGTTTCCATGCGGCGGCGGCGACCTGCAGGTCGCCGCCGCCGCGGGCAGCGGTGCTGACCAGGATCGCCGGGGGTCGTAGGGTAACGTTGTGCTCGGCGTTCCCGACGTATCGGTCCTGATCGTCACCTACGAGCACGGCGACGAGATCGCCGACTGCCTCGACGCGGCCCTGGCGCAGGCGGGCGACGGCCTGACGGTGCAGGTCGTCGTCGCCGACAACGCGTCGCGCGACGACACCGTGGCGCAGGTCGCGGCGCGCGCAACCGACGGCGTGCAGCTGCTCCAGATGGGCTCAAACCGCGGCTTTGCGGCCGCGGTCAACGCCGCCTTCGCCGCCTCCACGGGGGAGCATGTGCTGATCCTCAACCCCGACTGCGTGATGGACGCGGGCTGCGCCCGCGCGCTGCGCGACCATCTCGCTGCGCGGCCGCAGGTCGCGATCGCCGCCGCGCTGTTGCGCTACCCCGACGGCACGCCGCAGCTGCACGCGCGCCGCGACATCGGCCTCGCCGGCGTGCTGTGGGCCTACACGACGGTCGGTCGGCGAATCGACACGCGACTGCGCGGCGGCCGCGCGGCGGCGGCGCGGCGCTACGAGGACCTTTGGGCGGGCGCCCCGCCGCGCGAGCCGGTCGCCGTCTTCTGCCCCGCCGCGGCCTGCGTCCTGGCGCGCCGCCGCGACCTCGCGCCGCTTCCGCTGGATGAGCGCTTCCCGCTCTTCTTCAACGACGGCGACCTCTGCCGGCGCCTGACGGACGCCGGCCGCGGCATCGAGATCGTGCCCGCGGCAACCGCGGCGCACGGCTACGGGACGAGCGTCGACCGCGCGCAGCGCGCCGATCCGGCGCGGATGCGGGCGGAGTGGGTCGCGTCGCTGCAGCGGTATGCGGCGCTGCACTGGAGCCGCGCGCAGCGGGTCGTCCTGGCGGCCGCGCTGTTCGCCGACGCCGTCGCCGCCGCCGCGCTGTGCCTCGCGCACCGCGAGGACCCGCGCGAGGTGCGCGGAATACTCGGCGGACTCGGTCTGCCGGGCGGCCCGCCACCGCTGCTGACGCCGGTCAGGAGGGGATGGGCTCGTCGGGCGCCAGCGGTCGCAGCGGCTGTGCCGGCACGCCCGCCAGCAGATATCGCTCCGGGTAGTCGCCGCCCGTGAGCACGGCGCCGGTCGCGATCATCACGTTGCGCCCGACGTGCGAGCCGCGCAGGATCAGCGCGTTGGTCCCGACGAAGACGTTGCTCTGCACGACGACCGGCGCCGACACGATCTTCTGACGCGCGACGTACGTGTCGCTGCCGTCGTGGGTGTGATCGGAGTCCATCACGTTCACGCCCTCGGCGAGGTTGACGTGGTCGGCGAGCTCGATGCGCTCGTGGCAGTGCACGGTCGTGTTGCGCCCGATGAACGAGTCGGCGCCGACGAGCAGCTCGCCCTTGGACTTCAGCTCGGCGCCGTCACGCACGCGCACCTGTGCGCCGACGCGGATCGCGCCGCCCCACGGCTGCAGGCGGATGCGGTCCTGGAACTGGCAGCGGTCGCCGATCTCGAGCACGCTGTCGGCGTGCGTCCAGAGGTCGAGCGTCAGCTCGCGGCCGAAGCGGCAGCCGCGGCCGATCCTGAGCGTCAGCGAGCCGCCGCCTTCGCCGACGGCGTCGGTGACGATCCGCGGCAGGTCCTCGAAGCGCGGCGTGCCGTCGGTCTCGACGACGAGCCTGCAGTGCAGGCGCGCCAGGCGCGCCTGCGTCTTCAGGACCCAGGCGCGGAAGCGCAGGGTCCGCACGGCGCCGGCGACGGAGCTGAGCACCGCGCCACGGTAGCCGCGATTGGCCGCGCCGGCCACGTCGGGCGGCGGGGCGACGACCGGAAGCGGGACGTGCGGGCCGTCGCCGTTGGGGCTACGGGCCACCGCCGGGGCACGCGGCGCGACGAGCAGCGCGCGGTCGATCGCCGCCGGCTGCTCCTGCTCGGCCTGCGCGCGCATGAAGGTCGCCATCGCGAGCGGCGTCGGATGGTCGAACACCAGCGTGGAGGGCAGCCGCAGGCCGGTGATCTGCGCCAGGCGGTTGCGAAGCACGACCGAGCCGAGCGAGTCGAAGCCCAGCTCCTTGAACGGGCGCTCGGGCGGCACGTCGCTGCCTGACGCGTGACCGAGCACCGCGGCGGCCTGCGCGCGCACGAGGTCGAGTACGAGCTCCTGGCGCTCCTCGGGCGAGGCGGTGGCGGCGAGCTGCTGCGCGAGCGAGCCGGCGGCACCGGCGACACCCGCGACGCGCGGGCCGGCGCGGCGCGCCGGCGCCCGCACGAGGTCTGACAGCAGCGCCGGCAGCACGCCCTCGCGGGCCTGCGCGCGCAGCACGGCGAGGTCGAGCGTCGTCGCGACCAGCAGCGCCTCGCGGTGGCCGATCGCGACGTCGAGCAGCGCCAGGGCGTCCTCCGCGGGCAGCACGCGCTGGCCGGTGTCCGCCGCGAGCACGTCGATGTCCTCCTGGCTCAGGCGGGTAGACATCCCGCTGTCCGTGCCCCACAGGCCCCACGCGACCGCGCTCGCCGGCAGGCCCGCGGCGCGGCGGCGCTGGGCGAGCCCGTCGAGGTACGCGTTGGCCGCGGCGTAGTTGCCCTGGCCGGGATGGCTGAACGTCGCCGCGACCGACGAGAACAGGACGAAGGCGGCGAGGTCGTGCCCACGCGTGAGCTCGTCCAGCCAGCGCGCCGCCGCGGCCTTGGGGCGCATGACGCCGTCCAGCCGCGCGTCGTCGAAGGACTCGACCATGCCGTTGTCGAGCGTGCCGGCGGCGTGCACGACAGCGGTCAGCGGGTGGTCGGGATCGACCGCCTCGAGCAGCTCGGCGAGCGCGGCGCGATCGCCCACGTCGCAGGCGACCGCCGTCGCCTCGCAGCCGAGCTGCGCCAGGCGCTCGCGCAGCGCGTCGACGCCGGGCGCGTCCGGTCCGCGGCGGCTGGCGAGCAGCAGTCGGCGGACGCCGGGCTGCCGGGCGAGGTGGTCGGCGACGACCGCGCCGAGGCCACCGGTGCCGCCGGTGATGAGCACGGTGCCGTCCGCGTCGAGCGCTTGCGGCACGGCCAGCACGACCTTGCCGACATGGCGCGCCTGGCTGATGTACGCCAGCGCCTGCGAGCCGTCGCGCACGTCCCAGGCCGTGATCGGCAGCGGCTGCGCCTGCGCGACGGCGGCCGCGAGGATCTCGCCCAGCCGCTGCGGCTCGCTGCCGAAGAGGTCGACCGTCTCGTAGACCACGCCCGGGTGCGCGGCGGCGACCGCCGCGCGATCGCGCACGTCGGCGCTGCCGAGCTCGACGAAGCGCCCGCCGCGCGCGAGCAGCGTCAGCGAGGCGTCGGTCAGCTCGCCGGTCAGGCAGTTCAGCACGACGTCGACGGCCTCGAACTTCGCAGCGAACTCGCGCGAGCGCGAGCTGGCGAGGTGCGCGTCGTCGATGCCGCGCGCGCGCAGCGCGTCCCACTTCGCCGGGCTCGCGGTCGCGAAGACCTCGGCCCCGAGGCGCTGCGCGAGCGCGACGGCGGCCAGCCCGACACCGCCGGCCGCCGCGTGGATCAGCACGCGTTCGCCGCGTTGCAGCCGCGCGACCTCGGCGAGCGCGAGGTGCGCCGTGGCATGCGCGACGGGAACGCTCGCCGCCTGCGCGAACGACCAGCCCGCGGGAACCGGCACGACCGTCCGCGCGTCGGCCACCGCCAGCGGGCCGAAAGCGCCGGGGACGAGCCCCATGACGCGGTCGCCGACGCGCAGGTCACGCACCCCGGCGCCGACCTCGACCACCACGCCGGCGGCCTCGCTGCCGAGCCGCGCAGCGTGGACGCCGATCGCGATCAACACGTCGCGGAAGTTGACGCCCGCGGCGCGGACGGCAAGCCGGACCTCACCGCTGCGCAGGGGACGATCGCCGTCGCCGTGGTCGGGCGCCGCCGCGACGAGCGCGCCCGCCCGTTCCGGCGCCAGGCGCCAGGTCCCGGACGGTGGCGCGTCGTCCGCAGCGCCCGCGAGCCGTGGCACGAGGACCGCGCCGTCGCGCACCGCGACCTCGGCCTCGCCTGTCGCGATCGCCGCGGCGATCTGTGCCGGCGCGGCGGCCGGCGCCGTCGCGGCGACCGGCGCCGGCGCGGCGACCGGCGCGGCCGCCGCGGCGTCGATTGTCACGAAGCGCCCCGGATGCTCTGACTGCGCGCTGCGCAGCAGGCCACGGATCGCGGCCGCTGCGGGATCGGCTGTCTCCCCCTCGAGCACGGCGGCGGCACCGGGCACGAGCACGGCCAGGCGCACGTCGCGCAGACCCTCCGCGGCGAGCCAGCCCTGCACCAGCTCGAGCGCGGCGCTCACGCCCGCCGCAGCCGCAACGACGACGGTGCCCGCCGCGGGAGGGCTCGCTGTGAGCGCCGCGACGTCGGCGAAATGCGGTGTCCCGGGAAGGTCGACGGCGCCGAGCGCCGCCAGCCGCGGGGTCGAGCCGTTGGCGGACGACGCCGGCGCCGTCACGGTCCAGCGCACGCGGTAGAGCGCTCCGAGCGCGCCATCGCGACCGCCGGAGCGGTGCGCGGCCCCCAGCGGCGCCAGGACGATCGCGTCGACCGACAGCGCGGGGGCGCCGCGCTCGTCGGTCGCGCTCAGCCGCAGGATGCCGTCGCCCGCGCCGGGCACGATCCGCACGCGCAGCGCGAGCAGGCCTCGCTGCTGGGCGCGCAGGCCGGTCCACGTCAGCGCCAGCGGCGCGCCGGCCGGCTCGCGCAGCGCGAGCGCCGTATGCAGCGCCGCGTCGAGCAGCGCGGGGTGCACGGCGAAGCGCTCTCCGTCGGCGGCCTGCGCGTCGGCCAGTGCGACCTCGCTGAACAGCTCGGCGCCGAGCCGCCACGCGCGCAGCACCTGGAACGCCGGGCCGTACGTGCGCCCGTCGGCGGCGAGACGGTCGTAGAGCTCGTCGACCTCCAGCGCGACGGCGCCAGCCGGCGGCCAGGCCTGGGGCAGCGGCTCGTGGCCTGCGGACACCGGGGCGTCGCTGAGCGTGCCGGTCGCGTGGCGCACCCACGAGCCGTCCCCGCCGTCGCGGCGGGCGTGCACCTCAAGCGCGCGCCGGCCCCGGTCGTCGGCCCCGCTCACCGTCACCTGCAGCCGAACGCCGTCGCCGGGCGGCAGCCCGAGCGGCACCGCAAGGGCCAGCTCCTCGACGGTCTCGCAGCCGACCTCGGCGCCCGCCCGCAACGCCATCTCGGCGAACGCCGCCTGCGCGAGCGTGACCTCGCCGAAGAGCTCGTGCTCGGCGAGCCAGGGGTGGCTGGCGAGCGAGATCCGGCCGGTCAGCAGGCAGCCGTCGCGCCCGGCCAGCTCGACCGCGGCGCCGAGCAGCGGGTGCTCGGCCGACCCCACCCCGGCCGCCGCCAGCGACTCGCCGGCGCCGCCCGCAGCGGCGCGCTGCTCAAACCAGAAGCGGGTGCGCTGAAACGGATACGTCGGCAGCCCGACACGGCGCGCGCCGCTGCCGGCGAAGGCGGCCTCCCAGTCGACCTGCACGCCGCCGGCGAACGCCTCGCCGGCGGAGGAGAGAAAGCGCCCGAGCGTGCCCTCGTCGCGACGCAGCGAGCCGAGGACCGCCACGCGCGCGGGATCGTCCGCCGCGTCGTCGACGGTCTCCTGCACGGCCCACGTCAGGACCGGATGGGGGCTGGACTCGATGAACGCCGTGACGCCGTCGGCCACGAGCGCCCGCGTCGCCTGCTCGAAGCGCACCGGCTCGCGCAGGTTGCGATACCAGTGCTCGGCGTCGAGCTGCGCGCCGTCGATCTCAGCGGCGGCCGTCGTCGAGAAGATCGGGATCTGCGCGGCGACCGGCGCGATCGGGCGCAGGTCGGCGAGCAGGCGCTCGCGGATCGCCTCGATCTGCGGCGAGTGCGACGCGTAGTCGACCGCGATCATCCGCGCGCGCGCGCCGGCCGCCTCGCACTCCTCGAGCAGCTCGCGCAGGGCCCGCGGATCGCCGGAGACGACCGCCGAGCGGGGGCTGTTGTAGGACGCCAGCGAGATCCGCCCGCCGAAACGCTCGATCCGCTCGAGCACCTCGCTCGCGGGCAGGAAGACGGACATCATCCCGCCGACGCCCGCCAGCGCCACGAGCGCGGCGCTGCGCAGCGCGGCGACGCGTGCGGCGTCGTCGAGCGACAGCGCGCCGGCGACGTGGGCGGCGGCGATCTCGCCCTGCGAATGGCCGACGACGACCGCCGGCTCGACGCCGTAGGCGCGCCACAGGGCGGCCAGCGAGACGAAGACGGCGAACGACGCGGGCTGCACGACGTCCATCCGCTCAAGCAACGGGGCGCCATCCGCGCCGGCGATGACGTCGCGCAGCTCCCAGCCGGTGTGGGGCCGCAGCGCCTCGGCGCAGGCCTGCATCTGCGCCGAGAACGTCGCAGACGTGTCCCACAGCTCGAGCGCCATGCCGAGCCACTGCGAGCCCTGTCCTGGAAAGACGAACGCGACCTTGGCGGCGTCGCGCGCAGCGCCCGTGGCGACCCCGTCCACCGGCATTCCGGCGGCGACGGCGGCGAGGCCGGCGAGCAGCGTCGCGCGGTCGCTGCCGACGATCGCGGCGCGGTGCGCGAGGCGGGCGCGGCCGGCCGCCAGCGACCAGCCGGCGTCGGCGAGCGCGAACTGCGGCCGTGTGTCCAGGTGCTCGTGCAGCCGTTGCGCCTGCGCGCGCAGCGCGTCCGAGGACTTCGCCGACAGGATCAACGGCACCACGGGCAGCACGGCGCAGCGCTCGCCATCCTGCGCCGGCGCCTCCTCGAGCACGACGTGCGCGTTCGTTCCGCTGATCCCGAAGCCGGAGACGCCGGCGCGCCGCGGATGCCCGGCACGCGGCCAGGCGACCGCCTCGGTCAGCAGCGCGACCGCGCCCGAGGACCAGTCGATGTGCGGCGTCGGCGCGTCGACGTGCAGCGTCCGCGGCAGGACGCCGGCGTGCATCGCCATGAGCATCTTGATGACGCCGGCGACACCGGCTGCCGCGTGCGAGTGCCCGATGTTCGACTTGATCGAGCCCAGCCGGAGCGGCCCGTCTGCCCGCGCCTGGCCGTAGGTCGCCAGCAGCGCGCCGGCCTCGATCGGATCGCCCAGCGTCGTGCCGGTCCCGTGCGCCTCGACGGCGTCGACCTCGGCGGCGGACACGCCCGCGTTGGCGAGCGCCTGGCGGATGACCTGCTCCTGCGCGGGCCCGCTGGGCGCCGACAATCCGTTGCTCGCCCCGTCCTGGTTGGTCGCCGTACCGCGCACGAGGCCGAGCACGCGGTGGCCGTTGCGGCGCGCGTCGGACAGGCGCTCGACGATGAGCACGCCCGCGCCCTCGGCCCAGCTCGCGCCGTCGGCGCCGGCCGCGAACGCCTTGCTGCGCCCGTCGGGCGCGAGACCGCGCTGGCGGCTGAACTCGACGAACATCCCGGGCGACGAGAGCACGGTGACGCCGCCCGCGAGCGCCAGCGAGCACTCGCCCGAGCGCAGCGCCTGGCAGGCGAGGTGCAGCGCCACGAGCGAGGACGAGCACGCGGTGTCGACGGTGACGCCCGGCCCCTGCAGCCCGAGCGCGTAGGAGACGCGGCCCGAGATCACGCTGGTCAGCGAGCCGGTCATGCGCAGGCCCTCGTACTCGGCCGCGAAGCCGGGCAGGAAGGAGCCGTAGTCCTGCGAGCTGACGCCGAGATAGACGCCCGTCGCCGAGCCCGCCAGCCGCTCGGGGTCGATCGCGGCGTCCTCGAGCGCCGCCCACGACGTCTCGAGCACGAGCCGCTGCTGGGGGTCCATCACCGCCGCCTCGCGCGGCGCGATCTCAAAGAAGGCCGCGTCGAAGTCCGGCGCGTCGTAGAGAAAGCCGCCGCTCTGCACGTAGCTCGTGCCGGTCTCATCTGGATCCGGGTCGTAGAGGGAATCCAGATCCCAGCCGCGGTCGGTCGGAAACGGGCCGATCGCGTCCGTGCCGGCGGCGACGAGGTCCCACAGGTTCTGCGCGGACTGCACGCCGCCGGGGTAGCGGCAGCTCATCCCGACGATCGCGATCGGCTCGTCGTGGTGGGCGCGGGCGCGCACCGGCGCCCGCGCGTCGTCCTGCGCGCCGGACAGGATCGCGGCCAGCCGCGCCGCGACGGCGGCGGGCGTCGGATGGTCGTAGACGAGCGTCGAGGGCAGCCGCAGCCCGGTCACCTGCGCGAGGCGGTTGCGCAGCTCGACGCCCTGCAGCGACTCCATGCCCAGCTCGCGAAACGCACGCCGCGGCTGGACGGCGTCGGGTGAGCCCAGGCCGAGCACCGCCGCCGCGTGCTCGCGCACGAGCGCCAGCAGCGCCGTGGCAGTGCGCTGCGCCTCCGGCAGAAGCGAGTCTGCCGGTGTCGGGGCCGGCGCGTCCTGCGCCGCCGCGAGCGCCGGCTGCTCGGGCGCCGGCAGCTCCACGCGCTGCGGACGGCCCGGAACGAAGGTCGGCGTCCAGTCGACCGCGATCCCGTTGGCGTGCGCCTCCCCCACCGACGTGAGAAAGCGCTCCAGCCCGCCGTCGCGGCGCAACGACTCGATCACGACGGGTGGCCCGCAGTTGGGCGCAGTCGACTGCGACGCGGCCTCGATCGTGCCCTCGACGGCGAAGGTCAGCACGGGGTGCGGGCTGGCCTCGACGAACGCCGTCGCCCCGTCGCGCACGAGCGCGGCCGTCGCCTGCTCGAAGCGCACGGGCTGGCGCAGGCTGCGATACCAGTACTCGGGGCCGAGCTCGCCGTAGTCGATCGGCGCGCCCGTGACCGACGAGTAGAACGTCACGCCGCTGGGGCGCGGCACGATCGCCGCGAGGTCGCGCGCCAGGCGCGCGCGGATCGCCTCGATCTGGCTCGAGTGCGCGACCGACGACGTGCCGTCCACGCGGATCCGGCGCGCGCGGATGCCGTCCTGCTCGCAGCCGCTGAGCAGCTCGTCGAGCGCGGGCGGCTCACCGGCGACGACGATCGCGTGCGGCCCGTTGAACGCCGCCAGCGTCAGGCGGCCGTCGATGCGCCCGATCCGCGCCTCGAGCGCCTCGGCGCCGAGGTCGACGAGCGCCATCCCGTCGTCGCCGCCGAGCTCGTGCAGCGCGCGGCTGGTCAGCGCCGCGACGCGGGCGGCATCCCGCAGCGACAGGATCCCCGCCACGCGGGCGGCGGAGATCTCCCCGAGTGAGTGGCCGACGACCGCGTCGGGGCGCACGCCGAAGGAGCGCCACAGCTCGGCGAGCGACACCATCACGCAGAACAGCGACGGCTGGACGATGTCCGAGCGGTCCCACAGCGGATCGTCGGGCGCGGCGCGCAGAACGTCGTCGAGCTTCCAGTCGATGTGCGGTGCCAGCGCCGCCTCGCAGGCCTGCAGCGACTCGGCGAACAGCGGCGACGCGGCTGCCAGCTCGAGCGCCATGCCCGGCCACTGCGAGCCCTGTCCGGGGAAGACGAAGGCGAGCATGCCCGCGGCGCCCGCGGCGCCGCGCGCGACGCCCGGCGCCGGCTCGCCCGAAGCGATCGCGCCCAGGCCGGCGAGCAGCGCGTCGCGGTCCTCGCCGACGGCGACAGCGCGCCGGTGCAGGTGTGCGCGCACGGCGGCGAGCGTCCAGCCGACATCGGCCGCGTCGAGCCGCGGATCGGCCGCGACGTGCGCCCGCAGCCGGCTCGCCTGCTCGCGCAGCGCGGCCTCGTCGTGCGCCGAGAGCACCCACGGCAGCGGCGTACTCACGGCGCCACCACCACGGCGGTCGCGACGATCCCGCCGCCGGCGCTCCAGCAGCCGCGCAGCTCGCGCGGCGGCCCGTTCTCCTCCGCGATCAACTGCGTGCTGAGGTCGGTGCGCGTCGCGACCGCCGCGACGGTCGCGGGCACCAGTTCCTCGATCACAGGCGCCTCACCGGGCGGCGGTCTCGGGTGTTCGGTCCATCCTCCAAAGCGCCACGGATTGTCTCACGGTCGCGCGCGCTGGTCGGGACATCGCGATCAGGGCCGCCGCGCCGGCCGGCGCTGCCCCGCGGACGTCGCGCCTCCCCCTCCCCTCAGGGTGCTGGCGATTGCTGGTCTGTCGCTAGCGATCACTAGCACCTCGGCAGAGGGACACCGCGCTCGCGGCGAGACGCCGGGGCGCCGGCTCAGCGCTTGGGCTCGGCCTCCGCGAGTGCCGCGCGGATCTGCGGCGCGAGCAGCTGAGCCACGATCGCGGTGCCGGAGATGTTCAGGTGCACGCCGTCGGCGTCGCGCACGCGCACGTCGCGGCCGCGGTGGCGGATGACCGCGGTGAACGTCCCCTCGGGCGAGAAGAGCTGGTCGACCCGGATCACCGTCACGCCCGCCAGGCCCGCGGCGGCACGCTCGATCGCCAGCGTGATCGCGCTCGTGATCTGCAGGCGCATGGGATCGCGCGGCAGCGGAGGCGTGAGCCAGAAGACGCGCCCGCGCCCGCGGCGCAGGTAGGTCTGCATGATCGCCCGGACGCGCTCGGCGTACAGCGCCACCCAGGGCTCCTCGCAGCACTCGGCCTTCTCGCGCCCCGGCCCCTTCAAGGGGAAGCCGTCGAAGGCGGCGCCGATCGACATCACGCTGACGCGCTGGTGCAGGCGCTTGGTCTGGGTCACCGCGTGGTCGGCCCAGAAGTTGCCGCGGCTGATCGCGCCGCCCAGCTGGACGTCGCTGCGCAGCGTCGCGTCGTCGACGAGCTCGTCGGTGAGGTAGCTGTCGATGCCCTGCATCGTCGAGTCGCCGGTGGCGAGCACGTTGGGCAGCGCGACCTCGCGGACCTCGGCGTCATCCCCGACGGCGACGTCGCGCCGCACGCGGTGGTCGCGCACGCGCAGCTCGACGCGCCAGCGCCCGCGTTCCTCGGCGCGAAACTCGCGTGTCACGGCCCCGACGGCGCGCGCGAACTCGAGCGTCTTGCACACCCGCCTGTCGCCCGGTCGCCTGATGCAGAGCTTCGGCCGGATGCCGCCGATGTTCCAGCGGTCTATCACCCTGATCCGCACGAGCTCTCCGCGCGCGATGCGCTTGGGCGCCTCGACCCTGAAGCGCTGTGCGCACGACGCCGTGCGCACGCCGTACCGACTCCTCACGGTGCTGCCGTCGGGCAGGACCGCGCGGGCCTCGAAGCGCCGCTGCAGGCGCTCGCACGACCAGGTCGTGGCGTCCTTCAGCGTCGTGGGGGCGCCGGCCGCCGACCGCGCCCGGCCCAGCGCCTTGCGCTCGTCGCCAACGCGTTCGAAGAACTTCACCTCGGCGCCCTGGGCGCCCCAGAACAGCAGGCTGATGACGCCGGGATGCGTCGAGTCGGCGGCGAAGGCTGTCACCGGCTCCTGCGCGAAGGCAGGCGCTGCGGACGCCGCCAGGGCCGCGACGGCGCACGCCAGCGCGAGCGCGCTGTGATGGCGGCGGCTCATTGCAGCCGCTCGACGTTCTGCACCATCCGGCGCGAGCAGCGGTCGCCGGCGGGCAGCCCCGGGCGCAGGCGAAACAGCTCGAAGCGCTCGAGCGTCAAGGCCGGCGGACCGACCGCGTCGAACGGCCTTTGCAGGTCCTTGTCGACGAGCACGTAGTCGGCCGCGCGCGACACCGGGACGTGCGGGTAGCTCGTCTCCATCACCGGCTTCTGCGAGCACAGCGGCTGGCCGGCAAGCATGATGCCGGCCCACAGCATGCGGCCGTCGGCCGGCATGTCGAGCCGCACGGAGGCGTCGGGTGGCAGGCGCGCGTCGACCGTCTGCAGCTCGAGCAGGCTCCTGGGCAGCTGGTCGAACGTCGTGCCCAGCTCGCCGGCCGCGGCGGTGCGGGTGGCGCCGATGAGCAGCAGCAGCGCGATCGCGCTCACCCACGCGCGCCGGAAGCCGGCCAGTCCGACGGCGGCGACCGCGACGGCGATCGGGGCCACGAACGCCAGCGTCTTGAAGTGGAAGTACCAGCCGTAGTCCAGCGGCCGGAAGAGCATCGTGGCGAGCAGGCCGAAGGCGAGCACGACGCCGAAGCCCCAGCGAACCTCGTTCGGCGCCCGCCGCAGGCCGAGCACGAGCCCGACGATCAGCAGCAGCACGGCGATGTCCGCGGCCGGGGTGTAGATCAGTCCGACGAAGTGGCGCTCGGGGATGAAGCTGCCCAGGTCACCGCCCCAGTTGCTCAGGCCCCCGCCGTGGTTGAGCAGGCTGAGCACCGACCCCGCCTTCTCGAAAACGCCCTTGACGGGGACCGAGAGCAGCAGCAGCAGCAGCGGCACGATCCAGATGAGGTCGCGGCGGCTGCGCAGGCGCGGCAGCGCGACCACGCGCAGCCCGCGCCGCTTGCGCTCGAAGGCCAGGAAGATGACGATCGACATGAGCGGGATCGGCAACGCGAGCGGATAGGCGAACCCGAGCAGCGCCAGGAACGCTCCGAGCAGGATCCAGCCCCCCAGCGAGCCGCGGCGCACGACGTGCCACGCGAGCACGATCGCGAAGGGCATCGCCATGAAGCCCCAGATCTGGTTGAAGTACGGGTGCATGGCGGTGAACAGCGCCATCCGGTTGAGGCCGATGAGCGCCATCACGGCCGCCGCCCCCCACGCACCGGCGCCGAGCAGCTCGCGCGCGAGCAGCCAGAAGCCGAGCGCGGCGAGCGCGAGCAGCACCGCCGACAGCGTCGCGATGACGGCGTAGGGCTCCATCCCTGCGACCTTCGCGACGGCGCCGAAGGCGAGGTAGATCGGCGGCTTGGAGCGCCAGACGAGCGGCACGTGGTCGACCGGCTCCTCGACTGCCACCGCGCCGGGATGGTGGTCCTCCAGGAACATGGCGGTGCCGACGGCGAGGTGCGCATCCGAGCCGTTGCCGATGACGGTCGCAAAGCCCGAGCGGAACATCGGCAGCAGCGCGATCATCGTGATGAGAAACGCGACGTACAGGGGCACGAGCAACGTCCACCACGATGCGCCGGCGGCGGACGTCGAGCGCGCGCCCGGAAAACCCGGATCGCGGCGCCAGCCGTAGGCGCCGAGCGCGAGGCCGGCGACGAAGGCGATCACGAGCGCGAGGTCGAACGGCACGTGCGCGTATGACATGAGGGCCAGCTCGAGCGCCACCGCGACGGCGCCGGCCGGCAGCACCCACAGCAGCTCGAAGCGGCGCAGGCTGTCGGGCAGCAGCAGCCGCGTCGGCCCGAACCCGGCGACCCCGAAGACCAGGACGGCCGCCGCGCCGGCGCGCAGGGCGTCGGCGAGGCCTCCCTTGCCGACGACGCCGGTATAGCGCGCAAGCAAGATCGCGGAGATGCTCGCGGTGACGAGCGCGGCGCAGGCGAGCACGCGGTTGGAATGCTGCGTCAGCCCCGCAGGCCGGTCGCCGGGCGGCCCCGCCGCACCGTCGGGCTCACGCGCTGCGGTCTCCTCTGGATCGAGCTGCCCTGCGAGCTCCGCGGGCACGCGATCGTCGGTCTGGACGTCCATCGGCTGCATTGTCGAGTACGAGCGTCGTAGCGCGCGCCACGGTCGATCGCGCCATCGCCGGCGAGGCTATCAGCGCCGCGTTGGGATCCTCGCGATGCGTGTACGGTCTCGGGCGATGTCGCTGCAGGCGGACCGCAGGGAATGCAACGAGCTCGCTCGCGATCACGTGGCGGTCCGCGCCGGCGGGTAGATGCCCCCGCAGGACTTCCTCGCCGGCGCGGCCCTCTTTCTCGTCATGCTCGCGGCCGTCGTCGCGGCGACGACGTTCGTCGTGCGCCGCCGGCTTGCGCACCTCGACGCGCTCGAGACCGCTCTTGCGAGCGTGGTGATCGGCACGGCGGTGTTGATCGGCGTGCACCTCGTCCCTCTCATGCTCGGCGTGCTGGCGCGCGGCGCGGTGATCGCCGCCGCCGCGCTCGCCGTCGGCCTCGCCGCGCTCGTCAGGCCGGCGCGCGAGACGGTGGCGCTCGAGGAGCGCGGGCCGCCCGGCGCGGTACCGCCGAGCAGCCGCGCCTCGTGGGCGCTCGCCGCGCTGGCCTGCGGGTTCACCGCGGCGGCGGCGTTCGCCAACCTCGGGCGCTGGGGCGGCGACGAGGTCATCGGCGACGACCCGACCTCGTTTCACCTGCCCGGCGTCGGGCGCTGGATCCAGGACGCCACCGTGTGGCAGATCGACCAGTTCGTCCCGCTGCTCGCGCAGGGCAACTACCCCAACAACGGCGACGTCGTGCTGCTCAGCACGATCCTGCCCTGGCACAACGACTTCCTCGTGCGCCTGCCGAGCGTCTTCTTTCTCGCGATGACTGCGGTCGCGGCCTTCGCCGTCGCCCGCGAGCTGCGCGCGCCGCACGCGTCCGCGCTGATCGCCGCCGCGGCGATCGTCTCGCTGCCGGTCGTGGGCTTCGTGACGATCCCGCGCGCGCTGCCCGACTCGATCATGTGGACGACGTTCGCCTGCGGGGCGCTGTTTCTCCTGCGCCACGCGCGCTCGGCCCGGCGCTCGGACCTCGTGCTCGCCGGCGTCGCGCTGGGGATCGCGGCCGGGACGAAGTGGTACGGCGTCAGCTCGGTGCCCGTCGTGGTCGCGGTCTGGATCGCCGCGCGGGCGATCGCCGCTCGGCGCACGCCCAGCGGCGGCGGGGCCGGCGCGCCCGTGGCGTCCCGCGCCGTCCTGCGCGACGGCGTCATCGTCGGCGCCCTCGCGTTCCCGGGCATGCTGGTCTGGCTGGCGCGCAACCTCGCGCTGTCGGGCAACCCCGTCTTCCCGCTCAACGTCGAGCTCTTCGGCCTGACGATCTTCGCCGCGCCGCGCGACGTCATCCGCGACGAGGTCGGGTTCTCGATCGCCGACTACGCCGGCCAGCCCGACGTCCTGGGGAAGGTCGCGATCAAGATCGTCGAGGGCCTCGGCGGGGCGCCGATCCTCTGCGCGATCGCGCTCGTCGTCGCGGTCGTGCTGGCGCGCCGCGGCGGACGCGCGCCCGAACCGCGCGTGGTCGTCCTCGCCGCGGCGGCCGTCGTGCTGGCGCTGCTCTACACGCTGACGCCGGCGACGGCGCTGGGCCTGCGCGGCACCCCGTCGCTGGCGCACGCCAACACGCGCTACGCGATCCCCGCGCTGCTGCTCGCGCTGCCGGTGCTGGCCTGGGTCGCCGGGCGCGTGCGCCCGCTCGCAGGGCGGGCGCTCGAGGCCGTGGTCACGCTGGGCGTGCTGTTCGGCGCCTACGACGGCTACCAGGTGGCCGGCGGGGCCGACATCGTCGCGGCGGCGGTCGCGCTGGCGGCGCTCGGCGGCGCGGCGTGGCTGCTCTGGCGCCTGCGCGAGCGGCGCGTCGTGCTCGTCGCCGCCGCGGCCGCCGCCGGGCTCGGCGGGTTGGCCGCCGGCGACCGCATGCAGGACCGCATCAACGCTGACCGCTACGGCCACTTCGACCCCGGACTCGACGCCCTGATGCGCGCGGCGCCCGCTGACAAGCGCGTCGGCTTCGAGTTCGCGACGTACTGGTCGCTCGGCGACCTCTCCCCCGTGTGGCCCGCGTTCGGAACCCGGATCGACAACGACGTCGAGTTCGTCGGCGAGTTCGTCGACGGCTTTCTCACCCCGTACGGCGACGAGGCGAGCTTCCGCGAGGCGCTGAGGCACGGCCGCTACGACGTCCTCGTCATCGGCAGAAGCGACATCGCGCGCCAGAACACCCCAGCCCAGCAATGGGCGATCGACGCCGGCTGGCGCACCGTCTCGCTGACCGAGCGGCTGCGCCTGCTCGTACCCCCGCCCTGACGCGGCGCGCACGAACGCACCGGAAACGTCTACTGTGCGCGCCGATGAGGCTTCGAGTGTTTGCGGTTGCGCTTGGTGCGCTGTTGGTCGTGTTGTTGTCGGTGTCTGTTGCGCGGGCGTCGTCTGAGCAGGTGTCGGTGATGATGGATGA
>Ga0136617_10000787_pt1 | contig 27449 bp, 25 predicted proteins | sample AntDrymUQ3222106_2_FD_129672 | JGI IMG/M metagenome (GOLD analysis project Ga0136617, IMG submission 129672) | Polar desert sand microbial communities from Dry Valleys, Antarctica - metaG UQ322 (21.06) | ecosystem: Environmental > Terrestrial > Soil > Desert | place: Antarctica: Dry Valley...
CGTGGCCGTGCGCTTCGCCCTGGTGGCCGTCGTGGCTCGGGTTCGCTTGCCCGCGGTGGCAGTTTCGGAGGCCGAGCCGTCGGGTTCAGCGGCTGGTGCCGCGGTCTCGTCCCCGGCGGCGACGCGGGCTCGCGACCGGGTCGCCTTGCGCGGCGTGGACGGCGGCTCGGAGCCACCGTCTGGTGGGCTGTTTCGGGGTTCTGCGGCTCGGCGCCGCCGTACTGCCGATGGTGCTGGGTCGTTCGGGCGGTCGCTAGGAGCCTCGATTGGCCCCATGTCGCCGCCGGGCTCGGTGTCGAGCACGGTTCTCCGTTTCGGCCTCGCAGCGCGCGCCGACCGAATCCGGTCCGCAGCGCACGCGAGGTGCGGTTTGGCGGGCACCGCTGCGCGCTGAGATGAGCGCGGCATTGATGCCCGCAAAGTCTGTGGACGCCGATCGCGAGCGCGGGGCGCCTACGTTCGACGGCGGTGCCGACGTCGTCCTACCGCTGCGCCCCGGCGATCGTCTCTGGCGAACCCTCCCTGGCAGCGAGGGCGGCCGCACGGTCGGGCGCAAGCGGGTCGGTGAGCTGCCCGGACTCGTCAAGCCGGCCCTGTGCCAACCGGGTCGCCCTCACGGGGGCGGTGGGCACGCATCCGGCGACGGCGGCCAGAGCGGCGATCACGTCGTCGGGTCGAACCGCAGGGCTGACCTGCCGGACGACCAGGTCAAGTATCACACAGGGGCCTGATCCGGTGGTCGGTGTGCCGCCGACCGTGCTGATCGACACCACTGCCGCGCGCGCGTCGACGCTTCGCCGGCCCTTCTTCGTCAGCCGCTCGACCGGGATCTCCGCAGCCGCAAGAAAACCCTGCACCGCCGTGTCCACTGTGGAGAAATCCAGGCCGGGCAGGGTGATGCGCCACCAGCTGGTATCGATCCGGTCGGCCAACGTCTCGCCCGCAGCCGGCACACACTCCTCGATGTCCAGGCCGGTCGGCAGGCAGGAGTCCAGCGCCACCCGGACGGCTTCGGGATCCATGTGCACGGCCAGCCCGATCTCCAGGTACTCCGCTTCGCTCGCCACACCGGTCGGTGCGGCTCCGAGGTAGGAGATCTTCGGATGCGGTGTGAAGCCGGCGGAGTACCCCATCGGAATGCCCGCCCGTCGCAACGCCCGCTCAAAGGCGCGGGCGAAGTCCCGGTGGGAGGTGAACCGCAGCCGGCCACGTTTGGCATAGCGCAGCCGCAACCGCTGAACCACAGGCGGCGGCGGCGGTCCGTCAGGTTGGCGCGCCACGTTCAGACCGGGGTCAGCGGCAGCAACGTACGGCCGGTCGGCCCGACCTGGATGTCGGTGCCCATACCGGGGCACACCCCGCAGTCATAGCAGGGAGTCCAGCGGCAGTCATCGACCTCCGTCTCGTCCAGGGCGTCCTGCCAGTCCGACCAGAGCCACTCCTTGTCCAGCCCGGAATCGAGGTGCTCCCAGGGCAGCACCTCGTTCTCGTTCCGCTCCCGGATCGTGAACCAGTCCAGGTCCACGCCGTACGCCGGCAGCACCTCCGAGCAGCCCCCGACCCAGCGATCGTAGGAGAAATGCTCGCTCCAGCCGTCGAAGCGGCCGCCCGCGCGCCACACCGCCTCGATCACCCCGCCGACCCGGCGGTCGCCGCGGGAGAGCAGTCCCTCGATGATTCCCGGCTTGCCGTCGTGGTAACGAACGCCGATCGCCCGCCCGAAGCTCCGGTCGGCGTAAATCGCCGAGCGCAACAGCCGGAGCCGGTGGTCGATCGTGTCGGCGGCGGCCTGCGCCGCCCATTGGAACGGAGTGTGCGGTTTCGGCACGAAACCGCCGATGGACACCGTGCACCGGATGTCACGGTGGCCGGCCGCCTCCCGCCCGGCGCGGATCACGTCCTTGGCCATGTCGGCGATCTCCAGCACGTCGGCGTCGGTCTCCGTCGGAAGGCCGCACATGAAGTACAGCTTCACCTGCCGCCAGCCGTGGGCGTACGCCGTACTGACCGTCCTGATCAGGTCTTCCTTGGACACCATCTTGTTGATGACCGCGCGCAGCCGTTCGCTGCCGCCCTCGGGTGCGAACGTGAGACCGGAGCGCCGCCCGTTGCGGGACAGCTCGTTGGCGAGGGTGACGTTGAACGCGTCCACCCGCGTCGAAGGCAGGGACAGCGAGGTGTTCGTGCCGGCGTACCGGTCGGCGAGTCCCTTCGCGATGTCGCCGATCTCGGAGTGGTCGGCGCTGGACAACGACAGCAGGCCGACCTCCTCGAACCCGGTCGCCCGCAGGCCCCGGTCGACCATGTCGCCGATGCCGGTGATCGAGCGCTCCCGCACCGGGCGGGTGATCATCCCGGCCTGGCAGAACCGGCAACCGCGGGTGCAGCCGCGGAAGATCTCCACGCTCATCCGCTCGTGCACGCTCTCCGCGAGCGGAACCAGGGGCTGCTTGGGATACGGCCACTCGTCGAGGTCCATCACGGTCCGCTTGTGCACCCGGAACGGGACGTCGGACCGATTGGGTGACACCCGATGGATCCGGCCGTCCGGCAGGTAGTCGACGTCGTAGAAGCGCGGGACGTAGACACCACCGGTGCGAGCCAGCCGGAGCAGTAATTCGGTGCGCCCACCGGGGCGGCCTTGCGCCTTCCAGGCTTTGACGAGGTCGGTGATCTCCAGGACCGCCTGCTCACCGTCGCCGAGCACAGCGGCGTCGATGAACTCCGCGATCGGCTCCGGGTTGAAGGCGGCGTGCCCGCCGGCCAGCACGATGGGGTGCGCCTCGGTGCGCCCGGCGCTGTGCAGGGGGATACCGGCGAGATCGAGCGCCTCGAGCAGGTTCGTGTAGCCGAGTTCGGTGGCGAAGCTGACACCGAGGACGTCGAAGGCGGCAACCGGCCGGTGCGCGTCGACGGTGAACTGGCCGATGCCGTGCTCGCGCATCAGCGCGGCGAGGTCGGGCCAGACGGCATACGTCCGTTCGGCCAGCGCATCGGGACGCTCGTTGATGACCTCGTAGAGGATCATCACACCCTGGTTGGGCAGGCCGACCTCGTAGGCGTCGGGATACATCAGCGCCCAGTGCACGTCGACGTCGTCCCAGTCCTTGACGGTGGCGTTGAGCTCTCCCCCGACGTACTGGATCGGCTTGGCCACCCGCGGCAGCAACGGCTCCAGCCGCGGGAACAGGGATTCAGGCGCTTTCATGTCAGCCTCAGGGTAGCGGGCCGGGGCGAACCGGTCAGGTCAGCAACAGCTTCTCCAGCCGCCCGGCGGCGACCCGCAGGCCGATCAGACCCATCACCGCGAGGTAGGCGACGTGGATGGTCAGCGTTCCGTCGACCAGGCCGGTCGTCAGATCGCGGATCAGTTCCACTGCGTGATAAAGCGGCGTGCAGACGACCACCGCCTGCAGCGCCGACGGGTAGGTCGACAGCGGGTAGAAGGTCGTGGCGAACAGGAACATCGGAAGAACAATGAGCTGAACGAACTCGAAGTCCTGCCACCCCCGCATGTACGTCGTAGCCGCCACGCCCACGGCGGCAAACCCGAACCCGATCAGTACCGCGGCGGGCAGCACCAGAACCGCCCAGGGCGAGCCGACCAACCCGAGCGCCAGCATGACGACGAGAAAAGCAGTGGAGTAGATCAGCCCGCGCAGCAGCGCCCAGCAGATCTCGCCGGCCGCGACGTCTCCCGGAGACATCGGCGTGGACAGGATCGCGTCATAGGTCTTGGCGTACTTGAGCTTGAAGAAGATGTTGAACGTCGAGTCGTACACCGCGCCGTTCATGGCCGATGAGGCAAGCAGGGCCGGCGCCACGAACGCGGTGTACTCCAACACCGTCCCGTCCACGGTCACCGATCCGACCAGAGCACCGATACCGACGCCGATCGAGAGCAGGTAGAACAGGGGCTCGAAGAAGCCGGACACGATGATCACCCAGCCACGCCGGTAGACCATCAGGGAGCGCTCGACCATCAGGCTGGCCCGCCGCGCGCTGGTCCCACACAGCGGGACGATCCGCGCGAGCAGCGTCGAGGACTCCCGGTCCTGATGCAGAGTCGCACTCATCCGGTCGCCTCCAGACGACGCCGGAAGAAGTAATTGGCGGCGACGACGCCGCCGCCGACCCACAGGGACAGATAGCCGACGTGCATCAGCGCGTCGGCCAGCTCCTGCGTGCCCTGAACGAGGCCGCGGCACAGGTCGACCCCATGCCAGAGCGGGGTCGCGTAGGCCACCCACTGCAGCGCCTCGGGCAGCTGGCTCACCGGAAAGAAGGTGCCGGAGAACAGGAACATCGGCACGATGACGAAGCGCTCCAGCGCCGCGAAGCCCGCTGGGCTGTCGTAGCCCGCGGCAAACGCGAAAATCGGCGCCGCGAACGCCATGCCGCACAGAGTCGCCGCGGGCAGCGCCAAGAGCGCCAGCAGGCTCGGTGCCGCGCCGAACAGCGCGATCACCACGAGATAGATCGCCGCCGTGGTGGTCACCCGGAAGGCAACCCACAGCAGGTGGCCGCCGAGGATGTTCCCTACCCCGAGGGGGGTTGCGAGCATCGCGTGGTACGTGCGAACCCACTTGATCGCGCCCATGACCGGGTACATCGACTCGAAGGTCGCGGTCTGCATCGCCGTGGCGGCGAGCAGGCCGGGGGCGAGGAAGAGCAGGTACTCATCGCCCAAGCGGCCGCCCTCGTCGACGAGAGTGCCGAGGCCGATCCCCATTGCGGCGAGGAACAGCACCGGCGTGAGGATGCTGGACACCACCGTGCCGCGCCAGGTCCTGCGGTACTGGAACGCCCAGAAGCCCAAGGACGCACACGTGCGTGACCAGGCTGAGGGGACCTTACGCGGCTGGACCACAGCGGGGGCTTGTGCCATCAGTCGACCAGCGTCCGACCGGTCAGCCGCAGGAAGACGTCCTCCAACGTGCTACGCCGTACCAGCGTCGAGACCGGCCGAAGGCCGCGGTCGTAGACCGCCGCGGCGCTGCCGTCACCGTCGTCGGTGTAGAGCAGCAGCCGGTCGGGCAGCACCTCGATGCGATCGACGAGTCCCTCGAGCTTGTCCGCGTAGACCTTGTTGTCCGCATCCGCGCCGAACCTGAGTTCCAAGACCTCCCGCGTGCTGTAAGTCGCGATCAGCTCGCGCGGGCTGCCTTCGGCGGCGAAGCGGCCCTTGTCCATCACGACGAGCCGATCACACAACTGCTCGGCCTCGTCCATGTAGTGCGTGGTGAGGACAAGGGTGACGCCGCGTTGCTTGAGCCGGAACAGCCGGTCCCACAGTGAGTGCCTGGCCTGCGGGTCCAGACCTGTGGTCGGCTCGTCCAGCAGCAGCATCTCCGGATCGTTGATCAGGGACCGGGCGATGGTGAGTCGCCGTTTCATCCCGCCGGACAGCGGCTCCACCTTGTCCTTTGCGCGGTCACTCAGCTGCACAAACTCGAGCAGCTCGTCGGTCTTGTCCCGCACCGCGGCGCGGGACATCCCGAAGTAACGGCCGTAGATCAGCAGGTTCTCCCGAACACTGAGCTCGGTGTCCAGCGTGTCCTGCTGCGGTACGACGCCGAGCCTGGCCCGGATCGCCGGCCCCTCGGTGCGCGGATCCCGTCCCAGTATGCGCAACGTCCCCTCTGTCGGCGGCGAGACGCAGCCGATCATCCGCATCGTTGAGGATTTGCCCGCGCCGTTCGGCCCGAGGAAGCCGAACGCCTCCCCTCGGGCGACGTCGACGTCTATCCCGTCGACCGCGGTGAACTCCCCGAATCGTTTGGTCAACCCGCGAGCGTGCACCAACGGCGGATCGGCGGAATCGGTTGCCACGGCTTCGACGCTAGCCAGGGGTACCGACAACTGTCGCCCTGATTCCGCCGTACTCACAGATCGGGAAAGAACAGGCCTATCTCTCGGACGGACGACTCGGTCGAGTCCGACCCATGGACGATGTTCTTCTGCACGGCCAGCGCAAGGTCCGCCCGGATGCTGCCGGTGGCAGCCGCCACCGGGTCGGTCGCCCCGGCAAGCTGTCGGAACGCCGCCACCGCGCGGGGTCCCTCCGCGACCAGGGCGACCAGCGGGCCGGAGGTGATGAAGTCCACCAGGTCGCCGTAGAACGGCTTGCCCTCATGCTCGGCGTAGTGCCGCTGCGCGGTTTCTCGGTCCAGCGTCCGCAGCTCGAGCGCCACCAAGGTCAAACCCTTGCCCTCGATCCGGGAGATGACCTCGCCGACGAGTCCGCGGCCGACGCCGTCGGGTTTGACCAGGATCAGGGTGCGCTCGGACACGGGCTCTCCAGGGGAACGGCGTCGGGACCGCCGAGCCTAACCGGTAGGCGGTGAAGCCGTTCGGGCACGAAGCTCGCGCTGCACATGGATGCTGTAGAGCCAGATGAATCCGAAGACCGCGCCGAGGAAGAACATCGCCGCGACGATGAAGCCGGTCGCCGTGAACGCCACCTGTGCGACCGACCCGGCCGCCAAGCCCCAGGGCCGTCGTTGCATTGCCGCCAGCACGACGAGCACCCCGGCGAGTCCCAACGTGACGGCAAGGTTGGCGCCCGTCAGCCCGCCGTCCTGAGCGACGGTCCGCGGCACGAGCAGCAGCGTCAGCGCCTCCAGCGCGAGCGTGGCGGCGTAGACACCGGACATCACCCGGTCGATCCCGGCGCGCCGCGGATCCGGCGGCGTGCTCGTCAACGCCCAACCAGGAGAACCCTGGCCTCTCCCGCCGTGACGACAGAGCCGATGACGAGGATGCCGCTCCCGCTCAGAGCCGCCGCCCCCTCCTCGGCCAGCCGTACGGCGGTGTCCAGTGCGTCATCGAGGCGTACCTCGACCGTCACGCGTTCCGGTCCGAGGACCTCGACGGCCAGCGCGGCCAGGTCGTCTGGAGCCATGGACCGCGGTGAGGAGTTGGCGGTGACAACGAGTTCGTCGACGACGGGCTCGAGGATCTCCAACATTCTGCGGACGTCCTTGTCGGCCATGCAGGCCATCACGGCGACCAGCCGCCGGAAGTCAAAGGCCTCTTGCACAGCCGCCACTGTCGCCGCCACACCCGCCGGGTTGTGCGCGGCGTCGACCAGGACCGTCGGAGCGCTGCGTACCGCCTCGAGCCGGCCGGGCGTCCGAACGCTGGCGAAGGCGGCGCGAACCGTGTTGACATCGATGCGGCCCTGCGCCCCGGCGCCGAAGAACGCTTCGACCGCGGCGAGTGCAACAGCGGCGTTTTGCGCCTGATGCGCTCCGTGCAGTGGCAAGAACACCTCGTCGTAGCTGCCACCGAGACCCTGCACCGCGAGCAGCTGCCCGCCCACGGCGATCCGGCGTTCGACCAGCCCGAACTCCATCCCTTCGCGCGCCACGGTGGCGTCCATCTGGACCGAACGCCGCAGCAGAGCGTCGAGCGCATCGGCGGGCTGCTGAGCGAGTACGGCGATGGCACCGGCCTTGATGATCCCCGCCTTTTCGGTGGCTATGGACCCGACGTCGTCGCCCAGGTAGTGCATGTGGTCGAGCGCGATCGGTGTGACGACGGCGACCTGCGCGTCGGCGACCGACGTGCTGTCCCACAACCCGCCCATCCCCACCTCGACCACGGCCACATCGACGGGGGCGTCGGCAAATGCGACGTACCCCAGAGCGGTGAGGACCTCGAAGTAGGACAGCGCGATCGGCTGTCTGGCGTCGACCATCCCGAGGTACGGCGCGACGTCGTCGTACACCTCCGCGAATCGACTCGCCGGAAGTTGGACGCCGTCGACGCTGATCCGCTCGGTGATCGACGCGAGGTGGGGGCTGGTGAAGCGCCCCACGCGCAGCCCGAAGCCACGGAGCAATTCGTCGATCATCCGCGCCGTCGAGGTCTTGCCGTTGGTGCCGGTGATCTGAACCACGGGGTACCCCCGCTGCGGGTCGCCGAGAACCTCCATCAGTGCGGCGATCCGGGTGAGGGAAGGCTCCAGCCGCGTCTCGGGCCAGCGGGGTCGCAACTGGGCCTCGACCCGGGCCAGTTCGTCGACGGGCGGGGTGACGGTCACGCCGGCGATGCTACGGAGACTCCTATGGGCGGCTGAACCGGCGACCGGTTATCCACAGCGGGGAGCGCCCGCTCGACCGAGCCAAGGGGCGCGGGCACAATGACGGCCGGGGAGGGATCGTGACGGACGTCTTCGCGTGGACAGTGTTCGGCACCATGACGGCGCTGCTCATCGCCGTAATCGCCCTGCTTGGCACTGCGCTGTTTCGATTGACCGATCGAATCGACGCCATGGGCGCATCCGTGAGCGGCCGCATGGATAGCCTCAGCAGCCGAATCGAGGAACAGTCGACAACCCTCGGCAGCCGAATCGACGAGCTGTCCACGACCCTCGGCAGCCGAATCGACGAGCTGTCCACGACCCTCGGCAGCCGAATCGACGAACAGTCGACAACCCTCGGCAGCCGAATCGACGAACAGTCGACAACCCTCGGCAGCCGAATCGACGGACTCAGCGGCACCCTCACTGCGCGAATGGACTCGTTAGGCGACAAGCTGGACGGCCTGCGCAGGGAGGTGCGTGCCGACAAGCGCGAGGTGCTGGAGCGCCTGGATGTCGTCGCCGAACGGCTGACGACGTTGGAACGGGCGGGCTGAGACTCAGGCCGACTTCTCCCGGCGTTCGCGCTTGGGCACCTCACGAGGAACGATCGTCGGGTTGACGTGGTCGAGGACGACCTCACCGGTGATGACGACCCGCGCCACATCCTCTCGGCTGGGCACCTCGTACATCACCGAGAGCAGCACTTCCTCCATGATCGCGCGCAGGCCACGCGCTCCCGTACCGCGCAGTATCGCCTGATCGGCGATCGCCTCGAGGGAGTCGTTGGTGAACTCCAGTTCCACGTTGTCCAGCTCGAACAACCGTTGGTACTGCCGCACCAACGCATTCCTGGGCTCGGTCAGGATCGCAATGAGCGCCTCGCGGTCGAGCTTGCTCACACTCGTGACAACAGGGACTCGCCCGACGAACTCCGGGATCATTCCGAACTTCAGAAGATCCTCGGGCAGGACGTCGGCGAATACGTCGGTGGTGTCGATGTCCGCCTTGCCGCGGATGTCCGCGCCGAAGCCGATGCCCTGCTTGCCGACCCTTGATTCCACGATGCGCTCGAGACCAGCGAACGCGCCGCCAACGATGAACAACACGTTTGTCGTGTCGATCTGGATGAACTCCTGGTGTGGATGCTTGCGGCCGCCCTGCGGCGGCACAGAGGCCGTCGTACCTTCCAGGATCTTCAGCAGTGCCTGCTGAACGCCCTCGCCGGAGACGTCTCGCGTGATGGAGGGGTTCTCGCTCTTGCGGGCGATCTTGTCGACCTCGTCGATGTAGATGATCCCGGTCTCGGCCCGCTTTACGTCGTAATCGGCTGCCTGGATCAGCTTGAGCAGGATGTTCTCGACGTCCTCGCCGACATAGCCGGCTTCGGTGAGCGCCGTCGCGTCGGCGATGGCGAACGGGACGTTCAGCAGCTTGGCCAGGGTTTGGGCGAGGTGGGTCTTGCCGCAGCCGGTCGGGCCGATGAGCAGGATGTTGGACTTCGCCAGTTCCACATAATCCGCCGCGGAGCCGCGCGGCCCCTCTGTCCCCGCCTGCACCCGCTTGTAGTGGTTGTAGACGGCCACGGCGAGAGTCTTCTTCGCCGACTCCTGGCCGATGACGTACTGCTCGAGGAACTCGAAGATCTCCGTGGGCTTGGGAAGCTCGTCGAACTTGAGGTCGGAGGAGTCGGACAGCTCCTCCTCGATGATCTCGTTACAGAGGTCGATGCATTCGTCGCAGATGTAGACGCCTGGGCCCGCGATGAGCTTCTTGACCTGCTTCTGCGACTTGCCGCAGAACGAGCACTTGAGCAGATCACCGCCGTCGCCGATGCGTGCCACCTACGACCGTCCTTCCTTTGGCGCCGATGTGGGCTCGGACGACGTTACCGGCTCGGGGCGACGTTGCACCTGTATTGACTCGGCGCGTGTGTCCACTGGTCGGTTAGGCCGGTACCGCGTTGAGCTTGCGGCTTTCGATGACGTTGTCGACCAGACCGTAGGCCTTGGCTTCCTCGGCGCCGAAGATCTTGTCCCGCTCGATGTCGGTGCGGATGGTCTCCTCGGACTGACCGGTGTGCCGGGCCAGGATCTTCTCCATCTGATGGCGCACCCGCTGGATCTCATCTGCCTGGATCTCCAGATCCGAGAGCGATCCGCTGCCCTCGCCGGAGGGTTGGTGAATGAGGATCCGCGAGTACGGCAGCGCCATCCGCTTGCCGGGCGTTCCGGCCGCGAGAATGACCGCCGCGGCCGAGGCGGCCTGACCCATGACCACTGTCTGGATGTCGGGCCGGACGAACATCATCGTGTCGTAGATCGCCGTCAGTGCGGTGAACGAGCCGCCGGGGGAGTTGATGTACATGATGATGTCCCGGTCTGGATCGGTGGACTCCAGGCAGATCAGCTGCGCCATGATGTCGTTGGCCGATACGTCGTCGACCTGCACGCCGAGGAAGATTATCCGCTCCTCGAAGAGCTTGTTGTAGGGGTTGGACTCCTTCATGCCGTAGCTCGTGCGCTCCACAAAGGAGGGCAGCGTGTACCGGCTGTCGGGGGTATAGAGCTTGCTCACGTCGTGTCCTTTTCGCAGATTCAGCGGGTCTTGGCAGCGGGGTTGTCGTCCTCGTCGGGCACCTGCCGGGCCCGGGCGACCACGTGGTCGACGAAGCCGTACTCCAACGCCTGCTGCGCGGTGAACCAGCGGTCGCGGTCGGAGTCCTTGGTGATCTGTTCCACCGACTTGCCGGTGTGCTCGGCGGTGAGCTCGGCCATCTCCAGCTTGCTCTGCCGGAACAGGTCCGCCTGGATCGCGATGTCCGAGGCGGTGCCGCCGACCCCCGCAGAACCCTGGTGCATCATGATCCGCGCGTGCGGCAGCGCATAGCGCTTGCCCTTGGTGCCCGCAGACAGCAGGAACTGGCCCATCGAGGCGGCCAAGCCCATCGCGTAGGTGGCGACGTCGCACTCGATGAACTGCATCGTGTCGAAGATCGCCATCCCGGCCGTCACCGAACCGCCGGGTGAGTTGATGTAGAGGTTGATGTCGCGGCCGGGATCCTCCGCGGCGAGCAGCAGCATCTGCGCGCACAGCTGGTTGGCGATCTCGTCACCCACCTGGGAGCCGAGGAAGACAATCCGCTCGCGCAACAGCCGTTCGTAGACCGAGTCGCCGAGGTTCATCCCGGCGACCGCGGCGCGCATGTGCGGCACCGAGGGCGTCGTAGTCGCCGGCTGGATGGACTGGCTCACCGGTCGGAGGAGTGGACTGGGGGTGCTCACAACACGCCTGCTTTCACGCCGCGGAACTGCATGTTCTCGGATGATGACCTGCTGCCGACCCTAACGCCCGACGCTGACGCGGAAGTCCCGCACGAAGGGCTGTTCGCTGTCAGCGCACCGGTCGTCGGCGCCGGATGTCAGCGCGGATCAGCGGTTGACGTCGGTCGGAACGGCGCTTGCCTCGTCTGTGCCCGTGGCCGCTTCCGCCTCGTCGGTGTCGCCCGCTGCGGTGGCGTCCGGTACGCCGGAGCCTGCCCCCGGCCCACTGCGTAGCGCGGTGAGTTCCACCGGACGGCCACTCGCATCGGTGATCGTCGCCGCGTCGAGCAGCAGCGCCAATACCTTGTTGCGGCGGACGTCGGACATCATCGCCGGCAACTGGTTACTCTGCGACAGCTGCTGGGCGAACTGCTCGGGCGCGACGCCGTAGCGGCGGGCCTGCATGACGATGTGCTGGGTGAGGTCCTCTTCGGAAACTCCGACCTCCTGCTGATCGGCGTACGCGTCGAGGATCAACTGGGTGGCGACCGCCTTTTCGGCGTTGACCCGCAGCTCTGCCTGGAAGGTCTCCTCGGAGTGTCCCTCGGATTCCAGGTAGTCCGGCAGGCCCCGCCCGCTCTCCTCCAGTTGATGGACGATGTTGTGCTGACGCCACTCCACTTCGCCGGCGACCACGGACTCCGGCAGCGGCGCCTCGACCGACCCGATCAATGCCTCCATCAGATGGTCGCTGGCCTGGACTCCCTGCCCCACCGCCTTGACCCGCTCGATCCGGGAGCGCGCGTCGGCCCGCAGCACCTCGATCGTGTCGAACTCGCTGGCGGTCTGCGCGAACTCGTCGTCGAGTTCAGGCAGCTCCTTGACCTTGACTGACCGGACGGTAACAGCGACGTCCGCCGAACGTCCGGCTGCCTCGCCGGCGGGAAGATCCGTGCGAAAGGTGGTCGATTCGCCGGCTGACAACCCGACCAGCGCCTCGTCCAGGCCATCGATCAACTCACCGCTGCCCACTTCGTGCGACAGGCCGGTGGTGCTGCCGTCTTCGACCGGCTCGCCGTCGACTGTCGCTTCCAGGTCGATGCTCACGTAGTCGCCGTCCTCGACTGGCCGGTCAACGCCGGTGAGGGTGGCGAAGCGGTCGCGCAGGGCGGTGATCTGCTCGTCGACCTCCTCGTCGGTCACCGTCATGTCCTCCACGGTGACCACCAACGAATCCGGCGCCGGAAGTTCCAGGTCGGGCCGGACGTCCACCTCAGCGGTGAAGGCGACGACATCGCCGTCCTCGATCTTCGTGACCTCGATCTCGGGTCGTCCGAGAACCCGGACGGAGTTGTCCCGGACCGCCTCCTCGTAGGCCTTGGGGACGGCCTCGTTGACGACCTCCTCCAGGATCGCCGGCCGGCCGATCCGCTGTTCGAGGACGCGGCCAGGCACCTTGCCGGGACGGAACCCCGGTACTCGCACCTGCGCCCCGATCCGTTTGTACGCCGCATCAAAGCTCGGCTTGAGTTCATCGAAGGGCACCTCGATGGCCAGCCGCACCCTCGTCGGGCTCAGGGTCTCGACAGTGCTCTTCACAGACGGCTCTCCTCGGGAACTGGACTACGGCGATTGCTTCGACTCACCGCTGAACGGACGAGTCCGGTCGGAAGTCTAGGCGGTACGGCGGCCGCCGAGCTTGCCCGATGCAGTACAACTGAGCGCATGGGACTCGTCGTCGGGCTGATTCTGCTGGCCATTGCCTTGGCCGTCCTCGGGCTGGTCATCAAGGCGCTGAAGTGGCTCATCATCATCGCCGTGGTCGTCCTGGTCGTGGGTCTCGCCCGCGGCGCCATCGCGGGCCGAAACAACAAGGCGCTGTGACTGGTCGGGGTGGCGGGATTTGAACCCACGGCCCCCCGCTCCCAAAGCGGGTGCGCTACCAAGCTGCGCCACACCCCGGTGGCAACGAAAGTGTAGTGGCCCCGGAGCGCTACCCTGACCGCGTGCGCCGCAGCGCACATCATCGCGGGTGTAGCTCAATGGTAGAGCCCCAGTCTTCCAAACTGGCTACGCGAGTTCGATTCTCGTCACCCGCTCCGCAGCGCCCTGAGATCGGTCAAGGATCGGCGGACCCGTCCACCACCGTCGCGCTTGGCCTCGTACATCGCCAGATCGGCGCGGCTGAGCACGGTCGACCCGGCTTCGGAAGCCGGGCCGTAGGCGACGCCGACGCTGACCGATGTCGTGTCGCCGATCGCCGTTCTCACCGCGTCGACGACGCCCTGCGCGAGCACCGCGCCGTCTTCGCCGGATATTTCCGAGCAGATGACAAACTCGTCGCCGCCGAGCCGAGCAACAAGATCATCGGGTGATGCGCGCGCTGCGAGCACGGTGGCGATCGAACGCAGGATCAGATCCCCGGCCGGGTGGCCGCCCGCGTCGTTGACCACTTTCAGATCGTCGACGTCGACAACGAGTAGACAGACCCAGTCACGAGGGCGAGCGGCCCGCATCGCCACCCAGTTGTCGAAGGCGTGCCGGTTGCCCACGCCGGTGAGTGCGTCGGTGTATGCGAGCTCGCGGATGGAGTCCCGCTCCCGTCGCAGCCGCTCGAACACCTGCATCGAGCGAGCCAGGTGCAGCGCCCGCAGCCGGTGGCTCCACAGCGCCTGCGCCAAGTGATCGCCGTAGGCCAGGATCTCGGCGCGTTCGTCGTGGCCAGCCCTGACCAGCAGGTCGGCCCGGGTGTGAAACGCTGCCGCCGCCAGGGTGCCGATCGCCTCCTTGGGCAGTTCGACACAGGCGCGGCGGGCGGCCTCCAACGCAGCCGAGGACTCGCCGGCTCGGAACAGCGCACGGGCCTCGAACAGCCAGGCCATGGCCGCTTCGCCATCCTGGGCCAGTCCATTCACCCGGTCCAGGCCCGCGCGAATAGCCTTGATCACCGCGGCTGGCTCTCCGGTGTCGCTCTCGGCGCACGCCGACAGCAGTGCGGCTCTGGCGCGGTACCCGGCGGCATGCTCCGAGGCGTTCAACTCGGCCGCCTGATCGGCGTGTCGGCGGGCGCTGCGGCTGTGCTCGGCTGCGCTGTCAGCCCTGCCGATACGACGCAGTTCGACGCTCCACCCGAGATGCAACTCGGCCAGATTCAGCCGGGCGGTGACGGCAGTGAGCCCGAGCGCCTCCGGGTGGGCTGCGCTCCGGTCCGCAGCCGCCAGCAGATGGGGCTCGGCAAGTTCGTACAGGCGAAGATGCAGGTAGCAGGCGCCAACCACGGTGTGGGCGGTGACCACGGCGAAGGGCTCGCCGTCGTCGGGGATGTCTGCCTCTGCCCAGGCCAGCTCCTGCATGAGCGCATCCCCGTCGGATCCAACCGAGGCGGACTCCGATAGCAAGACGGCCTGGAGCAACCGAAAGGCACGGCCCACCGACGCCCAGCCCGCATCGCCTCCGGATTCGGCGATTCGCAGCACGGTACGACCCGCCTCCAGGGCCGCATCGCGGTCCCCGAGGCAGTGCAGGGCCACCGCCCGCACGTAGTGCAGCGCCGCACAGCTGGCGACATCGCCGGTTGACCGGATGGGCTCGTCCGCCGCAGCGAGCATCGATTCGGCGGTGCGAAGGGCAGTCCGCGCCGCACCGGTCTGGGCAAGCCGCAGCAGTCTGATGGCCTCGGCTCGATGGTTGACCAACGACTCCCCCTGTAGCCATCCCAACACTGCCCGTGATCATAGGTGCTGGCCCGGCACCCGCGTGGTATCTCGGTCGCATTCACCTCCGGTCCGGAGTAGACAGGGCACCCGTGGCCACCACGAACGCTGTCCTTCGCCCGCCCACCGCCGAGGAGTTCCCGGCGATGTGGCGCTGCATGGGGGATGTCTTTGCCGAGACCCCTCATGATTCCGATCGGGACTTGGATGCCAGCGTCTTCGAACCGGAGCGGAGCCTGATCGCCGTCGACGGCGAGGACATCGTCGCTACGGCGGGCATCTTCAGCCGTGAGCTGACCGTCCCTGGGGCGATCGTGCCGATGGCGGGCGTCACGTTCGTTGCCGTCGCGCCCACGCACCGCCGGCGCGGCCTGCTCACGCAGATGATCACCCGCCAGCTCAACGAGCTCCACCAGAACCAGGGTGAGGCGGTCGCGGCGCTGTGGGCATCGGAGTCGGCGATCTACCAGCGCTTCGGCTACGGCAACGCCGCACCTCGGGCGGCACTGACCGGCGCAACCCGCGAGACCGCGTTCCGACCGGAGGTCGACCTGGGTACCGGACGCGTCCGCCGGCTGGACGAGGACAAGGTTCGCCCGCATGCCCGAGCCGTGTACGACGCGCTGCGTCCGCACACAGTGGGGTGGCTCGACCGCACGGACATCTGGTGGGCTCGCCGGCACTACGACCCGGAGCACTGGCGAGACGGTGCCACGGAGCAGCGGTACCTCGTGCATGAAGACAGCGACGGGCAGGTCACCGGCTGGGCGTCGTACCGGATCAAGGGCGACTTCGGGCAGACGGGGCCCAACGGAATGGTGCAGATTCTCGACCTGGGCGCGACCACGCCATCGGCGTACGCGGTGCTGTGGCGGTTTCTGCTCGACCACGACCTCGTCCGCCGGTTCCGCCGCCGAATGTGTTCCCTGGATGAGCCGCTGCAGCACCTTGTGCAGAACCCACGTGCGGTGGAAACCGAACTCAGCGACGGGCTGTGGGTTCGGCTGGTCGACGTTGCTCGGGCGCTGGCCGCTCGTCGCTACAGCACCGAGATCGACGTGGTCTTCGACGTCGCTGACGTTGCGTGTCCCTGGAACACCGGCCGCTGGCGGCTGGCCGCCGGTCCTGATGGCGCGCAGTGCTCGGCCACCACCGACCCTGCCGACCTGCAGCTGACCAGCACCGAGCTGGGCGCGGCGTACCTCGGCGGTCCGTCGTTGACCCCGCTGGCGCGCGCCGGCCGGGTGCGTGAGCTGACACCGGGCGCGCTGCAGCGCGCCGCGACGGCCTTCGGCTGGCACACCGCGCCATGGTGCCCCGAGGTCTTCTGACACGCTGCAGGAATGACCGCATCGGTTGGGGACGAACTGGGCTTCGAGGCACAGGCGATGCTGTGCGACTCGGCGGCAGCGGTCGAAGGCAAGCTCTACATCCAGGGCGGCGGCTGGAACGCGATCGCCGCGGGAGCGATGCCCTTCACCGCGCCGAGGATCGGGATGGCCCTGCTGATCGAGGTCCCGTACGGCGCCACGCAGCGCCGGCACCAGCTCACCGTCGGGCTGGAGGACGAGGACGGTTCCCGCCTGCCGTTGGGGCCGGTAAGCGACACCGGCCGGGCCACGCACCTCCAGCTGGCCTTTGAGGTCGGCCGGCCGCCGCAGCTGCCGCCAGGGGATACCCAGCTGCTGCCGTTCGCCTTGAACATCGACGGCTACGCGTTCACCCGACCCGGCGGCTACGCCTTTGTCATCGCGGTGGATCAGCGCGAGATCACCAGGCTTCGCTTCCGCGTTCACCTTCGCTCGCAGTGACCCCGCCCGACTCCGTCCAGTCCGCTCCTGTTGTGTGCTCCCGGACGGAGTCGGGCTCAGTAACGAGGCGCAGCTGGCAGACGGGGCACCAGAACAGGTTCCGTGCCAGCAGGATCTCCGTTCGGACCGGTGTGCCGCAGACCAGGCATGGTTCTCCGGTGCGCCGGTAGACGTAGACCCGGCTGCGTCGCCGGTGCGGCGGCCGCGTCGTCACGATCCGACCGCGACGTACGCCGTCGCGCATCAGGATGAGGAGGTCGGCCCACATCTGCGACCACTGCTCCGGCGTGATGTCATGTCCGGGGCGGTGCGGATCGATCCCGTGCCGGAAAAGCAACTCGGCCCGGTAGACATTGCCGACGCCGGCCAGCACCGACTGGTCCATCAGCAATGCGGCGATCGGCGCGCGGCTGCGGCCAATCCGCGCGTATGCACGGTCAGGATCGGCATTGCGGCGCAACGGATCCGGGCCGAGCCGGTTACGGATCACCGTGACCTCGGGACGGGTCAGCACCTCGCAAGCGGTGGCGCCGCGAAGTTCCCACCACACGTTCTCCGTCCAGAGCCGCAGTCGTAGCGCCCCGCGCGGTGACGGCAACGGCGGCGTACCGGTACGCCATTCGCCGTACAGGCCGAGATGCACGTGCAGCCAATTCTGGCTGTCGTACTGGTGGAACAGGTGCTTGCCGACAGCCTCGGCGCGCAACAGTGTCCGCCCGTCGATGAGCGCCGCGCCCGCCGCAAAGCGGCCCTGTGGACTGTCCGCACGAACCACCTGTCCACGCAGGGTGCGGTTGTGCTCGCGCGCCTGGCGGTAGATGGTGTGGCCCTCGGGCACGGTGCTCCGATCGTCAGGGGTTGTTCAAGTGAGCGATGAGCGTCGTCGGCGCAGGCGAGTCCGCGACCACGTTGACGCGGCGCCGACCCGGGCAGCCGTCCCGTCGACCGCACCGCGCGGGAGCAAGAGGCGAGATCCTGAGGGTGCCGACGCCGAGCGAGGGCTTCGGGGTCTCGTGGGGTCCGGACCCTCTCAGGTCGATATTCAGGCGGCCATGCGCGCCCGGGACGCCTCGCGCCCTCGCCCAGCAGATCTGGCCGCCGCCGAGGACGACGTCGTGATCGTCCGCCGGCACTGGCAGCCACCGGGCTAACCAAGTTCGGGGGGGACACGGGTCTGCTCATACACCGTGAGCTGCCCGATCCGGCGCTCGTGACGCTCGCCGCCGCTGAAGCCGGTGTCCAGGAACGCATCCACGATCTCGTCCGCCTCCGCGACGGTGTGCATCCGGGCGCCGACACTGACGACGTTGGCGTCGTTGTGCTCGCGGGCCAGCCGCGCGATCTCGGTGTTCCACGCCAGGGCGGCACGCACGCCCGCCACCTTGTTCGCGGCGATCTGCTCGCCGTTTCCCGAGCCTCCGACAACGATGCCGAGGCTGCCGGGATCGGCCACCACCGCGGTCCCGGTGGCCACGCAGTAGCCCGGGTAGTCGTCGTCCGGATCGAACACCAGCGGCCCCACGTCGACGACGTCATGTCCGGTGGCGTTCAGCCGATCGACGAGGTGGCTCTTCAACTCGAACCCGGCATGATCCGAGCCCACGTACACACGCATCCGCGGAGTCTGTCACCCCAGTCCGCGCAACGCCCCCGCCACGTCACTGATGGCCGATCTGCCGGCATCGAAGAAACCCGGCAGCCGCCAGAAGCCGTGGATAGCGCCAATGCAGCGGTGGGCGGCGACCGGGACGCCGGCTTCGGCGAGCGCCGCCGCGTATCCCTCGCCCTCGTCGCGCAGCGGGTCGAACTCGGCGGTGATGACATACGCCGGGGGCAGCCCCGCCAGATCCAGCGTCCGCAACGGCGACACGTCGGGATCGAAGGGATCGGGTGGCGCGTACGCGGACCAATAGAACCGCATGGCAGCAGCCGTCAGGCCGCAGTCGGCCGCGAACTTGCGGTACGACCGAGTATCCATCGCGGCGTCGGTCACCGGGTAGATCAGCACCTGCAGCTCGTACGGCGGGCCGCCCGCGTCCCGCACCCGACGGGCGGCGACGGCGGCCATGTTGCCGCCCGCGCTGTCACCGAGCACGGCCAGTCGGGCCGGGTCAACCGCGTCCTCGGCGCCGGAGCGCAGCGCCTCGGTGACCGACATGACGTCGTCCAGCGCCGCGGGGTACGGATGCTCCGGTGAGCGGCGGAAGTCCACCGCGACCACGGCCCAGCCAGACTGCGCCGCGAGCCGCCGACAGGTCACGTCCTGGCTGTCCATGTCGCCGGTGACCCAACCGCCGCCGTGGATCTGGACCACGCCGGGCCGCTGGGACAGCCCGGAGGAGTAGAGCCGGCACGAGACGCCGCCCAACTCGGTGTCACGGACCAGCGGCAGGTCGATCGGCTGTCCGGCGTACCGCCGGGACGTCTCCGAGGTAAGCCGGCGCAGACCCTCAACGTCGGCCGCGGGGTCAGGCTGCGCCGCGAGATACCGGCGTGCCTGCGGATGGAGCCGTCGGTTGAGCGGCGGTCGCGGGCGGGCAGCATTGGCGACGAGGCGACCGGCGGCAGCGGCCAACGCGTCGATGTCCACACCGAGGTCGGCGAGCAGCCGGACGCCTGTCCCGTCCCGCAAGCCGAGCACTCCGACCAGCAGGTGCCGCCGGTCGATGGGCTGTTGTCCCCATATCCCCGCCGCTCGCAGTGCTCCCTCATAGACCTTCCTCGCGCGGCGCGAGAAGGGGATATGACCAGCGACCCTCGGACCTGCAGCGGAGGTCTCCTGCAGTCGCCTCCGGGCGGCCGTCAGCGTGGCTCCGGCCGCTGCCAGCGCTTGACCGGATCCATCGTCGTCCTCGCGATCGGGGTCGTGCAGCAGCCCGAGAACCAGGTGCTCCGTGCCGATGTGATCGTGCTCCAGCAGCCGGCACTCTTCCTGAGCGAACACGACAACCCGCCGGGCCTGGTCAGTGAATCGCTCGAACACGGGACCTCCAAGTGGGCTGGCGGAGAGCGAGCGCGCTCAGACGGTGTCGAACTGCGGGCCCTCGGTGCGGGTGCGCTTCAGCTCGTGGAAGTACGGCCAGCCAGCGAGCAGCCGGGCGCCGTCGAACACCTTCCCGGCCTCCTCACCCTTGGGGACCCGGCTGAGCACCGGGCCGAAGTAGGCGACGCCGTCGACGTGCAGGACCGGCGTACCGACTTCGTCGCCGACGGGGTCCATGCCCCTGTGATGGCTGGCTCGCAGCGCCTCGTCGTAGTCGGTTGAATCCGCGGCGTCGGCCAGCTCCAGCGGCAATCCCACCTCGGTCAGCGCAGCCTCGATCATGTCCCGGCCGACGCCGGCCTCGTCGTGATGGATACGCGTCCCCATGGCCGTGTAGAGGTCGCCGAGAACCTTGTCCCCGTGCTGTTCAGCAGCGGCCGTGACGACACGGACGGGACCCCACGCCGTGGCCATCATCTCCTGGTACTCCTCCGACAGGTCGCGGCCCTCGTTGAGCACCGCGAGCGACATCACATGCCAGTTCAGGTCGAAGTCCCGGACCTTCTCCGCTTCCAGGATCCACCGGGAGGTGAGCCAGCACCACGGACACAGCGGGTCGAACCAGAAGTCAACGGTCGTGCGCGTCTCGGCTGCCACGCTCATGAGTTCTCCTCGTTTCGGCGACGACTACTCCGTGGGACAGCGCCCATCGCCGGGCAGGCATTCCCGCCGCGCTTCCGTGGGAGAATGCGATCACCCCTTCGAGAATGAGGTGCACAGCGCTGTGGCCGTCCCCAACCTCACCCGGACCGATGCCGTGACCCGTGCCCGGGTGCTCCAGGTGACGTCGTACGACGTCGCACTGGACCTGACCGGTGGGGCAGGCGATCCCGGCGACCGGACCTTCCGGTCCCGCACCACGGTCCGGTTCAGCTGCACCGAGCCGGGTGCGGACACGTTCATCGACGTGATCGCCGACGGGTTCCGCGAGGTGACGCTGAACGGCGATGACGTGGACGTGTCGGCGTACACCCATGAGTCCGGAATCGCGCTGACCGGCCTCGGCGCCGACAACGTCCTCGTCGTGGACGCGGACTGTCTGTACACGAACACCGGGGAAGGTCTGCACCGCTTCGTCGACCCGGTCGACGGCTCGGTGTATCTGTACTCGCAGTTCGAGACCGCCGACGCCAAGCGGATGTACACCTGCTTCGACCAGCCGGACCTCAAGGCCGAGTTCACGTTCACCGTGACCGCACCGACCGACTGGCAGGTCGTGTCGAACGCCCCGCAACTGTCCACTGAGGACGGTCCCGGTGGAGCGCAGTTGGTGCGGTTCGAGACGACCCCGAGGATGTCGCCGTACATCACCGCACTGGTGGCCGGGCCTTACCACGTCGCGCGGGGCAGCCACGACGGGATCGCGCTCGGCCTCTACTGCCGCGCCTCCCTGGCCGAGCATCTGGACGCCGAGGAACTGTTCACGATCACCAAGCAGGGTTTCGACTTCTACCACCGGGTCTTCGACTACCGGTACCCGTTCGGCAAGTACGACCAGCTCTTCGTCCCCGAGTTCAACGCCGGTGCGATGGAGAACGCCGGCTGCGTGACGTTCCTCGAGGACTACCTCTTCCGGTCGAAGGTCACCGACTACTCGTACGAGCGGCGTGCCGAGACGGTGCTGCACGAGATGGCACACATGTGGTTCGGCGACCTGGTGACGATGCGCTGGTGGGACGACCTGTGGCTGAACGAGTCGTTCGCGACGTACATGAGCGTGCTGTGTCAGGCCGAGGCGACCCGTTTCACGAACGCGTGGACGTCGTTCGCCAACGTGGAGAAGACCTGGGCGTACCGGCAGGACCAGCTGCCCTCCACGCATCCGATCGCGGCCGACATCCCGGACGTGCAAGCGGTCGAGGTGAACTTCGACGGGATCACGTACGCCAAGGGCGCCTCGGTGCTCAAGCAACTCGTCGCGTACGTCGGTCGTGACGCGTTCCTGGCCGCGATGAAGACGTACTTCCGCCGACACGAGTATGCGAACACGACGCTTGCCGACCTGCTGGCCGAGCTGGAGTCCGCCTCCGGACGTGACCTGTCCGGCTGGTCGGCGCGGTGGCTGGAGACGGCGCAGATCAACACGCTGCGCCCCGAGTTCGTCGTCGGGGCGGACGGCAGCTATACCTCGTTCGAGGTCCTGCAGTCCGCCGTACCGGAGCACCCGACGCTCCGGCCGCACCGGTTGGCCGTCGGTCTGTACGCCGCGACCGACGACGGTCTGATCAGGACCACCCGGGTGGAACTCGATGTCGACGGTGAGCGGACGCCCGTCCCGGACCTGGTGGGGGTGCCTGCTGGTGACCTGGTTCTGGTCAACGACGACGACCTCACGTACTGCAAGCTGCGGCTGGACGAGGGATCGCTGGCGACCCTGACGGACCGGATCGGGGAGTTCACCGACTCGCTGCCACGTGCGCTGTGCTGGACCGCGGCGTGGGACATGACCCGCGACGCCGAACTGGCAGCTCGCGACTACCTGCGGCTGGTGCTGTCCGGCATCGACACCGAAAGCGACATCGGGGTGGTCCAGACGCTGCTGCGGCAGGTACAGGCAGCGCTGGCGTCATACGCCGATCCGACCTGGGCGGCCTCGGGCTGGTCGACGCTGGCGGACCGGGCCTGGGAGTCCATGCACTCCGCCGAGCCCGGCGGGGACCACCAACTCGCCTGGTCGCGCACATTCGCTGCCGCCGCCCGTAGCGACAAGCACGCGGAGGGGCTGCGTGGTCTGCTCGACGGGTCAGTCGACATCGACGGTCTCGCGGTGGACACCGATTCCCGCTGGGCGCTGTTGCATGGTCTCGTCGCCATCGGAGGCGCCGGCGACGCCGAGATCGATTCCGAGCTGGATCGCGACACCACGGCTACCGGTCAGCGCCATGCGGCCACCGCCCGCGCCCTGCTACCGGATGAAGATAAAAAGTCCGAGGCGTGGCGTCGGGCGACCGAGGACGACGAACTGCCGAACGCGATCAACCGGGCGATCATCGTCGGCTTTCCGCACCCGGCCCAGACCGGGCTGTTGCAGCAGTACGTCGCCCGGTATTTCGACGTCATCGGCGACGTGTGGGAGCGCCGGTCGAGTGAGATCGCGCAGCAGGTCGTCGTCGGGTTGTTCCCCGGCATCATCGAGCAGTCCACGGTGGACGCCGCTGACGCGTGGCTGGCCGGCGACGCCCATCCGCCGGCGCTGCGCCGATTGGTCAGCGAGGGTCGCGACGGAGTGGCGCGGGCGCTGCGCTGCCGGGAACGCGACGCCGCCGCCGGACAGCGCGTTCTCAGCGGGGGGTGAGCGACGGCTTTCCAACCTGGTCAGCGAGCATCCGCAGACCGTTGACCACCCCGCCCACGATGTCCCCGCCGTTGAACGACGCCGTCATCGACAGCGCCGCGAGAGCGCACGAGCGGTCGGGCAGCCGCTTGGCGGTGTGCTCGCCGGTGACGATCTCCAACCGCCGCTCCCCCGGTGAGACGGCCACCAGGACGCTGTCCGGCGCGGCCCCCCCGAGCCCCGCGTGCAGGTCTTCGGCGTTACGCCGGGGGTCCGGGCCGAGTGCCCCGACGTACAGGCTGAACTGGACGCCGGTCTCCCGGCTGGACAGGGTGAGCGCCTCATCGAGACGGGTCAGCTGCTTGAGCGAGAAGGGTCCGGCCGGGCCCGCGGAGCGGTCCTCGTCCTCACCAGGTACCACTGGCACCGCCTCTCGCCGTCCGCCGAGGACCCGGCCCGGACCGGGAACTGCCGCCGGATTCCAGCGCCCGATGCGTGGGGCCGCTCGACCTGAGCGGTCGGGGCACATACCAGACGTCGTCGTGGCTCCAGCCCCGGCCGGGGCGATACCGCGGGCTGCGGCCACCGCCCCCCGCATAGACCAGCACCGCGATCACCGCGAACCCCAGTGCCGGCAGGCCGACGTACACCAGCACGGTTTGGACGATGCTCACGGGAGCACGGTAGCGAACGCGATGAGGCGCCGGCTCACCACATGCTGGGGTGCCGCTGCGCCCACGGCCGCGCCGCCTCCAGCTGTGCGGACAGCGCGATCAGGGTCGCCTCGTCCGCCGGCCGCCCGACGAGCATCATCCCGATCGGCAACCCCTCCGGGGTCCACTGCAGCGGGATGCTGACCGCCGGCTGGCCGGTCATGTTGTAAAGCGCGGTGTACGCCGAGAACTGCTTCTGCCGCTCGAAATCCGGCGCCCCGTAGCCGTCGGCGAAGAACCAGTCCACCGGCCGCGGCGGCAGCGTGCACACCGGTGCCAGCACGACGTCGTACGCCGACCACGACGCCACCGCCTGGCGGCAATGCTGCTGCAACGTCATGAGCGCCGTCATCGCCTGCTGGGCGGTCGTCGCCATGCCCCGCTCCCGCAACCACTGGGTCAGCGGCTCGAGTTCGCCGACCCGTCCGGGGTCGATCGGGAGGGTCGTTGCGGACAGGCTCCAGACAGTCTCGAAATACGGAATCAACTCTGCAGTGAGCGGCGGCGCAACGTCCTCCACGTCGTGCCCGAGCGACCCGAGCAGCCGGCTCGTGTCCTCCCAGGCCGCATGGACGGCGGGGTCGACCACGGCACCCGGGACCACGGGATCGACGTACCGGCCGATCCGCAGCCGCCCGGGATCGCGCTCGGCGTGGCCGAGAAAGGACTCACCGGCCGGCAGCGGTGCCGCCCAATACGGATCGCCGGGCAGCGGGCCGGCCATCGCGTCGAGCATCGCCGCCGCGTCGCGGACGCTGCGGGCCATCGGGCCGATCACGCCAAGCCCGGTGACGTTGGCGGCGTACGGTCCACCGCTGACCCGCCCGCGTGCGGTCTTGATGCCGAACAGCCCGCACACGCTGGCTGGGCTGCGGATCGAACCGCCGCCGTCGGAACCCTGCGCGAACGGGACGAGGCCCGCTGCGACCGCGGCACCGGCGCCACCACTGGAGCCGGCGGCCAGCCGGCTGAGATCCCACGGCGTCCTAGCCGGCGGCGCGATCGCGGGCTGGGTGTAGCACGGGAAGCCGAACTCCGGCGTGTTCGTCTTGCCCAGATTGATGGTGCCGGCCGTCCGGAGTCTGATGACGACGTAGTCGTCGACGTCCGGAACGAAGTCAGCCATCAGCGCGGACCCGAACGTCGTGCGCAGGCCGGCGGTGTTGTTGAGGTCCTTGATGGCGGTCGGTACGCCGTGCAGCGGCGGCAGCTCGGCACCGTCGGTCACTGCCTGCTCGGCCGCCCGCGCCTGCTCCCGGGCGTGGTCGGCGGCGACGGTGATGAATGCCCCGACGCTGTCGTTGTGCAGGTCGATCCGCGCCAGGTAGTGCTCGACCAGGTCGACCGGGCTGAGCTCCCCGCAGCGAATTGCCGTCGCCTGCTCCATGGCACTCAGATCATGCAGCTCGGTCACCGTCCCGCCGCCGGGCGTGAGCACACAGCAGGAGCGGAGCGGGCGGCGGCGGGAGGTAGCACAGTCGTGAGGCTAACCTCAGCCGGTGGCGACGACGGACCGGGCGGTGGCCGAGGAGCTGGACCGCGCGGACCCGCTGGCGGCGTACCGGGAACGCTTCCTCGCGCCGGAGCCAGGCCTGGTCTACCTCGACGGCAACTCCCTCGGCCGACTGCCGGCCACGACAGCGGGGCGATTGGCCGAAGCGGTGACCGAGCAGTGGGGGCGCGGTCTGATCAGGTCGTGGGAGCACTGGATCGAGCTGTCCCAGTCCATCGGTGACGAGATCGCTGCCGGGGTGCTGGAAGCCGAGCCCGGCGAGGTCATCGTCTCGGACTCGACCACGGTCAACCTCTACAAGCTTGCGGCGGCGGCATTGGACGCCCGTCCCGACCGCCGAGTCCTGCTCACCGACGACGACAACTTCCCGTCCGACTCCTACGTATTCCAGGGGCTGGCCGCCGCCCGTGGTCTCGAGCTGCGAGTGATCGAGACAGACCTGGACGAGGGACTGTCGGCTGCGGCGGTCCGTGCCGCGCTGGACGAGGACGTCGCACTTGCCTCGTTCTCCCATGTGGCCTATCGCAGCGGTGCGATCGCCGATCTCGTCGACATCACAGGTGCAGCCCATGACGTCGGTGCCTTGACCCTCTGGGACCTGTCGCACTCAGGCGGCTCGATTCCGGTGCCGCTGCGGTCAGCCGGGGCGGATCTTGCCGTCGGCTGCACCTACAAGTACCTGTGCGGTGGGCCGGGGGCTCCGGCGTACCTCTACGTCCGGCGAGACCTGCAAGCGCAGATGCGGCAGCCGATCTGGGGCTGGTTCGGGCAGCGGGACCAGTTCGGGATGGTCGGCCGGTACGACGCCGCCCCGGGCCTGACCCGCTTTCTTGTCGGGACTCCTCCGGTCCTGTCGATGATCGGTGTCCGCGAAGGGGTCCGGGTCGTCGCCGAGGCGGGCATCGAGGCCCTGCGGGCCAAGGGGCAGGCGCTCACGTCGTACCTGATCGACCTGGCCGACGCCTGGCTCACGCCACTCGGATTCCGGCTGGCCTCTCCCCGCGATGCTTGCCGGCGCGGGTCGCACGTGACCCTGCACCACCCGGATGCCTGGCGGATCTGCCGGGCGCTGATCGAGCGCTACGACGTCGTACCGGACTTCCGCACACCCGATCGGTTGCGGTTGGGTCCGGCGCCGCTGACGACGTCGTACGCCGACGTCTGGGAGGGACTGGACCGGCTGCGCCGGTTGATCGAGTCCGGAGCACACGAGAGCTACCCGACGCAGCGCTCCCGCGTTACCTGAGCCACGGTCAGAACGGTGGGTTGTCGGGGAGGGGTGGGGGTCTGGGTTTCGACGCTGGCGTGGTCTCGGGTCGGGCGGGGGTCTCTGGTGCCGCAGGCAGCTCGGCGTCGATGCGGGTGGGTCGGGTGGTGTAGGTGTTGCCGGCGGGGCTCGCCCAGGTGATCCAGCCGTCGTGGTCGCGGCTGACGGTCCAGCCGCCGACGGTCTTACAGATGTGATGGCGCAGGCATACCGGTTGCAGGTTGCCCTCGCTGGTGGTGCCGCCATCCTGCCATTCCACGATGTGGTCGAGCTGACACTGTCTGGCCGGGCGTTGGCAGCCGGGGAAGGAGCAGACCGGGTCGCGGGCGAGGATGTATTCGCGTAGGTCGGCCGGTGGCTGGTAGACGGTGCGGCCGTAGTCGCGTAGTGCGCCGCTTTGCGGGTCGGTGAGCAGCCGCCGCCAGGTGCCCTCCGCGGCGATCCGCCGGGCAGTTGCCGCGTCGATCGGTCCGTAGCCGGTGAGTTCGCCGGGGTGGTCGTTCAGGCCAAGCAGCATTCCGATCGGCACGGTGACCTGCACGTGTGGGCGGCGGCCGTGTGCGGTGGACAGGTCCGGCTCGGCCAGCGCGCCGCGGGCCCAACCGAGCAGCGCGTCGACCCGGCGGGCTTGCAACCCGGGGATGTCCTCGATCGGGGTGCCCGCATCAGCCAGCGCCTGCTTGATTTTGGCGGCGTCGGCGTCCAAGCCGGCGAGCACCGTCTGTGCGTCGGCGGCGGCCAGCTCCGCCCAGATGCCGGCCATCCC
>Ga0136617_10000788_pt1 | contig 27422 bp, 27 predicted proteins | sample AntDrymUQ3222106_2_FD_129672 | JGI IMG/M metagenome (GOLD analysis project Ga0136617, IMG submission 129672) | Polar desert sand microbial communities from Dry Valleys, Antarctica - metaG UQ322 (21.06) | ecosystem: Environmental > Terrestrial > Soil > Desert | place: Antarctica: Dry Valley...
AATGTTGACGCGATCGATCTTTTTATCGGCAGTGAAGGCACACTCGGAGTAATCATCCAAATCGAATTTGCGCTGTTGCCAAAGCCCGAAGGCTTTTTTAGCGGAATTGTATTTTTTAAGGATCACGGCGATCTGCTCAATTTCGTCGTGGCGGTGCGGGAAATTTCATTCCAAAGTCGTAACGCCCGCGTCACCTTATTTGACTCGGTACTTCTCGAATATTTCGATGAGAACGCCTTGAAGTTCATAACCGAAACGTTTCCGGAAGTTCCTGCGGGTGTTGCCGGTGCCGTCTTTTTCGAACAGGAGATGAGGGCCGAAACGGAGGACGGTTTGCTCGAACAATGGAATGAGCTACTCGAAAAGCACGGAGCCGATCTTGAGCGATCATGGTTTACGACGAATGAAACGGACCGCGAGAAAATGCGCGAGTTTCGCCATGCCTTGCCGGTTTCGGTTAATGAACGGGTTGTGCGGAACAGACAAAAAAAGATCGGGACGGATATGGCAGTGCCCGACGCGAACTTTAGCGGCTTTCTCCGATTCTACAAAGAAACGCTTAACGCAAGTGGGCTGGACTATGTGATCTTCGGTCACATCGGCGACAACCATTTGCATGCAAATATCCTGCCGAAGAACGACATAGAGGCCGAAAAAGCCAGGCATCTTTACGGGAGATTTATCGCCCAGGCGATTATGCTCGGCGGCACGGTTTCGGCTGAACACGGGATCGGGAAGCTAAAATCGAAATACCTGCAAGTTATGATGGGCGAGCGTTACATTAACGAAATGGCGGAATTGAAACGTGCGTTCGATCCGAAGGGGATTCTTGGGCGGGGAAATATGTTGGATGAGAAAGTCTTGGAGATTGCACACTTTAGGTAAATGGTTCAGTTTTGAGATTTTTAGTGTTGATTCGTGTAAATTCGTGGTTACATCTTTTAACTTTTAAAAAGAAACCACGAAAAACAACACAACAAAGCACGAAATAAATCAAGACCCGAAGAAACAAGTCAAAGGCACCTATTGCCGGTTCTGAAAGAAAATCCTTCGGCTAACCCATGAGGTTCTGACAAGAGCACGCTGAAGCGTGAAGTCAGAACGGGTTTCGCGGAAATCGGAAAAATTTTATAGAATCTGATTTCTAAAACCCAATTTAGCAAAACGAAAAATGATAAAAGCAATTTTAATGGACTTTAACGGTGTCGTCATTGACGACGAGGCGATCCAGATGCGGGCGTATCAGGAAATTCTCGCCCACGAAGGCATCGTCCTTACCGACGAGGATTATTATTCCGACCTCGGCATGGATGATAAAACTTTTGTCGCCGCCGCATACGAGCGGGCCGACAGAGAGCCGGAACCGAACAAGATCCTCGAAATAACCCAAGCCAAAACAAATAAATGGCGCGAGATCGTCGCGACTGATGTGCCGCTTTTCGAGGGCGTAGAGAATTTCGTGCGAAAAATGGCGGACGAATTGACACTTGGCATTGTCAGCATGGCAAAGCGCGAGGAAGTTTTGCACATCCTGGAAAAGACGGGTTTGGGCGATTGTTTTTCCGTAATAGTCAGCGCCGAAGACGTTGCGAATTGTAAGCCCGACCCGGAATGTTATCGCGAAGGATTCCGGCTTATCGACCTGCATCGAATTGCAAGGGGGCATTTGCCGATGATTCACGGCGAATGTCTCGTCGTCGAAGATTCTCCTCCCGGCGTTATTGCCGGGAAAAAAGCCGATTTGCCCGTGCTGGGTGTATCGAATACGGTCTCAGTTGCCGAACTGCGGGCGGCAGGCGCCGATTGCGTTGCAAAGAACCTGGACGATTGGATGCCGGAATCGGTGCGGCGTGTCTTCGCCTAAGGTTCGGATATCGACAGAGCGATTTTCAATCAAAAAGGCGGAATAACTGAAAACTATTACTTTTATTTCGCATCCTTGCACGTTCGTTAAAGAAAAATCAGTAATGGCTCAACATTTAATATCGATCCAGGATGCCGAACAGGATTTCCTCGCTTGCTCTGCCTATCTGGCGGAAGGTATTAAAAGCCGCGAAGGCCACGCTCAGGCGCTGATGGCGATCATTCCACACTATCTGGCAAAGGGCGACGTCGATTTGGCGGCGGAGCTGTCCAATTCCGTCGACGATCCATTTACCCGCGATCGGCTTTTGATTTTAACCGCCCAGAAATGCGTTGAGCTCGATGACGACGAATATTCCCTGCAGCTTGTGGAAGCGATCGAGGACTTTGGCTTGCAGTCGCAGGCGCGCGAGAAAATCGCGCTGCACAAAGCGTCGATAGGTGATTTTGCGAAGGCTCGCGATATTGCGGACGAAATGGGCCATCCCGACAGCGTCTTAGCGGGGATTTCGATTAAGCAAGCGTTGGATGGTAATGAGGAAGCAGCTTTGAAAACGGTTGGTGAAATTAGCTTTCCCGGCACGGCAGTTTATGCATTGACCACGATGGCAGCGGTAAGTGTTGAAACCGGCAAATCGGAACGAGCGGTTGAGATGCTTGAGAAAGCTTCCAGTGCCGCAGGCGACATCGAACATGACGAAGAGAAAATCCGTGCACTATCCGATATCGGCAATTTGTTTATCGATGCAAAGCGAAACGATCGCGCGATCGAAACCTTTGACATGGCACGCAGCAATGCCGAAACATTAGATAATATTCATCGCGATGCCTTTCTCGGTGCCGTTTCGCTCGGGTTTTTACGTGCCGGTAGCGTTGATTTGGCGGACAGGACGCTCGATTCGGTCGCGGACAAAACACAAATCGCTACAACCTTACTTGGATTTGCGAGAGAATTTTGGCGACGAGACGAAAAGACCGAAGCTTTGGAAGCACTCGAGGAAGCTCACGCCATTCTAAAATCGCAGCGCGAATCCGAGACGCGTGACAGCAAGGCAAAGTTTGCTCTATTCACGGCAATCGCCGTCCAATTTGCCGGGTTCGAGAAAGGTGAAAGGGCAATCGGCTTCGCACAGGAAATCCCCGATGAAAATGAACAAATGTCGGCTCTCGGTCAAATCGCTCAAGTCCTGACGATCCAAAATCGGGGTGATTTGGCGTCACAGGCAATCCGTGCGATCCCTGAAGACGCCAGCCGAATGTTCGCCCTGATCGGAGCGAGCGATGCGGCGGCGAGAAATGAGGAAAAAGAAAAGGCCGTAAGTTTCCTTGCAGAAGCCGCTTCGTTGGCCGAGACTGTTCCGCAGCTCGCGTCACGCTCCTCGGCATACAATGAGATCGCCAAACGCTTCCACGATTTCGGCGACACCGAAAAAGCACGGGAAATTTCGTTAATAAATCTGGAAACGATCTCGACGATCCGCGATGAAAGCAGCCAGGCGGTAGCAATAGCGAATGTCGCCGAACTTTATGATGCGGCGCAATTTGAATTGGCCTCAACCGAAAGAGAGATTTTGCAGGAACTGTTAAAAAGAGCCGGGTTATAGGGCGTCGATTTCGTTACCGCCGTTCGACGTTGATCGATAGCGTGCCAATGAGCTCGGTTTCAAAAGTTGAACAGATGTCTTAGTCGAAACTGTGTTAAGCAACACGAGACAACCCTGCGATGAAGCGGTAACCAGTGCGCCGCCGGATGACCGTGATTGCGGCGAGTCAATCGGCCGGGGGTTTTGGCGTCGGCAATTCTCGGCTCCAGTATTACTTTCATACACAGTACGGTCGTCAATGTCGCTCTTCCGGTTTTGCAGGAGAAACTCGCTGCCAGCGGCGGGCAGGCCCAGTGGATAGTAGAACCTTATGCATTGATGCCCTCCGTCCCGATGAAGTCAATGCCGAAAAGTACGAATATTAATTACTAAGGCGGTCCAAGAATCGTTCGTTAAGGGTTTTCGCTACATTGCCTTCGTAGCAGCGGGACTTGCCGCCGCAAGCGCCCTGTTTGCGTGGCTGATGATTCCGGGGAAAGTACGGGAGAAATTAAAGTAAATAAATAAAACTCTTGGCCTGCGGGTATGACTTATGGTATTACTTTCTTATGAACGTAGATAAAGTAACAATCTCCATTGAATCTACCCTCTTAAAAAAAATTGACCGTTTAGTTAAGGCGAAGGTCTTTCCCAGTAGATCGAAGGTTATTCAAGAAGCCGTTTATGAAAAAGTCGAGCGTATCGATCAGAATCGGCTGGAACGGGAGTGTGGAAAGTTGGATGCTAACGAAGAACAAGCGTTGGCGGATGAAGGATTGGCCTCGGAGGTTGCTGAATGGCAGCCATATTAAGAGGCGATATCATTTGGGCAAATCTCGATCCGACACAGGGAAATGAACAGGCTGGCAAGCGGCCGGTACTTGTTTTGAGTCAGGATATTTTCAATAGGAGATCGCGAACGGTTATCGCGGTTGCACTGACAAGTCAAAAGCCGAATGCCGGCTTTCCTCTAACTCTGGAACTCGCCGATGCAAAACTTCCAAAACAATCCTGGGCCAAAATAAGCCAGGTCAGGACGCTCTCGACAAAACGCCTCGGAGCAAAGCTGGGCAAAGCTTCTCAAGAAGAAGTAGGTCAGATAGTTGAAGGCTTAAACGAAATTATCGGCTAAAAAAGGTCGTTCGAGATCAAATCTTCAAACCGCTCCCGTTTTTTTACCAATTCGGCGTTTCCATTTTCGGGTATCAACACTACTGCCGGAAGAAATCTGCCGTTGTATTGCGACGCTTGAGCCAGCGAATACGCACCGCAGTTTAGCAATGCCAATACTTCGCCGGGCTTGACGTTTTCGGGAAGTGGGCGATAATCGGGGAGACGATTTTGGCCTTCGATATCGAAATAAACATCACCGCCGTCGCAAAGCGGGCCGGCGAGTTTGTATGGAAATATGTGGGCGTCTTCTGCCTGCTCAGCTGAGATTAAATGGTAGTACCATTTGTAGGTTTCCATCGAGAGGAGAATGTTGAAACCGGCATCCGTCAACAACCAGGTCTCTTTATCGGTTGACTCATCAACGAAGCTGCGTTCGATATGCGAAATCCCGAAATCGATTTTTTCGTCAGATAAACTTTCCTCTTCAATCGCCCTAATCTTCGCATTTAGTTCCTTGTTGATTGCAGACAAGGGACGTTGCTTCATGTTTCTTACGGTCGTCAGGCATATTCCTGCATCCGAAATAACACTGCGTCCCGGCTCGAGAAGCAAAGTGATGTTTTCCAAAAGTTCGGAGGCATTCGCGGTGACGGCGGCATCTCTTACCGATTCCCATGCATTTCGAATCGCGTCGGCGGGCTCGAAATCGGCTGAGAACATCTCACGCTGTTCGACGCGAAAAGCCGTTTCGAGCGATCGGTCACGAAGATAATTGACCGGAAAACCTCCGCCGAGATTTATGTGCTTTAGCTTGATCCCGGTTTCGTCAAGGATTCGCAGCAGGCTTTCGAATAGTATCGAAAATGCTTCTGCGTAGGGAGCGGCTTCGGGATTCTGCGAACCGATGTGTAAATGGATGCCGCAAAGATCGAGGAACTCGGAATCTTTGTAAGTCCGAAATGCGGAAAATGCCTCGTCGGGCATCATGCCGAATTTTGAGGTGAGAAGCGCGGTTTGCAGGCCCGAATGGGTCTTAGTTTCAATTTCGGGAACGAGCCGCAGGCTGACGTTCGCTCTTTTGTTGAGCCTGCGTGCCGTTTCTTCGATTAGCGACAGTTCATAAATGGAATCAACCTGTGTAGCATAAATTCCGGCGTTTATGGCATTTTCGATCTCCCAAACTTCCTTGCTCGTGCCATTGAAAATTATTTGCTTCGGGGTGAAGCCGATTTTCAAAGCCTTCCATAATTCGCCGCCGGAATTCACCTCGATATCGCTGCCTGCGTCTTTCACGGTTCGAAGGATTGCCATGTTCGAATTGGCCTTCGCGGCGTAACAGATTTTTAGCGGACAGCCGATTAAATTTTCAGCCTTTTTTAGTCGAGCGACATTATGTCGGATGCGCGATTCGCTGAAGACGAACAGCGGTGTGCCGTGCTTTTGTGCCAATTCGATTGCCGAAACTCCGTCAACATACAATCGACCGTTTCGAGCATTGAGAAAGTTCTCGATTTCCCAGGGTTGACTCATCTACAGGATAAATTGCCTCCAGCTTAAACTTGGAGGTTGGCTTAACAAAAAGAATCGGGCTTTAGCCCAACTATAGATAAAACAATCTTCCTTATTGCTTCAGCTTAATTAGGCTAAAGGCAAAAGGAATTGTTTGCCTTAGATTCGGCTAAAGCCGCGGACATTTGATTATCGGTCCACCAGCTAAGCTGGTGGCAATTCAAAAAAATGAACAACGACTATCTTTTACCAAGCTGAATTCCCGCTCCACGCTGATGAAGACCCGGCAATGAGATCGGCAAACGGCCCGAAATGTCCTGTGTTCCCAAAATCGCTTTTGCCGAAGCTTCTTGCAGACTCGACATATCTCCGTATGCAACGAGATAGGTTTTTATCTGTGGAAAGCTTCCTAAAATGTATGGATTGCCAAAGCTGACGCCGATCACTTTTTTGTCGGCCGCCAGAAGCTCCCGGAAAATGCTTGCACCGGATTCCGGAACTCCGACGCTGTTTTTCGCGCCCGAACGCACACGGCCGTAAAGCCCCGCGATCACGACGTCGGCTTCCTTCACCGTTTTACGGGCGGCGGCGATCTGCTCGGCGGTAGAATTTTCCTGGACATAGGCCGGGGTAAACCTGACGCCGTTTTCGCGTAATGTACCAACCAGGCTATTCATAATCGAAGGCCCGTCAAAGCCGTTAGAGATTCCAAGAACCGCAATTTTCGCATCCCTTTTCAGCGGAATAAGACCGGCATCGTTTCGTACAAGCGTGATTGCCTTCGACGCGATTTCATAGGCCAGCGCGCCCGTTTCACTATTCGAAACGATGCGGTCGATCTGATCGAGCGGAACTATCTTTTGCTTTGTCAATCCAAGCTCGTATTTCCACGCGAGTTGTTTTCGAACGGATTGATTTAAACGGTCTTCGCCAATTCTCCCGGATTTTACCGCCGCGATCAGGCCGCGAAGCATCGCGTCCACATCTGCCGGTTTTTCGAGAATGTCCGTTCCCGCCAGGAAAGCCCGAACTCCCGCCTCTTCCTGTGTAAAATAAAGCGTAAGGCCGCTCATGCTCATCGCGTCAGAAACGATCAGCCCGTCAAAGCCCATTTCCTTTCGCAAAAGATCGGTCTGCACCTTCGCCGAAAGCGTCGCCGGCATCGTCGCTTTTAGCGTAACGATTTCGGCGCCTTCTTCCGCGTCTCCCTGAATCGATTCCTTGAGTGGCTTGATCTCCTCGCCGTCTATCTGAGGCAGGCCGATATGGGCGATCATTATCGAGCCGACACCCGCTTCGACGGCTTTGCGAAAAGGAAGAAGCTCGGTCTTTTCAAGGCTCGCACGCGAATGATCGATGATCGGCAGGCCGCGATGCGAATCGACGTTTGTGTCTCCGTGGCCGGGAAAATGCTTTGCCGTCGCGAGCACGCCCTGGCTTTGTACTCCCTCAATAAAGGCGACACCGTATTTAGCGACGTCTTCAGGGTCTTCGCCAAAGCTTCGAACGTTTATCACCGGATTATCGGCGTTGTTATTGACGTCCAACACCGGTGAATAAACATGCATAATGCCCATGGCCTTCGCTTCGCGGGCGGTCACGACGCCTATCTTGCGAGCGTAATCGGGATTGCCCGTCGCGGCGACAGCCATCGCCCACGGAAAATTTATCGCATCGCCGAAACGCATCCCGATACCGGTTTCGGCATCGAGCGACAATAGCAGCGGAATTTCGGCCAGTTCCTGCATCCGGTTCGCCAAATGAGCCGTTTCGTAGATTGGAGCGCCGAAGAAAATAATGCCGCCGATTTTGTTTTCTACGACGTGCCGCTTTAAGTCCTTGAAGAACTCGCTGTCCTGATTGGCGAACCGGGCGTTGACACCGATATGAATCAGCTGTCCGGCCTTTTCCTCAACCGACATTTTTTTCAATTGCTTATCAGCGTATTTCCATGCCTTTTTAGTCGGCGTAAGTTCTTGCGGCACCAGAAAGGTAAGACGCGGCGATCCGGCAAATGAACCGATGGCAAGGGAAATCGATATGAATAAACTAATCAGATACTTCATCATTTATATTCGATAGAACTAAACTTGCAAGCCAGGCAACCGAAAAAGTCGTAAGACTGCCGATCAAGGCATACCACGTCCAGGCTATCTTCGTACCCAGTAAAATAAAGAGCATTAGCGATATGCTCGCCGCCATGCCGATCAGGGCGTGCATTTCCCGTGCTCTTTTCAGAAATGCACCGACGAGGAAAACACCTAGAATCGGACCGTTTATCAGCGATGCGACCGAAAGAGCCAAGCCCAGCGCGGATTCTTCAGACGCCATGAAAGCCATCGCGAGAGCGATCTGAACGATACCGATCACAACGGTCAGCCATCCCGATATTTTTAAAAGATGTCTATCGGATTTGTCTTTTGAAAACGGTTTATAAAGATCGTTGACCGCAGTGGCCGCGATCGAATTCAGCGAGGATGACAACGCCGCCGCGAATATTGCTGCTACGACTAAACCCGAAAGTCCCGGCGGCATATGCTCGGTAATAAAATTCGGAAATACCTGGTCGGTTTTCAAAAACGGCAGAGTTGCACGAACCCCCGAACCGCTCACGCCGGCTTGTGTGTATTCCGGCAATTCGTACGGTGCATAAAATGCAAACAGCAGCACGCCGATGAATAAGAATCCGATAAATTGTCCAAGCACGACCGCACCCGACGAAAGCAGCGCGAACGATGCGGACGAAGGCTTTTTCGTGCAAAGATACCGCTGTACCAGATATTGGTCCGTGCCGTGCGTGGACATGGTCAGAAAGCATCCGCCGAGTATGCCTGCCCAAAATGTGTACGTTTTCGTCGAATCCCACGCAAAATCGAAGACGTTGAACTTATCAAATTGCTCGCCGATGGCGACCGCACCCGAAAATCCGCCCTCGATATTAGTCAGCAGCACGACAGCTGCCGCGATAGCGCCGCCGATATAGACCACAAGCTGGACGACCTCGACCCAAATTACCGCTTCCATTCCGCCGTAGAATGTGAAAACGATCATCACGATCCCGAGCAAAATTATCGAACCTACAACAATCGTGTTCGCGTCCGTACCCGGATTGAATGATGTGTAAACAGCCGCCAGTACGAACGCGGTCAAAAGGAGACGGATCCCGTCGGCGATATTTCGCATTATGACGAAAAGGCCCGAGGCGAGCATCTTCACCTTCGTGCCGAAGCGTTCGCCCAATAGCTGATAAACGGTTTGCAGCTCGCCCTTGAAATACATCGGAATAAAAACAAGGGAAATTATGATGCGTCCGAGCATGTAGCCGAGAACAAGCTGCAAGAACTCGAAATTGCCGCCCCTCGCAAACGCCACGCCGGGTACCGAAACAAATGTAATCGTGCTCGTTTCAGTAGCAACGATCGACATCGCGATCGCCCACCACGGCACATTTCTATCACCGACAAAATAATCCTCGGTCGTCTCCTGCTTCCCCGAAAACCATATGCCAAACGCGGTTATGCCGATCAGATAGCCAAAGATGATGATGAGATCGAGTGTTTGCATCTAAATCGCGACGCGGTGTTCAAAATCTGAATAATGCAAGATTTGCGTGCCTTCAAATTCTCCAAGGGCAAAGTAGATCAAGATCACCGGTAATTGGAAAATCAGACCTGCCGTCACGGGCGAGAGCAAGAAGAAAGTTATCCTTTTGCAATAATCTTAACGTACTCGTCGAAAAGATCAAGCAATTCTTCAATCTTCTTAAGTTCGAAATATTTCCTAAACCTCGGACGATTGGAAACCTCGATAAATTCTTCGAGAAGCTCGTCGGAAAATATCAAGACAAGTTCATCAATTTCTAACAACTTATCTAGTTTGGCTAAATTCTTTAAGATTAAGTGAGGGCTTTGCAAATTCCTTGGGGACTATTAAGTCGGTTGTCACATTCATAGCCTGATTCTACCTCAAGTCGTCCGCCAGCGTTACTGCCTTATCGACAATGAAATCTGTTTTACACAAGAGTCCGAGGGCGGCTTCAGGTGTCTGACCCGTTCGAGCCGTCACCAAGGCGACCCGTAAATCTTGCCCGGCTTTATCCAACAAATCGCCTGCCCGTGTTTCATCCAAACCTGTTTCCGCCATTAAGATACGCAAGCTTCGGTCTTTTAGTTTGATGTTGGATGACGTCATGTTCGTCATCCGGTTGCCTTTTACGTAGCCGAGGCGGATCATTGCGACTGTCGAGATCATGTTCAAAACCATTTTTTGCGCGGTGCCGGCTTTCATACGCGTCGAGCCGGTAATGGCTTCCGGCCCGACGACCGGAACAATGGCTATATCAACCACTTTTGTGATTGCCGAGTCGGGAACGCATGTGATGCAGGCGGTAAAGCAGCCGATCTGCCCGGCGTATTCGACGGCGCCGATCGTGTAAGGCGTACGTCCCGAAGCCGCGAGTCCTACTACCGCGTCCCTTTCCATTAATCCGCGTTCCTTCAAATCGTTGGCCCCCGCCTCCGTCTCATCCTCACTCGCCTCGCTGGCCTTGTAAAGCGCATCGTATCCGCCGGCAATTATTCCTTGAACGAGGTCATAAGATACGCCGAATGTTGGCGGAATTTCGGCAGCGTCGAGCACGCCGATCCGCCCGCTCGTACCCGTTCCGATATAAAAAAGCCGTCCGCCGTTTTGAAGCCCTTCAACGATTCTATCAATTGCCGCGGCAATTTCCGGGCGAACCTTTTCAACCGCCGGGGCGATCAGCTTATCCTCATTATTTATCAGCCGAATGGCTTCCAGTGTCGATGTCCGGTCTATATGCGAAGTGTTTTCGTTATCGCTTTCGGTTATAGAAATCATTTTATCCATAAGCGTCGATTTTAGCTAAAAAGTCAAGTGCGCACGTTATATATGTAGCCGTTTAATGCAGATGCGTACGTCTCCATGCCGTCACGGCGCTCTTTTGAATACGAAATATGTTATTTCGATATTCGAACCCAGGAAAGTTTGGTATGACTTTCGCTTCTTTGGTTACGAATACAGGTTTTCGTAAACGGGTTTCACTTTCCAAGTTTATCGTCGCTTATTGCACTCGCGGAAAATTTAATTTTTAAAATAGCCCAAACTGTAACAAGCCAGGAACAAATGGGAGAAGAAATATGAATTTAGATTCGGATTTACAAGAGGATTTCTTTAGCGCACCGTCAATTCCCTTTCACGCAAATATCTGAGCCTATCACGAATCTCGGCAGCCTGCTCAAATTTCATTTCTTTGGCGGCGTGTCGCATATCGGCTTCGAGCTGACTGATCGTCTCCTTTAATTTCTTGGGGGAATATTCTTCAAATGGATCCAGGTCGAGCGGCACTTTGAAATAATCCGCTTCGTAGGCAGTCACGAGCGTCGCATCGATAGATTTAACTATTGTCGTGGGCGTTATGCCGTGTTCTGTATTGTATTCTTCCTGAATTGCTCGCCGACGCTGGGTTTCACCGATCGCGTTTCGCATCGAATCGGTGATCTTATCGGCGTAAAGTATCGCCTTTCCGTCCGCGTTTCTTGCCGCGCGGCCCATTGTCTGAATCAGCGAACGCTCGGATCGCAAAAAACCTTCCTTATCCGCATCTAGAATCGCTACAAGCGAGACTTCGGGGAGATCGAGGCCTTCGCGAAGAAGATTGATGCCGACAAGCACATCATAAACACCGCGCCGCAGATCGCGGAGTATCTTTATGCGTTCGAGCGTGAGGATTTCGCTGTGAAGATAATTGACTTTCACACCGACCTCCATGAAATATTCGCTCAGACTCTCGGACATCTTTTTCGTCAGGGTCGTAACCAAAACCCGTTCGTTGCGTTCGGCACGAAGACGGCATTCTTCCAACAAATCGTCGATCTGTCCTTTTACGGGGCGGACCTCGACTATCGGATCGAGCAGTCCTGTCGGCCTGATGATCTGTTCGATCACCTCGCCTTCCGTTTTGTTTAATTCATATGGCCCGGGCGTCGCGGAAACATAAATTGTCTGCCCGATACGGCCTTCGAATTCCTCGAAACTGAGCGGCCGGTTGTCTTTCGCACTCGGCAGACGAAAACCGTATTCAACGAGCGTCCCTTTGCGCGATTGATCACCCTTGTACATCGCCCGCAGTTGCGGAATCGTCTGGTGAGATTCGTCGATCACCATTAGCGCGTCATTCGGCAGATAGTCGAGCAAAGTCGGGGGCGGCGCCCCGGCCGGTTTTCCGGTAAGGTGGCGGGAATAGTTCTCGATCCCACGGCAAAACCCCATTTCCTTTATCATTTCGAGATCGTACATCGTCCGCTGGTGCAATCGCTGCGCCTCCACGATCTTGCCCTGATTTACAAGCTCCTCCTCCCACCATGTCAGCTCGGTCTTTATCGTGTTTATCGCACGCTTTATCACGGGCTTCGACATAACGTAGTGCGTCTTCGGATAGATCGGAATTCGAGTCATGTGTTTCGTCAACACTTCACCGAGCAGCGGATCGATAGTATACATCGCTTCAATTTGGTCGCCCCAGAATTCGATTCGGTATGCCTGGTCCTGATAGCTCGGATAAATTTCCACCAAATCGCCGCGAACCCGGAAAACACCTCGGTCAAAATCGATATTGACCCGTTCATATTGAAGATCGACAAGTTTTTGCAGGAACTCGTCGCGACTAATCTTCATTCCGGGCTCGATGAATATAAGCATTCCGTAATACGCGTCCGGATCGCCGAGGCCGTAAATACATGACACGGACGCAACAACGATCACATCGCGGCGTTCGAAGAGGGCACGCGTCGCACTCAAGCGAAGGCGGTCGATCTCGTCATTGATCGTCGCTTCTTTTTCGATGTAAAGGTCGGAGGCGGGAACGTAGGCTTCGGGCTGGTAATAATCGTAATACGAGACAAAATACTCGACCGCATTCTCCGGAAAAAACGTTTTGAATTCCTGATAAAGCTGGGCGGCCAGTGTCTTATTATGTGCGAGAACAAGGGTCGGAAGCTGGGTCTCCTCAATTAAATTTGCGATTGTAAAAGTTTTGCCGCTTCCCGTAATTCCAAGTAAAACCTGATCCTTCATACCTTCGTTCAGGTTTTGAACGAGCTGCGAAATAGCTTCGGGTTGATCGCCCTTCGGCGTATTTTCAGAAATGAGACGAAATTGCATACCTTAATCATAAAACAGAAATGTTTCTGCTGAAAGCCCCGACCGCTTGCTTCTCAATTGCGTAAAAATTGCAGCGAGCAGAAACGTATTAGCTTCCGTATCGTATATGAACGTGCAATTTGCCGAATACTGTGATAGTAACGTGAAAACAAATGTTTTAATTTGATGTTTTGCGTGTTTGCCGGGACTCAAACAGTCGGTTTTGGATAGGAGATATTTTATGTTAACCAGAAATTTCATCAAAACGAGCGTTCTCATCGCGGCATTTTTTACCATGCTGTCGGCGTCGGCTGTCGCTCAAACGCCGAATGATCCGCCCCAGGTTTTGGGCGCAACCATTCCGGGCGTCGATATAGTTGTAAAAAAGAAACCGGGCGGCATAATTGCGGGGTCGACAACGACCGACAGCAGCGGAAACTTCTCATTCACCCTGCCGCCGGGCGAATATACCCTGCAGATCGGTCCGGCGGGTAATTCGACGAATTCAAAGCAAAGTATCAAAGACAGCATGGGCGGCGGTGCCGCGACCGGTCAAGCCACCAAAAAAGGCCTGGAAAAGTGGATAGAGATAATGGGCAGCCCGTATAAAATACTTCTCATCGCCGCCGAACTGGCCCCGGAAGACGCTTCCAAGCTTACGTCGGTCGGGAAAACGAAATACAACGAGAAGACAAACGTGAGCTCAAGGGTAAACTCTGGGGTTTTCGAAATTAGTATGGCGATTAAAGATAAGGGAGTTAATAGAGGCGCGCCTGTCAAAATCACCGGCACGATTGCCCGCGCGAATTAGAGAGACCAGCAACGTCTTCCCGCTTCCCGTGATCCAAAGCAAAACTTGCTATTTTGTGCCATCGTTCAAGTTTTGAATAAGCTGTTAGATAGCCTCCGGCTGATCGCCTTTTGGAGTATTTTTAGAAATGAGACGAAATTGCATACCTTAATCATAGAATATAAATTCCGGTGTTGAAAGTCAGATGGTCGTCACCGCACAATTTGTGTACTACTCCTGCTTCTCGATGATGGGTAGTGTCCTAATTTGAATTATACACGCTGCTTTCTTGGCACCTTAATTGCCCACTGCCCATTGACCATTGTCCGTTGGCTGGTCTGGCACAATGTCCACTAAAGGAAATCCAACCGCGACCGGTTTGCGGTTTTCTTTTTCTGCGGCGACGAACTCGGATTCGTTGCAAAGATGCACTGTGCCCGGAGCCGTTCCTACAACACGCCTTATCACAATCCCATCTCTAAATGTATGAACTTTAACGATTTCGCCGTATTTGAACATAATATGTAATTCCTGCCTTAAATATGGAAATATTGTACTTGGATTATTTTCATGTTCAAAAAATAATCCAAGCGAATCCAATTAGTCCTTGACTTGTGCGGCGGCGTATGCGATAAGAATAGCAAGAGCTTCAAAAGCCCATGTTATTTGGGGGAATTAATGTATGGAAAAGAAAGTCAAAACCGCACCGTATTTGCCATTCCCGACATTCCAGTCGGCGTTAGATAATATCGCCGCCAACAGTGTTCCTAACGTCATTGACCGGCATTCCTTTCCGAGCTTTAGCGGGGCTGCGGTATCGTCAACTTTGGTTGCTTTGAAGTTTTTCGGATTAATAGACAATGAAGGAAAGCCCGAGGACGCATTGCACGATCTGGCAATGGACAAGGACGGACGAAAACAAAAAATCAGAGTCTTGCTCGAAAAGTATTACGGCAACGTCGTCGCCGTCGGCCTGACGCGGGCAACTCCCCCGCAGTTTGATAGTGCCTTTGCCGCCGATTTATACAACGTTTCCGGCGACACGAAGGTTAAAGCTAAATCATTCTTTATCAAGGCGGCCCAGTTTGCCGAGATTCCGATGTCGAAAATGCTGCTGACGAAAAGCCGCACATCAGGGCCGCGAAAAGCGAAAAAACCGAAAACTAGCATCCCAAAAGGAACTACGGACGAAACGCTGCCACCGGCGAGCGAAACATCCGCATCCGGCAACCAAACGAGCACCACGATTAAATTTGGCCGCGGGGGTTCGCTGACGCTTACACTTGACGTTAATATCCTGGAATTGAAGGGCACCGACCGGGTTTTCGTCTTTGATCTGATTGACAAGATCGAATCCCATCAAAGCCCAGTGCCGGACGTGGCCCGATAAGGGGGTGATGTTATGAGAAGAATACCGGCCCCTTACGTTCATGCTTACCGGCGTAGGGGGATGAAAAACGAAGGCCCGATCTATTGAATCTTTGCGGAACCAGATAGATCGAGCCGTGGTAAGCACCCCTGCCGGGGTATTTGGAGAGCGTCCCTTGTGCTGGCGCACGTAATGGAATTTACATCCAAAGGGTTCGTGTGTGCGATAGGGTTCGATTCCCACGCTCTCCGCTTACATTATCATTGCTTTACAGCATTATTCAAGGTCTGACGCACGAACTCGGAAAGCGTCAGACCTTGTTTTTTGGCCTCTTTTTGGAAAACCGCGATCTCGTCCGGCTGTACGCGGGTCTGCAATACTACCGCACGGGCTGAACGGCCCGCCAATTTCGGGCGCCCGGCTTTTTTAGCTTTTTTTTCTTGCACTTTTGATCTCCTGCATAATTGCGGCCCGAACTGCCGTTTCCGGCGAGTCTACCGGCGGCGTTTCCAGAACGGCAACATAGCGCTTGCCTTCGTCTTTATCGCCGGACACATGCGCCCATGCATAGGCCCGGCTTGCTTTGGGGTGTCCGCGGATATTAAAGACTTCCACCTCACCTTTCCAGACCGTTTCGCCTTGAAAGGTTTCCGTGACTTGAACCGTTTCCGCGTATTCCGCCGGGACGCCGTGCATGTGCTGAATTGCATTCGACAAGGCGTTTAAGTAATCCTCGCGTTCATTCATAAAGCGGCCTCTAGTAAATCTCCATAACTCCAAAAATCCCGCTCGATTCCCGCCGCCATTGCCGGGGTCATTCGGATTGAACGATGCCTTCGGACAAAATTGTAAGCGGCAAAATGCAGGCCAACCGCCGCCTCGAAGTTTTCCATTTTCTTTGAGAAAGCTAAAGTCAGCCGGTTTAACCTTTTCATGTGAAGCCGCGTCGATGCGTTCACGCGTTCGATATGACTCGTAGTTATATCGCTCTTTTTCGGTTTTCCTGACACCGTGAACTTCGAAATTGAAACGACCTGCGGCGGGCTGTATCGGCGTTCCGGGGTATACTTACCTTTCTCCGTGGCAAACGACTTTACAATCTGACCGTAATCCACTTCCGAACCGAACGCCCGTTCGATAGCGTCATAGTACGCTGGAAGTGCATCCGTCGATATTTGCACTCGGTTATTAAGCCGGTCGGCAAGGTCGGCAACAAAAGCATTCGCTGTGACGGCATCGCGTTTGCCTACACGGAAGCACGGAACGATCTTTGAATCCTGATCGACGGCACAGAACGTCCATGCATCGCCAACGCGGTACTGGTCATCAAACTGCGTAACTTGTTTTTGCTTCTTACCGACAAAGCCCCAAATTTCGTCCAACTGAATACGGGATGAATTAAGATTACGCATCTTTTCGTCCAAGAGCCTCGTGCAGCCTTGCCCAATGCGGACGCCGAGGCGCATAATCGTATCACGGTGTACGTCGGTCATTCGTTCAATGGAACGTATGCTCGAACCCCAGCCAACAGCCCGGAGCTATCCAACTTGACACCGTAACCGCTGCCAATTTCCTCACATTTGAACAGTTCGTTCACGCAATTAGCAATTTTCCTCTGCCGGAAAATATGGGCGATCCGTTTGCCGGCCATTTCTTGAGCCTCGCCAACGAAAGGCTTGAATTTGTATAGCCATGGACCGCTTCGCCCCCGAAAAACGCAGCAGCATAATGCGGAATATTCGAAGCAAGGGTATGAAGCCGGAAATGGCTGTTAGGCGGCTAGTTCACTCTCTCGGCTACCGTTACCGCCTACACGCAAAAGAGCTTCCCGGCAAACCTGACTTGGTATTCCGGCGCCGGCGTAAAGTCGTATTTGTTCACGGCTGCTTTTGGCATCAACATTCAGCCACCACTTGTAAGATCAGCCACAAACCTAAATCAAACACCGGATATTGGAATAGTAAACTAGCCCGGAACGTTACACGGGATAATGGACACCTTGAGAGGCTAAAGAAAACCGGGTGGAGCGTGCTTATAGTTTGGGAATGTGAGATTGCAGATACAGAAGCCCTTTCCGGGCGAATAAAAGATTTCCTTTCAAATTAGGACACTACCCGATGATGCTTATCCTTGACAAATCTTTACAATTCATATATGTAAAATGCAGTTCACGAAATCTCGACTGTATTGGCAATAATTGTTAATCCGGGCCGCGTCGCATTTAATTGCGTTGACGGGGCTTGAATCAGGTGCTGTGTCTGTGAGAGCTGTAAGTATACGCATTAACTCCCTGGCCGGCTGTTCAGATTATTCTTGGAGGAATCACAATGAAGTACTTTTTGATGCTTTTGGTTGCATCTTGCTTAACCCTTTTAGCTTCGTTTCACGCTGTCGCACAGTCGGCTCCCCCGGCGCCTAAAATTCTCTTGATCGTACGCGAGGAGATAAAGCCCGGGATGATGCCGGCCCACTCGGAAGAAGCCAATAATGTTGTCCAAATCTACGCCAAGGCCAAGTCGCCCCATTATCGTCTCGCGATGGCTCCAGTCGCGGGAAACGAGAATGAAGTGATGTACCTTTGGCCGTTTGATTCGTACGCTGCTTTGGAACGATCGGGCAAGGATCTGGACACGATTGCGAACGTAACACACAAGGCTGATTTCGATAAAGTGAGGCCTCCCGGTGACGACTATCACTCAGCTCAGCGGGACAGCATCGCCGTCTTGCGTGAAGATCTAAGTTACCGGCCGTCTGCCGACTTTCCGAATATGCGTTACATGCGCGTTCAAACCATTCGAGTCAAACCGGGTCACTCCAGGGAATTCGAGAATTCACGAAAGATGATAAAGTCCGCGCATGAGAAAGCAAGAATTGACGAAAATATGGCGGTCTATGAATTGATGGGCGGAGCACAAGCCGGAACCTATCTTGTGTTTGTTCCATGGAAATCGCTGAGTGAAATGGAATCGCTTCCCCACGGAAAGACCTATCGCGACGCCATGGGTGACGATAACTTGGATAAACTCAACAAAATAGACAATGATTCCGTTGTGTTTAATGCCGTGGATATCTATATGTTTAGACCCCAATTGAGTTATATGGCTCCGCGATTTGTGGCCGCTGACCCGGCCTTTTGGACATTAAAGCCAATGACACCGGCAAAGCCTGAACTTGCGACCCGGAAAACCGGCGGAAGAACGGTCGCGAAAAAACCGTAGGCAGTGTACTAGATCGAAAATTACTCGTGTTCGAAACTGTCTAAATAGAGGTACGGCGAACTAATTCTAGATTTGCATAAGTGTTATTCGCTGCGCCTATTGGGACGGGATGTCGAACAGCTGCTAATGTCGTCACCGGGAAAAGTCCGTCGACCCGTTATTGCTATTTTCGCGAGATGATTGAGGTACAACCCTAAAATATTATGGATTATGCGCCTTTACGAAAACCGTATTTCGTAATAGAGTTATCGAACCGTTATCCGTGACTCGCATGACTGCTGTACCAATAGTTTCCGAGACTTCACTCGAAGGCCTTTCATTACTACACAGAGGCAAAGTGCGCGACGTATATGAAGCAGGAAAAAACCAACTTCTTCTTGTAGCGACCGACCGCATTTCCGCCTTTGACTGCGTGCTTCCGACTCCAATTAGAAATAAGGGTGCGGTACTCAACTCGCTCTCTGCGTTCTGGTTTAACAAACTTCGACATGCGGTCGATCATCATTTGATTACGGCGGAATTCGACCGGATGCCGGAGGTTATACGCGGTCATGAAGAGTTGCGCGGCCGTACGGCTTTGGTCAAAAGAACAAAAGTGTTTCCGGTAGAATGCGTCATTCGCGGATATCTGGAAGGTTCGGGCTGGAAGGATTATCAAGCAACCGGAACCATTTGCGGACACAAACTACCTGCCGGGCTAAAGCAGTGTGACAGACTGCCGGTTTCGATTTTTACGCCCGCGACAAAAGCCGCAACCGGACACGACGAGAACATATCCGAGCATGAATTTGTAAAAATTCTCGGAGCGGAAACCGCGGCGAAACTGATCTCGCTCAGCCTGAAAATTTATAAAGAAGCATGCGACTACGCGATCACTTGCGGAATAATCATCGCTGATACCAAATTCGAATTCGGTCTCGACAAGAACGGAAAGATTCTTCTTATCGACGAAGTTCTGACACCCGATTCATCGAGGTTCTGGGCGGCGGACAGCTATTCTCCGGGTAAAGCTCAGGCCTCTTTTGACAAACAATTCGTCCGTGAATATCTCGAGACCCTCGATTGGAACAAACAGGCGCCCGCGCCTGTCTTGCCGAAAGAAGTCGCTGAGGCAACCACGGAACGATATCTACAGGCCTATAAACTATTGACGGGAAAGGAACTTTTAGTGAACAACGAAAAGTGAAAAGTGCATAGTTAAAACTTTTCACATTCACTATTCACTTTTCACTATTCAGTTTTCACTATTTTTATGCTGCTTCGTGATCAAATGGAGAAAATGATCAATGAAATGCTCGACGGGCGCATTCTGCTTGGAGAAGCGGTTACTGAGTTTGAAAAGATTTATATTGAAAAGGCACTCGAACGGCATTCTGATCACATTTCAAAAACTGCCGCCGCATTGGGTATTCATCGCAACACACTTTCCAAGCGCCTTGCGACCTACCGGGCCGTCCATAAAAACCCTGCGAAACGTATGGCCGCGAAACGCTCGCGTTAAACCTGCATTTCTACAACCTCCACTCTGTCGCCGATTTTAATTACTTCGCCCGGGTTTTCCGCTATCAGATTCTGGCCGAACATCACACCTCCATTTTGATTGCGATATGTCGCCAGTGTTTTCAACGGCTCTTTGCCGTCCTTTTCACCGCGTGCCTGATCAATGGTTGTTATCACACACCTTTCAGAGGGCTTTACGATATGAAAAATCGTCGTTCCGATCCGGATTTTTTTCCATGTATCTTCGGCGAAAATGTCAGAGCCTGACACTACCATATTGGGGCGGAACCGATTCATCGGAAGCGGCACTGCAAGCCGCGAATTGAGATCGGCGAGTGAATTTTCTCCTATCAGCATGAATGGATAGCCGTCCGCAAAACTCACGGTATCGTGATATTTTCGCACGGCGTAGTCCGGATTCACCTTCCGCTTAGACGCTTCCGTCATTAACACCAGCCTGCAATCACTTTGTAGTATCTCCGAAAACCACTGGTTTACATCATTGTCATAAACTATTACGCCCACTTTACTGTTCCACACGGTGACAATTTCCAAATTGCCAGTATCGGGAACAACAGGAATCTCAAGCATTCTGCCATCGATAGAAACGGCCAAACCAGATTTGTCAGCAGTGACTTCGATGCGCGCCATCGCCGGGAACTCACGTTGTGTCATGAACTGATTCGCATCATCGACAAGCATCCATCGCCGATCGAGTTGCAACCCACGATCTTCCACCACGGCTTCGTTCAGCGAGATTCCCTTCAGAGACTTAACAGGATAAATATTTATTTCGGATATTCGCACAAACTTGACAATCCTATCATCAGATTTTCTACAGTACGCCTCTCAGCTTGACAGGTTAATCGGCGTTTTCTATACTAGCACTCACGGACTAGGAGTGCTAAATTTGTTTTTGACTAAAAGTCCAAACGGCTATTTTAAACTTTCTAAGAATATTTCAAAAGGAGTAAATGAAAATATGGCTACGAACATTACACCGTTACACGATCGCGTGATTTTACGCCGGATCGAAGATACCAATAATCAGACGGCGGGCGGGCTTTTTATACCCGATTCCGCAAAGGAAAAACCGCAGGAAGGCGAAGTAATTGCTGCCGGTGAAGGAAAATACAAGGAAGACGGCTCACGGCAATCGTTGGACGTAAAGGCAGGCGACCGAGTGCTTTTCGGCAAATACAGCGGTTCGGAAATCAAGCTCGACGGCGAGGAATTGTTGATCATGCGCGAAGACGAAATTCTCGGCATCATCTCAAGAGCAGGAGCGGCAGCGTAAGACAGTTCAACGTTCAATGTTCCGAGTGCAAAGTTAATATGACTTTGAACCTTAAACTTTGAACCTTGAACTCCACATCTAACGAAAAGGAGTTTATAAAAAAATATTATGGCTAAACAAGTTATACACGGAGAAGAATCGCGTTCCGCAATTTTGCGCGGTGTGAACCAGCTCGCGGATGCGGTGAAAGTTACACTCGGACCGAAGGGCAGAAACGTCGTTATCGACAAAAAGTTCGGCTCGCCGACGATCACGAAGGACGGTGTTACCGTTGCAAAAGAGATTGAATTAAAAGATTCGCTCGAAAACATGGGCGCCCAGATGGTCCGCGAAGTGGCTTCGAAAACCAGCGACGTAGCCGGTGACGGCACGACGACCGCGACGGTTCTCGCGCAGGCGATCTTCAAAGAAGGCGTCCGCACGGTTGCCGCCGGTGCAAACCCGATGGCTCTCAAACGCGGCATCGAAAAGGCTGTCGCCGAAGTAGTCGCCGAGGTCGCGCGTCTTTCCAAGCCCGTCTCAGGCGATGCTATCGCACAGGTCGGCACGGTTTCGGCGAATGGCGACAAAACGATCGGCACGATCATTGCGGAAGCGATGGACAAGGTCGGTAAAGACGGCGTGATCACGGTTGAAGAATCGAAGACGATGGACACCTTGCTCGAAGTCGTCGAAGGCATGCAGTTCGACCGCGGTTATCTTTCGCCGTATTTCGTAACCGATCCGGATAGAATGGAAGCAGTTTTGGAAGAGCCGTTTATCCTCATCAACGAAAAGAAAATCTCGAACATGCGTGATTTGCTTCCGATTTTGGAACAGGTTGCCAAGATGGGACGTCCGCTTATGATCATCGCGGAAGACGTCGAAGGCGAAGCCCTTGCTACACTGGTTGTCAACAAACTGCGCGGGACTTTGAATGTCGCTGCCGTCAAGGCTCCTGGCTTTGGCGACCGCCGCAAGGCAATGCTTGAAGACATCGCTACTTTGACCGGCGGTAAGGTCATCAGTGAGGACTTGGGCATTAAGCTCGAGACCCTGACCATCGAAGATCTGGGCAAGGCCAAGAAAGTCACTATCGACAAGGACAACACAACTGTCGTCGAGGGCGGCGGTGCCGGTGAAGCGATCGACGGACGCATAAAAACGATCCGCAATCAAATCGAAGACACGACCTCGGATTATGACCGTGAAAAACTGCAGGAACGCCTTGCCAAATTGGTAGGCGGCGTTGCGGTAATCAAAGTCGGTGCCGCGACCGAGACCGAAATGAAGGAAAAGAAGGCCCGTGTTGAAGATGCGATGCATGCGACGCGTGCGGCGGTCGAAGAAGGCATTGTAGCCGGCGGAGGCGTTTGTCTCGTTCGTGCCGGAAAGGTGCTGGACAATTTCAAAACCGACGGTGAGGATCTTGACGAGCAGATTGGCGTCAATATAATCAAACGTGCTTTGGAAGAGCCGCTTCGCCAGATCGCTCAGAACGCCGGTAAAGAAGGCGCCGTGATCGTCGAAAAGGTGATCGCTAGCGGCGAGGAAAGCTACGGCTTTAACGCCGCGACCGAGAAGTTCGAAGACCTCGTCGCAGCCGGCGTTATCGACCCGGCCAAAGTCACCCGCTACGCACTCCAAAACGCAGCATCAATCGCCGGCCTCATGCTGACGACCGAAGCCATGATCGCAGACGCCCCCGACGAAAAGGGCGGCGACCACATGGGCGGCATGGGCGGCGGCGGCATGGGCGGCATGGGCATGGGCATGTAAAGGAACGCGGACATCCTGTCCGCAAGTTCCTAACTCCCCTCCTGGATAAGGAGGGGTGGCCGCGTTTCGCGGACGGGGTGGTAGATGCCCCGCAGCGAACAATGACACAACAACCAAAAAGGCTTCGCCTCATCAGAGACGAAGCCTTTCGCTATTCGTACACTAACATTCCGTGCTAAAATACAAACTGTTATGGCCTCAATCGTCGGCACAATACCAAAACCGGTCCGCATGCATCCCGCCGGCGTAATGCGCGTCGGCAACACGCGTGTTTCGCTTGATTCGGTCGTTTATGCCTTCAACGAAGGCATGGATGCAGCCGAGATCCAATACAATTTCGACACCCTGTCCCTCGCCGAAGTCCACGCCGCCATCGCCTATTACTTGCATAACAAAGCTGCAGTTGACGACTACCTGGCGAAGCGCGAGATCGAACGGGAACAGCAGCGACGAGAGCACGAGGCCCAGTTCCCACCGCGCATCACTCGCGAAATGCTGCTGGCCCGAAAGAACGGCGAGGACCCAAATTGGAAAAAATCAAGTTCCTAACCGACGAGGACTTTAGGAGCGGTATTCTCGAAGGCATTCGCCGCCGACTTCCTGATCTCGACATCGTACGCGTCCAGGACGTGGGCCTCCGCACTTTTCGCGACGAACGAGTTCTTGACTTCGCCGCTTCCGAAAACCGCATCGTCCTGACTCACGACCTAAAAACAATGCGTGGTCATGCCCTGGCCCGGCTCGCTTCCGGTGAGCTAATGCCTGGCTTGTTCGAAATCTCCCAAAACCTGCCCATCGGCCGAGCAATAGAAGAAATCGTCATGATCGCAGTTTGCAGCCCCCCCCCCCGTCAAACGAATGGAGCGGAAAAGTCCAATTTCTGCCGCTGTAACAACCTATGCTATCCTGACGACCGAAGCCATGATCGCCGACTCACCCGACGAAAAGGGCGACGGCGGCATGGGCATGTAGGTTCAGGCTCCCCTCCTTTCAAAGGAGGGGTGGCATGCCGCCTCGGCAGACGGGGTGGTTCTCTCTTCCGCTACCAAGCGGTTGCGTTAAATCCAAAAGGCTTCGCCTCACCCGAGACAAAGCCTTTTCTTTGTTCGGCCATTAACGTTCCGTGCTAATATATTACTTGTTTCGACCTCTATCGTTGACGCGGAGAGGATCCCGATTTAGGAAAATGATTCGGTTCTTCATAGCCGGACATCTTGGTATTCTCCTGTAAGAACAAAACTTTATGATGCTTAAATCAGAATTCAACGGTCTGCTTTTCGCGATCTTGCTCTTCTTGTTCATTGGACCTGGCTTCATATCAGCTCAGAAGAATAAGAACGTGGCGAGCGCTCCGACTTTACCAGACGTCATAAAATCAAACTTGATGATTCTGGATGCCGCCGGTAAAAATGTTGATAACGTAATTCAGTCGGAGATAAAGATTTTCGAAAACGGGGTCGAGCAAAAGGTCACATATTTCGCTAAGAAGGAGTCAGGACTGAGCTTGGCGTTTGTGGTCGATAACTCCGGCTCAATGCGGAACAAACTAAAGCATCAGATTTTTATCGGCAAGACGATCCTAGCTAATCTAACCGACTCGGATGAAAGTATGCTCATTCGATTTGTCGATAGCGGAAAAATAACTAGGGAGCAGACTTGGACTCGAAAAAGGGAACTCATGTACAAGGCCTTCGATAAGCTTTTTATTGAAGGCGGTCAATCGGCGGTAACGGACGCATTATATTTAGCGGTTCAATTGATGGTGGAGCGTGAAAGCCAAGCCAAAAACGAGCGTAAAGCGATAATCCTCGTCACCGATGCAGAGGATTGCGCAAGCTACTATAAGCTTAAAGACGTTGCAAATTTGTTAAAAACACCGATGTGCAGATTTTTGTCCTCGCTTTCACGGACGAATTAAGTGACAGACTCACGAAAAATACAAGTTCCAGTAAATTTAATGCGGAAAATTTCGCGCGGAAAATCTCTGTAGAAACCTCTGGTATCGCCTATTTGTTCGGAAAGGCTTATACACTGGAAAATATTCAGGAGGTCCTCAAATCCGTCATGATCGAATTGCGCTCGCCGTACGTTATCGGATACTCTCCGATTGACCGAAATCCTGAAATACCGCGCAAACTCATTATTTCTGTTGCCGATGGCCCACAAGGGGAAAAAAGGAACACCGTCGCACGTGAAAGTAAGCTTCTGCTTATCGACTAGAACCGCGAAACAAGTGGAGAGGGTGGCAATCGGGGTCAGGCGTGCGTTTCTGCGATTTTCAAGCGTTGCGGCTTCGCCGCTCTATTTGCGGTGAAGCTATGCTTCACCGGCGAGCGTAAAACATTCTTTGCGGCTATGCCGCCGTGTCCGTCTGCGAATGATCGGCGGCACAGCCGCGCGGAACAAGGTGGGACGGGCGGAAAAGCATAGCTTTTCCGCAAATAGACGGGCAGAGCCCGAGGGAAAGATCCACCCGTGGCTTAATTCTGGTCCGGGGTTCATGAGTAGAGCGACCTTCGCCGGAGGTCGATACCACTCTTATCAGGGTTCTGCTTCTGCAGGAATGGGATAAGCTCGCCGGTGCTTGGGGCAATTCGCACGGCCTGGCATGTCTCGAAACTTCGTCCCGATAGGAGGCCCTATTGTTCAAACCACTCGCTTATTTCTTGATCGTCGTGATCTCTTTCGTGGTCGTCACAGGCCAAACTCCGGACATCAAAAAGGATGACACGGCGAAGATGCCCAAACCGGCCGGTGAGACACGGAACGAGCCGGTGCGCGGCATACCCTTCCCCGCCGGGGTCAACTTGCAGTTTCTCGTAAAGGAGCTGGCACGCGACATGGATCTCAACGTGCTTTTCGACGCGGACTCGAGGCTCGAAATGCGGTCGGTGAGGATCGACCTGAAGAATGTCACCTCGGCCGAGGCCCTGAATTATATCCTCTTGCAGGAAGGCCTGATCTCCGAAGAGGTCGGCCCGCGAACGATCCTTGTCTCGCTCCAGTTAAGAGGAAAATCGATCCCTCAGATCGGGGTCGGACTTACACCGCTGACCGAGCAGCTCAGCCAATATTTCGGCGTCGATGGGGGAACGCTTATCAACCACGTTCGCAGCGATTCGCCGGCCTCGAAAGCGGGACTCAGGGCCGGAGATGTGATCACCGAGATCGACGGCGTGCCCGTCCGCGGCGGGCTGGGGCTTTTCAACGCTGTCAAAGCTAAGAATGGGAGCGATTTCACGCTGAAGATTGTACGCGACCGCAAAACCCAGGCGATCAGTGTGACGCCGCAAAAAGGAATCGAGTAGAACAAGCGGGCTCAAGCTTCCGATTTTGCGATCTTCTAACTGCGGCTTCGCTGCTCTATGTGCGGTGAGGCTCGGCTTCACTGGTCGGACAAGAATTTCTTTTGCGGCTATGCCGCCGGTTCGGTTGACGAAAAAACGGCGGCGGAGCCGCGAGAGATTGGGCGAGTGGGCCGGAAAAGTTTAGCTTTTCCGCAAATCGGCGGGCATAGCCCGATTGTTGACTGACAGATCTTATGTCCCTGAAAGGGACGAATTCAATAGCGTAGGGTGGAACCCTACGATCCCGGCCAAAAATGCCTCGCTCCCTGAAGAGGAGCAATGCAACGTTGTGTTGTTCGTCCCCTTCAGGGACAGAATCGAATGTGAAACTGGCACCGAGGGTTTCACCCTCGGCTATTATCTTTGTCCCTTTCAGGGACCAGGCAAGGAGCTGACGCGCGCCGTGTGGATGCCGAATAATTTGCGTTCGTGGCGCAGCTTGTTTCCCTTTTCGTCGTAGTGATACCAGATCATCGGTTTTCCGTTTGCGTCTTCGGATTCGACGAGGATCTCGCGACCGTAGGCGTCGAGGGAAATGTGGAGTGCGGAATGCGGATCGCGGAATAAAGAGTCGTGATTTTCTGTGGGTTCCTCATAATTACTCGAATCGGCGTTGCAGCCGCCCGCTGCTCCCACCACCCCGTCCGCCCAAGGCGGCGGCCACCCCTCCTCAGGCAGGAGGGGAGCTGGCGGTTCTGACAGGTGTTCCGCGTTTTCTAATTCCGCACTCCGCAGTCCGCATTCCGCACTCAAGGCCCGTTCGGCTTCCCATTTTTCTTTCCAGACCGGCCGCATCCCGATGCCCGTTAAATACCGATCGGTGTGTTCGCCACGATATGCCTCTTTATAGAGTTCATCGACGTCATCCTGTTCGTCGTCCGACTCATCATCCTGGGCGCTGTCCATGGCCGGCG
>Ga0136617_10000790_pt1 | contig 27398 bp, 27 predicted proteins | sample AntDrymUQ3222106_2_FD_129672 | JGI IMG/M metagenome (GOLD analysis project Ga0136617, IMG submission 129672) | Polar desert sand microbial communities from Dry Valleys, Antarctica - metaG UQ322 (21.06) | ecosystem: Environmental > Terrestrial > Soil > Desert | place: Antarctica: Dry Valley...
CGTCGGCAACGTCGACCTTGAGCTGGCCGTATCCGGCTCCTGAGTACTGCGCCTCCAGCTTGTCCAGACTGGTATCGGTGAGCGCGGAGAGGATGACGAGCAGATTGGACACGCCGGGCTTGTTCTCCGGGTCGTAGCTGATCTCCCGGCCGGTATCGGTGACCGCGCTCTTGATCTTCTTCGTATTGAGCCCCGGGTCGTCGAGTAGCTCGATCCGTCCGGCCGCGCTGCTGTCGCTCTTGCTCATCTGCTTGCTCGGGTTGGCCAGGTCGCCGATCCGCGCGGTCGCCCTGACGATGTAGGGCTCGGGCACGGTGAAGGTCTCTCCCAGCCGGGTGTTAAACCGCTGTGCCAGGTCGCGGGTGAGTTCGAGGTGTTGGCGCTGGTCCTCACCGACCGGTACGACGTCGGCTTGGTAGAGAAGTATGTCGGCGGCCTGTAGCACCGGATAGGTGAATAGTCCGACAGTCGTCCTGTCCGGCGACTTGGCCGATTTCTCTTTGAACTGCACCATCCGACCGGCCTCGCCGTAGCCGGTGATGCACGCCAGCATCCAGGCCAACCTCGTGTGCTCGGACACATGGCTCTGCACGAAAAGGGTGCTGCGCTCGGGGTCGACGCCGATTGCCAGCAGTTGGGCCGTACCGGCCCGAGTCCGCTGCCGAAGCGCCTGGGGATCGGGCTCCACGGTGAGAGCGTGCAGGTCGACGACGCAATAGAAGGCGTCATGGGTCTCCTGCAGAGCCACCCACTGCCGCAGGGCGCCGAGGTAGTTGCCCAAATGAAAGGAGTCGGCTGTCGGTTGGATACCGGACAGCACCCGGGGACGGGGCATCCGCCCATCCTGTCAATACCCCCGGAGCGGGCGTACGCGAGGGGCAGCAATCAGCCCCCGGTGAACCGTGCGGCGGCCACCGCCGTCCCAGCACTCATGATTCGCCGGCTTCGCGTGGTAGCTGCCGGCACAGCGTTGATCGTTTTTGCCAGTAGTTGTGGCTCGTTCGACGCTCGCAAGGTGGGTGAACTCGTGAGCTTCGACGCGCTGATCAATGTTGATCGGCACGTGGTCCTGGCGGCCGAACTGACGGCCAACGAGGAGCCAGGAGACGTCTTCGATGACCTGGACCAGGACCTGGGAGACGGCCAGATCACCTGACCGAGCAACTCCTGGAAGACGGCAGCACCGACCAACAAACGGACTGCGGGCAAGCGGTCTACTTCCTCAGTGTCTTCGACGTACCGACCGGTGACGTGCCACAGTCAGATTCATGACGCCTGCCAGTCAGCCCTAGTCAGCTGTGGTCGTAGTCGAGGACCAGAGCCGTGCCGTCAGCGCCGGAGGTCAGTCGCCCCGAGGCACTCAGGCCGGCGAGCTCACCGGTCCCCGATCCGGACAGCACGCGCACGGTTGCCTCCGACGACCCGTCCGCGCCGACGCTGCCGGAGAACTGCAGCACGAACGAGCCAGCCAGCCCGCCGAGCCGTACCTCGAATCGGGACAGGCCGACGAATCCGCCGACGCCGGATGAATCCACCACTGAGAGGCCCTCCCAGCTCGCGTTCCCTTCCAGGTCGCCGTGGATCACGTCGGTCCCCCGGGTACGTGAACACCCGATCCGGCCGGTGACCGGCTCGTCGTTGTAGTCCGTGGTCTCGATACTGGCTGTGGCTCGTGTCATGAACCGAGCATCGGCTGCATCGAGAGACCTCCATTGGAAAAACGCGCCAAGTATCGTTCGCGCATGGCGGAGGCGAGGTGTGATCTCAACCCTGGAGCCGGATCGCAGCGGTTCCGGCAGTCGCTACGACGTCCGACCGACGTCAGCATCGGGCGACATGTCGACGAGTACTGGATGGTCGACTGGGACCTTCGCGGCGGGCAACCGTACCTGCACGAAAGTCTCCCTGACCCCGCGATCCACCTCGTTCTGCAAGCGGGCCAGTCCCGTCTGGTCGGTGTCAGCACGGGCCGCTTCAGCTACGTCCTCGACGGGACCGGGCGGATCTTCGGCCTGCGGTTCCGGCCCGGCGCATTTCATGCCTACATCGCCTTGAGTGCCTCGACGTTCACGGACACCACTATCGCGCTCCATGATGTGTTCGGCGGCGACGGTGCCGGTCTGGAGGCCGCGATCATGAGCATCGACCCTGCCGACGAATGTGGTCTCATCGCGGTCGTCGAGGACTTCCTGAGGTCACGGCGACCCGCACCGGATGAGGCGATCGCCCTGGTGGAAAACGTCATGGACACAGTCGTGGCCGATCGCGGCGTCCGTCGCGTCGAGGACCTGGTCGAGCGGTTCCACGTCAGTCGGCGGACTCTCCAACGACTTTTCTCCACCTACGTCGGGGTCAACCCGAAATGGGTGATCAAGCGGTACCGCCTTCTCGAGGCGGCCGACCAACTGACGTCCGGCGAGGTCGCTGACTGGGCGGGCCTGGCGACCGGGCTGGGATATTTCGACCAGGCGCACTTCGTCAACGATTTCACCGCAATCGTCGGGAGGTCGCCCGCTGCCCACGCGAAACTGGTGCTGGCAGCGAGCTCACCCGGCTGAGGTTCTGGGGCTGCCGAGCAACTACGCGGAGCGCCAGTCCCTCGTGGCCCGTAAGAAGGCATCGTTCTCCTCCGGCCGGCCGATCGTGACGCGCGCCCCGTCCCCGGCGAACGGGCGCACGATCACCCCGCGAGCCTCACAGAAACCGGCGAAGCCCGCCGCGTCCTCGCCGAGTGGAAGCCAGACGAAGTTGGCGTGGCTTCTCGGTACCGGGAGCCCGAGATCTGCCAACACGGCGCTGACCCGGTCACGTTCGGACACCACGGCCGCACATCGCTCGCGCATCTCCTGCTCGGCCGACAGCGACGCGAGTGCCGCGACCTGGGCCAGCGTGGAGACGCTGAAGGGGACGTAGGTCTTGCGTACGGCGGTGGCGATCTCCGGGTTGTCGGAGAGCAGATAGCCCACCCGGAGCCCAGCCAGGCCGTAGGCCTTGGAGAAGGTCCGCAGCACGCACACGTTGGCCCGACCACGCATGAGTTCCCGGCCGTCGGGGATGTCGGGATCGGTGACGAACTCTCGGTACGCCTCGTCGATCACGACCAGGACGTCGGGGCCAATGGCGTCCAGCAGACGGCTCATCTCCGCCGTGCCCAGCGCTGTCCCGGTGGGATTGTTCGGGTTGCAGATGAACACCACTCTGGTGTGGCCGCTCAGCGCAGCCGCCATCGCCTCGGGATCATGTGTGTGTTCGCGCAGCGGCACGGGGCGAAGGGTCGCGCCGGCCACCGTGACCAGGAGCGGATAGGCCTCGAAGGAACGCCAGGCGCACAGAACCTCGTCACCGGGCCCGGTGTAGGACTGCAGCAGCTGCTGGCACAGGCTCACCGACCCGCAGCCGACCGCGAGAGATTCGACCGGAAGGTCGAAGCGCTCGGCCAGCGCGGCGGTCAGGGCCAGCGACCCGTTGTCGGGATAGCGGTTGACGATGCACGCGGCCTCGGCGATCGCAGCAACGACGCTGGGCAGCGGCGGGTAGGCGACCTCGTTGCTGGCCAGCTTGATCGCCTCCGGCAGCCCCAGCTCGCGTGCCAGGTCGGCTGCGCTGCGCCCGGGCTTGTACGCCGCGAGCCCGGCGATGGCAGGCCGTACGTGTACCGACACTGCGGTGCTCCTCCTCATGCTGGTCATCGTCGGGTCGCTGGAGGGTGCGGTCAGGGCGAGGCCGGACCGTACTCGTCGCCTAGGCTGCCCGGCGTGAAGGTCTTGGTCGCCGGTGGCGCCGGCTACATCGGCAGCGTAGTCACCGCCGCACTCGTAGAGGCCGGCCACGAAGCGGTGGTCCTCGACGATCTGTCCACCGGTCACCGTGATGCGATTCCGGCCGGCGCGAGTTTCGTGGAGGCCTCGCTGGCCGAGGTCGGCGCGGTGCTGACTCCGGCCGCTGGGTTCGACGCGGTCATCCACCTCGCCGCCAAGAGCCTGGTCGGTGAGTCCGAACAACGCCCGGAGCTGTACTGGCGGCAGAACGTCGGCGGGGCAATGGACCTTCTCGATGCGATGCGCGCTGCGAACGTACGCCGGATCGTGTTCTCCTCCTCAGCTGCGACCTACGGCGATCCGGGGACGGACCTGATCACCGAGGACGACCGGACCGCGCCGACAAACGTCTACGGTGCGACCAAGCTGACGATCGACCAGATGCTCAGCGGAGAGTCACGCGTGCATGGATTGGCCGGAGTCAGTCTGCGCTACTTCAATGCGGCAGGCGCCGCGTACGGCCTCGGTGAGCGGCACGCCACCGAGACGCATCTGATCCCGATCGCTCTACAGGTGGTGACCGGTCAGCGCAACAAGCTGTCGGTGCATGGCACGGACTATCCGACCCCGGATGGAACCTGTGTCCGGGACTACGTCCATGTCGCAGATCTGGCTGTCGCCCACCTGCTGACACTCGACGCGATCGAGCCCGGGCAGCACCGGATCTACAACCTGGGCGGCGGAAGCGGTTACTCCGTACGCGAAGTGATCTCGGCCGTACGGACGGTGACCGGACATGAGTTGCCGGTCGAGGACGGACCGCGCCGTGCCGGAGATCCCGCTCGTCTGGTGGCCAGCAGTGCCCGGATCGCCCACGACGTCGGCTGGACGGCCAGACACAGCCTGACTGACATGGTCACCGATGCCCACGCGCTGCTGCCGGCCGGGACCGGCTAGCCCATCGATTCAGCCTTGACCTCCCCAGCCTTGACCTCCCCAGCCTTGACGTCCCCAGCCTTGACCTCCCCGTCCGACTCCGGCTCCGGTTCCGACTCGGAGGTGAGGCTCACGTGCAACCGCTCAATTCTGCGTCCGTCCATCGCTGTGACGACGAGCAGATGCTTCCCGGCCCGAACCTGGTCTCCCACCTCGGGGAGGCGGCCCAGTTCGGAGAGGATGTAGCCGGCAACGGTCTCGTACGGGCCATCCGGTAGTTCCACCCCGGTCTCCTCGGCGAAGTCGTCGAGGTTGAGCAATCCGTCGACGTCCACCTTGGATCCGATCCGCTGGCTGTTCTCGCGTTGGTCGTCGTACTCGTCGCGGATGTCCCCGATCACCTCCTCGATCAGGTCCTCGAGGGTAACGATTCCGTCGGTGCCGCCGTACTCGTCGGCCACGATCGCCAGATGCTGGTGATTGCGCCGCATCTCCGACAGCGCGATCAGCACCTTCTTCGAACCGGGCATGTGCAGGATGTCGCGGGAGATGTCGCCGACGGTGGTCGCCCGGCCGCCCTTGTGCGTGGAGCGGAGCAGGTCGCGGACGTGCACGAACCCCACGACGTCGTCGGTGTCGCGTCCGATGACCGGGTACCTGGAGCGGCTGGTGTCGGCCACCAGCTTCGCGGCCCGGCTCACGGTCATGCTCGCCTCCAGGAACTCCACCTCCGTACGAGGCACCATGACCTCGCTGATCTGGCGTTCTCTGGCGTTGAACACGTCGTTGATCAGCTTGCGTTCGTCGCTGCCCAGTGCCTCGTGGGCGGCAACCAGGTCCCTCAGTTCCTCGGAGCTGATCGATTCCCTGGAAGCCTTGGGATCCCCGCCGAAGAGACGGACCACGACGTCGGTGGACCTGGAGAGCAACCAGATCAGTGGCCGGAAGATCGTCGCGACCCGGTCCACTGGGGTAGCCACGATCTGGGCGACCTGTTCAGCCCGTTGCAGGGCAAGCCGTTTGGGCGCCAACTCCCCGAGCACCAGGGAGACGTAGCTGATCGCAATCGTCACCACGACAAGGGCCAACGCGGTGGCAAATCCGTCGCCCATCCCGAGGCCAACCAACCACTGCGCCAGCGGCCCGGACAGTGCCGTGGCACCGAAGGCGGCGGACAGGAACCCGGCCAGCGTGACCCCGACCTGAAGGGCGGCGAGGTAGCGGTTGGGCTCGGCTACCAGGCGCGCCAGGCGTTTCCCACGGCGGCCACGCTCGCTGATAGACCGGACCTGGGACTCGCGGAGGGAGACGATGGCGATCTCGGCACCGGCGAAGGCCCCACCGACCAGGACGAAGACCAGGATGAGGCCGATGTTGAGCCACACGTTGTCCATCGGCGGATCAGCGCCTCGCTGCGGACGTACTGGGTGACGCGAGCGTATGCGGAGGGTCGTCCATCAGCACGAGGGTAGTCGAGCCTCGGATACCATCCGCCATCCAACGGCGGACTCAGACCTAGGGAGACCGTGGAGCAGTCCACAACGGCGCGATCCGAGGCCGTTCGAGTCCGCCCGGATGTGAATCTACGGGTCCAGCGCTGGCGAGGCCGTACGCCAGGTTTTGTGCTGGTCCACGGCTTGGCCTCGAACGCGCATCTGTGGCAGGGAGTCGCCGAGGTCCTGTCTGATGGTGGCACCGGCCATGCGGTCACCGCGATCGATCTGCGCGGTCACGGTGAGTCGGACGCCCCCCGGTCCGGGTACGACACGGCAACCGCAGCCGCCGACGTCGCCGCGGTCGTCGACCGCCTCCGGCTCGGCCGGCCGATCGTGGCCGGACAGTCCTGGGGTGGAAACGTCGTGGTGGAGTTGGCCGCCGGCCATCCAGGCGTAGTGGCCGGCCTGGCTCTGGTCGACGGAGGCTGGATCCGGCTACGGGACAGTTTCGATACATGGGATCAGGTGCTGGCGGCGTTGACCCCGCCGGACCTGACCGGCCGGTCCTGGGCGCAGATCACGGCCATGATGCGGGCCGCTCACCCCGATTGGGCCGACTGGGCGATCGGGGCGACGATGGCCAACCTCCGCGAGCTGGGCGATGGAACGGTCCGGAATCGACTGGCACGCGACCACCACCTGTCGATCCTGCGTTCCATGTGGGATCACTCGATTCCCGACCGGTTCAGCCGGGTGCAGGTCCCGTCCCTACTGGTGCCGACTGGCCGGCGTGCAGGTGCCAAGCTCGAGGCTGTGGAGCGGGCTGCGGCTGCCCTGCGCGGGTCGCAGGTGCGCTGGTACGAGGGCGCTGATCACGACTTACACGCGCAACATCCGCGGGCGTTGGCCGCGGACCTGCTGGTCCTCGCCGAACGCGTCGGGCTCTCGGCGATCGAGCCCGGGTCACCCGCGCGGAACACGTCATGACATCGGGCGGGCGTCTGGTGATCATGGGATCAGGCGAGACCGCTCCGACCATGATCAAGGCCCATCGGATGCTGCTCGAGTCGGTGCCGGCCGACTCTGCCGTCCTGTTGGACACTCCGTACGGCTTCCAGGAGAACGCCGACGACATCACCACCCGGGCTCAGCAGTACTTCCGTGCCAGCGTGGGCCACGAGGTGAGATCTGCCGGCTGGCGCGGTCCGGAGACCGACGGCCTGGCTCGGGAGCGCGCCCTGACCGCCGTACGGGGGGCGCGGTGGGTGTTCGCCGGGCCGGGCAGCCCGACGTACGCGCTGCGGGCTTGGCGAGACACCGCTCTGCCGGGCGTCTTGCGCGAGACGGTGGCCGATGGCGGCACTGTCGTGTTCGCCAGCGCTGCGGCACTGACCCTCGGCTCGCACGCCGTGCCGGTCTATGAGATCTACAAGGCGGGCCTCACGCCGTACTGGGAGCCGGGTCTGGATCTCGTGGCCGATCTGACCGGCTGGCCAGCAGTCGTGATCCCGCATTACGACAACGCCGAGGGCGGTCATCACGACACCCGCTTCTGCTACCTGGGCGAACGTCGGTTGGCGGCCTTGGAGACCGAACTCCCGGCTGATGGCTTCGTGCTCGGGGTGGACGAGCACACCGCGGTGATCATTGACGTCGGTGCGGCCTCGGTGAGTGTGCTGGGCAACGGTGGGCTCACCATCCGCCGGTCAGGCATCAGCACGGTTCATCCGGCTGGGAGCGAGCTCAGCCTCACCGACCTCGCCGAGGGCGGCGCTCCCGGCACGCATGTGACGGGCTCCGTCGCCGTCACCGGCCCCGTCGCCGCCGTGGGCTCCGTCGCTGTCGCGGGCTCCGTCGCCGCGGGCGGATTCCGCCGACTGCCGGCCAACCGCGCACCGGATCAGGAGACGGACTCGGTTGCTCTGTCCCTGCGCGCCGCAGCCGATGCCTGCCGGGCTCGATTCTCGGCGGCGGTATCCGGCCGCGATGCGGATGCGGCCGTCGCTGCTGCACTCGATCTCGAGCAGGCGATCACGGATTGGGCCGGCGACATGCTGTCCTCCGACGACGGTGACCACGCGCGGGGTCTGCTGCGTTCGATGGTGGTGGAACTGGGTGAACTAGCCCGTACCGGTGCCGCCGACCCCGCCGACGCCATCCGCCCCTACGTCGACCTGCTGGTGACCCTCCGGGGCAGGGCCCGGGATGGGAAGGACTTCGCCGCCAGTGACGAACTGCGCGACTTCCTTACGGGAGCCGGAGTCGAACTGCGGGACACCCCCGACGGCCCGCAGTGGACCCTCGCAACGGGACTTTCTCCGGAGTAAGGCACTTCTGGGACGGCGCAGACCGCACATTCTCCGGAGAATGTGCGGTGTGGGCGGTTGTCTGCACCCTCTTCGGCTGTGGATAACGCCTGCGCGTCCCGGGCCGGACGAGCACGCTGCATCTGTGGGAAGAGTGCACGCCGTGCCGCTCGTGCTTCGAGGGCAGCCCTTCATTGGTAGTCAGGCAGTGTCCGCTGGAATGTTGACGCGTCGACGATTGGAGGGACCCGCATTTCAGCGGGTCCTGCATGGTGTGTACATCGATGCCGGATCCCGGGTTGACCATGGGGTCCGCTGCCGAGCTGCCGCCCTCTTACTGCCAGCCTCGACGGCGTTGAGTGGATTGTCGGCGGCCTGGTGGTATGGAATCAGGTTGGCGGGCAAGGATGATCGCGTTGTTGCGGCAAGCCCTCGGCTCGTCCACGTCGACGGACCACGTGGGATCCTGATCCATCAGACACCGTTGGACCTCCAAGACGTGAAGACCGTGGCAGGGCTGAGAATCACGTCACCGGCTCGCGCCGCATGGGACGTAGCGACGTTAGAGGAGTTGCCGGCGGCAGTTGCCGGGATCGACGCGATGCTGCACTCCGGAATCCTGCACAGCACCGACTTCACCAGTCGTATCGCCCTCAGCAGCGGGCTGTGGCGAGTCAGCCGTGCACGTTATGTCCTGTCCCTCGTTGATGGGCGCAGCGAGTCGCCACCAGAATCGCGGATCCGCCTGACCCTCCTAGATGCTGGGCTCCCACCAGCGGTGCCGCAATACGAGGTCCGGAAGAACGGTCTGTTCATTGCACGCGTCGACCTGGCCTGGCCGGCGGCGCGCGTAGCTGTCGAGTACGACGGCGCGCATCACGCGGACCCCATGCAGATGCGGCGGGATCGGCGGCGGCTCAACTCGCTTGTGGACGCTGGATGGCTGATCATCCACGCGACAGCAAGCGACCTCCATGCGCCAGCGACCTTGATCGCGCAGGTCCGAGCGGCGCTTCGCGGCCGAGCCGCCTGACGGCAATTCGGACGCACTTTCTCCGGAGATAGTGCGGTCTGGGCCGTCCCAGAGGTGACATTCTCCGGAGAAAGTGCGGTCTGGGTGGCCCAGGGGTGCGGATCAGGCGAGTTTGGCTTGCAGGTTCTCGTCCAGCGCTGCCAGGAACTCCTCGGTGCTCAGATACGGCTGTTCGCGGCTGACGAGCAGCGCCAGGTCCTTGGTCATCTTGCCGCTCTCCACCGTCTCGACGCAGACCTGTTCCAGAGCTTCGGCGAACCTGGTGACCTCCGGTGTCGAGTCGAGCTTCCCGCGGTGCCTGAGCCCACCGGTCCAGGCGTAGATCGACGCGATCGGGTTGGTCGAGGTCGGGTTGCCCTTCTGGTGCTCGCGGAAGTGCCGGGTGACCGTCCCGTGGGCGGCCTCGGCCTCGACCGTGGCGCCGTCCGGGGTCATCAGGACCGACGTCATCAGACCGAGTGAGCCGAAGCCCTGCGCGACCGTGTCGGACTGCACATCACCGTCGTAGTTCTTGCAGGCCCAGACGTAGCCGCCCTCCCACTTCATCGCTGCCGCGACCATGTCGTCGATCAGGCGGTGCTCGTAGGTCAACCCGGCGGCGTCGAAATCAGCCTTGTAGTCGGCCTCGAACACGCTGGCGAAGATGTCCTTGAACGCGCCGTCGTAGGCCTTGAGGATCGTGTTCTTCGTCGACAGGTACACCGGGTACCCGCGCTGCAGGCCGTAGGCGAACGAGGCACGGGCGAAGTCCTCGATGGACTTGTTGAAGTTGTACATGCCCATCGCCACGCCGCCGTCGGGCCCGTAGTTGGCGACCACATGCTGGATCGGCTCTGACCCATCCGAGGGGGTGAACGTGATCGTCAGCTCTCCGGCGCCTGGCACCTTGAAGTTGGTCGCCTTGTACTGATCGCCGTGCGCATGCCGGCCGATGATGATCGGCTTGCTCCAGCCGGGGACGAGCCGCGGGATGTTCGAGATGATGATCGGCTCGCGAAAGACCACGCCGCCCAAGATATTTCGGATCGTCCCGTTGGGCGAAACCCACATCTTCTTGAGGCCGAACTCCTCGACCCGAGCCTCGTCCGGCGTGATCGTGGCGCACTTGACGCCGACACCGTGCTCCTTGATCGCAAGCGCCGCATCAACGGTGATCTGGTCGTCAGTGGCATCGCGCGACTCCATCCCCAGGTCGAAGTACTTCAGATCGACCTCCAGGTACGGGTGGATCAGCCGGTCCTTGATGAACTGCCAGATGATCCGGGTCATCTCGTCGCCGTCGAGTTCGACGACCGGGTTCTCGACCTTGATCTTGCTCATGCTGTGGCGGGGCCCTTCTCTGCGACGACGGTACGGCGGGGCAGGGGCAGACCTACATGTCGGCGACGTCGGCCTGCTTCGCGCGTACGGCCTCCGCGGCTTCCTTCAGTCCGGCCAGTTCGCTGTCGGTCAGTTCGGTCTCCACGACCCTGCGTACGCCGCTGCTGCCGATCTCGGCCTCGACGCCGAGATAGACGCCATCAATGCCGTACTCGCCGTCCACCCAGGCACAGACCGGCATGATCGCCCCGGAGTCCTCGATGACCGCGCGAGCCATCCGCGCCGCGGCGGCCGACGGGGCGTAGAACGCCGACCCGGTCTTGAGTAAGGCCACGACTTCGGCACCGCCATTTCGGGTCTTGACGACCAGATCCTCGATGTCCTCGGCCGACAGGAGATCGGCGAGCGGCCTGCCGTCGACCGTGCAACGAGACGGCACCGGAACCATCGTGTCGCCGTGCGAACCGAGGGTCAGCGTCTGTACCGAGCCGACCGACACACCCAGCTTCTCGGCGACGAAATTCGTGAACCGAGCCGTATCGAGCATGCCGGCCTGGCCGAGTACCCGGCTCTTGGGAAAGCCGGTGGCGCTCTGGGCGAGTGCGGTCATCTCGTCCAGCGGGTTCGAGACCACGATCACGACTGCCTCGGGAGATAGTCGGGCCACGTTCTCGGAGACGTCCCGGACGATCTTTGCGTTGGTCTCGAGCAGGTCCATCCGGCTCATCCCCGGCTTACGCGGAAGCCCCGCCGTGATGACCACGACGTCGGAGTCCTCGGTGCCCTCGTACGAGCCTCCGCCGACGCCGACGACCTTGGTCTCGAAGCCCTCGACGGGCCGAGATTGGTTCAGGTCCAGCGCCAGCCCCTCCGGGCGTCCTTCGAGGATGTCGGTCAGCACGACGGTGTCGAAGACGTCGTACTCCGCCAAGCGCTGCGCGGTCGTCGAGCCGTAGAAGCCGGCGCCGACCACGGTCACCTTGCCACGTCGAGTGCTGCTCCCATTCGCCATGCCCCCAGGCTATCCAGGGCCACGCAGCGCTCCCGAACCAGCCTCAACCCAACGGTGCCGGGATCGCGAGTCCGATACCGATCACCGCGACTGCCAGGAAGAAGTAGGCCGCCACGTCGAAGCCCCGACTACGGACGCTGAGCAACCCGGCGCGCCGAGCCGGAAGCAACAACCTGAGCACTCCGGCCAAGCCCATCGCCGCGCCGATGGTCACAACCCCCCGGCGCCAGTATTCGAAGACGATGAGCACGAAGCCGGCGGTCACGAACAGACCGATGATCAGGTAGGGCAGCTGCGCGATTACCCGCTGACGCGTGACGATGGGAGGCATCGACCTCAGCCGCTCACGGACTTCCGGAGAGCGCGACAACGTTGACCAGCAGCATTGCTCGGGTCATCGGTCCGACTCCGCCGGGATTGGGCGCCACGTGACCAGCGAGTTCCGCTACATCCAGCGCCACATCGCCGGCGATCTTCCCGTCAACCCGGCTGACCCCTACGTCGAGCACGGCTGCGCCCGGCCTGATCATCTCCTTGGTGATCAGCCCCGGTACTCCGGCGGCTGCCACGACGATGTCGGCCCGGCTGACGTGCGCCGCTAAGTCGCGAGTCCCGGTGTGGCACAAAGTGACCGTTGCGTTCTCGCTGCGCCGGGTGAGGAGCAGACCAAGCGGTCTGCCCACGGTGATCCCGCGCCCGACGACCACGACATCGGCGCCCGCGATGGGAACGTCGTATCGGCGCAGGAGCTCGACGATCCCGGTCGGCGTGCACGGCAACGGTCCCGGTTCGCCCAGGACGAGGCGCCCGAGATTGACCGGGTGAAGGCCGTCAACATCCTTGCTGGGGTCCATCCGTTCGAGGACCGCGATCTCGTCGAGGCCCTCGGGCAGCGGGAGTTGCACGAGATATCCCGTGCAGTTGGAGTCTGCGTTCAACTCATCGACCACGGCGAAGACATCAGCTTGGCTGGCCGAGGCCGGCAGCGTGTACCGGATGCTCGCGATGCCGACCTCTGCACAGTCCTTGTGCTTGGCCCCGACGTACCAAGTGCTGCCCGGGTCGTCCCCGACGAGCAGGGTTCCGAGGCCTGGCCGGTGACCGGCCGTGGCCAACGCCGCCACTTGATCGCGCAATTCGTCGCGCACTTTGGCAGCGGTGGCCTTGCCGTCGAGAATGGTTGCCGTCACGCTACGCATCATCGCAGTCCCGACCCCAGCCAGTCATCGCGCAGCTTCGCCCGGCCGCTCGTCCGCCCACCCCGGCCGCTCTCATAGCCGCAATTTCGGGAGCCAACGCCCATCACACCTCTGGACTCCCTATCCTGTGCGACGTCCCTCCGGTCGTCTCGGACCTCCCGCTAGCCAAGAAAGGTCGGTCATGTCCTACTCCGATAGTTCGTACGACCAGACCTCGGCGTACGCCGCCGAACCAGTCGCCGTACGCCGCCCTGACTCCCTCGCCGGACTGCTGATGGTCCTTGCCGGGGCCGCGATCGGCGTCTCCCTGCTCCTGGAGTGGTTCCTGGACCTGACCGGCTACGACGTCTTCGACCAGGGTCTGCAGAACGCCGGCAGTTTCTTCAACGACGGAATCTGGCAGCCGCTGGTCATCGTGTTCGGCGGCGCCGTGCTCCTGCTGATCGGCCTGATCGCCTTCATTCCGGGCAAGAGTCGCCGCGCGCTCGGTCTGATCGCCCTTCTGGTTGCCATCGGCATCGTCGCCGCAGCGATGACCGTCCTGATCAACGTGGACTTCGACTTCACCGGATTCAAGCCCGGCTTCTACGTCGTACTCGGAGCCGCCGTTCTCGGACTCCTCGGCGCATTGAAGGCCGCAGTAACGCCACCCAAGCGGGTCAGCTGAGGGTCTCGCGCTGGCGGTTCACTCCCGGGGCGTCGATCACCGCACCGTAGGACATCGCGACGGCCAACGCCTGGGCAATGTCGACCGTCCCAGTCGGCCCCATCGAACTGCTGGTCGTCGAGCTCGGTTCCGGGGGCTGGCAGGTCCATCGCGACGCCCCGGGATCAGTGGAAGAAGTGGCGGGTCTGGGTTAGGTACATCGTGATCCCCGCGGCGGTCGCCGCGGCAATCACCTCTGGATCGCGGACCGAGCCACCCGGCTGAACGACGGCGCGCACCCCCGCTGAGATGAGTACCTCGAGCCCGTCGGCGAAGGGGAAGAAGGCATCCGAGGCGGCCACTGAGCCTGCCGCACGTTCTCCCGCGCGGCTCACGGCAAGACGTGCGGAGTCGACTCGGTTGACCTGGCCCATGCCGATGCCGACGGTGGCCTGTTGCGAGGCAAGCAGGATCGCGTTGCTCTTGACCGCTCGTATGGCGCGCCAAGCGAAGACGAGATCGGCCCTCGTTTGCCGGTCCGCTGCTGGCCCGCACGCCAGGGTCCAGGACGCCGGGTCGTCCCCTGGCGCATCCAGTCGGTCGACGGTCTGCATCAGCAGACCGCCTGATATGGGCCGGATCTCGATCGGGTCGGGGGCGGTCGCAGAGGGCATGCGGAGCAGGCGAACGTTCTTGCGCTCGGTGAGCACTGACAACGCCGCTTCGGAGAAGCCCGGTGCGACGACGACCTCGGTGAAGATCTCGGCCACCTGCCGAGCCATCGCCACGTCCACCTCACGGTTGGCGGCAATCACCCCGCCGAAGGCCGAGACCGGGTCGCAGGCGTGCGCCTTGCGGTGCGCCTGCGCAACGTCGGCACCGACGGCGATTCCGCATGGATTCGCGTGCTTGATGATCGCCACGCACGGCTCGGGTTGGTCGGAGGCCGCGCGCAGTGCCGCGTCGGTGTCGATGTAGTTGTTGTACGACATTTCCTTGCCATTTAGTTGCTCTGCATGGGCAAGCCCGGGACGGTCGTGGCGGAACAGCGCGGCTCGTTGATGGGGGTTCTCGCCGTACCTGAGCACGGCTGACCGGTCCCAGGACCCAGCCGTCCACGGCGGGAACCCGGTCTCGTCGGGGGCCAGCACGCTCCCCAGCCATGAGGCGACGGCGATGTCGTAGGTTGCGGTGTGCCGGAACGCCTCCGCGGCCAGCTCCCTGCGCTGGTCCAGCGTGAAACCACCCGCCCCTACCGCTGACACAACCTCGCCATAGCGATACGGATCGACCACCACTGCCACGGATGGATGGTTCTTCGCTGCCGCTCGCACCATCGCCGGCCCGCCGATGTCGATCTGCTCGACGCACTCCTCCGGAACGGCTCCGGACGCCACTGTCTCCCGGAACGGGTAGAGGTTCACAACCACCAGATCGAAGGGCTCGATGCCCAATTCTTCAAGCGCGGCAACATGTTCCGGGCGTCGACGATCGGCCAGAATTCCCGCGTGCACACCTGGATGCAGCGTCTTGACGCGGCCGTCGAGGATCTCAGGGAGCCCGGTGACCGCCTCGACCGGGGTAACCGCCAGACCGAGATCCTGCAGTCGGCGGGCGGTCCCACCGGTCGAGACGATCTCGACGCCGGCCTCGATCAGGGCGAACGCGAACTCGTCCAGACCCGACTTGTCGTAGACACCGATCAGGGCTCGACGGATCGCAACCCTGTTCAAGTCGGTGTCGTTCATCTCGGTGTCGTTCATGAGGACGTCCCAGGTGTGGATGATTGCTGCGCCACGACGAGTTCAGCCACCACGCGTACCAGCATCTGCCGCTCGACCACCTTGATCCGCTCGTGCAGGGCTGCCTCATCGTCCTCGGGGAGCACCGGAACCTCGACCTGCGCGATCACCTCGCCGGTGTCGATCCCCTCGTCCACCCAGATCACGCTCGCCCCGGTCACGGGCACCCCGGCGTCGAGAGCATCACGTACGGCATGTGCCCCGGGAAAGGCGGGTAGCAGTGCTGGATGGGTGTTGATCACCCGCCCGGGAAGGCGCTGCAGGAATACCGGGCCGAGGATCTTCATGAATCCCGCGAGGACGACGAGATCCGGGCGGTGGGCAGCGACCGTCTCGCCCAGCGCGCGATCCCACGCGGCTCGATCGGCGAAATCGCTCAGGACCACAGACTCCGCCGGAACTCCACAGCTGATCGCCCTTGCCAACGCGGGGGCATTCCGCCGATCGGAGACCACGCCGACAACTTCGGAAGGATAAGACGGATCGGACTGGGCATCCAGGAGGGCCTGCAGCAGGGTCCCTGCCCCCGAGGCGAGGACGATCAACCGAGCGGGCACGGCCAGCACCCTAACGGCCGCAGACCTTCACGAGCCGCGGCCGGTCAGTTCCTGCGCGTGTGCCGATGCCGTACAAGCCCGGCCGACGCGGCGGCGGGGAGGACCATGAGCACCGCAGCGGCAACGAGAGTTGCGATCGGCGAGGCCCCGACGGTGGCAAGGCCACCGTCCCCCAGGGATCCGCCAGCCAGCCACTGGGCTACGCCCAGTGCGATTGCCAGTGTCAGACCTGCCGCCGCACCCCAGCCTGCGGCCTGCAGTGGCCGGACCTCGTCCTCGAGACGCCGAGCGACGACTGCGCCGACGAGCAGCCCACATAGGACAGGAATTCCCAGACCCAGCAGTGCCCCGAGCGGAACAGCGGGGCGGTTCGGCAGGGCAGCGGCCAGCGGAAGCCCGGGCACCACACCCAGGCTCACCCCGAATGCCGACACCGTGGTGCCGGACCCGATCGCGAACCCGGGGCCGGCCAGGACCGCCACGGCAAACAGGGCGGCATTCGGGAGCAGTAGGAGGCTCAGTACGAACAGCCCGATTCCAGCGCTCCAGTCCTGGCCGAGGCCATCGACGAGCGTGCTGAAGCCGGCTCGGTCCACGGCGATCGCGATGCCCAGCGTGCCGACACCGGCGGCCAGCAGGACGGCGGCGCCGGCCCCGACCCCTGCGACGACCGCCCGAGAGGGGAAATGCGAGACATCGTGAATCAGTCGACCGTGGCCGGCAGTGCGCAACAGGCCGCCGACCCCGGCCAGGACGCTGAGCGACAGAAGGCCGGGCAGGGTGGACCCGATCCCGATGTCGGCTCCGGCGCTCGACCCGACCAGCGTCAGGCCCACCCCGGCGGCGGTATAGGTCGGGACGAGCGCGGCCAGCACGATGGCGACGTGGGCCAGGCTGTCCACGCGCGCGCGTCGACCGGCCCAGCATGCCGCGTACCAACAGCAGACCACCAGCAAGGCCGTCAACCCGAGTGGAGTGAGCGCGAGAACGATCCCGCCCGCGGCCACATCGGCCCCGTGACCCAGAAGCCACGCCTGAGCAGACAATCGGGCAGGCCCCAGGACAGAGCCTCCGACGGCCGGCTCCACGATCCAGGCCAGGCCGATCAGGGCACCCAGAACGAGCAGACCCGCAGCGGCCGCGCCCACCCCAGCAATTGCTCCGGCCACCAACATGCCTGAGCCCGGCGACCGAAGGTCGGCTGGCGCACTCGCCCGTTGGTCGGGCGCGGCCAGCCACCGGGTCAGTACGGAAGCCACTTCCCCACCATGCAAGGCATCGGAGCCGGTACGAGGCAGGCGCGCCGAGAGACCGTTCCGTGGTGGTCGGATCGGCGCGCCTGGGTCACCTGTGGCCGCAACGAGCCCCTCCTGCCCCACAGCAGAGGGCGCCAGAGCTTTCGCTCTGGCGCCCTCCGAGGACATGTCCAGCCACCGTCACGGTGGCTGGCATCAGTGTTGGGTCGGACCGCCGGATCCACCCGCGGGTGGGGTCGAGCCGTACGGCGGCGGTGGCGTCGGGCTGGAGCCAGCACCTGGCGCCTGCGGAGGGTTACCGCCGGGGTTCGGTGACTGGCCGTACCCGCCTGGCGACTGCTGACCTGGCTGTCCGTACCCAGACGGTGCCTGGCCTGGCTGTCCGTACCCAGACGGTGCCTGGCCCGGCTGTCCGTATCCGGCCTGCGGCTGCTGACCGGTCTGACCTGGCTGACCTGGCTGCCCGTGCTGCGGGTAACCGCCAGGACTCTGCTGACCGTAGGCCTGGTGAGAACCGCCCTGCGCGGCGTTCTGCTGGAGCTTGTTGATTCCGCCCTGTAGTGCCTTCTTCCCGCCGGCGGCCAGGAAGGACATCACGACGCCGACATTGACCGCGATCAGCCCAGCAAGCATGAGCCATCCGCCGATGCCTACCGCGACACCGTCGGTCGAGAGGATGTCGAGGAACTCGATCAGGAAGAGGATGTCGACCAGCAGAACGATGCCGGCGATGACGAAGTGCAGCGGGAAGTTTGCTGGGATCAGCTTGAATGCTTTGGCCAGGACCGCAACTGCAACGAGGAGCAGCAGGATGATCCCGAAGCTCAGCAGCCCTGACACCCAAGCGTTGGCCCCACCGGAGTCCGAGCCGGCAAAGCTGGCCTGGACCTGGGCGACGCAAGCGGCCTGCTCCTCGCCGGTCAGCCCGGCGCAGGACTCTTCGGCAAACCCGTCGATGTCGAAATCGGAGACTGCCACGTTGAAGAAGCTGAAGATGAAGACCAGCAAGGATCCACCGAGAGTCAACCAGTCGGGCAGGCGCAGCGACTTCGGGTCGAAGGACATACCGGAGCCGCCCGAGCGGGCAGGCGTTCCTGGGTACTGGCCCTGGCTCCCGTAGGCAGGCTGTTGGCCGCCGCCGTAACCAGGTTGCCCGCCGGGCTGTTGGCCGTACCCGGGCTGGCCACCCTGTGCCGACTGCCCATAGCCCGGAGCTTGCTGACCGGGGGGCTGCTGACCGGGGGGCTGCTGGGCGGGTGGCTGCTGGCCGAAGCCGCCGGGCTGCGATCCACCGGGCTGTTGGCCGTACCCCCCTGGGGATCCGGGTCCGCCGCCTGGTGCAGTCATCGCGTCCACTCCTTCGCCTACGCCGCAGGGTTGCGGCTTCACTCGCTCATCATCTCAGTGCCGGTGTTGCGACTTGCTGCCGATCAGCATGCTGGGTAGGCGCAGCACGGGCAAGTGGCCGCGCCCATGTGTGAAATTGCTTAACTGGAGATGGATCCCACGAGTTCACGCATCAGCTGCGCCGTTTCCGACGGGGTCTTGCCGACCTTGACCCCCGCCGCCTCCAGCGCCTCCTGCTTGGCCTGCGCCGTGCCTGAGGAGCCGGACACGATCGCACCTGCGTGCCCCATGGTCTTTCCCTCAGGCGCGGTGAACCCGGCGACGTAGCCGACGACCGGCTTGGTCAGGTTGGCCGCGATGTATTCCGCGGCCCGCTCCTCTGCATCGCCGCCGATCTCGCCGATCATCACGATCGCCTCGGTGTCGGGGTCGGCCTGGAAGGCCTCGAGGCAGTCGATATGGGTGGTGCCGATGACCGGGTCACCGCCGATGCCGACCGCGGTGGAGAAACCGATGTCGCGCAGTTCGTACATCATCTGGTACGTCAGCGTCCCCGACTTGCTGACCAGTCCGATCCGGCCGGGCCCAGCGATCGTGGCCGGGATGATGCCAGCGTTGGACCGGCCCGGTGAGATCACCCCGGGACAGTTGGGGCCGATGATCCGCGTCAGCGACCCCTGCGCGTGGGCCCAGAACGAGGTCGAGTCGTGCACCGGGATTCCCTCGGTGATGACCACCGCGAGTCCGATTCCGGCGTCGACGGCCTCGATGACCGCAGACTTGGCGAATTTCGGGGGTACGAAGATCACTGTGACGTCGGCGGCGGTCTCGGCGATGGCCTCGGCCACGGAGTCGAACACCGGCAGCGCGCGACCGTCGAAGTCGGCGCTCTGGCCACCCTTGCCCGGCGTTACTCCGCCGACGATGGCAGTGCCCGACGCGAGCATGCGGCGGGTGTGCTTGCTGCCCTCGGACCCGGTCATGCCCTGAACGATCACCTTGCTGTTCTCACTCAGGAAAATCGCCATGCGCGTGCGGACTCCTCTGTTGTGGCCGGTTGAGGCGCTATGCGGCCGCGAGCTCGGCGGCCCGTCTGGCGGCGCCGTCCATGGTGTCCGCCTGTTCGACGAGGGGGTGCGCGGCCTCGTCGAGTATTCGGCGGCCCTCCTCGACGTTGTTGCCGTCCAGCCGTACCACGATCGGTTTCGTCGCTGAATTCCCCAGCAGGCCAAGGGCTGCCACGATTCCATCGGCAACGGCATCACATGCGGTGATGCCACCGAAGACGTTGACGAAGACGCTGCGTACCGAGGGATCGGACAGGATGATGCCGAGCCCGTCGGCCATGACCTGCGCCGACGCGCCACCACCGATGTCGAGGAAATTGGCCGGCTTCACGCCACCGAACTCCTCGCCGGCGTAGGCGACGACGTCCAGTGTGGACATCACCAGGCCAGCCCCGTTGCCGATGATGCCGACCTGTCCGTCCAGCTTGACGTAGTTGAGGTCCTTGGCCTTCGCCTGCTGCTCGAGCGGGTCGGCTGCGGCGCTGTCCTCGAGTTCGGCGTGCCCGGGGTGCCGGAAAGCCGCGTTCTCATCGAGGCTGACCTTGCCGTCCAGAGCCAGGACCGTGCCGTCGGGAGTCCTGGCCATCGGATTCACCTCGACGAGTGTGGCGTCCTCCCCGACAAACACCTTCCAGAGCGACACCGCGATCGCGACCACCTGGTCGGCGACCTCGTCAGGGAAGCGGGCGGCGGTCACGATCTGGCGCGCCAATGCCTCGTCGACGCCGGTGCCGGCATCGATCGGAACGCGAGCCAGCGCGTCGGGGTCGTTGGCGGCCACCTCTTCGATCTCGACGCCGCCCTCGACCGAGGCGATACACAGGAAGCTGCGATTGGCCCGGTCGAGGAGGTAGGAGAAGTAGTACTCCTCGGCGATGTCGCTGGCCTGGGCGACGAGGACCCGGTGCACGGTGTGGCCCTTGATGTCCATGCCGAGGATGTCCGAGGCCCGGGCATGTGCGTCCTCGGGGGTGTCGGCGAGTTTCACGCCGCCGGCCTTGCCCCGCCCACCGGTCTTGACCTGGGCTTTGACCACGACCGGGCCACCGATCGAGGCGGCGATGTCGCGGGCCTGTTCGGGAGTCGTGGCCACCCCACCGGCCAGTACGGGCACGCCGTAGGAGTCGAAGACATCACGCGCCTGGTACTCGTAGAGGTCCACGGAGGGCGACGATAGCGAAGCTGCGCAGCGCCGGGCGCTCCGGTGTGCACCCGACGCCTGTTACCGGACCGTAACGTCCCAGGCGCAGAGCCGTTGACCCCGCTAAGCCGCAAGGAGTCCTGGGTGCCCGCTGCCCAACTCCTGCGTCGTACCGGAACAACGCTCGTCTGCGTTGCCTGCTCGCTGAGTGGTCCGTCCTGGTCCCAATATCCACGACCCCTCAGTTGGTCAGCGTGGGTCACCCGGGCTGATGCCTCCAACGCCCTGACGCTCCCGGTCGTGGCTGCCAAGCAGACCGCTGCGACTGCACAGGTGGGTGCGGCTAGGCGGCGGGTGCCGTCACGTTGGTGCGGACCCAGTCCACGATCTCGGTGGTCGTGGCACCGGGGGTGAATATCTTCGCCACCCCGAGTTCCTCGAGTTCAGGGATGTCGGCGTCGGGAACGATGCCGCCACCGAAGACCAGAACATCGTCGATCTCGCGTTCCCGAAGTAGTTCGGTGAGTCGCCGGAACAGCGTCATGTGGGCCCCGGAGAGGACGGAGAGCCCGACGGCGTCGGCGTCTTCCTGGATCACCGTCTCGACGATCTGCTCGGGGGTCTGGTGCAGGCCGGTGTAGATCACTTCCATGCCCGCATCGCGTAGCGCCCGGGCTACGACCTTGGCGCCGCGGTCGTGACCGTCCAGGCCGGGTTTGGCCACGACGACCCGGATCCGTTCATTCATGAAGCCGAGATTATCCCCTCTTCAATGCGCGGCGGCTGGCCGCACGCATCGGGAGTCCGCGAGTGACCGGCGCCTTGGACGGGTGCCAGCGCAGGGCCAGCAAGGTCAGGGTGGCGAAGGCCACTGCGACGAAGATCAGCCCGTACCCGCCGACGGAGAGCTCGATCTGTTCCGCGCTCGCGGCCTCGACGACGGCGCGCGCAGCCAGCCCGGTGAGGTATCCGGTGAATGCCCCGAGTGCTCCGACGACTGCCAGCCGGGGACGCAACGTCGTGGCGAAGACGGAGAAGAGGACCAGCACGGCACTGAGGATCAAGCCCGCGGTCAGGGCCAGGCCCGGGCGGCCAAGCAGTCCGATGGCGCCCTCGACCGGGAGCACGGTCTCCACCGGGCGAAGGTCTCCAGCGATGGGTTGCTGGGTGACCATCACCTGGTCCGGGATGCCGACCAAGGACGCGCCAAGCGCCAGTACGGCGGCCACTCCGCTCATGGCGGCCAGACCGCTGAGCAGGGGACGGCCGGGATCCAGGCTCTCGCTGTCATCCATCACGACGCGTGACCACAACCAGCCGACCGCGACTCCGGCCACACCGAGCACACCGAGGCCGGCCACACCGACGTACCAGCCGGCCAGTGGATCGACCTCGCTCGTGAGCAGCCGCCGACCGGCGATGATCTCGAACCTGCCGCGCGCGGCCACATCGGTGGCCCAGTAGAGCTCGCCGACCAAACCCGCGACGGATACGGTCGCCGCGACACCCAGGGCCGCCAAGCCCATCCGTGGGTACCAGCCGAGGACCACACTGACTCCGGCGGCGACGACAACCAACGGCCAGATCCAGCTGACCAGGGATGACGCGAAGGAGTCCCCGAGAACGATCCGCTCCTCGCCGACTGCCAGATGTGGCAGTAGGACGGCCGCGGCGAGGAGCAGGCCGCCGAGGATCCCGAGCGCCCCGACCACCCGGCTCGCAGCCGGCACGGCGCCGAGGACGACCTCACCGGCCGGTTGGCGACGGTTCGGCCGGCGACCGGTGCGTGGAGTAGCGCGCTTGTCTGCAGCGACGCTGCGCAGGCTTGTTCTGGACGTCGCGGGCTTGGCGCTCTTGGAGGTGCTTTTGCCGCCCTTGACGGGCTTGGCGTTCGTTGCAGGCCTGGTCGGTCGACTCGCCGGAGCAGGGCGCGCCGGGCGTCCGCGCTTTCGGTTCGCAGGCATGTCGGCGACGACGCTAGCAAGCCCGTCCTGCACCCTCGGGACCGTGCGATCCGATCACCCTGGGCTACTGAAGAGCTCCAACGGGCGGTCGTAGTCGCGTTGAGTGAGCGTTTGACCAATTTCTGGTTGCGTGGCGGGTTTGCATCCGGCACCGAGTTTGGTTACGGTCTCGTCACGGAGCCGAACCTGGCTCCTTTCTGCTGTCCAAGGCGCTGTAACCAAGCGTGAGCGCAGCAGCACAGCGGGGCAGGTCTGTGGCCTCTCAAGTACTCCTCAGAGGCCCCGGGTGTCGTCACTGCAGTCCAGTTGGGTCGAGAAGGGATCAGGTGTCGCGTCACCGCACACTTCGCGCTGAGCGCGAGGGGAGCCGCATCCCACGACCCCCCAGCAATAGTGGACCGCTGATTCTCGCGGCACTCGTGATCGGCGCCCTGCTGGCCTGGCTTCCGGGCGGAGTCTCGGGTCCGCAGTCTCCTACCGCGGTGAGCGCAGACAGTCCGTACGGCATCGGAAGCGACAGCGGCGTTCCGCTCGGCGCTGACAACACACCGCGCCAGGCCATCTCCGAGGCCGAAGCCGCCGCTCGTCTGGAGTCACTTGCCGCGTCGCGCTCGGAGCGCGACGCGAGCCCCGAGTACTTCCTGCCCGTCGACGGTCGTTTCACCAGCTGCTTCTGCATGCGCTGGGGAAGGATGCACCAAGGCATCGACATCGCGGCGCCGACTGGGACGCCGATCGTGGCACCTGACGCCGGAGTGGTCCTCGAGGCCGGGCCGGCCAGCGGTTACGGGAACGTCATCTATCTCCAGCACGAGAACGGCGACGTCACCGTCTACGGCCACATGTCCGAGATGCTGGTCGAGGCCGGGCAGATCGTCGAGGGCGGCGAAGTCATCGCCGAAGTCGGGAACGAAGGCTTCTCGACCGGCCCGCACCTGCATTTCGAGGTCCACGTGGGCGGCCGTGATGGTGAGCCCATTGATCCTGACGGATGGCTGCTCGAGCGCGGGATCGACATCCGCGCGCTGCCCACCGGCGAGTAGCCGCTACGCCGCCTCCGCGCCAGGCATGACCCTGCGGCAGATGACGTCGGACGTTTGGTCCGTACTAGAGCTTGTGAACTGGTGCGTAGCGCAGGATGAGCCGCTTGTAGCCACCCGTGCCGAAGTCGATCGTGGCCTGAGCCTTGTCGCCGAGTCCGGACACGGCGGTCACCGTGCCCAGACCGAACGCGTCATGGCTGACCCGGTCGCCGGGTTCGAGCGAGATCAGCGGGCGGCTTCCGAACCCACCGCGCAATCCCCCACTGGACAGGCCCGTTGCGGCCACCCGGGCTTGGGCTGAGCCGAGCGGGGAGGCGGGTGCGGCTTGCATACGTTCCCAATCCACGAGGTCCGGTGGTAACTCGTCGAGGAACCTCGACGCCGGGTTGTACGACGGTTGGCCCCACGCCGCGCGTACTGCTGCACGCGAGACGAAAAGCCACTGCTGTGCTCTAGTGATCCCGACATAGGCCAGGCGGCGCTCTTCTTCCAACTCCCGCGGATCCCCCAGGGACCTCATGTGCGGGAAGATCCCGTCTTCCAGTCCGGTGAGGAACACGACGGGGAACTCCAGGCCCTTGGCGGTGTGCAGCGTCATCAGGGTCACGACGCCGGCATCGTCCCCGGCGACCGGAACCTGATCTGCATCTGCGACGAGCGAAACCTGCTCGAGGAACCCGAGCAGCCCACCCTCGAGGTTGGCCGCTTCGAACTCGGCCGCGACCGAGACCAGCTCGGTGAGGTTGTCGACGCGGCTCTCGTCCTGTGGGTCGACGGAATTCGCTAGTTGCTCGAAGTATCCGGTCTGGTCGAGCACGCCCTGCAGGATCGCCGCCGGACCGACGCCGGCGGTGACCTGCTCGGCGAAGGAGTCCATCAGTGCGGTGTACTCCGCAACTGCAGCCGCCGACCGTGGGTTGATGCCGGGCGCCTCGTCGGAGCGGCGCAGAGCGTCGGTGAAGCTGATCCGCTCTCGTGAGGCCAGCGCCTCGATGCAGGCCTCGGCCCGGTCGCCGATCCCCCGCCGCGGGGTGTTCAGGATCCGGCGGACGCTGACCACGTCGTCAGGGTTGGCGATCGCCCGCAGATAGGCCAGGGCGTCCCGGACCTCCTTGCGCTCGTAGAAGCGCACACCACCAACGACCTTGTACGGCATACCGACCCGGATGAAGACCTCTTCGAAGACCCGGGAGGCGCTGTTGGTTCGGTAGAAGACCGCCACGTCGGCGGGCCGGGCGAGGCCCGCGTCGGTGAGCTTGTCGATCCGCTCGGCGACCCACGCTGCCTCGTCGTGCTCGTTGTCCGCGACATACCCACGGATCGGTTCCCCGGCGCCGGCATCGGACCACAGGTTCTTGGGCCGGCGCGCGGTGTTGCGGGTGATCACCGAATTGGCCGCGGACAGAATGGTCTGGGTTGAGCGGTAGTTCTGCTCCAGCAGCACGGTCGTCGCGTCGGGATAGTCACGTTCGAACTCGTCGATGTTGCGGATCGTGGCCCCGCGGAAGGCATAGATGGACTGGTCGGCGTCACCGACGACGCACAACTCGGCCGGCGGGAGGTCCTCACCCTCGCCGACGACGTCACCGTCAACCGTGTGGCGTTCCGGGCGGCCGACCAACTCACGAATGAGCATGTACTGCGCGTGGTTGGTGTCTTGGTACTCGTCCACCAAGATGTGCCGGAATTTCCGGCGATAGTATTCAGCCACGTCTGGAAAAGCCTGCAGCGCATGGACTGTGGTCATGATGAGATCGTCGAAGTCCATGGCGTTGGACTCGCGCAGCCGGCGCTGGTACATCCGGTAGGCCTCGCCGAGCACCTTCTCCGCGCCCGTCGTTGGCGAGAACGACTCGTCGTCGATCAGTTCGTTCTTGAGATTGCTGACCTGGTTGACCAGTAGCCGTCCGGGGTAGCGCCGCGGGTCCAGATCGAGGTCCCGGGCGACCATGGTCATCAGGCGCGCGGAGTCGGCCTGGTCGTAGATGGAGAAGGTGCTCTTGAAGCCGATCGTCTTGGCGTGCTCGCGCAGGATCCGTACGCACATGGAGTGAAACGTCGATACCCACATGACCCGGGCTCTGCCTCCCACGAGACTGGCCACCCGGTTCTTCATCTCGCCCGCTGCCTTGTTGGTGAACGTGATCGCCAGGATCGATCCCGGTGCCACGTCACGTGCGGCGAGCAGGTAGGCGATCCGGTGGGCCAGCACCCGCGTCTTACCCGACCCGGCACCGGCGACGATGAGCAGCGGGCCGCCTTCGTGGATCACTGCTTCGCGTTGCGAGGGGTTCAGGCCATCGAGCAGTGCCACGATCCGCTGCTCGCGGGGGTCGTTCACAGCGGCGGCTGCGGCGGCGCCGGCTGCGGCGTCGTCCTCGACGAGAGCCCGAGGGGCAACTCGTGCCAGGTAGTCAGTGGGTGCAGAGGACATGTCAGTACGACTCTACGGCGCCGCGGCGACTTTCCCGACTGGCGCAGTCGAGCGGCCGGGCGAAGCCGACCATCGCGTTGGCTGGGGTGAGGTCGAGCGGCCGGGCGAAGCCGACCATCGCGTTGGCTGGGGTGAGGTCGAGCGGCCGGGCGAAGCCGACTATCGCGTTGGCTGGGGTTGGATCCTGTGGCATACTCCGCGCGTGTCCATCAGCGTGCGGAGTTTTTACTATGGGTACCGGCCTCCGGTATCCGTCGCTGCTGACTGAGCACAGTCCACGACAGACACCCCGGGCCCGTCAGCCTGGGGTTTTTTTCTTCCCGGACGCGGGTCGCCGAGCCTCCGGAGGAACCCGTGACCACCATGACTGAACTACCACAGCACGCACCGAGGCAACCCCCGACCGCGCCAGAGACACCGCTGACCCAGGCCGAGACCGACGCGGCCATCGGCGATCTGCGGGTGGAGATCGACGCGGTCGACGCCGCCCTGGTAGAACTCGTGGCCCGGCGCATCCAGATCTCCAAGCAGGTCGGCCGCCTCCGGATGGCCGCGGGCGGTACCCGGTTGGCGTTGGCTCGCGAACAGGCCGTGGTAGCCAGATTCTCCGCCGAGCTCGGCGAGACGGGTACATCGCTGGCGATGCTGCTCCTGCGCGCCGGCCGCGGCCGGCTCTGAGCAGTCCGCTCGTAGCATCGCGCGGTACCACCCACCAGACCAGGGCTGCGGGTTCGTTTCGCACGGGGCCGGCAGTACCGATAAGAATCCGGAGCTATCGCTGACCACTCCTCCGTACGTTCCGCTCAGCGACGTCCAACGGGTTCTCGTCGTCGTCGCGCATCCGGACGACGTCGACTTCGCCGCCGCAGGAACCATAGCCACGTTCACCGAGGCCGGACTGCACGTCACCTATTGCCTGCTCACCGACGGCGACGCCGGGGGGTTCGATGACGCGGTCGACCGCACGGCGATCCCGGCCATCCGTCAGGCCGAACAGCGAGCGGCCGCCGACGCGGTCGGCGTCTCCGACCTGATCTTCCTCGGCTACCCCGACGGTCGCCTCGTCGTCACCCACGAACTCCGCCGCGACATCGCCCGAGTAATCCGGAAAGTACGTCCGGACCGAGTCCTGACCTCAGCC
>Ga0136617_10000791_pt1 | contig 27397 bp, 23 predicted proteins | sample AntDrymUQ3222106_2_FD_129672 | JGI IMG/M metagenome (GOLD analysis project Ga0136617, IMG submission 129672) | Polar desert sand microbial communities from Dry Valleys, Antarctica - metaG UQ322 (21.06) | ecosystem: Environmental > Terrestrial > Soil > Desert | place: Antarctica: Dry Valley...
ATCCCACTGCAGCTTAACCCCGCCGGCGGTCCGCTGGGCGCTGACCAGGTCAGCCGCATTCCCCAATCGCAGATGGGCCGGGCGGGTTCTCACCGCGGGTGCGGCGCCCGGTGCCGTAAAGCGGAGGCTCCCCAGTTGCGCCGCACGGGCAGGATCCAGCGGCACGGCGAACGCGAAGTGCCGAGCCCCGCTGGGGTCGTCCGCTATCGCCAGGGCATCAAATGAAAGGTTGAACAGTGTCGCACCCGCCGCTGTTTGGCCCTCGATCGCGTACGGTCCCGGCCGGCTGGGGAGCACCGGACGCGTGGTGACCTGAAAGGCCGGCTCCAGCACCGGGATGCCGTTGACGATGCGGCCCCAGACCAGCAGGGTCGGTTGCTCCCGGAAGACGCTGGCTGCCGCGGAGCCGGCCGCACGGAAGTTCAGGACCGCCTGGTAGGTATAGTCGCTGATCCACGACCCGTTGCAGTAACCCATGATGTCAGGCTGGAAGGGCCGCTGAAGGGTGGGGGAGGGCACATCGAAACCATAGACGCCGATCTCGCCGCCCGGATACGGATAGCTCGGGTCAGGGTCCCCGGGACTTCCGCACGGCGCGTGAGGACGGTTCCAGTTATGGCCGAGCTCATGGGCCACGACCCGGCTCCGATCGACCGGAGTATCGTAGCCCAGCGCGGCCGGAGCTCCCAGGTACCCGACTCCGGCCCAGAGCGTGTTGGAGCCGGCGTTCACTACACCGTAGTAGTAGGAGGAGGAACCTTCGACAATCCGAAGCGAGTAGATCTCGCTGAGGATGGTGGACCAGGTCCCCAGATCGCCCGACAGGGGTGCGGCCGTTGTCGTGGTGTACACTGCATGCACATCGGAGTTGAGCCGGGACAGCGGGTAGATGCGCCGGGTCAGATCGAGGAACCGCTCTTTGTTTCCCTCCGTGACATTACCCTGGAGGCCGTTCGCCCGCTGTCGCACCGGGACGAACCGGACGGCGAACACCGGCACGGTGCGGACCCGGAGAGTCTGCGGCGTGCCTGACCGAGGGAACGCATTGTCGGTGTCATCGCTCTCGATCACGGTATTGGCCGGGTCCACCTCGGCCAGTATCGACAGCCCGGGCTGAATGAGCGAGCCCGGAATCGCGACGTTCCAGGAGAGAGCCAGCTCACCCTCGTCCACCGCGGTGGGTGTGGAGGACACCGTCGGCGAGACCGAAAGAGTTCTCGTCACCGACCCGTTCCTGAATAATCGGACCCGTACCGACGGCGTCCGCGCATTCGTCTCATTGGCCACGACAAAGACCCGCAAGTAGCCGTCCCGTCCCGCCACCAGCGGCACCGCATTGTCATAGGTCTGGGTGCTCTGGGTCAGGTACAGCCCGTCTATCCTCAGATTGAACGATGCGGCGGAAGAGCCATAGGTGACGTTCGCCGCTACGGTGGTGTTGGGCGACAGGTCGAAGGTTTGGATCTCCGGATTGGCCGTGTAGGTCGTCCCTTCGAACAGAACACTGGCCGCGGTCACGGTATAGCTGCCCGGCGTGAGATCGGACAGCAAACCGCTCGCCGTTACGGTCTGGGCATAGCCGCCGGGTCCGGTCACCGTCACCGCCGGCGCGGGCCCGGCAGGAAGACCCGAGATGTTTACCGACAGGACTCCGGTCGTTGCCGTGCAGGTGATCGCAAAGGCCAGCGTTGCTGTTTCCGAGGCGTTCACAATCACAGTATCGGGATTGTCGCCCGGCACGACGCAGTTGGGCGCCAGGCCGGTGACCGCCACGACGTGCGCACCAACCCCGAGTTCGGCGCGGGTGAGAGTCCCGTTCACTTCCAGAGTCTGCGGCGCCCCGGCATCGATGGTCACCTCATAGCCATCGGGATCGACGGACGCTCCCGTGGTGGCCACCGTGATGGTCAAACTCCCCGAACCGGGCACGCAGGTGACGGCAAAGGCCACGTCCCCCACGCCGCCCAGTGGCACCGTGACGCTCCTCGGGTTGTCGCCTTCCAGGGTACAGTTGGCGGCCAGGCCGCTGAGGGCGACGCTATGCGGTCCCGCCGGCAGGTTGGCTATGCTGGCTGTGGCGTTGATGCCGACTGCCTGGGCCGCCCCAGCATCGATACTGATGGTATACCCGGTGGGATCGGCATCCGGACCGGTGGTTGTGGTGGTGAGGTTCAGAGTCCCGGTTGTGGTGGGGACCTCGGCACACGCAATCTCGAAAGTCACCAGCGATGGCACTCCCGAGATTATCGCAACCGGCCTGGGGTTCTCGCCGCTCACCTGGCAGTTGTCGGAGATCCCGGAGAGCCCTACGCTGTGACCTCCCGGCGAGAGGTCGCCGACGGGAAGGCTGGCATTGACGTCGATACGCACTTCGGCGCCGCCATCTACACTCACGGTATAGCCGTCCGGATCCGATCCCGCGCCGGCGGTGACGGTGGTGACCTGGAGGGCGCCCACGGTGGGCGGACGGGCGACACAGGTGACAACGAAGTTGACGTCAACCACGCCTCCGGTCGGCACGGTAACCGTGCGCCGGTTGGCACCTGTCAGAGTGCAGTTGGCGGTGATGCCGGAGAGATGCACCGGGTGATTGCCTGCCGCGATGTTGGCGAGTGTCGCCGTTGCCGTTACGCCGATCGGCTGGTCGGCTCCCGCGTCCACGGCCACGGCGTAGCCGTCCTGATCCTGGTCCGGGCCTGTGGTGGAGGTGTTGATCCGGAGGGTGCCCGATTGGGCGGGGGGATCTACACACCTTACGACGAAGGCGAGCGCGGAGACACTGCCGGCTGTGATGACCAGATCGCGAGGATTGGTACCCTGCACCTGGCAGTTATCGGCGACGCCGCTCAGGCCGATGGTATGGGCGCCGGGCGAGACCACATCGACGGTGACCTCCGCGGTCGCGCCGAGCGGTTGGCGCTCGCTGCCATCCAGGGTGACGGTATAGCCGTCGGCGTCGGGCGTCGAGCCACTCGTGGCCGCGGCTACCCGGACACTGCCGGTGGTGGCGTTGCAGGTTATCTCGAACGGGACCGGTGTCGTTTCACCAGCGTCGACCCCGACGGTCCGCGGGTTTGAGCCGGCCACGGTGCAGTTAGCCGCCACCCCACCGAGCAGGACGGCGTGGCTACCGGCCTCTATCTCCGGCTTTCGCAGGCTGCCCGAGGCAGCGACAGGTTCGGCCGGACCGGCATCGATCTGGATGGTGTAGCCATCGGGATCGGGCTCGGTCCCCGTGGTGGAGGTGGTGAACTCCAGCGTGCCGGTAGTGGGCGCATCGAGAGTCTCTCCCCCGCCGCAGGCGATAGCGGTGGCGGCTGGAATCAGCCAGCGAAGGGGTGCCCACGACGGCCGCAGGGTCATCAGCTGCATATTGGCGAGTGGCCCCCGTCTGCGAAAGTGTAGGCCCTTTTCGGCACTAACGTTCAGATCCGGATTCGGCGATACCGGGCGTTGACCAGCTCATACAGGCCATAGGCGATGAGTCCCAGCGCGACCACGGCGAACGGCCACCGCCCGATACTGGCGAGCGTGCCGAGTGACTCTTGGACGCCGCCCGCCTGGGCAGCGTCGTGGAGCGTGGCGGCGCGGGAGAGGAAGAAGCCGATGAGGCAGAACACGACCCCTCGGGCCCCGATGCCGAAGCGGCTCACACCCACGACCCAGGCATGCGCCTGACCGGACAGCCGGCTGAGGTCGAGCTGGCGGCCCAGCTTCGAGGCGTAGGAGCGATAGAGCTGATAAACGCCATAGCCCATGACGGCGGCCGCGGCCAGCCACACCAGCAGCTGACCCGCCGGCATGCCCAGGGCGAACGCCGTCCAATCCTCAGCCCGGTCAGCTGATTGGCCCCCCTCACCGTAGGCAATGCGGAATGCCGCGATCCCCAGCGCGCCGTGGAACAGGCCGCGAACAGCAAAGCCGGCGCGCAGGGCCAAGCCCTTGGGCCCGTTGCCGCGACCATCCGGATCTACCAGAGCCTCTACCACCCTCCAGAGCGCATATCCCAGCAGGCCGGCCGCTGCCACCAGCAGCATGACGCGACCGAACGTCATGCGGTGGACCACCTGGAGGGCGCCGTGAGTGTCGGTTGTGCGGCCTCCCGGGCCGAAAGCCGCGGTTGCGGCCAGGATCCCCACGGTGATATACAGCACCGCCTTGGCGCAGTAACCCACCCGGGCCATCCGTTCGACCCACGGCGCCACGTCCGCCACCTGGACCGGGGAGCTCATCGCGGGTCAGGAGTCACGAGTCGCGGGTCAGGAGTCACGAGTCGCAAGTCAGGAGTGGGAGTCTGTGGTCGAGGATCAAGCCTGCAACATACAACTCCGAACTCCAGACTCCAGACTCCAGACTCTCGACTCGCGACTCACGACTAAAAACCAAACACCGACACCCTCGCCCGTGGGCGGGAATGCCGGTGAGAGGGACGGGAGTTCCCGGGTGCTCGCGCGCCCGGAAAAGCTCAGGTAGTCATTACGGTGCCGCGGGTGGAAACGTCGCGGATCCGTCCAGTGCCGAAAGCTAACCGGTCTCACGCCCGCCGCACACCCTCGCCCGTAGGCGGGAATGCCGGTGAGAGGGACGGGTGTTCCCGGAAGCGCCAGGCGCCGCCGGGAAACCTCAGGTAGTCAGAACGGTGCCGTAGCGGGCAAAGTCATCGAGGATCCGTCCGGTGCCGCGGACGACGGAGGTCAGAGGGTCGTCATCCACCCGTACCGGCAGACCGGTCTCATCCATCAGCCGCTGGTCGAGACCACGGATCAGCGAGCCGCCCCCGGTGAGCATGATGCCGTGCTCGAGCACGTCGCTCGCCAGCTCGGGCGGGGTCATCTCCAGAGCCCGCCTGACCGCGTTGACGATGTGCGAGACGGGCTCCTGAATGGCGTCCCGCACGCCCGCGGAATCGATGCGAATCGTCTTGGGAAGGCCGGAGACGAGGTCCCGTCCCTTCACATCCATCTCGCCCTCGTGAGCCAGCTGGGTTGCCGACCCCAGGCCGATCTTGATGCGCTCGGCGGTGGGCTCTCCGATGAGGAGGCTGTAGGTCTTGCGCATGAAATGGACGATGGCCTGGTCCAGCTCGTCGCCGCCGGTGCGAATGGAGGCGTCGCAGACGATACCCGAGAGGGCGATCACCGCGATGTTGGTGGTCCCGCCGCCGATGTCAATCACCATGCTGCCAACCGGGGTGTCCACCGGCAGGCCCACACCGATGGCCGCGGCCATGGGCTCGGCGACCATGTAAAGCCGTTTCACCCCAGCCGACTGGGCCGAGTCGCGGACGGCACGCCGCTCGACCTCAGTGATGCCGGACGGCACACAGACGATAACGGTGGGCTTGACCCGAAGGAAGGTCCGATCGATGACCAGGCGAAGGAAGTGCCGCAGCATCTTTTCGGCGATGTGGAAGTCTGCGATGACTCCGTCCTTCATGGGGCGGACGGCCGTGATTCCTTCCGGGGTACGCCCCAGCATCCGCTTGGCCTCGAGTCCGATACCCAGAATGTTCCCGGCCTGATCCACGGCGGCGACGGAAGGCTCGTTCAGGACGACGCCTTCGCCCTTTACGAAGATCAGCGTGTTGGCGGTGCCCAGGTCAACCGCGAGCTCGCTGGCCGGACGCCAGGTTTTCCGCTTGGCAAGCTGGCCGCGCCGGGCCAGTGCATTGCTGAGGAACGCTTCGGCCAGGGCCGCCGGGTTGGTCCCAATCGCTGTCACTGTGCTGGTGTCCCTTCTGCTGGTGGCGCCTGGGGCCGGTAGACGAGTGTCGGGCAGCCTTGCAGATGTCCGCGACGATTGCGTTTCACCGGACGCCCTGCTGGCTGTCGTCCGGCACTTCTATTCTACAGAAATCAATTCTCAGAGTGAGATATTGAATCTCTCCGTCGAGCACACCGCGCTCGCACCTTCCACGGTGCAAGATATGATCCACTCCAGGAGGCCGATTCAGGCCATTATCGCGAGGGCAGCGAGCACCGGTTGCCCGAGCCGCCTGTCACCCGCGATCTGAATGCGCCGGCGGGCGGCATCCTGGTCGAGGCCCTTCGTGAATAGCTTCCAGGCGGTTTCCTGATCCAGGCTGACGGCGGCATCGGGGTCCGCCCCGGACCCAACGAAGAGCGTCCAGCCGGCGGATCCGCGAACCAGCGTCCATACACCGCCCGCCTCGCCGCCGATCTCGAAGCGGACGCTGGAGCCCGCCGGCGCCTCCACCTCCCGGTACGCAAATGGGAGCGCGCGCACGAAGATATCGAGAGTGGGCTGTAGCCACCGGCGTGCCACGAGGCCGGGCGCCCCGACGGCCTCGCGAATAGCATGAACCTGCCCCCCGGTGAAGTCGAGCAGGTCGATCAGTACCTGTGGGCTCAAGCGGCGGGCGGCGGTGATCCATTCCGCGTTAAGCCGATTCAGATAGGCAACCAGGTGGGAATAGTCGGAGAGGGGCGTGTCCGGAGCTGCTTCCGAGCGGTCTCTGCCGAACGAAAGCCGCCGTACGCCACTATCGAGCAGGTGCGCGGCGATGTCCTTCACCGACCAAAGAGCGCAGGCGGTGGGCCGGGACCAATCCGCGGGGGCGAGGCCACGAAGCAGGTCCATCAACTCCGCATGCAGGCCGGGAAAGAGATCCACGAGGAAGACCGGCGCCATCGGGGACAGGCCGGGCCGACTGTTCGCGATCATCGTCGTTGACCCCCCTTTCGCCCGGAATCATATTTCGCCGGTACAATCCGGGTAAGTCACTCGGAATTCAGTTGCTTTCTACCTGAGGAGTCGGTCATGGCGTTTACCCTTCCCCCGTTGCCTTACGACTACAAGGCCCTCGAGCCGCATATAGACGAACAGACCATGCGGCTGCACCACGACAAACATCATGCTACTTACGTGAACAACCTCAATACGGCACTCGAGCCTCACCCCGATCTTCAGAAGAAATCGATCGGAGAGTTGCTTGCCAGCCTCGACAAAGTCCCGGAGGCCATCCGCACCAAGGTCCGCAACAACGGGGGCGGGCATGCCAACCACACCATCTTCTGGGAGATGATGGCTCCGGGCGGTGCCAAGGAGCCGGGTGGCGAGCTCGCCGATGCTATCACCAAGGCGTTCGGCTCCTTTGCGGCATTCAAGGAGCAGTTTGCCAAGGCGTGCGCGGACCGCTTTGGTAGCGGCTGGGCCTGGCTGGTTGCCGATCGGAGCGGAAAGCTCGCTATCGAGAGCACGCCCAACCAGGACACTCCCGTCATCGAAGGCAAGACGCCGGTGCTGGGCTGCGACGTCTGGGAGCACGCGTACTACCTGAAATACCAGAACCGTCGTCCGGACTACGTAACGGCATGGTGGAACGTGGTCAACTGGAGCGATATCGCCAAACGCTTCGAGAAAGCCGGGAGTCGCGAGTTGGCCCAGAGGTGAGCGACGTTACCCTCTCGAAGCTGCGGGGAAAGAACGTCCTGCTGGCCTTCTTTCCGCAGGCCTTCACCAATGTCTGTACCCAGGAGATGTGCGCCCTCACGGAGGACTACGGCCGGTCCCGCGATCCGAACACGGACGTCCTGGCCATCAGCGTTGATTCAGTGCCCAACCAGGAGCTCCTCGACCAAGTTCTGGAGACCCACCAACGAACCGTTTGAGCGGTCTGCGTCTGGCGGTCCTCTGTATCGGCATCCTGGTGGGCTCGGGATGCCGGATAGAGGACCGTACCCCCACCGGGACGCGGCGGGACGAGGATGCCGTCCACCAGATTCTCAACGAGTACGCGCAGCGCCTGTCCCAGCACGACTGGGCCGGTGTCAGATCTCTCTTCTGGGAGGATGGGAGCTACTCCGGTCCCATCGGGCCGGGCCCGACTTCCGGCTACGACCAATCGATTTCCATCGACACCGCGCTCCGCGTGTTGGAGCGCTGGCTGCGCGGCGTGGAGCGCGAAAATTTTGATGTCCGGGTGCTGCGGACCGACTTCCGCCAGCAAGGTGACCTCGCAGCCGCCTGGATCGTGACCCGGCGGCGCACCCCATCCGGCTCGACCTCCCGGGAGCGCGACTGGGTCGAGCATGTGGTGCTGAGGCAGATCGGCGGTGACTGGCGCATCCTCAGCGTAGCCGTCTCGTCTCCGCCCGGGGGGGTGCACTGAAGCACAACTCCGCCTTGAAACTGGTCAGCACGGTTGCCAAGCTGCTGAACTCGGGCCTTCCTGCCGAGGAGACCCTGACGGCCGCGACCGAGGCGCTCCGGCTGGGCCTGCCCGCGGAGGGCGTGAGCATATGGTTCCGCGACGAGACGACCGGCTGCTTCCGGGTAATCGCGGCTCCGCCGCTCGATGGTGCCTCGCCCCTGCTAGAATCGTTGGAGGAGATCCCCAGCACTGACTCGGGCGTGCGGCTCCCCCTGCAGCACGATGAGGCTCACATCGGGCTGCTGGAAGTACGCACCAGGCCCGATCCATCCCAGCGCGAGACACTCGAGGTGGTCGCCAACCTGCTGGCCCCCTTTCTGGCCTCGCTCGCGCTCTCGGCCGATCTCGCGATCGAGGTAGCGGCCCAGTCGCGAGAGATCGACGAGCAACGGCGGTTCACCGGGCTCATCATCGACAGTCTTCCCGTCGGACTCTACGTCGTCGATCGGGACTATCGCATTCAGATCTGGAACCGTCAGCGCGAAGTCGGCGCGCCGGGGCTTCGCCGGGACGAGGTGGTGGGCCGCCAGGTGTTCGAGGTGCTCACCCGCCAGCCGGCCGCGGAGCTCCGGGCCGAGTTCGACCGGGTATTCGAGACCGGTGAGGTCCTGCAGGCCGAGCTCGATGTCACCCTCGGGGGAGAGGCGCGATCGTTCCGTCTGACCAAGATTCCGATGCGGCTCGAAGGAGACGAGATCAGCCATGTGATCACCATCGGTGAGGACGTGACCGACTCGCGAAGGATTCAGGGCCAGATCATGCAGAGCGAGAAGCTGGCGGCTATCGGCCAGCTCGCGGCCGGTGTAATGCACGAGATCAATAACCCCCTGGCAACCATCAGCGCCTGCGTTGCCGCCATTACGGGGCGCCTCGATGATGCGGCCGGGGCCGAGCGGGCCGCCGTGGAGGAATACCTGGAGCTGATCGACAAGGAAGTGGACCGCTGCACCCGGATTGTCGACGGACTGCTCGACTTCAGCCGGCCAAAAGGCAAAGCGAAGGTGCGGGTGGTGTTGAACGCGCTGGTCGATGAGACGCTGTTTCTGATGAAGCATCACCAGCGATTCAAGCGCCTCACGGTTGCCCGGGAGCTCGATATGACGCTTCCCGCCGCTAAAGGAAACGCCGAGCAGCTGACCCAGCTGCTGATGGCGTTGATGCTGAACGCCGTGGACGCCATGGACGACCGCGGAAAACTCACGGTGCGGACCGGCAGAAGCCCCGCGCGCACGGGCGAGGTTATCCTCGAGATCGAAGACACCGGCGTCGGTATTCCGCGGGCGGATCGATCCAAGATCTTCGAGCCGTTCTATACCACCAAGCCTCCCGGCCGGGGCACCGGCCTGGGACTATCGATCTGCTATGGCATCGTCGAAGACCACCGTGGGCGCATCGAAGTCGACAGCTGGCCCGGCCGGGGAACCATCTTCCGGGTGTTTCTGCCGGTGCATCCATGAAAATTCTGGTGGTCGAGGACGACCGAACCGTAGGCCAGTACGTAAAGCGAGGGCTGGAGGAGCAGCGCTACCACGCCGATCTCGTCGCCGACGGCATGGAAGGGCTGCGTCTTGCCTCCGGAGGACGCTACGACCTGATCGTCCTTGATCTCCGTCTGCCGGAGATGAATGGGTTGGAGGTCCTGCGGACCCTGCGCGACCGGGGCAACACCACGCCGGTGCTGGTGCTGACGGCCCAGGACGCCGTTGATTTCAAGGTCCAGGCGCTCCGCTCCGGGGCCGACGACTACGTTACCAAGCCGTTCGCGTTCGAGGAGCTGCTGGCGCGGGTGGAGGCGCTCGGCCGGCGCCCGAAGGAGATTCGCGCCCAGCTGCTGCGGGTGGGCGACCTGGAGCTCGACATGGAGAGCCGCGAGGTCAGGCGCGCCGGCGAGCGGATCGACCTCACGCCCAAGGAGTACACCGTTCTCGAATACCTGATGCGGCATGCCGGCCGGGTCATGTCCCGCACCCTCATCACCGAGTACGCCTGGGATTACCACTTCGACCCGGGAACCAACATCGTCGACGTCGTCATCAACCGGTTGCGTAAGAAGGTCGATTCCGGCCACGTCCAGAAGCTGGTGCACACCGTGCGGGGCGTCGGGTACGTCGTGAAGGTCTGAGATGACCACGATCCGCTGGCGGCTCACCCTCTGGTATACGGTGGCCCTCGCGGTGACGGTGCTGGCGTTCGGGACCGCGCTGTATCTGGAGCGACGGCAATCCGGTATCAAGGAACTGGACCAGCGCCTCAGCCTCGAAGCTGATCTTGCCCACCGCTGGCTTACCGAGTCCTACAAAGTTCTGGGCCGCATCGTCACCACCAACGGCTCGAATCCCGCGCTCGATCCGGGCATCAGCGCCTACCTCGAGTCCATCCGCGACTATCTCGTGGTCGCCGGCAGCGCGGGTCAGGTTCTTGCCCTGTCAGAGGTGACCCGCCCGCTGCCCGCCGATGCGCTCGAGCGGCTGGCGGCTCCGCTCGATACCAGCGGCTTCCGCCGTCATATCGGCACCCTTCCGCTCGGGTCGCCGACGGGAGCGGTGCGTTACCTGGCCATTCCGGTGGACGATGCCGGTCCCAGCATCAGCGGACTACTGGTGGCCACGCCTACCGGCCAGGCGGCTTTCGGTCCCGGCGATCTCCTTCGGTCCATGTTGCTCATAGCCCCGGTGATTCTGGTAGGCGCCGGTTTGGTCGGCTACTGGCTGGCGGGCACCAGCCTGCGGCCGGTGCAGACCATTATGGATGAGGTGGAGGCCATCTCGGACGGCCGGAGTCTGCACCGCCGCCTGGCGGTGCCGCTCTCAGGCGATGAGATGGGGCGGCTGGCGCTGACGGTGAACGGAATGCTGGCCCGGCTGGAGCAGAGCTTCGGCAGCCTGCATCGCTTCACCGCCGATGCGAGCCATGAGCTCAAGACCCCACTGATGGTGCTGCGCGCGGGCGTCGAGCGCGCACTGGTCCATCCCGGCATCCCTCCCGAGATACTCCAGTCGCTGGACGAGACTCTGGCCCAGATCAATCAGATGACGGAGATGGTCGAGAGCCTGCTCACCCTGGCCCGGGCCGATGAAGGGCGCGCACCCCTGGCGGTGGAAGAGTGCGACCTGCGCGAGCTGGTGGCAGACGTGGCCGAAACGGCTGGTATGCTGGGCGAGAGCGCCGGGGTGACGGAGGTACACAGTCTCCCCGACGCCCCGGTGCGGCTTGCGGTCGACCGGCATCGGATCAGAGAAATGCTGCTCAACATCGTGACCAACGCCATCAAGTACACTCCTCAGGGCGGAACCATCGCTCTGAGCCTGGAGCAGGATGACGAAGCGGTCACCTTCTCGGTACGCGACAGCGGCATCGGCATCGCGCCGGGAGACCTGCCGCACATCTTCGAGCGTTTTTGGCGGGCCGACCCGGCCCGGTCTCGTACCGGCGAACGCCCGGGCGTGGGGCTCGGACTGGCGATCACGAAGTGGATTGTGGAGGCGCATGGCGGATCGATCAACGTGCAGAGCCGGCCAAGCCGAGGGTCCGTTTTTACCGTCCGCTTGCCGAAGTCGATTTCACGGGTAACATAGAGCGGTCTCCTGTGAGTCAGGTCACGGGAAAGTGCAGTACCTGGTCTTAGTCTTCTGCCTTACCCCGGAACGTTTCGGACCGCTAATGCGGTTGTAATCGAAATGACATCCGAGGGCAAAGTTCATGTTCAGAGCCGGCCTTACTTTCCGGGCACGATCACCCCTCCCCCTGGAGGTAGTACGTGTTCGAGAACCTGATTGAATCGAAGCAGAGAAGTTCGAAGACCATGGGACAGACGGTGCTGTCCGTCCTGCTGCACGGGCTGATTATCTTCGGCGCTGTGAAGGCCACCCAAGGCGTGGCCGAGACCATCAAGAATCGTCCGGTGGACACGACCATGGTCTTTCTGAAGCCCCCGGAGCCACCCAAGCCGCCGCCGGAACAGCCCCCACCAGACGTCGTGGTCGCCGCCAATCCCCCTCCCAAGGGATTTCAGACCGTGGTGGCGCCAACCGACATCCCGAAGGACATTCCGCCGGTGGATCTCGATCAGAAGCCTTTCGATCCCCGGGACTTCACCGGCAAGGGCGTCGAGGGCGGAATCGGCACCGGCCAGGTTGGTGGCACCGGCCCGGTTACGGGTGAAGTGTTTCTCGAGGCCCAGTTGGACGACCCGGTCCAGGTGATCTCGCAGCCTCAGCCTCGGTACCCCCCGGTTCTGGCGAGTGCTGGTATCACCGGCCGGGTCGAGATGCAGTTCATCGTCGATACGACCGGCCACGTCGAGGGTCCGTCATTCAAGGTGCTCAAGACCACCCACCCGGCGTTTTCCGAACCCGCGCGGGAAGCGATCCTGAAGAGCGTGTTCAAGCCGGCGAAGTTCAAGGGGAGACCGGTCCGGCAGCTGGTACAGCAGGCCGTCGCATTCAAGCAGCAGTAGCTTCGTTCCCCCAGGAGGCATCGCAAAATGAGCTTAGATCTTCTTACACTGTTTCAGTCGATGGGGTACTTCGCCAAGGGCATCGTTGCGGTTCTGGGGATCATGTCCATCTGGTCTCTGACCATCATGATCCAGAAGTTCATTCAGTTCCAGCGCGCCCAGGCCGAGACCCGGAAGTTCGCGCCCCAGTTCTCCCGCTCCATCCAGGAAGAGAACCTGGACCAGGCGATTGCCCTGGCCGACAAGAACAAGAAGAGCCACGTGGCCCGGGTGGTGTGCGAGGCGCTCTCCGAGGTGAAGCCCCTCCTGCGCGACCGCGCGACGATCACCGCGGCCGACATCAATTCGGCCGAGCGCGCCGTCGAGCGGCAGATACTGATAACCCTGGCCGACTTCAAACGCGGCATCGGCATTCTCGCGACGGTAGGTTCCACCGCGCCGTTCGTCGGTCTGCTCGGCACGACGATGGGTATCGTCAACGCCTTCACCGGCATGGCTAATCAAGGAGCCTCCGGCGGCCTGGCGGGCATCTCCGCCGGTATCGCCGAAGCGCTCATCACGACGGCGTTCGGCCTCCTCGTCGCCATCCCGGCGGTGTGGGCGTATAACTACTTCACCACCAAGATCGAGAATCTCACCGTCGAGATGACCTACACCTCGAAGGAGCTGATCGACTACCTGATCAAGAGCGTCGGCAGCGAATTCGGCCGCTCGATCTTCACCAAGGAGTTCCAGGCCCAGAAGGCCGTGACCGGCACCGGACACGTGCATGGCTGAGCAGGTCCCGCACCGGTTACCCCGGGCTAGGAGGTAAAGGTCATGGCAGGATCAGGCGGCGGCATTGCGGGGCAGACCTCGGTCAAGTCTGAACCGAATGTGGTACCGATGATCGACGTCATGCTGGTGCTGTTGATCATCTTCATGATCGTGACACCGCTCATCGCCGCGGGATTCAAGGCCACCCTTCCGAAAGGTAAGAACCTCGATCCGCGGCCGGAGGGCGACAACGAAGTCGTACTGGGAATCGATCAGGCAGGTCGCTTCTTCCTCAACCAGCGCCCCATCGCTGATGGAGCGCTCGAGGATCAGCTGCGGTCGATCTTCGCGGCGCGGACGGAAGACAAGATCCTGTACTTCAAGGCGGATAATCAACTCAAGTATGGCAAGGTGCAGGAGGCAGTGGAGACCGCACGGCGAGCTGGTGTCCGTGTAATGGCGGCGATCAGCGAGCCCAAGAGCACCGGCATCTTCGCTTCCAAGAAGAAGGAGAACTGATATGGCCGGAGGAGGCGGAGGAGCACGTGGGCAGCTCTCGAACGAGCCCAATGTGGTTCCGATGATCGACATCCTGCTGGTGCTGCTGATCATCTTCATGATTACCCAGCCGCTCTCGCGGATGGCGCTGGATGTCCAGGTGCCTCCGCCGGATACGCCCACGGTCAACAAGAATCCGCCGAGTCAGATCGTGCTCGAGCTGGCGGACGACGGCGGGTATGCTATCAATGGGCAGCCAGTGCCCAAAGATCAGTTGGACACCCAAATCCACGCCATTTACGATGCGCGGCCGGCCAAGCTTCTCTTTATCAAGGCGGGCACGAATCGGATTTATCAGGATGTGATCGACGCAATGGATGTGGCGCGTGGAGCCGGCGTGCAGATCATCGGTTTTACCCCGAAGGAAGCCGACAAGAAAGCGGCCGGTTCGTAGGGGCGGCTGACACGCTGGTTCTACTCGCGGGGACGGGAAGGGCGCATGCAATGCGCCCCTACCGGCCCCGCGCGTGCTTTCCGGACCGGGTACGGCGTCTTTCCGGAAGGAACTATCTTTGGTCTGATCGAACCCCTTGTGCAGCCGAGGTTGTACGCGGAAACCAGTTCCCCCCAGCCTGAAATTGCCGGGAGCCCGACGCCGTGTTGGTGGTCTGGCCGCTTCCCTCGTGTTGCACGGCCTGTTGATCGGGCTGCTGGCGGCACAAGGCCAACGCCTCTGGAGCCGGACCCGCACACCGGGCGACCCGACGCTGCCGGGGAGTGGTGGCGGTGGCGGGGGCAACAGGGTGGCATATATTACCCTGCCTTCGCTCCCTCGGCCGGCAACACCGCCAGAGTTTACGGTTACACCGCCGATCCCTCCTCCGAAGACGGTGCAGGCGCCGGTCTCCGAGCCGGTGGAGGTGAGCCAGGTACCGCCCGAGCTCGTGGATACGTCTCCGGCGGTAGACGGTCCGGTTGCCGAAGCCGGCGACACGGGTAGCGCCTCCGGAGGCACTGCCGGCACCGGCACGGGAGCGACGCGAGGGGCGGGAGACGGACCCGGGGTTGGGGCCGGCACCGGGACCGGTCGCGGGGGCCGAGGCGGCACCACGCAGCCTCCTGAGGTCCGCGACATTTCCTTTCCGTTCGACACGCCGCCAAAGGAGCTTCGCGGCGTATCCTTGAACGTGACGTTCTGGATCCAGGCCGACGGCCGGATGAAACGCTATCAGGTGGAGCCCCAAATCAAAGATCGGAAGTACGCGAAGAAGTTCGACGAGGTCGTGCGCGCGTTTCGCTTCACGCCTGCCCGCGCCCCCAACGGGTCTCGGGTGGCGGGCACCACCACAATTTCCTTTACCCTGCCAGGCAAGCGCAGCTCGTAGCGGGCTGCCTGCTTCATCCTACCGCTCACTCGTTCCAGCGCGGCTCTGGTCGAGCGAGAGGCGGTTCCACGCTTTCGAGGGACTATGAGCCGGCTCTTCCTCCGGAAATCCGTCCAGGATTGCGAAAACGATCTCCGCGAGCGCGGCGGGCTTCGGCGTTCCCTCAACAAATGGCACCTGACAGCGCTGGGGGTAGGAGCCACCATCGGCGCCGGAATATTCGCAACCACGGGAACAGCGATCGTGGGAGACGAGCTTCGGCCCGGTGCCGGGCCGGCCATCGTCATCTCATTTCTCATCACCGCCATGACCTGCGGCTTCGCCGCCCTGTGCTATGCCGAGTTCGCGGCGATGGTGCCGATCTCGGGCTCGGCCTATACCTATGCCTACGCGTCGTTGGGGGAGCTGGTAGCCTGGATCATCGGCTGGGATCTGATCATCGAGTACGCCGTGGGAAACATCGGTGTGGCCATCGGGTGGTCGGGATACTTCCGCGAGCTCCTCACTCACTTCGGCCTTTCGCTGCCGGCGTGGCTGGCAACCGATTACCGCTCGGCGCACATGGCGGCCGAAGCGGTGGCCGCGGGAGCGGCGGATGCGTCGAGTCTCTATCTCGCTTCCGCGCTCTCGGCCGCACCCCAGCTGTTCGGGTTCCCCTTCATCGCCAACCTGCCTGCGTTTCTGATCGTGCTGCTGATCACTGTTGTACTGGTGATCGGTATCCGCGAGTCAGCTAACTCGAATACCGCCATGGTCGTGCTCAAGATCGCCGTCATCCTCTTCTTCTGCGCGGTGGGCGCCACGCTCATCAAGCCACTGCACTGGAGCGACCCGGCGCTCGGCGGTTTCGCGCCCAACGGCTGGGCGGGCATCAGCGCGGGCGCGGCGATCATCTTCTTCAGCTACATCGGATTCGACGCCACCTCCACCGCGGCCGAAGAGGCCAAGGACCCCGCACGCGACATGCCGTTCGGCATCATCGTGAGTCTGATCGTCTGCACCGTACTGTACATCGTACTGGCGCTGGTGATGACCGGGATGGCACCCTGGAACAAGCTCGGCACTCCGGAACCGATGATCACCGCCCTGGCGCTGGCTGATGGCTCTCCCCGGCTGCTGGGGATTTCGAGGTTTATCGTGTCGCTCGGGGCCGTGATCGCCATGAGCAGCGTGCTTCTGGTGTTCCAGCTGGGGCAGCCGCGGATCTTCATGTCGATGGCGCGGGACGGGCTCCTCCCCCCGTTTCTGGCCAAGGTTCATCCGCGCTTCAGGACGCCGTACGTCGGAACCATCATCACCGGGCTTTTCGTGGCGACCTTTGCCGCATTTGCCAACATCGCGGAAGTCGTGGACCTCACCAACATCGGCACCCTCTTCGCCTTCGTGCTGGTGTCGGCGGGAGTGCTGGTGCTGCGGCGCCTGGAGCCCGACCGCGTCCGGCCGTTTCGCGCTCCGTGGGTTCCGTTCACCCCGATCATGGCAATCGTGGCCTGTCTGTACCTCATGCTACAGCTTCCCAGGCTCACCTGGATTCGCTTCGGCATCTGGCTGGCGCTCGGGTTGGTGATCTATCTGCTATACGGGATCCGGCACAGCCGGCTGCAGCGAGTGGCTGCGGGCGGAGAGCGTTAGGTCGAGGTGGCCGCCGACGTGGCGAGCCGGAGCGCGCCGGCCACGGCGTCTACCGGTGTATCGGAGGGCTGAAAGGCCGGTTCCTCCGCCAGCTTGGCGAGGAGCGTTTTGCGGAGCGGTTGCTCCGGTCCCAGCAGTCCACCGGTGACCGCCACCCTGACCGGCGGAGTAAGCTTCATCCTGGGAAGCAGGCAGATGGCCAGCTGTGAAAGCTCTCGGGCTGCATAGTCGGTAATACCCTGGGCGAGCTGGTCACCCTCGGCGGCCACGGCCAACACGTGAGGAGCCAATGCTGCCACTTCAGCCGGCGACGCCGTAGCGGCCCAGCGCACCAGCGCATCGAAATCAGAGCTTCGGGTGGCGCGCAGCACCCGGTCGCTGAGCGCCGTCCGAGGGCTCCGGTCATCGACCGCCCGGCTCACGGCGCCAAGCGCGGCGCGGCCGATGGCGTAGCCGCTCCCCTCATCTCCCATCTGCCACCCGTAGCCGCCGATTCGCTGCCGCTTGCCGGTGTTGTCCCGGCCCACCGCTATACTTCCCGTACCCGCGCTCACCACGATACCCGGTCCGTCGCTGAACGCGGCGGCCAACGCGATATCGATGTCGGTGGTGACTACTACCATCGGCGCAAGATTCTCCGCCCGCAACGCCTTCCGCAGCTCCTCCCGCTCCGGCTCCCGGCCCGCACCCGCCGCGCCCACTACCAGCACGTCTCCGTTGAGACGACCAGCCTGGGACAGCGCGCGCCGAACCACTTCGGTGATGGTGCTGGCCGCAGCGAGAGCGCGGCCGGGACGCACCGCGCCCCCGGGCCCATCGGCGCGCCCGAGGATCTTGTCGTCTTCGGACACCGCGACGGCTGTCTTCGTGCCGCCCACGTCGGCGCCGATCAGGATCTTTGCCATCTCATCACCTCAAAACGATCTCTTCGTGGCCGTAGTTGCTGTATCCGCGTGTATCACCGTTCATCTGCGGCTATTGTTGCCTTACTCGGTGGGGAAGATAGCTCAGCGCGACGCCGGTACCGACCGCGATGAGAGTGCCGAGCGGAACATACCACGGCCACGCCAGCCGGCCAGCCGGGGCAAGCCACTCAAATGCTGGCTGGGCCGAGAGGGGCTTCGCGAAGACGACCAGGAGCATGATGAGAACGGTCACACCCACGGCCCCTACGACATCGCGGCCCTGAGCGCGGGGCCATCCGGCAAGCAGGTAGGTGCCCAGCAGGGCTCCGTAGGTGATCGAGGCTATCGAAAGTGCCAGGACCACCACCGGCGTGTCGGTTCCGGTGGCGTAGAAATGGAAGAAGAGCGCACCCGCGATCAGGCTCAGCCCCCAAACGACCGAAAAAAGTTTGCCGATGCGAAGCAAATGGGCGGGGTCGCGGCGGCCGGTCCAGCCGGCATATAAGTCGTGCGTCATGGAGGACGCCAGGGCGTTGATCGAGGAGCTGATGGTGCTCATCGCGGCCGCCAGGATCCCGGCCACGACGAGCCCGGCCAGGCCGCTGGGGAGGTGGTCGAGAATGAACCGCGGGAAGATCTGGTCGGCAGGTGTGTCTCCCGGAGCCATCCCCGCGGCCCAGATGGCCACACCCACCAGCAGGAAAAGCAGAAACTGAAGAACTACGACGACGCCCGAGCCGATAAGGGCGACCCGCGCGGCCGTGAGTGAGCGGGTAGCGAGCAGGCGCTGGACGATCAGGTGGTCGGTTCCGTGCGAGGCCGCCGAGAGCATCGCGCCGCCGATGAGACCGCCGGCCAGGGTGTAGGATAGAGTCAGGTCCATCGTCGGGTCGATCACTTTAAGCTTGCCCGCTGACCCGGCGGCAAAGAAGGCGTTTTGCGCGCCGCCGGCCAGCTCCCAGGCGATGAGCAGCGCGGCCACGCCGCCCGCCAGGTAGACGGCAAGCTGCACCACATCCGCCCACACGACGGCTTTGAGCCCGCCGAACCAGGTGTAGACGAGCGTGACACCGCCCATCGCGACGATCGCGGTGGAAATATTCCATTCGGTGAGCAGGGCAAGGGGAATCGCGCCCGCAAAGATGCGGACGCCATCGCCCATGAAGCGGGTGCTGAGAAAAACGATGGAGACCATCCGCCGGGTCGTGGTGCCGAAGCGGGACTCGAGCCTCGTGTAGGCGGTTTCCTGATCCCCCCGGAAGTATCCCGGCAGGAGCCAGAGTGCTACTCCGATGCGACCGACGAGAAATCCGAAGGTGAGCTGGAGGAAGGTGAGATCGCCGCGCGCGCCGATGCCCGGCACCGAGATGACCGTCAACGCCGAGGTCTCGGTGGCGACGATGGAGAAGAGGATCGCCCACGCGGGCAGATTGCGCGCACCCAGGAAGTAGTCGCTTGCCGTCTCCTGCCGGCGGGTAGCCCAGAACCCGATGCCCAGGGTTACCAGGAAGTAGACGGCGACGACGATGAGGTCGGGAGTGTTCAAGAGTGAGAGGTGAGAAGTGAGAGGTGAGAGGGTGGAGCTAGATTCCGGACTGTGGGCACAAAAAATAAAGGAGTGAGAAAGGGTTGGAATCCTCTCACTCCTTACTTCTCATTTCTTCCCTCTCACCTCTCACTTCTTACCTCTCACTGCGGTCAGGCCGTAAAGCTGGTGCCGCAGCCACAGCCGCCGGTTGCGTTGGGGTTGGTGAACGTAAACCCGGAGCCTTGCATCGAGCTCACGTAGTCGATGGTGACACCGGCCAGGTACTGGGCGCTGAAACCGTCTACGAAGATCCGCACTCCGTTTACTGCCGCAACCATATCATCGTCGAGCGCGCGCTCCTCGACGTTCAGGCTGTACTTGAACCCGGAACAACCACCCGGCAGCACGCTGACCCGAAGCCCCGCGCTCTCGACGGGCACCTGTTCCTGGGCGATGAATTTCTGCACCTCTTCAGCGGCCCGCGCCGTAATGACGAGAGCGAACCCTGTGGCTGGGGCTTGCTGTTCGATGCCGCTCATTCACGACTCCTTGGGTTGGGCCCCGGCGGAACACCAGGTTTGGGGTCATTTCACCTGTCCAAACCTAACCCAGAGCGAGCGGGTGTGTCAACGCTGGCGGCCAGCTGGGGATCAGCACGCAAGTTGCGCTGTATCAACAGGAAAGCCCCCAGTGAGACTGCCCCGTAGATGAGTCCGCGGAGCCGGGTACCGACCAGCAAATCACCCAAAGACACTACCGCGCAGTAAACCGCTACCAGCCCGGCAACCCAGTTGACCCACGACAGGGCGCCGCCAGGGATCCGGTCATCGCGGAACCCCAGCCGATTGGAAACGGCCCGCCAGCCGGGGCCGCCGGGCCGGACCTTGCGGTAGAACCGGTTCAGCGTCGCCTCGCTCTCCGCGGGCGTCAGCAAGGTCACGGTTAACCAGACAATCGTGGTCACCAGCACCGTGATCAGCATGGTCTTGGCATAGGTGTGACTGGCCGGATTATCCAGATCGTAGCCGAAAGTCGCCAGGAGGATCGAGGTTACGAACGATGCAATCATCGCGCTGATTTCGGACCACGCGTTGACGCGCCACCAGTACCACCGGAGTATGAAGACAAGGCCGGTCCCGGCACCGAGCCCAATCAGAAGCTTCCAGCCCTGCTCCACGCTGGTGAGGAAGCTCATCACCACGAGCGAGAGCACCATGAGCACACCGGTTGCGAGCCGCGAAGCAATGACTTGCGCCCGGGGAGTGGCGTTCGGTTTCAGGAAGCGGATGTACACATCGTTGACCAGGTAGGAGGCACCCCAGTTGAGGTGGGTGCTGATAGTACTCATGTAGGCCGCCGCAAACGCGGCGAGGAGCAGCCCCTTGAACGGAGAGGGCAGAACGTCCACCATCACCCGCACGTAGCCTTCCTCGGGGTTCGCCAAGTCAGGGTAGCGAATCAAACCCACGAACCCCACGAGGATCCACGGCCAGGGTCGCACGGCGTAGTGGGCGATGGTGAACCACAGGGTGGCGAGCAGTCCGTGCCGCTCGTCTTTGGCCGAGAGGATCCGCTGCACCACGTAGCCGCCGCCGCCCGGTTCCTGCCCGGGGTACCAGGCAGCCCACCACTGCACGCCAAGAAAAATCAGCAGCGTGGAAAGCGGCAGCCACGCCTGATCCTGCGACGGTAGCACACCGAAGGCCGCGTCGGCAGAGCCAAAATGGGCCGCGGCCTTTTCCGTGAGCACTCCGAGACCACCAATCGATTCCACAGCAAAGACGGCAAGCAGAATGGTGCCGGCCATCGCCACGATAAACTGGAGCGCATCGGTGACGATGACACCCCACAGGCCCGAGAAGATGCTGTAGAGCGCGGTTATGGCGAAGAGCAGGATAGCCGCTCGCCAGGGATTCACGTCCATGGTCACTCCCAGGATCGTGACCATGGCACGGGTTACCCAACCCATGATGATGAGATTGATCGGCAGCGCGAGGTACAACGCGCGGAAGCCGCGCAGCACAGCGGCTGGACGCCCCCCATACCGCAACTCGGCAAACTCCACATCGGTAAGCACGCCGGCCCGACGCCAGAGCCGGGCGAAGAAGAAGACAGTGAGGACGCCAGAAAAGGCGCCGTTCCACCAGAGCCAGTTCCCGGCGACTCCGTACTTCGCGACCAGACCCGCCACGGCCAGGGGGGTGTCCGCCGCGAAGGTCGTGGCGACCATCGAGGTGCCGGCCAGCCACCAGGGCACAGAGCGGCCCGAGACGAAATAATCCTCCAGTGATCGGCTCGCCTTTCGGGTGTAGGCGAGCCCGATGGCGGCGGAAATCACGAAGTACAGGGCGATGATGAGCCAGTCGGAGAGGATGAGCGTCATCGGGCGTCCTCGAACAGGGTGGTCATCACGAGATCCGCGATTGCGGCGCGCACCGCCGCCCAACGGGGGTTGTTGCGGGTTGGGTTCACCCGGTTACTGAGCAGCACGATGCCCAGCCGACGCTCGGGGTCGATCCAGAGCGAGGTGCCGGTGAAGCCGGTGTGACCAAAGCTGCGGGGGGAAAGGAGCCTGCCCGCGCTACTCCCGGCTGAAGGAGTATCCCACCCGAGAGCGCGGCTGGAGCCGGGAACGAGATCCTGGCGGCGGGTGAAGGCCTGAACGAGGGAACGAGGGAAGGAGGGAAGGAGGGATCCCTCGTTCCACCCTTCAATCATCCACTCCGCAAACGTCAGCAGGTCCGGCACCGCCCCAAACAGTCCGGCGTGTCCCGATACCCCGTCCAGCCGGGCGGCGTTCTCGTCGTGGACCTCGCCTCTCAGCAGGCGCCCCCGCCAGGGATCGAGCTCGGTCGGGGCGATACGCTCGCGCGTCGTTGCGGGCGGAAGAAAGGCGACCGATTCCATGCCGAGCGGCTGGAAGACGCGCCGATGGAGCAGTGAATCCAGCCGTTGGTCATACACCGCCTCGACCGCATGGGTGAGAACGATCATCCCCAGATCGGAATAGACGGCAGCGGTTCCGGGTGCCGAATCCAGGGGGGTGCTCCCGGCGAGAGCAAACGTCTCGGCGCGGGTGTCGGCCTCGCGAAAGAGCGGGCGCCACCCGGGCATTCCACCTGCATGTGCCAGGAGCAGACGGACCGTAACGCGCTCCTTCCCCTGACCCACGAAGGCCGGCGCGTACCGCTGCACCGGTGCATCCAGGTCCAGCTTTCCGTCGCCCACGGCGAGCATGACGGCGGTGGTCAGAGCCACGACCTTGGTGAGAGAGGCAAGATCGTACACCGTGGACGCCTCGGTGCGTGCGGTTTCGCCCGTTCCGATCCGGCCGGTGGCGTAGACGAATCGGTTCCCCGCCACCGTCACGCCGAGCACCGCACCCGGAGCGGCGCCCGAGGCCACCGCGGAATCGAGGAATGTGGTGACTGGGCTCCAGGAATGGCGATTGGGAGCGCAGGCGAGGAGAACCATCATGAGCGGCACCCAGGCCCGGCTCACCGCACTCGCCGCTGCACGCCCCAGCCCCGGACGTAGCTGGGCGGGATCGAGATCGGCAGGCGGCCGGTGATTGCCGTTTCGCCGGCGAGCGCGCGCGCAACCGCCTGCTCGGTGACGGGGTTCGCCCGCCAGCCGATCAAGTAGGAGCCCACACCTGGAAGGGCGGAGATGAGATATGGATTTCCCAGCGAGACGAGAACGGTCGGCCGCGTGCGGGCGGTCATCTCGATCAAAGTCATCATCGCCTGGGGGAGGCCCACTGCCCCCCGCCAGGGCACCGGCCGGTCCGCGCTGGCGAAGAGGGTCACTTCATTCCGAGTGATTATCGCGGCCGCGGAATCGTAGCTGGCCGGTCCGCTCGCGGGCCAAAGCTTGAACGCCGAGACCGCGTGTCCCCGAGCCCGGAGCTCCGCGGCCATCGTGTTGCCCAATGTCCGGTGGTCATCCTCGCCGTAGGTGATGAGGGTGAGCGGGGGGCGAGCGCGCCGCAAGCCGTGCACCAGCCCGCCCACGTCCTTCACCATGACGATGGAGCGTCCCGCCATCTCGCGGGCCTTGGCCTGAAACTCGGCGCGACCAACTATCGAGGGGATGCTGTCGAGTGACACCGTCCGCTGGCGGAACAGACCGAGCTGACGCTTCAGCTCCAGCACCCGCCGGACCGAGCGGTCCAGGCGGGCCCGGGAGATTTCCCCCCGCGCCACGGCCGCCACCATGGAATTGATCGCCACTCGTGGATCGGCGGGTTGAAGAAGAATGTCGGCTCCGGCAAGGAACGCTCGGACTCCGGCGTCGGCCCCATAGGTATTGGCCACCCCGCCCATGTTGAGCGCGTCCGTGACCACCAATCCCTTGAAGCCCAACGAATCCCGCAGGATTCCGGTCAGGACGTTAGGAGCTACAGTTCCCGGCCGCAGCTGTCCGCCATCGATCCCCGGCAGGGCGATGTGCGCCGACATGATGGAAGCTACCCCAGCCCCAATAGCGCTCCGGAAGGGGACCAGCTCGACCGAATCGAGCCGGGCCCAGTTGGAGTTGCTCACGGCGAGGGTGATATGCGAATCGGTGCCGGTGTCGCCGTGGCCAGGAAAGTGTTTCGCGCCGGCCAGCATACCGTGCTCCTGAATGCCGCGAATCTCCGCCGCCACCAACCGGCCCACCGCCTGCGGATCCTCACCGAAGGAGCGGGTGTTGATGATCGGGTTAGTGGGATTGTTGTTGACGTCCGCTACCGGCGCAAAGGCGAGGTGAATACCGACGGCCCGGCCTTCGAGGGCAGTGACCCTGCCGAGCTCGTATGCGTCGGAGTCGCTTCCGGTGGCGCCCACGCCCATATTGGGAGGAAAAGGGGTGCCGCCATTCAGTCGGATGGCCGTTCCCGCTTCGAGGTCCGAGGCCACCAGCAGCGGTAGACTCGAGCGTTCCTGCAGCCGGTTGAGCTTCGCGGCCACGTCCAGGGGCGAGCCCACGGAAACCAGCACCCCCCCGATGCGGAGCGAGTCCACCCACTCCCGCATGCGGTTGAAAGCGTCATCGTCGAACGCGGCATAGGTGCCCGCTATCCAGGGCAGCACCAGCTGAGCGATCTTGTCCCGAGTCGAGAGCCCGTCGAGAAGCGCGTCCACGTCCACCGGCGCCTCATCCCGCGGCGGAAACTGCGCCGGCTGGGGTGGGGGCATCTGAGCCGACCGGCTGCAGGCCATCAACGAAGCCGCGAAGAGCGCGAGGTACTTAAAGTGCACAGATCTCTCGTTTGGCTGGTACTGTGGGGGTGGAGCGCAGGCTGCGCGGTCGGGGCCGGGACTGGGGCCTCTCCGGCCGGCGTTCGGCCCGGCATCGATGTGCTGTTGGCCGACAGCCTGCATCTGGTCCGCAATCGTCGCATCGGTCTGGTCACCAACCAGGCCGGCGTGGACGCACAGGGAATCAGCGACGTAGCTCGACTACAGGGGGCCGGCGTCCGGATCGTGGCGTTGTTCAGCCCCGAGCACGGATTCCGGGGGGCGGCCGACCCCGGCGCCGCGATTGCGTCGTCGGTCGATTCGGCCACCGGGCTTCCAATCTATAGTCTTTACGGCCGGAGTTCTGCCCCCACCGACGCAATGCTGCGGGACATCGACGTGATGCTCGTGGACCTGCAGGATGCCGGCGCCCGGTACTACACCTATCTCGCCACTACGGTAGAGGTCATGAAGGCGGCCGCGCGGGTCAGCGTGCCAGTGATGGTGCTCGACCGTCCCAACCCTATCGGAGGGGTGGTGCAGGGGAACGTGCTGGAGCCCGAATTCATCTCGATGGTGGGCAGGCTGGCAATGCCAATGCGGCATGGGATGACCCTGGGCGAGCTGGCCCGCCTGGCGGCAGCCGATCTCGGCCTCTCCACCTCGCTCACCGTCGTACCGGTCGCAGGCTGGCGCCGGCCTCAGGCGCTCGACGAAACCGGATTGCCGTTCATACCCCCGAGCCCAAACCTCAAATCGATCGAGAGCCTCTTTCACTATCCGGGAGTCTGTCTGTTCGAAGGCACGAATTTGTCGGTCGGGCGGGGAACCGACGCTCCCTTCGAGCAGGTCGGGGCGCCAGGCCTCGACACTACGGCGGTACTGGCCGCCATACGGGAGGCCAAGCTTCCCGGCGTGCGTTTTCGCGGCGTCGAGTTCACCCCCAGGCGCCCCGGTGAGGGCAAGTTCGCCGACACGCTGGTGACTGGAATCCGGCTGGAAGTCACCGATCGCTCGACCTACGATCCTACCGCCACGGCAGTCTATCTGCTGGTGGCGGTGCGAGCGCTTTATGGAGACCGCTTCGCCTGGATCCCGGCCCACTTCGATCGGTTGGCGGGAACCCGGGCCCTGCGGACCGCGGTCGAGGCCGGCAAGGCCCCGAGGGTCATTCTGGAAAGCTGGAAGCCCGCCCTGAATCGGTTCGTGAAGCGGCGGCAACCGTTCCTTCTATACCCACCGGTTAACGGGATGTGAGATCACTCGAGGTCTGTGCCCGAACCGGGTCGGCCAGTGCCTCCAGAAAGTCGTCCAGGATACAGTCCTCGGGCCGACGCGGCCCCTCCACCCACTCCAGCGAACCTTGTTCCGGGGTTCCGTTGAGCAGCCAGTGCCCGGGACACTCCTCGTGTAGAATCCACCCCTCGTAGTAATAGCTGATCTCGGTCAGGACCCTTTCCTTACCGCGATAGATCCCGTCTATGGCGATGGATTGGGTTCCCAGAGAACGGGCCACGACAAAGGCCATGCGGACCAGCTCCAAATCGATCTTGGACGGGTCCGGGTCTCGGAGTCCGCTGCCGCTTGCCCGGAAGTCGTCGGGGCGGTTGAACCGCCGGAACGCGTACACCCGGTTCCCGATCGCGACCACTCTGGTGTCGTAGTCGTTCCCCTCCAGAAACTCCTGGACCAGGAAGTACCCCCGCTGGACGTCGCCGCGACGGGAGCGTCTTCGGTGTCCTCCGGTAATCGCCTCGGCGGCCGTAAGCGCCCTGCCCAGCAAGCCGCGCGGCCGGCGCAAAGACGGCCGATCGAGCGACGTCACGCCGGATCCGAACAGCCGTTTGATCCAGTACTCCGCATCGCCCGGGTTACGCAGCAGCCGCACGTTCTCCGAGATTATTCCTCCCGCCAGCTTGAGCACCAGCGGAAAGCGGGCCGACCGGCAGAAGTTCCGGGCATCCTCGAGACGCCAGAAAACCCAGGTGCGCGGCATGGGGAGCCCGGCTGCCTGAAGCAGGTAGTGTTGCGCCACCTTGTCATCGAAGTGCCAGCAGGTGCGGTAGTTCGGGAAGGTAGGAAAGCGTCGGGCGTGATTGAGGGCGGCCACGAGCCGGGTTCCGAAGTTGCGGGGGAAGGGGCGGTGAGCGAACCACCACATCAGCCCATCGCACCCGGTAAGCTGCTCCAGCGGGTCGGGCAAAAGGAGATCCACTACCCGGGCCTCGTGTCCGGACGCAGGAAGGCGCTCGAGCCATCGCTTGGAAAAGGACTGGTACCGCCCACTGGTGAGAAGCTGATGGTCGGACTGGACCGCGACTAATGCCATTGGGTGTCCCCGGATATAAACATGCTCTTCCTTCTGAATGTGTGCTGTGTTCTAGCGCCAAACTCCGCCGTGATGAATGTTACCTCACTTATACTAAAATGTTTCATTTCGGCCCGGTACTGATTTGCAGCTACGCCCCTTTTGACTTAAATCCTAAAATTCAGGCTCTATGGCGCTCCAAAGTCAGGGTGACGGGACTCTTAGTACGGTAGCGAGCACGGCCTCCCCGGCGGTCACGCCCCGGTGGCCATTCCTACAGACGACGCTCAAGGTATCAGTTCTCGCTTTGGCACTACTTCTGGTGCTGATACCGGGAAATCGGGTTTCGCCCTGGGCGTATCCGGTGCTCTTCGGTGTGCCGCTGGTTTGGGCGGCGATCCGAAGAGGGGCGGAGCGGGCATTCCTGCTCTGGACAATGTATGTCCTGAGCTTCGTGACCTTCGTAGTCCTGCGGCGCGTGGCGGACAATACCGGCCTACCCTGGCTGCACCGGTACGTGATCGAAATCGATCG